>Ga0157370_10000087_pt1 | contig 103717 bp, 85 predicted proteins | sample C35metaG_FD_113463 | JGI IMG/M metagenome (GOLD analysis project Ga0157370, IMG submission 113463) | Corn rhizosphere microbial communities from Kellogg Biological Station, Michigan, USA - C3-5 metaG | ecosystem: Host-associated > Plants > Roots > Rhizosphere > Soil | place: USA: Michigan...
GAGGGAGGGAGGGAGAGAGAGAGAGAGAGAGAGAGAGAGAGAGAGAGAGAGAGAGAGAGAGAGAGAGGGTGGACGTCTACACGTCGAGCAGCATGTCATCCTCGAATCGCTTCATCCAGAGTGCAGACGCACTCGTCGGTCGTGCCTTCCTGGATGCGACGAACGTAGAAGCGATTGCGCAACCACGCAATCGCGGCCACACTCGCGTGCACGGGCAGGCGAACGTTGTTCCATTCGTCGAGCAGAGCGACCTTGGCACGCTGAAGGCCTTCGGGGGTGTCCTCGAACCACAGCATCAGACTCAATGCGTCGACCCAGATGGCGAGGCGAGAGAGCATAATTGATACTCGGAATAGGTGTGGTGTGATGATGGACGAGTGTGAGGAGTGAGGAGGCGAGGCTTTCCAATAGTTGCAATTTTTTTGTATGCTTGGGAAATGAAACGGACGAGACACGCGCGCACAAAGTGCAACAGATGGGCGCAGGAGCGATCGCTTAGCCGGATGTGGCAGCAGCGGGAGCGGCGGGAGAAGGGGCGGGGGCGGAGGATGTGATCGGGACGATGCAGGGCGGGGAGTGGACGATGGGTGCGCGACACATCGGGCACTTGTTGTTGCACTGGGCGGCGCATGCGATGCAGGCGACGATGTGGCCGCACGGGACGAAGCAGACGCGGCGCAGGTTGGACCGGCAGGCGACGCAGGTCGCGTCGTCGGGTGCGTCCTCGGGCGCGACCGCGTCCTGGATGTGGCTGGCGTAGCGGGCGTCACGGGCGCGCTTGCGCGAGAGCGTGGACTTGGCGCGGATGCGCTGCTCGTCAATGGTCTTGGCGAGCGCCGACCGCGTGCGCTGGCTCTGGGTGGTGCGCAGCATGAGGTGATCGCGCACCGCGTCGCTGATTGGGATGGACCACGTCTGGATGTAGCGGATCGCGGCGGCACCACGTTCGTGGTTGTCGGGCAGGCGCTGGAAGAGCGGATCGAGGAACTGGTGGATGTCCTGATACGACATGTGCTGCGCGCCCTCGGGCACCTTGTCCTCGAGCAGGCAGCCGAGTGTCTCGGTGCGCTCTCGATCAGAGGGAATGTCGTTGAGCAGCGCACCGAGAAAGGCCGTGTCGGCCTCGCATGGCCAGTGGACCAAGTACGGCACAGCGGCAAAGAGAAAGACTGCGCGTATCGCGTTCCCGCGTGCGCGGTAGATGGCTGCTGCGCATTGCACGATGGCGTCGCGACTGGGCTGGACGCGCGGCTCCCAGATCGTGCGAATGAAGAGCGAGAACTGCTGCCGTACGCGATCGGGGTCGTCGTCGTCTGGTTTGTCGAGATCGAACACATCGAAGACCAGTAACGGCGTGACGCGGGCGCCATGCGCCTCCACGAGTTGGGTGAGAGCCTTGAGGCGATCCTCTTTCGTGTCCAGCGTGCAAATGAGATAACCGCGTGCGTGATGGTCAAAGTCCTCTCCCGCTGCCACCCATCCGGGGTGCATCGCGGCCAGCTTCTGCTCGTCGTACGCCTCAACCATATCCTCTTCAACGTGCTGCTGCTGCTGCTGCGGCTCCCACCAGGGAAACTGTATGCGCAGATCGTGCACGAGACACGCGCGGTCGACCACTAGATCGAACACGAACAGCGTCGCCATCTCCTCGTCCGTGCCGAAGAAGGCGCGATACTCGAAGTAGCCCTCGACGTCCTGTTCGGTTGGGCGGCCTGGGGCGGGCGCCTCGCGACTGTTGAGCAGCTCCCGCATGCGCAGCTTGACCAGTTGGCGCATGCGGCGTTGGAGCAGCACGGCCCGTGCACCCTCGCGCATGTCGAACGCGATCACGTTCCACGCGTCGATCGCGGCTGCGGATGGGTTGGCAAGCGGCCCGTTGATACTCGGCGCGTGGATGTACGCCTGCACGATCCGGAGCGCGTCCACCCACTCCGGATTGGATCGATAGGTATCGCGAAACGTGCAACAGAGTCCCAGTCGCTCTGCGCTGTCGGCGGACGCCAGGAACTGAGCGATCATGACGTTGTACTGGCTTCTGCATCGCATCACGAAGTCGAACGCGGACACGACCTTGTCCGTGGCGACAGCCTGATCCGCCGAGATGAAGCTGAACACCGTGTCCTCGTGGCGGCAGTAGAGGCGTTCGAACAGCGCAGCACTGTCGCGATGCAGTTCATCCACGTCCATGGCAGTGCGCACGTCGGCCGGGAGGGGTAGGTCGCGGATCTGTTCCGACACGCGAAGCACCTCTGGGCTCTGCAGCAGTCGCACGACGCTCTGCATGTAGCTAGCGCGAGTGGGAAGAGGGGGGCCGGGCGCAGCTACTCGGTTGCGCACGAGCAGCTGGTCGATGAAGTAGGCTTGCACATTGGGCGCGGGTACGACGACGACCGCCTCGGGCTCCGCTCGGTGCACCGGGTCGGGCAAGATGATAACCTCGGGCTCCGCTCGGTGCACGGGACCGCGCAACTGGACGGCGTACAGATTGGGCACGGCCGCGGCCGCTGCTGCATCCGGCTCCCACCCAGGGAAACGTGCGCGCAGCTCATTGACGAGGCGTTCGCGCGAGCGTGCCATGTCGAGCACGAACAGCGTTGCCATCTCCTCCTCCGTCCCATTCATTGCGTGATGGTCGAAATACAGCTTGACGTCCGCGGCGTTCGGCCGGCCGACACCCGGTGGAGCTTGGAACAACTGTTCTACGTGCACCTTGGTCGCCTGGCGCACACGACGCCTGAGCAGCTCCTCTCGTGCGGGCTCGCGCCGATCGAATGCAACGATCCGCCATGCGGCAATCACGTCATCGGACGGGAGCAGCGATGCGCCCAGTGGCTGGATGTAGTTCAGCACGGCGTGCAGTGCGTCCATCCACGGTCCACTTGACTGGAAGACGACGCGAATGTCGCAGCACTGCTGCAGACGCGAGTGATCGCCAGGGGCAGTCGCCAGGAACTGGTCTCGTGTCGGGTGCGGCTGACTGCATCGCAGCACGAAGTCGAGTGCGTCTGCGATCTCGTGCGTGGCGGCCTGGTCGGCGTCCAGGATGAAGCGGAACACGGTGTCCTCGTGCTTGAAGTAGAGGCGCGAAAAGAGCGTGCGACCTTTGCAGTGCAGCACGTTCACGTCGAGTGGATCGGGTAGGTCGGCCGGGCGGGGCAGGGCGCAGAGCTCGGCACGGGTGATCACATCTGGCGTCTGCAGTAGTCGCACGACGCTCTGTAGGTACGCGGCGCGGGTGGGAGGAGCGGGAGCGGCCGGTGCAGCCATCGAGCAAAACGAGTGGATGGAGGAGTGAGTGAGTGAGCGAATGAGCGAAGCTTTGTGTATGGACAGCTAGAAATGGACGCGAAACGGAAGAGACATCAACAAAAATGGAAGCGGGATGGGGGTCGACTCAGACGCACAGGTGCGCGGTGGAAGACCCACATGCAAAAGGGGGGAGGGATGAATGGGCGAGAGTTAAGCGGAGGGAGAGGGTGCGGCGTCGTCGCGGGCCAGCAGCAGCGCGCGCTTGACTTGCTGGCTGAAGACGAGCGGGAAGCCGATGGACCAGCCGGGCGGGTTGTCCGGTCGCATCAGCATGGCGCCCTGGTTGTGGTAGCACGCGATGCGCGCCTTGCCGGCGTCGCCGCCATTGTCGTTGAAGAACGGACAGTAGCCGTCCAGCTGCAGCTTCTTGCACGAGTCGCCGTTGTAGTCGGACGTGCTGCCGTGCGTGGCGATGAACTTGGCCGTGCCCTTGATCTCGCGCCGCAGCTCCTCCTGGTACTTGGCGTCGCCCTCCCACGGCGCCGTCACGGCCGCGTCAAACACCTCGGGGTGCATGCCGTTGGCCAGCACGAACCGGAAAAAGATGCTGCGGTCGGCAAAGTGCAGGTGGTGACGCGTCTGCGTCTTGTCTGTGTCGTCCGTGGTCTTGAGGCGCGCCTCGGCGTCGTCCGGGTGGAAGGCGCGCTCGGCCTGGATGCGCATGCACATCGGCATGACGCGCACCAGGTCGTCCACGTCCACGACGGGCGCGACGTACTTGGGCGGCGCGAAGCGGTCGTACGCCGTGCGCCGGCGGGCGCCGTCCGCCAGCCGGTCCGGGTGCCTGACGGTCAGCGCGCGCACCTCGTGGTGGAAGGCGTCCATGAGCTCGGCGATGCCCTCGTGCTGCGCGAGCTGCTCGGGCTGCGCGCCCTGGTGCAAGTTGAACTGGTTGATACCGTCGAGCACTTTGGCGGCTGCCATGGCCAGCAGAGGCGTGCGCGCGTAGACCTTGCCGCGCTCGAGGCGCGCGTATGCGCCATGGGCGTGCGGCACGAGCAGAAGCTCGGGGAAGCGCAGCGCGTCCACGCCAAACATGGCGAGGGAGGAGAGGTGCGAGGCGGCCGCCGTGTTCGTCTCCTCCCCGGCAGCCTGCAGGGCTGCGCGTGCGCTGGCCACTGCCGCGTCTGCACCCACTCGTCCCGCCTTGCGTTCCTGCTTGGCCAGCTTGAGGGCGTGGCGCAACTGCTCGCGCTCGCGCTCGTAGCGCTGCAGCGCCGCCGACTTGACGCGGCCTTCGCCGGTGCTCAGGATGCCGGGCACGAGCGACTCGGCCGCACCCGGCTGTGCGAGGCGGAAGCAGGCGATGGCGTACTCGCCGTGACGCCAGGCCGTGCTGCCCCGATGCGCAGCGTTGGAGAGCAGGCGGTCGTTGTGCGCGTTGCGTGCCATGGCCGCACACGCCAGCACGTAGCCCATGCGATCGAGGCGCACCTCCTCGTCGGTCGTCGGGAGGCACGCGCGTGTCGGCTGCCGGTACTGCGCCAGCCGTTGGGCCAGCGCGGCCTCCATCTCATCGAGGCTGAGCAGGCGGCGCGGCAGGAAGGAGGAGAGGGGTGGGCCACGCGCGGGCGGAGCCTTATAGGTGATGCAGGCGATGGGGAGGGAAGGAGGCGGTGGAGAGGGAAGAGGGGTACAGTCGCTCTTGCGCACGATGACGATTTCGTGGGGCGGGGCGGAGGCCAGGAGGAGGCCGACAACCGAGGCCGTGCCCCAGTCGATCGTCTGCTCGGTCTCGTCGTCGACCACTCGCACGGCCACGCGATCGTCGTCCTCCGGCCGACCCGACGGACAGAGCAGGTCGGAGGGGGCGGCGAGCACGCTGCCGACTGCCTCAAGCGATCGGCCGGCCAGCATCGCCTTGTCCATTCGCACGGTCAGGGTGTTGGGGTGTTGCTGCTGCTGCGGCTGCTGGGAGGAGGACGGGGGAGGAGGGGGCGATGGAGTGGGGGAAGAGGATGGGCTGGTCGTGGAGGAAGAATTCGACGCCGCTGTCGCTCCGGCGCCGCGAGAGCGGCTGGCTGCTGACGCCGATGCGCCAGAGGGCATCTTCGGCAATGACATGGTCTTCGTCCGAGAATGTGACGTCGCGACGCGAGCAGAGCAGGACGCGGCCCGTTGCCGTCTCGACCAGCGTAACGTGCGGGCGAGAGTCGCCCGCCTCACTAAGTGCGAGGGACGAGTCAAAATCCTCAACGGCGTCCAGCAGCGCGTCGCTCACGTCCTCCTCCTGCTCCTGATTCGGCAGCGGCGGCGGTGGCGTGGCAGAGGCAGAGGCAGATGCGGATGCAGCGACAGGCGGACTCGTCGTCGTCGTCGTCACCACCTTGAACATGAGCGAGCGAGGGTGGACTGGTGGGCGACGGGGTTGCCTTGGCGAACGTGCGCACGCGATGAATGGGGGGAGGAGGAGGAGGGGCTGAGTCGGACGATGGAGGTGTGTGTGTGTGTGTATGCGTGCACGTGAATCCAAGTGGCCAAGTCGCGCACCCGAGTCCACTCGACGATCGGCTCACTCGCCCCCGCCAACGCACGCGCATCCGCGTGTATACAACGGCAACAGCCACACACCCACCAGGCGCCAGATGCCTGCCTGCCTGCCTGCCTGCCTGCCACCACAGCCACGCACGCACAAGCACTAACTTCCCTTTTGGGTCGCCGTTACACAATTCGACCCTGGGTATTTGTTCAAAAACGGCACGTGGCCGGGTGCGATGTGGCAGTTTGATGCAAAGAGACAAATGGTTGGATGGAAAGCAAAGAGCGGAGCGGGACGGGGCGGGGCAGGGCACGAGGGAGGGAGGGAGGGAGGGAGGGATGGGCGACCTACTGTGCTGTGGATGAGGCGGCGGCGGCAGCAGAGGTCGGGTGAGCGGCCGGGCGGAAGGCGGGCGTGGGCGGCGCTGCGGCGGTGGCGAGGCGCGGCGGGCAGTGCAGCTCGACGAGGCGACTCGGGGTGACCCAGCTGAAGCCGCCCAACTGGCACAGCGGCTGGTTGAGCACGAGCAGCAGGGCGTTGCCGACCTCGACATAGTCGCGCTTCAGGCGCGCCGACATGGCCTGCACGGCGTCGTTGAGCGAGTGGAAGGCGCCGACGATCATCTTGGGGCGCTGCGCGTCCATCTGGAACACGGCGTCCGACATGTCCGGGTTGGCGTAGCGGAAGACGGCGACAGGGGAGCGACGCGGTGCGTGCATTTGCTGCGGTCGGAAGGCGGGCGTGGGTGGAGCGGTCACGGCGGCGGCGGTGGGGTGGACCAGGATGGGCACGTCCTCGCCATCGTCGTCAGTGTCGCTGGCCTTGCGACGCTTTGCCGCGGGCTCCCCGGTGTCGTCGTCGTTTTCGTCGTCCGTCTGCTGCTGCTGCTGCGAGCCGGGCACGCTCCAGTCGTCGTAGAAGGACTGGATGGCACCGGCCATGGTTCCGTCAAAGGACAGATGTTGCTGCGGCGGCGGCAGGTGCATGAATCGGGTGGGAGTGGTGGCGGAAGCAGCAGCGCTCGCCTCCGCCCCTGCCGCTCCCACTCGCGCCGCTGCCGCCGCTGCCGCCGCTGCCGCCTTGCACTCGCGCTTCTTCTTGCCGCGCTGCTGCATGGCGGCGTGCGCCTCGATCGTGCACCAGACGAGGTTGGCGGGCGTGAGGTTCTCGCGGTTGTCGTCGAGGTAGGTGACGTGGCCCATGTGCGAGTGCAGCAGCGTCGAGTGCGGCCCGTTCCACGCCTCGCAGATGATGCGATCGACCAGCTTGGTGGCCGGTGGAGGCGGCGCACCACCGACCGTGGCGGCGGCGGCTGTTGCGTCGCCCTCCTCGGTCAGGTCGCGTGTGAAGACGTACCAGCGTCCGGCGCGCTTGGTACGCTCCAGCGTCTTGCCCGACCAGTGCTGCTTGATCGTGCCGTCAGCGTAGACGTCCAGCGACGGGTAGGAGATGCTCGGCCGGAACGCGAGCGCGGCCGCTGCCTTGTCCGCTGCAGCGTGTGCCCCGCTCACCATCTTGGCAACGGCGTCGGTGGCGGTGGTGGTGGCCATCGGGGGTGGCGGCGACGAAGTGGTCGACGGATCCAGGAGCGGCACGGGCAGCACCGGGATGAGCGACGACGACATGACGTTTGTCGGAGAGGAGAGGGAGGATGTGCGACTGGAGTGGGATGCGACTGGATCGGGAAGGGTGGGTGGCAGATCGCAGTAAGTCGTTCCGGGCCAAATGAAAATGTGAGCAGTCTTACCCGCGACCAAACGCATGTGCATTGCAGACAGGCATCGAGAAAGAGAGAGGCACGCGCCCATTAGCCCCCACCCCGAGAGCCTCGTCCGTTTCACATCGACCTTGACCGCATCCATCTGCGCTCTCATCCCGCCGCCACCACCACCACCTCCGTCCATCCACGCACCCGACGACGACGACGCGGTTGGTGTGTGTGCGAGATGGAAGAGGAGGAGACGAAAATGACACCGCCGCCACGCACGCGCCGCGTATGGGCGGGCCTGGCCACCTTTGCGGCCTGCATCGGCGCGGTCGTGCTGCTCATCAGCGTGCACGACAGCAGCGGTGATCCGCCCTCGTCCACCCCCACCTCCACTCACGCACCCACGTCCTTCTACTCGTCCGCGGCGGGTGACTGGACGGCGTCGCCCACGGCGCGCAACCTGCTCGGCACGGGCTGCCAATGCAACGTGCAGATCGTGGGCGGCTTCAATGGCTCCAAGGGCGACACGGGCAAGTTCGAGACGGGTGGTGAGCTGCTGCGCGCCCAGCTCCTCAACCCCAACATCACCGGCGTGGTGGACGGCGGCGCGACACATGTCGGCGCCACGCTGCGCAGCGCGGTTGTCGAGACCGGCCTGGGCTTCAAGGTCGGAGCGGTCGACTCCACCAAGACGGTGACCGTCGCCCCTCCCGACGCGATGACCATCGCGGGCTACACGGTCAAGTTGCCCAGCGTCGCGCCCGCCGCGAACGAGTTCCTGCAGAGCACGGACGGCACCAACACCAAGTGGTCCAACACACTCGCCGCGCCCACGATCACGGATGCGACCATCAAATCCGCGACATACACGGGCCGGTGGAGAGCGAGTGGTGCCGTGCTCGCCACGTCGCCCACGCCACTATGCACGACGACCGCGACATCGACCGGTGGTGTGGTCACAATCACGGACCCGGCCACCTGCGTGATCACGCAACAGATGACGGGTGGCATCATCCATTGGGACGGAGAAGGTCGCGTCAGCAGCCTGATCACAATGCGAATATCGGCGACGACCGCTTACATCGTCGAACTGGAGGTGCATGGGAATTTCGGCCGACCGACGCCGACCACCATGCGCCTGTACGCGGGCAGCCAGTCCTTCTCTGCCAGCTACCTCCACACGACGATGCAGGCGCCGCTGTTCTACACTGGCGACAAGTCTGTCGTGCTGTCACTCGCACCCATGAGCGCCGGCGCGTCCGCGACCTGGTCCTTCCCACCCACGGCCGCGACCGATACGCTCGTCGGAACGGGCGCCGCGCAGACGCTCACGGACAAGACGCTCGCCGCACCCAAGCTGACAGGGCTCGCGTCGCTGGACGGCACGTCCATGCTCACGATCGACCCCAAAACGGTGGCATGCACCGGCGACCAAACGGGCAGCATCCTCACCGTCGTGGCCACGACCGGCTGCGACATAGCCGAAGGCCAGATTGGAAGCGTCATCGTCTGGGCGAACGGCGATCGGGCCACCATTGTCGACGTTGGCCCGGCCAGTCAGACTGCGACGCTGGTCGGGGGCTCGACACGCGCGTCGTCAGCATTCACGCTCCACACGACCCTGCGTACTGGAACGCTGCCGACCACGCAGATATCGAACGACGCTGCGGTGTTTAAGGACCGAATCACATTCAAGACACGCGCCGCCGGGGGCACCCAGGCGGTGACGATCGACGCGAGCAACACGGAATTCGCTTCGCGTCACCACGCAAAGTGGTCGTTCCCGCACCCGGGCACGACCGGGCCGTGGGTCCATCGGTTCGTCGGTGCGGATACTGCGCAGACGCTCACAGCCAAGACGCTCGACGGTGCCAAGATGAGCGGGACGACGGCCTTCCAGGCCGGGTCCACCATCACCGGCGCCCGGTTTGAGGGGACGACCACAATCGTGGGCAACATTGCCGGACAGCCTCGCTTTGCCGGCAGCGTATCCAGTGCATATCCGAGCTCCCAGTCGTGCGAAATGAACACGACCACGACGGGAGTCGTGGCGCTCAAGACGGGGTCGGCCTGTCAATTCAGTCAGTTCTGGGTGGACGTGGGGACGATTATTCGCTGGCAAGACAATACGGTGAGCGTCGTGACGCGACGGCTGGATGATAGAACGGTCGAAACGATTCCAGTCGGAACTACGGCTCACGTCGCGCGCGACTTTCAATTCGCCAATGTGCACTGGGGTTCGTGGATGTTCTCCGCGGGTTCGACCCATACGACTATGCAGGCTCCGACCATGTACGGCGCGAAAGCGGGCGTTCGTCTTTCGCTCGATTCGATGAAGGACCTGCAGATGGCGACGTGGTCCTTCCCGAAAATCGACGAGAGTACCCGGCCGTCCGACACATTCGTCGGTGCCAGCACTGCGCAGACGCTCACGAATAAGAAAGTCGCCCGGCTCGCGGGCGATAACACCGTCGCACCTGCTACGCAAGCTGTCCAGGCCGCGGCAGGCACGGGGGCCACTGCGTCGATCGCGTCGTTCAGCAACGCAGTCGCCGGCACCGTCACGGTCGCGGCAGGCACAGCGCCCGCCGCGGGAACAATCGTCGTGCTGTCATTCGCCGGTGGGGGTGGGGCTGCACGAGCAGTAACACTGATTGCCGCTAACGCTGCCGCCGCCACGGTCCCCGTTTACGTGCTCGGTGCAACCGAGGCGGGATACAGCCTGGCGAGCGCGAGCGCGCTCGCGGCGGGGTCAACCTACTCATGGCATTACCATGTGATCGGGTAGATGCAGGTGGTCACCCCTCCCCCCCCCCTCCCTCATCCTCGCTCGCTCGCTCGCTCTCACCCTCTCTATCTATCTATCGATCTCTCGTAATTAATTAATTGTACGCGGGTGCATAGACCCGCCACGTCCTATCGATCTCGCACACAAGCCGCACGTCTGCCTGTCCATTCCGCCCACCCCACACCCCCTTCCATGTCGCAGCGCAACTCGCCTCTTTGTCGGCCCTTTCGGCACATCGACCTCGCTCGCGTGCACGCCGTGTCCGTGAACACGCCAGCATCGGCGTCGGCGGGTGCTTCTGCTCCCGGGACGCCCGACCCTGCGCTGCGCATCGGCGTGGGCAGCCATGCGCCCAGTCTCACCTTGCCGTCCGCCGCGTCGCTGCAGCTGCCGCGCAACACGGAATGGGTGGCGTATCGCTGGATGGCGACGATCTTCGCGTTCCTGGTCTGCTTCTCGTTCGCGTCCGCGCCCTCGCCCTTCCACCCCGCCCCCGTGGGGTCGGGGTCTGGATCTGGCAACTCCCACTCGCCATCGGTGCGGCATGGACAGGTGCAGCAGCAGCAGCAGCAGCAGCAGCAGCAGCAGCAGCAGCACGAGCCGACCGAGCTGGCGAGCTACGGCACGGGCTGCCAATGCGTGGTGCAGATCACGGGCGGGTTCAATGGCGTCAACGGCTCCAGGGGCGAGCGCGGCCCGCCAGGGGGGTTCGACCCGCGCGTGCCGATCGCTGGCGCCGCGCCGCTGGTGTTGGTGGGCGCGGGCGCTGGGTCGGGCGGCGCGACGGTCGCGATCGACGGCACGGACATGGCCGGCACAGTGACGGTGCGCACGGGCTCGACGCTCGGCAACAAAGAAGCGGGCAAGCCCGTCTTCACGCTGGCGTTTGGGCGCTCCTACCCACATCGGCCGTCGTTTGTGATGCTGCAGGCGTCGAGCCAGAGCGCGCAGGCCATCCCCGTGCCGGTCTTGCAGGACCGCGACGCGGACGGCTTCACGGCCCTCGGCGCCTCCCTGTCTCGCAACACGGTCTACTCGTGGATCTATCTCGTACATCTGTAGCGCTTGACGGGCGCAGCGTCGTCGTCGTCGTCGCCACAGTGAGCTCTTCGTTCCCTCTCCTTCGCGTCTTCCCCCCCCTCCCTCCCTTCCTCCCTCGCCATTCACAGTTCCAGTGACCCCTTCTCCACTCATCCATCCATCCATCCCTCTCTCCAGCTCGTGATGCACCAAGAGGGCGACAACGACGGAGGAGGCGGCGACGATGCACACGCGGCAGTGGCGCCGAACCAACAACAGCAACACCAGCGGGCGGGAAGCAGCGGCGGGAGTGGTGGTGGTGGTGGTGGCGCGGGCGGTGCCGTTGCTGGTGGCGTCAAGTGCGCCATCTGGCACTGTGTGCGTGATCGCGACCGCGACATCGACGTGTGCGTCCAGTGTGCGCGCATCCGCAACGCGGGCTGGCGCGCCCTCGCACGCGCTGCCGCCCTCTACGCCGAGGGTGTCAGTGTATGGGAGCAGATCGACGCGTCGCCGGGACTGAGCGAGGCGCTCTTCGCCGTCGACTTTGCCTATCACGACTCCAACCCATTCAAGCGCCACATGGGCCGGTGCGCGCGCTGCTCCATGTTCCATCCGTACCTACAGACGGTGGCCCCGCCGCCGCGCGCCCCGGGCGCCCCACCCACGATCCAGGCGCAGGCGCAGCGCCTGTGTGAGGCGTGCGTGCAGCACTACCGCGTGCAGCCCGTGGACGCGCGCGGTCGACCCACCTCCGTCGCGTTCGCTTCGTTCTAGAGCGCGCACTCGCCCGCCCGCCCGCCACCCACTCATCCACCCACCCTGTACGCATGTGCGAGCGCCGCTCGCCGTCCTCTCTGTCCATCCATCCATCCATCTCCAACCTCCTCGCTTCATCGCCCTCCCTCCCTCCCTCCCTCCCTCTCGCTCCCAGTCGGCGCGTCGTCGGCTCGCGTCTGTTCTTGTTGTTGTCTGTCCCGCTTCCCATCTCGCCCCACTCACATCGATCCCCACCCTTTCACACTTCCAACTCCAACTTCGTCACGAGCAGCAGCAGCAGCAGCGATGGACGTCGAGCGCGACGAACACGACGGTGGCGGCGGCGGCGGCAATGGTGGCGGCGACGAGCAGGGACAAGGGCAGGCGGGTGGCGCAGCGGCATTGGCAGAGGCAGAGGTAGAGGCAGCGCCCGCGCGGCGCGTCTGCCTCATCTGGCACTGCGTCAACGAGGCCGAGGCGGGCCATCATGTGTGCGAGCAGTGCGCGCGCATCCGCAATGTGGGCTGGCGGGTGCTCGATCGCGCCAGTCGCATCTACACGCACCGAGGCCGCGCCGGTGTCTGGGACCTGATCGCGGCGAACCCGGACCTCGCCGAGGCGCTCTTCGCCGTGCACACGGCCGCGATCGATCGCAACCCGTACAAGCGCGTGATCGGCGCGTGCACCGAGTGTGACCGCTTCCACCCGTACCTGCAGGTCGTGCGCCCCGAGTCGCCACCCGGCACCCCGCCACCCTCGCAGCCCGTGACGCGCTACCTGTGCGACGGGTGCGTGCTCCACTCGCACGATGTCGTGCCGCGCGACGCCGCCAACCGCCCGGCGCTGGGTGCCGTTGCAGCCGCGATCGTCTCGCAGTAGAGTGAAACGGACCTGTCCGCCTGCTCGTCCGCCCGCCCGTCTGTCCCCTTGTCCCCACTCGTCCATTTTTCCCATCCACTCACTCATTCCATTTTTCCAATTCCAACTTCACCCGCCATGAGCTTGCCCGCGTCAATCGACAGCAGCAAGAAGCGCAAGGCAGATGCACACCCGGAGGACGAGGGAATCCGCGATGGGCCGGCTACCGCTGCCGCTGCGGGTGCAGCAGCCGGTGACTCGGCTTGCCGGTACGAGCGCTGCTGCCTGCCGCCTGTCACGGACAGCATCTGGTGCAGCCAGCACAAGCGCATCCTCAACGTGGGCCGGGCAGGGATGGATGCCGCATGGCATCGCTACAAAGGAGAGGACAGCATCTGGAAGGAGATTTTGGAGGAGAGGGATGCACTCCGCGCGGAGGCGCTCTACGCCACCCACGCCTACATGATCGACGACCCGCCCAACCAGGTGCCGATGGGCACGTGTTATGGGTGCGACCTCTTCTTTCTGTCCCTCTGGAGAGTTACGCGCGCATCTGGCGGTACGCTCCTCTACTGCTGGTCGTGCAGCAAGGGGGTCGCGGCCAAGGATGCCGAAGAGGCCACCCGCCTCTGAGTGAAAAGGACCAGACCGCCCCTCCCACCCGCTTGCCCGCCCGCATGCCCCTCCCCCGTTGTCCCTCGTTCACTCATTCACCCCCCCCCATCCCATTCCATTTCCCATTCCCAATCTCACCACCTCTCGTCATGAGCTCCGCACCTGCATCTGCCGCGGCAACGACGACGACGACCCGGATGGCGCGGGTGTGCGACTTTGCTCGCTGCAGCCACCCCGTCTCCAAGGACAGCATCTTTTGGTGTACACAACACATGCGCATGCTGAACGTGGGCACCTACGCCATGCGGGAGGCATGGAGTCGCTACACCCCGGACGCCAGCATCTGGGCGCAACTGGAACAGTGCAAGACGAGAGTGGAGATAGAGGCGCTCTACACCGTGCACTGCAACCGGCAGGATAAGCCACCCAACCAGACACCCATCGGTCCATGCCGCGTATGCGACACCTTCAGCTTCAGCCTCATCGAGCCGCACGGTGCGTGTGCGGTGTGCAGCGCCAAGGAGCAGCAGCAGGCGGGCGAGTGAAACGGACCAGGCCCACTCGCCCTCTCGCTTGTCTGCCTGTCGGCCCGCCCGCTCGTCCACTTTGTCCCCCCCCCTCGTCCACTCGTTCACTCTCCCATTCCATTTCCCATCTCCTCTGTCTCACCATCCCTTTCTCGCCATGAGCTCCGACGCCGCCGCTTCCGCCAGCAACAACAAGCGCCAGGCCAACAACCACCTCACCCCGTCGGCCGCCAAGAAAAAGAAGGCCGCCACGCCGGCTGCCGAGAACAACGGCTGTCCGTGCGAGTGCGCGTTCCCGCACTGCACCCTGCCGTGCGCTGCACCCGAGCCGTGGTGTGCGCAGCACGGGCGCATCCTCAGCGCCGGTGGTCGCGCGATGGAGAAGGCGTTCGACGACTACGCGGATGGCTACGACATGGAGCAGCGCGCGGTAGGCGACGATGCCCCCGTCGACATCTTTGCTCTCCTGCCCAAGACGTCGACCGCGGCCGAGGCCGAGGCGCTCTACGCCATGCACTGCTACATGACGCAGGACCCACCCGGACAGCTCGACATGGGCGGCTGTTCCGACTGCGGCCGCTTCCAGCTCTTCATGAACCGCGTCAACGACGACCACATGCCCGTGTGCGAGCCGTGCTGGGAGTCGGCAGTCGCGGCCGCAGCCGCCGAGTAGCCCATGCGCCACTCTCTCAACTCTCCAGTCTCACCCCTCCCCATCCATCCACTGCCCAGGCATGGGCTTCGCATCGCGCGAGTCGACGGCCTGGCGTGCCACCCCCAAGCCCAAGCCCGAGACCGAGCTCGACGTCGTGTTCACCACACGGCGACAGGGCTGGTCACGGTGGCTGTGGCGTTGCTGCTGCTGCGTTCGAACGTCGTAGTCATCCACCACCGTTGTTTTCGGCTCGCAAGCGAGCAAACCCCATTCTCTATCTATGCATACATTGCCGCCCTCTCGTTCCACTCCCACCTCGTTTCTCGGTCCACGCACCCCTCCCGCGCATGCCATGGTCGAGTTCGAGGACACGCGCTCGTACCTGGTCATCTTCCTGGGCCCGCTCGCCATCTTGAGCTGGCTGGCGGCGACGGTGGCGCGCACGACCGTGGTGATGCAACTGGCGCTCGGTGGCGGCATCTCCTTTGCGGGCTACTTTGCGCTCGTCAAGCTGTTTCCCGACGTGTTCGACCTCTTCACGACCGACATGTTGCTGACGGTGCTGGGCACGATGGGCCTCTTCTTGCTGCTCATCTACTTCGCGGCCAGTCTGGTGCTGCTCGTGGCGCTGCTGACGCTGGCCGTGCCGACGATTGGGCACAACGCGGCGCTGGTCGCGTCGTGGATCGGCGTGCCGCACTGGGCCGCCATGTGCATGCTGGCGCTGGCGGTCGCGCTTGTGGCGTTCCTGGTCTACAAGTCGCGCATTTTCAGCTTTGTCGGCTGGGTGCTCAAGATCGGCGTCACGTCCTTCTTCCTGCACATGATGCTGCGCCTGTTTGTGATGGAGAACCCGCCGGCCATGGACCGGCTGCAGGTGGCGTGCTGGGGTAGCAGCGACAAGGACGGCCAGCCACCCGGTCGCTGCCCCGTCGCGTTCGACAGCATCCCGTGGCTGGCGCTGTTCCTGGTCATCGTGGTGTGCCAGATCAAGCTGGCCTACGTCTGTCGGCGCAAACGCAAGAAGGAGAAGAAGACGACGAAGAAAAGGGGAGGGGGTGATTCAAAAAATAAAAACAAATCCGTCGCGTACAACAAGGTGCAGGCGGACGAGGATGAGTACGAGACCGACCCCGACCCCGACCCCGAAGGCTGAGAGAGAGAGAGACGCACACACACGCGCACGTGCACGGCCATACCCGCACCACCCATTCCGTTTCTCGCTGCTCCACACTCTTCCTCCTTCTCGCCTCTCCTCCCCGTTGCCATTCGTTCATTCATCCATCCCTGTCGACGCGATGGCAGCAGCAGCAAGCCGATCGAGTCGCCAATTCATGGCGGGCGCGTCTGCACACGAGCCGATGTTCGACGAGGATGGCGACGAGGAGAAGGAGCACCGACGCGGGCCGCGCGTACAGCAGCAGCAGCAGCAGCAGCAGCAAAGGCAGTTCCAACGCTACCCGCAGCAGCAGCAGCAGCAAAAGCGGGCGATGATGATGGCGCCCGTAGGAGGCGCGCTGACGACGGTGATCGGGGAGAACGGCAAGACGCTGGCGCATACGCTGGAGCAGCACTTCCAGGCACAGCTGTCGCCGCAGTCGGGTGAGTTCCGCGCCATCCTCGCGGCCATCACGGGCACCAGCTTCGCCGACTGGGCATACTGCAACATGAGCCGGCGCGCGACGGCGCACGCGCAGATCGTGGAGCGCGAGCCGCTCATGGCGCCCGAGCAGTACTCGACCGAGTGCGGCCGCTGCCCAGTCAACGGCCAGTGCGCCGTCGCGCCCGTGTGGACCGGGCAGCGGGCGCCGCCGCGCACACCCGAGGAGGCGGCGGCTGTGCGCGCCGCCTGGGTGGCCGCCAAGGAGCGCCTGGCCGCCGAGGTGGTCCTGCTCGGCGCGCGCCGCACCACGCACGCGGACCCGGCGTCGCTTACGCTGCCCATGGCGGCCACGCAGGGCGAGCGCGACGCCTGGATCGGCTACATGATGGCGGCGTTCGACGTGGTGCGCGCGCACGTCGTGAGCCGCTACCTGGCCGTACACAACGGCGGCGGCGCCAAGCCCACGCCCAACCTGCCGCGCTACGAGCGCTACCTGCGCGACGCCGCCGACGACATCGTCGCGCGCAACGGCACGCACGTCAACCGCAGCCGCTTCCAGGCGGGCGCCGCCGTGTCGACCGCGCGCCTCTTTTGCTTCCGCCACAACCGCGTCGGGCACATGTTCCCATTGCTGGGCTTCAACGCCTACGACATCGGCTGCTTCATCTGCCCGCTCGAGGTGAACCGGCCGCCGCCGGTGGAGGACATGTCGCGCAACCGCGTGGTCGACGCGGCCGAGCTGCGCAGCCTGTGCGGCGACCCGAGCCAGGCGCGCATCAACCCCAAGAACCAGCAGTTCGTCGACGAGGCATCTGCCGCCGCCGCGCCCAGAGGGCGCTAGCTCAAAACCCGGACCCGAACCGGACGAGAGCGACGCTTTGCTTGCCCGCCCACTTTGCCTGTCTCGCTCGTGCCTCTCTATTCCCATACACTGCCACCCTCACACTTCCAACCATCCTCGTCTCCTCCACCCTCTCTCATCGCCAGCATGAGCAGTATTTCCATTCCCGACTCTGACGCGGTGATGTACCGCGTACGCAAGAAGGCCATGAGCCGACTCGTGCGCGAGGAGATACGCAGGCAGTGCACGATCGCGCGCGTCAAGTGGCCAAGGGAATTCTTCGTGTCGATCCGCGCCGACATGGTGCGCTTTTACGACCTCGATATGCAGTATCTGATCGGGATGACCGATTGCGACCACGGCTTCGACGCGACGCGAGCCTACCTGCTCCTGCTCTGCAAAGGCTGCCCGGCCAGCGGCGAAGAGGTGGCACCCGACGAGAGCGACGAGGACTGTCGATGAGACCGCGCACTCGCTTCTCTCAACCCACTTGAAACGAACGAGATCGCCACTTTGCTTCCCCGCCTTGTCTGCGTCGCTCGTCGTCGCCGATCCCATACACTGCCACTCACCCACTCACACTTCCAACCAGTTCATCCATCCTTATCCTCTATCCACCATGAGCAGCAACAGCAGCAGCAACACCTTCACATCGGTGTTCCGTGTGCCCAAGAAGGCCATGAGCAGAGCGGTGCGCGAGGAGATCCGCGGGTATTGCGCACCCGTGGGCAACAAGAACTTCAAGTGGCCGCGCGAATTCCTTGTGTACATCGGCACTCGAATCGTGCGCTTTCGCGATCTCGACAACAAGTTCCTGATCCAGATCACGAGCGAGGACCACGGCTTCGACTCCGTTCACGCCTATACCCTCCTGGTCTGCAACGGATGCCCGGCCAGTGGCGCGGACGTGGACTCCGACGCGTGCGACGACGAGGAGGATGCCAAGGACGTGCCCACGGATCAGGCCTGAGCGCTGCTCTTCTTCTTTCGATTCATTGCCCCGCTTGAAACGGACGAGAGCACGCTTGCTCTGTATTGTCTGCCCGTCCCTCGCTCCCAGCACCCATACACCACAGCCCATCACACTCTTTCCACTCCATTTTGTTTTCGTCTTCGTCGCTGCTGGCCATGTCTCGACCCAACGCCGTTGTGCGCCCCGAGCTGTTCCGCTTGCACAAGAAGACGGTGGACCGGCGTGTGCGCCGGGAGGTGGAAGCCGCGATCTCATTGGAAAGCCCCACGAACTTCAGGTGGCCCAAGGTGGCCAAAGTGTCCATCGACGACAACGCCGTGCGCTTCTTCGACGCAGATGGGTACTTTCTGGCCGAAATGACGTACTCGGGGCACTGTGGCTTCGAGACGACGCGCGCCTACCTACTACTACTCTGCAAAGGCTGCCCGACCAGCGCTACGGTCATCGACCCCGAAAGCTTTTTCGACAGCGCCAGCAGCGACAGCGACGATGGCTAATCGTTCCGCCCACCCACCCACTCACCCACCCACCCACTCGTGCATCTGAAACGGATGAGAGCGCCGCCTGCTTGCTTGTCTGTCTCGATCGTCCCTCCCCCATTCCCATACACTGCCAACCCTCACACTTCCAACCAGCCAGCCCCGCCCCCCCCCCCTCCTTCGTTCGCCATGTCCGCCTCCGCCGCTGCTTCCGCATGCCCTCTCACGCGCCTGTTCCTGTCGGGTATGGAGATTGCCCCGGCCGTGATGGGCACGCCGCTGTTCGACCGCTTCTCGGTGAAGCTGGACGCCAAGGCCAACACCGCGACACGCTCCTTCCACCTGCTGTCGTACAACGTCGACAACGCGATGCGCGAGGAGAAGATCGAGGCGACCAAGTGGGCCAACCGCAAGCACCGCGTGCGCGACCTGATCGTCAAGGCCAAGCCGCACGTCGTCTGCCTGCAGGAGCTGCGCAACTTGCCCGGCAACGAGTCCGTCGGGGAGTTCGTGGCGTCCCTTGCCCATGCGCTGGGCGGCTACCGCTTTGACATTGAGGACCGCAACCCCGAGCCGCGGTCGTTCATGCACGCCATCCTCTGGGACCCGACCCGGTTCGTGGCGCTGCGCAAGGAGACGCGCTGGCTGTCGGACACCCCCGGCGTCCTGTCCGACTCGCTGACGGTGCCGCACGACGCCAAGTCGCCGGCCTACATCGTGCAGTGCGTGATGCTCGCCGCCGTCAAGGACAGCAAGATGGCCGTGGACCACCGCGGCATGCCGTGTCCGTTCTGGGTGCTCAACACGCACCTGGGCATGGACGAGCAGCTCAAGACGGAGAGCTGCAAGGCGCTCCTGCGCATCATCAACGACGGCGGGCCGGCCGCCTACCTGCTGTGCGGCGACTTCAACTTCTTCCCCGACAAGGACGCGGCCAAGCAGCGCGCCATCCTGACCGACGCCGGTCTGATCGACCTGGGCGCCGCGTACGGCATGGTCACCAGCCAGGGCAAGGTGCCGATCGAGGGCACGTTCATCGGCTACGAGCACGACGATTTCAAGCCGGCCGACAGCAAGAAGCCCATCGGGCGTCTGGACAATGTGTTCGCGTCGGACGCGCGCGTGCAGGTGCAGGCCGGTACGGCCATGACCGTGTGGACCGAGACCATGCGCGTTCGCGATGCTTTGGTCGACCACCCGGAGGACGAGCGATGCCCCGTTGAGTCGGACGAGCCCGAGGAGGAGCTGAGCGATCGCAACGCCCTGCCGTCGGATCACCTGCCCATCTCGGTCGACGTCTCCGTCATCGCCTTTTAGAGCCCAGCCCTGGTGCTCCAGCCCTGCCCTGCTCCTGCCCTGCTCCTGCCCTGCTGCTGCTCCACCCACCCACTCCCGCCTGCGTTCCATTCGGGTCGGCCGTTTCATTGCGCGTACGATTGTCTTCGTCCCTCTCGCTGTCCCTCCCCTTTCCATACACTGCCACACACATCCATCCACTCACTCGCATTCGCAGAGATGAACGCCTCGACTGACACTGCTGCAGTGCCCGCTGCTGCTGCCTCCACGGCCGGTGAGGACGAGGTCTTCCATCTGTCCATCCACCTCATCGACCGGTCGGTGCTCGCCGAGATCGAGCGGGTACAGGCCGCGAAGAGCGACGATAAGATCGTCTGGCCGGCGCAGCTCGTGGTGCGCATCGACGAGTCGTCGCTCCGGCTCGAGGATGCGACGGCCGAGGCGACCGCTGACGTGTGTGCGTTGACGACGAGCGACTCTGACTTTGCGTGGATCTGCGCCTACCTGCGCCTGCTGCATCGCTGCACCGCGCCGCGCATCATCGAGGCCCGCCCGCCCGCGTCCGCCTCCGCGCTCGCTGTCGTCTGATCCCCTCTCCTTCCCATCCACTCACCCCACCGCCGCCGCAGAAACGGACCAGGGTATGTGCGTGCGTGTATTGTTTGTGCATCTGTCTCGCACCTCTCTTCTCATACACGCGCACACACACTCATTCCAGTTGCCATCTCCCATCATGACCACGATCGTCGATGCGTTTGTCGCCTGCCCGCTCGATCAACTGCTCGCGTCCGAGGGCCAAGCTGCACCGCCCGACCCCGAACCCGAACCTGAGTCGGACGCGTCGGTCGTCTTTTGCCTGTCCACGCCGGACATTGACCCGGACGTGCTGTTCGAGGTGCAGCGCATGCGCGGGCTGGGCGTGGTCGAGTGGCCCGAGCAGATCCGCATCCGCATCCACCCCAAATCGCTGCACATCTGGGACGACGATGCGGCGGCGACGCCCCTCTGCATCTTTCGCATGTCCCCCCGCGACCCGGGCTTCTATGCCATCTGTGGCTATCTCTGGCTGCTGCAGCGCGTCGTCGCGCCCACCACTGCTGCTCCGGCGCTGGCGGGCGCGTCCGTCGCCTGAGTCTCGTCCCGGGCCTCAGGCCGCCACCGGAACGGACCAGGGCGCTTGCGCCCGAGCGTAGCTGGGACGACTCCTCCTCCTCCTCCTCCTCCTCCCTTCATCCCACACACAACACCTGCCACTCTTTCACATTTCCAACCCCGAGTCGCCCCCCCCCTCCTCTTCCTCTTCCTCTTCCTCTCCCATCTCCACAGAAATGAGCCAGCTTGCTGCCACCGCCGCTGCGTCCGAGGTCTTCCGTCTGCCCACGGCGTGCATCGACACGGACGCACTGAGCGAGATCGCGAGCGAGTGCACGGACATGGGCAGCGAGTCGATCCAGTGGCCCACCGACAACGTGACGGTGTGCATCACGGCCGAGTCGCTCATCCTGACCGACAGCTACGACCGGCGCATACTCGAGATGGGCTGCGAGGTTACCGGCTTCTACACCGCCTGCGCCTATCTGCGCCTGCTGCGTAATGTTGTCTTCTCCCCCCCTTCTCCTCCTCCGCCTGCTCTGTTCCCTCGTCCACTGCCTAAGTCGACGTCCTCGCCCCGCGCCTGTGTGCCCGTCCCGCCCACCCTTGTCCCCATCCGTTTCGATTCAATCGCAAAGCCATACGAATCCCGCCCCTCTTTCTCACACCTCCATCTCGCGCCTTCTCCATGTCCCAACCCGCTCCCGCTCCCGCTCCCGCGCCTGCACGCATGCCGATCGTTCTTGCGTGCTGGGTGTGCGCCAAGCCTGGCCGACGCTGCTCGCGCTGCAAGCTGGTCGTCTACTGCAGCACCGCGTGCCAGGCGTCTGACTGGAAGCGCCACAGTGCCGAGTGTCGGGCGAGGCCGGCCAGCGACCCGGCGCCCGTGCTGCACGCGGACAACCCCTTCTCGCGCTACATGGCGCGCCACCCCGGCCACGAAGTGCAGATCTACGCCATGGTGCTAGCGGGTGGCATTGCCGACGACCACCTGTTGATACTGTCGTCGGACGATGAGAAGGGCGAATGGACGACGTGTGAGGTCGATGGCGCCGCGCTGGCCTTCCACCTGGACCGACCGTCGGACGTGTCGTGGGCGATGGACGAACACGCCGGTCGCGCCGCGGGCTCCACCTCGGTGGTCGTCAAGTTCGTCGACGAGCGCACGCGCGAGCCACGCATCTACTACGCCCAGTTCGCCATCCGCGGCGGAGAGGGTGAACTGAAACGGAAGTAGGGCGTGTCCTCCTCCGCACCGTCCTCATTGTCCCACTCGCCCACCCACACACGCCAACTCGCACATCTCCATCCCTCCCTCTCGCCACTCCGCGTCTGTCCGCCCACCCTTCCTCCACGCCCGCGTGCAACATGAGCAGCCAGCCTCACCTCTCCAACTCGTTCTCCCTTCCCTCTGATTCCATCGATCGATGGGTGCTGGACGAGCTCGAGAAGCACTGCAGTTGCCTACGCGACCAGCTGATCGAGTGGCCCGACCAGATCAAGGTGCGCATCGGAAAGGGCGTGATTTCTCTATACGATTGCGACGACGGCAAGAAGACGAAGTTGGTAACGATTGGCGAGGGCGAGCAGGGCTTCTGGGCAACGTGTGCATATCTGCGCTGCCTGCAGGTGGCCGCCGCCGCCGCCATCGCCGTCACCGCCACCGCCGCCACCAGCGCCTAAGTCCCAACCCTTATTCATGTCCAATGGGCCCATTCAGCGCTCCCCACGAAGCCGCCGTGTCCGTTTTTGTTGCCGCCGCCCGTCACCCTTTGCCCTTTCGCACCATACACTACCCATCACACTTTCAGCCTCGTTCTCCCTCTTGCATCGTCCCCACCCCTCGCCAATGGCCGCGCCCGTATCGGCGCCTGTGCCAGCAACCGACCTGACCTGGGGACAGGCCGCTGCGTGCGCAGAGGCTGGCGACATCGCGGCCGTTGAGCACTTCATTACCGCGCGTCCGTTCAACCTCAATGTGATCGAAATATTGACACAGCATGCCGCTCGCGGTGGACAGGCCGAGCTCGTGCGCCTGTTGGTGACCAAGTACGATGCGGACGTGGCTGTCGCTCTTGACAACGCGGTGGATGCCGTGGAGGTGAACACGATCCGCGGCCCCCACTTCGACCTCATCCGCTGGCTGCTCGATCCACGACCAGGCGAGGACCCAGAGGACTACCGAGGACGCGTGAGCGATGGATTGCAATGCGCGATGGCAAAGGGCAACCTAGCGCTCGCATCGCTCTTCATTGGCTACGTCGGCCAGAAAGCGTTATCCGCCGGCTTTACCACTGCCGTTCACATCGGCAGAAGCCTGGACGTGGTGCGCTGGTTCTTCCACCGCGGCGACATCGACGCGTCGAATGGAATTCGCGCATCGACTCTCAACACGCCCGCGGACGTGCTGTGCTACCTGATCGAACGGGGCGCGGTGGACTGGCCGGACCACGTCTACTGGCGTCTAGCCGACAACCCCGAGTGCGTCATCCGCCTGCTCAAGTTCGGCATCTCACGAGCACTGCTCACGGGCGGCTGGTCGTCCATCCAGGCCATCCTCAACCAGCACGACCAGTGGTGCGCTCACGTCCGCGAAACGCTGGACGACTTGGGCGTCTACGCCGTCCTGGCGAATCTCATTGTCCAGTACTGATTCGCTCTCCATACCCACACAGTTTCACTCTGCATTCGATTTCCATCCCTCTCTCTCACCTCGTCTCGATGGCATCCGACCAGCGCTGGCGAGAGATGCAAGTGTGCGCGGAAGCAGGCGATGTATCGGCGGTGGATCATTACGTGGCTGAGCACGGCGTTGGTCCGGGCACGATCAATATGCTCGTGCACTACGCCGCGCGCGGCGGCCAGACCAAGCTCGTGTGTTTCCTACTGGATGAGCAACACGCGAGTGCGGCCAGTGCCATGGATGGCGCAGTGGAGGGGGTGAGCGTGGACGCAGTCGACGGCCCTCACTTCGACATCGTCCGCCTCCTGCTCGATCCGCGGCCGGGTGAGGATCCAGACGATCGAGAAGGGCGCACATGCGATGGCTTTCTCGAATCGGTCCATCGGGGCAACCAGGCGTTCGTGTCGCTATTCCTCGGTCACATCAGCCCCGTCATCTTCGCCGTCGGCTTCAACACGGCCGTTCGCGCCGACAACCTGCACACGATGCGTTTCCTCTCCGCCCATGGTGAGGTGAACGCCACGGCGGGACTTCAGTCCTCGAACCCCACTGCGCCTGATGACGTGGTGTGCTACCTGATCGAAAAGGGCGCGATCAACTGGCCAGAGCACATCTACACACGCATGGGCTGCAGTCCCGACCTGGTCATTCACCTCTACAAATTCGGCATCCCGCGCGACCTGCTCGTGTGCGGCCACGAGCCCATCCGATTTATCCTGGACGAGCACGCGCGCTGGTGCGCTCACGTCCGCGAAACACTCGACGAGTTGGGTGTCTACGCCGTCCTGGCCAATCTCATTGTCCAATATTGATTCGTCCCTATTCCCACACAGTTCCATCTCCTATTCGATCCACGCCCATCTTCTCGCTCCAATGGCCGCGCCTGCACCTGCACCTGCACCCGCACCCGCGGCCACACCCACGCCCGTCACCGACCTGACGTGGCGGGAGCTGATTGCGCGCGCCGAGGCGGGCGACGTGGCGACGGTGGAGCACTTTGTGGTCGAGCACGACCATAACCCCGAGCTGGCAGACATGCTTGTGCACTACGCCGCCCGCGGTGGCCGAACCGAGCTCGTGCGGCTGCTGGTAACCAAGCACCGAGCGAGTGCAGCATGCGCCATGCATGGCGCGATGGACGGGATCCGCGCGACCGCGGACCGCGGCCCCTGCCTCGACATCGCGCGCTTCCTATGCGAGCCGATCGCAGGGGAGGACCCGGAGGACCGCGACCGCCGCATGTGCGACGGCTTTCTGGATTCGATCCACACGCACAACCAGGCGCTCGTATCGCTCTTCTTCGACCATGTCAGTCTCGCCGTCTTCGCGACTGGCTTCAACCTGGCCGTCGCGACCGACAGCCTGGCCATGGTACACCTCGTCTTTCGCCACCGTCGTGCAGCGGCGGTGGCGGAACTCGTCTCGGGCGGGATCCAAGCCACCGGCCCGGACACATCCACCGACGTCGTGCGCTACCTGATCGAGAAGGGCGCGACCAACTGGCCGGCGCACGTCTACACGCGGCTGAGTCGCAAGCCCAACCTGGTCAAGCACTTTTACAAGCTCGGCATCCCTCTCGCCCTGCTCACGGGTGGACACGCTCCGATCCAGGCCATCGTCGACGCACACTTGCGCTGGAACGCACACGTTCGCGAAACGCTGGACGAGTTGGGCGTCTACAAAGTGCTTGCCGACCTCATTGTGCAATACTGATTCGTTCCATTTCCCACACAGTTTCATCTCTCATTCGATTCACACCCACTTTCTCGCTCCAATGGCGTCACCTGCCCCCGCCCCCGCCGCGATCGACTACAACTGGTGGGACGTGCGACGCGACATCCGCACAAACAACATCGAGGGCATCAAGCGTCTCATCTGGCACCGGCCCGAGCTTGTCGAATCGTCGCTCTATTTCGCCGTCGAACTCGGACGCGTCGAGATGACAATCCTGCTGCTGCAGCATGCACATCCCGGCGCGTACATGCACACAGTGAGAACGGCGGTGCGGTTCAACCACGCCGACCTCGTTCGCGCTCTGATCGCTCACGCGCCCCACACAGTCGACCATGGCTTCTGGGTGGCCGTCGGATCCGGCAATCTCGCCATGGCGAAGCTGTTCCTCGCGACGGGTCTCATCGCAATCGACCAACTGAACCAGGGACTGGTCCGTGCGGCGCACGACCAGCAGTGGGCCATCCTCCGATGCCTGCTAGACGCAGGTGCGACCGAGTTCACGCGCGCGATGCGCGCCACGTCGATCTCCGCGCCTATCGACGACGTCCAGCTTCTGATCGAGAAGGGAGCGACCGACTGGCCGGACCACGTCTACTGGCGTCTGACCGACGACCCGGACCGCGTTGTCCACCTGCTCAAGTGCGGCATCCCACGCGCTCTGCTCGCGGATGGGCGCTTCCCCATCCAGGCCATCATCGACGAGCAAGACAGGCGGGACGCGCACATCCACGAACAGCTCGACCAGTTGGGCGTGTACAAAGTGCTCGCCGATCTCATTGTGCAGTATTAGACCGTGTCCATACACACACAATCCAAAATCTCTCTCTTCCTCGTATCCGATCACCCCTCTCAATTCGCATCGACATGGCCGATCCGGTGCCAACGCATGCTGCCGTGGCGGTGGACTATAGCTGGTGGGACGCACAACGAGACACCCGCGCGAACAACCTGGAGGGCATGAAGCGTTGCATCCAGCACCGGCCCGGGCTCGTCGACGAGTCGCTCCATCTCGCTGCCAAGCTTGGGTACGTCGAGATGTCCCTCATGCTGTTGCCAGCGTCCATGCACCCCGACGCACATGCGCGCGCGATGGGCAAGGCGGTGGAGTTCAACCACGCCGATCTCGTCCGGGCTCTGATTGTCCACGCGCCCCGAGGGGTCGACCACGGATTTTGGGCGGCCATCGAGTTTGGCAGCGTTCCCATGGCGCAGCTGTTCCTCGCGACGGGCCTCATCACAGCCGAGCGATTGGACGGGGGGTTGATCCATGCAGCATACAGCAGGCAGTCGACCATCCTCCGATGCCTGATCGACGCTGGCGCAACCAGCTTCACGCGCGCGATGCGCGCCACGTCGTGGTCCTCGCACGTCGACGACGTCCAACTCCTGATCGAGAAGGGAGCGATCGGCTGGCCGGACCACGTCTACTGGAGTCTGGCCGATGACCCCGAGCGCACCGTCCACCTGCTCAAGTGTGGCGTCTCACGCGTCCTGCTCACGGGCGGACGCGCGCCCATTCAGGCCATCGTCGACGAACAAGACCGACGCGATGCGCACATCCGCGCCGAGCTCGACCAGCTGGGCGTGTACAAAGTGCTCGCCGATCTCATTGTGCAATACTGATTCGTTCCATTTCCCACACAGTTTCATCTCTCTTTCATATTCGATTCACGCCCGCGTTTTCGCTCCAATGGATTCCCCCGCGCCCGCCCCCGTGCCCGCGCGCGAATGCTACAGCTGGTGGGAGATGACGCGGGACACGGCGAATAACAACATGGAGGGCATCAGGCGTTGCATCCAGCACGCGCCCGAGTTCACCAAGGCAGCACTCGGCCGCTCTGCGAAGTTCGGACATGTCGAGATGACGCTCCTATTGCTGGCCATGCACCCGGACGCGCAAATGGGCACCCTGTGTACCGCGGTGGAGCACGACCACCCTGCCCTCGTTCGCGCTCTGATCCCACGCACGCCGGACGGCATCGCGTACGGCTTCCGGATGGCGGTCGGGCTTGGCAATGTCCCCGTGCTGAACCTGTTCCTCGAGGTCGACCTCTCGCGACTCGACAGCGGACTGGTGCAAGCCGTGTTCTACCAGCAATCTGGCTCTATCCGGCGCCTGATCGATGCCGGCGCAACCAGCTTCACGTCCGCAATGAACGTCTCGTCGCTCGACACACCCATGGACGACATCCAGCTCCTGATCGAGAAGGGAGCGACCGGCTGGCCTAGCCATGTCTACCGTCGACTTGCTCGCGACCCGGAGCGCATCGTCCATCTGCTCAAGTGCGGCATCCCGCGCGCCCTGCTCACGGGCGGGCACGCCCCGATCCAGGCCATCGTCGACGAACAGGACCGACGTGATGCACTCATCCGCGCCGAGCTCGACAAGCTGGGCGTGTACAAAGTGCTCGCCGACCTCATTGTGCAGTATTAAGTGGGGAATAGATCGCTCTCGTTTATGAGATACAGTGCAAAAAAATGTACAATGTTTCGCAATAGAGCGAGCACGCGCGTGCGACGGGCGAGAGAGAGAGAGAGAGAGAGAGAGAGAGAGCAGCAGGGGTGAAGGGAGGGGAGAGAGAGATTTACTCACTCTCGTCCATGGCTGCGTCTGCTGCGGCGGCCTGCTCGTCGTCCTCGGCCTTCTCGACGGCCTCGATGGCGCGCTGCCTGTCCTTCTTGGCCTGCGCCCGCTTATCGGTGGCGTCGCTGAGTGCCTCGGCCGTCTCCGCGTCCTCCGCGGCCAGCTCGTCGAACAGCACGGTGCCGTCCTCGACGAGCTTCTTGAGCTGCTTGGTCTTGGCGCGCAGCTCGGGCAGGGCGGCGTTCTGCTTGGCCAGCGTGGCCTTGAGCTGCTCGAGGCGCGCCTCCTTCTTCGGCAGCTGCACCAGGGTGCGCTTGAGTGCCTTCTCGTAGCGGTGCACCGCCTTCTCGCTCTGATTGCGCTCCGTGCGCGCCATCTTGATCCGCTTGATGCGCTCCTTGATCTGCTCGGCGCTCTCGGTGTCAGTGGCAGCCTTGAGCTGCGCGGCCAGGTCGTTGACGTTCGCCACGCAATCGGCGTGCTGCTTCTTGTATCCGGGGATGACCACGTCTCGCAGCTTCTCGATCATGGCACGGCTCTCGGGAATCGTCTTCTCCACGAGCGTCTTCATGGCCGCGTCGGTGTTGGCGATGGCCTTCTTGGCGCGCTGCTGCTCGGCCGCGGCGCGCGCCAGCTGCGTGGCGTGCAGCTGGTTCTTGGCGTGCACCAGCTCCAGGCGCTGCTTGGTCGACAGCTCGCGGCCGTCCTTCTCCAGCGTGGTGAGCAGCTCGATCGTGTGCTGGTGCGCCTCGGTCTCGGCCTTGTCCTCGCGCTGCGCCTGCAGCTTGCGCGCGCGGCGCGACTCGAGCACCTCGTGTGCGCGGCGCAGCTGCTTGATGCGCACCAGGAGCGGCGCGTGCATGCGTCGGGCGTCGGCGTCAACAGCGCTGGCCACGTGTCGCTGCTGGATGGTGGTGAGCAGGCGGGCCTCGTCGCGCGCCTCGTGCGTCTTGTAGGCGCGGCTGTCGATGCAGCGATCGCGCGCGTCGGGCATGATCTGCGCCGAGAGGTGGTCGATGACGGCGCGGCACGCGATGGCGGCCGCGTCCGTTCCGATCGTCACGCCCTGCGTGTTGAGCAGGTGCGCGGCCAGGTGCTTCCAGCTGGTGGGCTTGGCCTCGAACTTGAGGGACGAGTGCGGGTGCAGGTTGAGCGCCTCGCGCGCGGCGAAGCGGTCCAGGCGGCGGGCCTTGCGCATGCGCTTGGCACGGGCGGCCAGCAGCTTTTTCTTGCGCTGCACCTTTGCGCGCGCGGCCGCTCGCTCGGCCGCCGTGGGCTCGCGCGGCTGCTCGCCGGGCTCGCGCAGGCGCGCCGACACGGCCTGGATCTCAGCCTTCAGGTCGGCGTCATCGTCGTCGTCGTCAAAGTCCTCGTCGCTGTTGTCGTCGTCGTCCACCTCCTCATCCTCCGACTCGGCGTTCTCGTCGCCCGACGCCTCGCTGTTGGCCTCCTCCTCCTCCTCTTCCTCCTCCTCGTCCTCGGAGGCCTCCTCTGCCTCGTCGTCGAGGAAGGCGCGGGCGGACTTGGTCTTGGACTTGGACTTGGTCTTGGTCTTGGTCTTTCCAGACGGGCCGGCGGCAGCGGCGGCGGGGCTGGCGGCGCGCTTCTTGTTGTTACCTGCCGGCGTGGAAGCGATCTTGGATGCCACGGTGGGCTGGGTGCGGCTGCGGGGCATGGCGAGATTGAGAGGGGGGGGGGAGGGGGGGATGTAGCCTGTGAATGTGTTTGGAAGTGTGTGTGAGCGTGTGGGTGGCGAGTAGAAGGCGCGCATGCGAAACGCTCCCCGCTGCGCGTTCCTCTCCGTCTCCTCCTCCTCTTCCTCCTCCCTCCCTGCATCCCTCCCTTCCTCCTCTTTCACGTGGCGACCACCCAAGCGCCTGCACGGAACGACGGGGCGTCGCGCGCACTCCGCTCTTGCACCCACTGCACACCCTGTCCGTGCACGCTCCACCTACCGCCGTCTGTACGTGAATGTCGACTTGCGGGAAGTAGGTACTGGCGGAGTGCGACGGGTTGACGCAATTCGCACAGGAGCGCATGCCGAGGGGGTGGGTAGATGGGCGAACAGCAAGGAGCTGGAGGGTAGACATGTGGTGGTGGTAGGTGGAGCGCGAGCACAAGAGCGGGAGCTGCGGGTGTGCGGGCTGGCGGGCGACGAGGGGCGACGATGGACGAGGCGCGATCCCTCGTGTCCGATCAAACGCGCGCGAGCGGTCGGTCGCTCGAGTGTCACTCTTCCAAACCACTTCCAACGCACATACGCACCCACTCTCTCTCTCTCTCTCTTCCCCGCCCCGTCCACCCATCACACACACGCAGTCATGAGCACCGTCCAGGACCGCGAGAGCATCGCGCTCGCCAACCGCCTCCTCTCGGCCAAGGTGCGCAAGTACATCCGCGTGCAGGCACGCATGGCCGGCGCCAGTCGCCTCGGATGGGCCGAGGCCAAGCTGTCGGCCGTCGGCACGAGCCAGCTGCTGATTCGGATCGCCAAGCAGGCGGCCATGGCACGCACGGGCAAGTCGACCAGCTTCCGCATCGAGGAGTCGGACATTAAGTTCGCGTGCGACGAGCTCGGCCTCGCCATTCGCCCGTCGCTGCGCGGCGGCATGAGCACCAAGCGCCACCAGCTTGAGGGGGAGGGCGACGAGCAGCAGCAGCCGGCCAAGAAGCAGAAGAAGCAGAAGCAGAAGAAGAGCGCCGACTAAGCGCTTCGCTGCACCACTTCCCCCCTCGCCACTCCCATTCCCCTCGCTTCATGCCGTCCGCTCGCTCGCTCGCTCGCTCGCTCGGCCGTTGTCTTCCCTCTCTCTCTCTCTCTCCACCCTTATTTTCGTTTGTATCTCGATGCGTCCATACACGATCCCTCTCCGTCTTTCATCTTACACACACATCCACTCGTGTGCACGCGCCCGCTTTGCACCGCGCACGCACGCAGACATGGAGTGGGAGGAGTACCGCCACCCGGAGATGCTCGAGGTGCAATTGCGCCTGATCCTCGAGGGACGCATCGGTCGCCCCGACGGTGGTGACAGCGGCAGCGCCGAGTGGGTGGAGGAGAAGGAGGAGCCGTTCGCGGACGGCGAGTTCGCGTCGATCTGCGCAGCGGCGCACGACTGCCCGCCGATCCCGGCGCACGGCGCCCGCGTGTTCCTGCGGCTCGTGGCCGACCTCTGGGTGGAGGCGACCGTCGTCAATCGCTGGATGCTGCCGGCATCGGAGGAGGACATGCGCCTCACCTTCGTCGAGATCGAGCCCGTGCGCCACCCGACGTGGAAGCGATGGGTCATGTGGCCCGACCTGGCCAGCGTCGTGGTCGAGGCGACGCTGCCGCCTCCGCTGCGCGTGGCCACGCAAGACGAGGTCGACCGACGCACGCCCGTGGACGACGCCATGACGCGCGAGATCGCGTCCATGGCGGCCAAATACTGGGCGCTGGGCGGTAACGCGTACTTTTGCACCAAAACCAGCGAGACGACGTGGCAGCCGAAATTCACCCTGCGACGCATCATGTGGGACCTCGCGCGCTCGAAGGTCGGGTAGGCCGGGGGGTCGGGGCCAGCTGGGCAAAGGGGGCGAGGGACAGTCTCGTTCGTTTCGTTTCGCTTCGCACCCCGTCCCATCGCCCCCGCTCCGCCTCGCCCATTGTTTCCGTCCGTCCGTCCGATCTCATACATCCAGCGCTCTTTTCCGAATCAGACCTGCTCGTTTCCCTCTCTCTCCGCCTGCCTGCCAGTCCATCCATGTCAGACGCTGCTGCTGCCGCTTGCACTCCAGCCGGGCGTCGCCCTTGTCCGCTGTTCGCCGACGCCGATCAGTTCGAGCGCGACATGGACCAGCTGGGCGCGGACATCGAGGTGCACCTGCACCACGCGACGCTGATGGAGCGACGCATGAACGTGGCCGCGCAGACCGACCTGCTCGTCAACTGGGCGCACGGCAAGTCGGTGGCGGCCAAGCGGCAGTACGCCACGCCCGACCGGCCGACCGACCGGAGCTTCAAGCCAGTCGCCTACGCGCCCGGCGACATCTACGACGCGTTCATGGCGAACGTGCTCGGGCAGGTGCGGCCCGTGGCCGCGCGCGTCACGTCGGGCCAGCCCTTCCAGCTCGACGACCACGCGACGCGCACCATCCACGCGTCGTGGTGGGTCGAGCACGCACGCCGCGAGGCCGACGTCCGCGCCAGCAACTGCCAGGACGGCGACGCGCTCATGCGCCTCGCGCGCCTCCAGCGCCACATGAACACCCTCTTCAGCAGCAAGCACGCCTACACGGACAAGATGTACGCATAAAGCGAGATGGGTGTTGCAAAATGTCTATTGTGCGCGCGTGTGGGGGTGTTTTTTTCCTATGTCGAAACTGAAATATCATACAACAAAAAAAGCTATAGCTTATTCTCCTCTTCCGCCAAGTGGGTGCGGGGAGGAGGGGACGGATGACCGGGTGAGCTGGCTGGCTGCTGCTGCTGCTGCTGCTGCTGCGCGAAGCTGGCGCGCGAAGCGGGTGGGGGGCGGAGTGGCTCAGATGGACTTGCCGATGAAGGCGTCGTAGGCGCCGCCGCGCTCGCACGAAGACAGAGCGACGCCCAGCGCGAAGCGGGCAAAGTAGGCACGCACGCGGTGCACGTAAATCTCCAGCTCGCGCAGCACGTGCATGTCGACGTGCGCACCAGCGGCCAGGAGTCGCGCGCTGAACAGGTCGATCGGCTCCGGGTTGCTGCCCCCGTCCACCTTGCGGGTCATGTCGACGAGGTCGTCGAGGTGGTGGGAGACGAGGCGCGAGCGCGCGTTGCGCTTCTCCGAGTTGGACTGCGCATCCGTGTCGTGCGGCAGCGACTCGGCGTAGTGGTCGACCAGGTCGGCGTACTGCGCGGCGCACTGGCGCATGATCAGCACGGCGGCGGAGGTGTAGAGCAGGCTGACGCGCGCGGCCCGCTTGGCCTTCTCATCTTCTCGCTTGACCATCGCGTCGTAGCGATTGATGAGGCTCTGCTTGCGCATGCGCTCGATCAGCCAGACGGGCAGGTAGCCGCGGACCGGGTGGTCGGCCGACACGATGAAGCTCGTCGTGAACAGCTTGTCGCACTCTCGCATGACGAGCACGCGGACGGCGTCGGCCGTGGCCGCCTTCTGCGCCTCTGCCTGGAACTCGGCGGTGCCCATCAGCGTGCGCACGCGGTCCTGGCCGTCGCAGAGGAAGGTGGCCATGTTGACGGGCGGCATGGGCCGCGCCGACAGGCCGGCGAAGGTGTCGGCCACGCCCTCGGGGCCCTGCACGGCCGGGACCAGCTCGCCCTTCTGCTGCACCATCGGCGTGTTGAGGTCGATGTAGAGCACGTCGCCCGCCTGGATGCGCATCGTGCCGCGGTGGTCGATGGTCTCGACGCCGTGCAGGTTGACGGTCGACTGGTTGTTGCTGAACTCGTCGGCCGCGTTCGAGTCGGTGCGCACCACGCCCGGCAGCATCAGCTTCACGTCGCGCGACAGGCCGTTGGTGCACGTCACGCCCTCGATGTACGAGTCGGCCGTCACAGCCTGGCGGAACGTGGCGCCGAACTTGGCGCGGTGCATGACGAGCATGCCCTGGCGCGCCGACGTGTCCACCTTGCCACCGACGGCCGGGCTGTAGACGCTCGTGGGCCCGTCGCCGCGCACCTCATTGGCGCGTCGGTCCTTCTCGCCCTTGGGAATGATGGTCGTCACGACCACGGCGCCCTGCGGCGTGGCCACGGGCGCGCGGCCCTTGCAGCGCACGACCGACCCGTTCATGCTGCCACCCGCCTGCCCCGCGCGGCGCGCTGCGAACGAACTGGGCCCCTGGCGACCGATGGAGTGAGCGAGCATGTTTGTATGTGAGGGGAGTGGCGGTGGATGCACACGCGGAGGATAAGGACAATGCGAGTGCAAAGGGGCGCAAAGAGCGGCGTGCTTTTGTTTTCACTTGCTTGCTTGCTTGCTTGCTTGCTTGCTTGCTTGCTTGCTTGCTGGCTAGCTGACTGGGGTTTCGCTCATGCTGCGACGACCTGCGCGACGCGCAAGTGCAGTTCGATGCGGTCCAACTCATGCAGCGGCTTGAAATACGCGTCGTTGCGCTCGAGCGGGTGGCACGCGCGGCGCGCCTTGTCCACCTGGTCCGCCGTGAAGTTACTCGGGCCGCGCATGGCGTGCGACATGATGCCGATCTGCAGGTGCATGCCGACGCCCGTGGCGTTGATGTAGAGCGCCGGGTCGGGCACGGTGCGCAGCGCCGACACCCACGGGTGCCACTGCCAGTAGTACTCCTTGCCGTCCTCGTCCGCGCCGCCATTGTCCCAGATCGGGTCGACCTGCCACTCGTCGAGCGACGGGTGGGCCGGGACGGGAAGCGCAGCGGCGGCCACCAGATCGTCTGGACGCCACATCGCATCCATGGCATCCGTCGCATCCTCCTCCGACGGGGCGACGCGGGCGCGAACACGACGGGCCGCGTCCTTGGGATCGGCGGCGGTCGGCTCAGCAGCATCCCCGGGCGCCTTGCGCTTCAGGCTGCCGCGCTCGGGACCCTTGCGCGCGACCGACGAGGTGGGGGTCACCCCGGGCAGCCAGGCGTTGCTCTTGGTCGCGTAGTCGGCGTGGTACTCGTGGCGCTTGAGGATGAGCACCATGGACTGGCCCTCGGAGATGCAGCCCTGGTTCCGGGTCGCCGACGCCAGCCAGTAGTTGGGCAGCGTCACGCGCCCGGCCACGACGAACGCGTTCTCGTCCGACAGGCGCGGGTTGGCGTGGTGCAGCGCCTGGTCCGTCTTTTGCACGCCGCGGTACTTCCAGTCGCGGACGACGTCGGCGGCGCTGCGCTTGGCGCCCCACTGCTTACGCCAGCTCGGGTCGTGCTTCATGCGGTGGTTCCACGCGCTCAGACTGAACATCTGGTACGCGTGCATGCGCGAGTCCGGGTGCAGGCGCAGGCTGTCGGGCGCCGCCAGACTGAACGTGATCTGCTCGTTGCCCGTGTCGCCCTTGACCCAGTCGGCCATGTTCTGCTGCGCGTGGTACGTGATCGTCTGGTTGGTCGTGTTGCCCATGTTGTCCGACACGCCCGGCACGAAGCCGCCGCCCGTCGTGCTGCCGGGCGGGCCGAGCGTGCTGCCGGGCAGGCCGACATGTCGCTCGGAAAAGTTGTTGACGCGGCCGTGGTTGGGACCGAGCCCGCGCGCCGCATGCGCGTAGCGCGCCGCCCGACCGACTGCGCCCATGGGACCCGACATCGTGTTTGTTTCGCGCGTGGGAAGGAGGAAGGGATGTGCAGTGGAATGAGAGAAGACAGAGAGGAACGTGCGTAACAAGCGCTGCGATTTAATTTTCAACATCCACTCATGTCGGCTGCTGCTGCTGCTGCTGCTGCTGTTGCTGCTGCTGCTGGATGAGGAGCTGCTTGGCGTACTTGGTAAGGGCAGACAGACAGTGTTCGGCCTCGACCGCGTTGCTCACGTGGCGCATAACCAGCTCCTCTGCCTTGGTCGCGATGTGCGCACGCAAGCGCCCGTGGATGGCAATGTCGTGGTCCACCAGGCGCCGCGCCTGCTCGAACAGGTTGGGGCGAGCGTCCACGGGCGCGAGAAACGAAGCGGTCGCGGCCGCTGCGACGGAAGAGGACGAGGCGCATGCCGCCGCCGCCCCTGCTCCAACCTGTGCGTCATCGCGTGGCGCCACCACCTCCATGGCCAGACGCGTGGTCGAGTCTTGGATAAAGAGCGTGTGTAGGGCGACGAGCTGCTGCCGCTGCAGCGGTGTGAGCTCGCTGGGCGGCGACTGGCGCAGCTCCTGCCACACGTGCTTGTCCTGGAACAGCGCGTTGATGGTCGCCATGTGCTGCGCCAGGCGCTCCCACTGGCTGCGCTGCTTGAACTTGGCCACCCACGGCACCACCTGGCCGTCGGCGTCCACCAGCGCGACGTAGCTCGGCGGAAAGAGGTGCTCGTGCCAGAGCCACGCCGTCTGCGCGTCGGCGTCCGGGGGGAGCGAGAGCAGCGAGCAGCGGTCCCACGCGGCCGTCGCCTCGTCCAGCAGCCGCGCGAACGCGGGCGACTCGATGCGCCGCTGCATCACGGTCGCGCACTGGTGGTCGTGCACGGTGTCGGATCGCGCCTGCAGGTCGAACAGCGTCACGCCGCGACTCGCCACGGTCGCCACGCCGTCCTCCTCGCGGCCCGTGATGAGCTGAATGGCGTACATGAACCAGTAGGGGTCGCGCTGGCTGTCGTCCAGCGAGCGCTCGCGGTCAATGACCGTGCGCTGGAAGGGCGTGAGCGGCACGCGGCAGAGGTCGCGCCCGTTGGCGCGCGCCCACTTGAGCGCGGCGTCGATGTTGTCCAGCACGCGGCCGCGCTGGCAGCACCAGTCCCACGCCTCGACCGTCATGCCGCGCACGTCGCGCTCGTCGTCCACGGGCAGCATGCCGCCGCGCTGCATGTCGCAGCCCTCGGCGATGTGCAGGTTCGGCACGTAGGCGTACGCCGTGCGGTCCTCCACGTAGAAGCAGTAGCGCGCGCGCGGGATGCGCATGTACGCGTCGTACTCGGCCCACTTGCTGCGCGCGTCCGCGGGGAAGATCTTGGCGCCGGGTTGGCCGTACTCGCTCGCCCAGCGCTTGGTGACGAGTACCTGCGACCCCTTGGCGAAGTCGGACAGTGGCGAGTAGAGCAGCAGCTTCCACAACAGCCTCCGCTCGCTCTCCAGCGCGCTCACGCCCACCTCTTCGCTCGGGTCCTCCCAAAGCACAGCTTGATCCGGGCGGAAGCAGGCGTGGCAGAAGAAGTGCGGGATGCGGTCCAGGTGCGCCTCCGACACCGACGCCGGATTCAGGGTCATCATCTGCGACGCGTTGGGCTGCACGCGCGAGTCACAAGGGCAGAAAGAGGGCACAGGCGCAACCACACAGGAAGTGAGCGATCGAACCAAGGCCAACATCATCGGCGCGCGCATTTGCGTATAGGCCACGCACACGTGCGCCCCTCTTTTGTGTATAGCCCGACCGATGCGAAGAATTTAATGGATTTGAGTGAAGGGTGGTCGATGGTCGGGGGAGCGGCTGCGGCGTCGGTCATGGCGTTGGCGCTGGCGTTGGCCGCAAGGGCGGCGGCGGCAGTCATGCTCTCGTGCAGGCGGTCGCAGAGATTTTCGGGGACGAACTCGCGGAAGCGGGTGCAGGTCAGCGCCTGCACGAAGTTCTTGGCCAGCTTGCTGTTGCAGAAGGCGAGCACGGCGTCGCTGGTGCTGGCCTTGGCCTTGCTGTCCTTGTTCTGCGGGTCGACCATGCGACTGGGCGCGGTCTCGGGGTACGCGTGCTGCATCCAGCGGAAGACCAACAGGAGGAAGGAGGGGAAGCTGAGCTGCCGCACGGCCTCGCGCACCGACGCGGCCGTGATGGTGCGCGGGTCGACCTCCTCGGGGTCGCGGGCCATGGCGCACTCGGGCCGGCGGAAGACGACGAACACGTAGGGCGGCAGCGCGTCCGAAAAGTGCTGCGCCTGGGCGTCGGTGCGCACGCGCATGAAGCAGCCGCGCTTGACGAGGTAGAACTGCAGACAGACGACGAAGACGTAGTGCAGCAGCATCTGCACGGCGCCGACCGACAGCGTGACGCGGATGACGCTCTCGAGCGGGTTGGAGATGCGCCCAAAGATGCCCAGGCCGTACTCGGGCGTCGCGTCGTTGATGTAGTCCGTGTGCGCCAGCGGGGCGTAGTGGTCGGGCATGGCGTAGTGCGTCCAGTAGGCGCGCACCGCGTCGAGCAGGTCGCCCTGGACCGGCTGCTGCTGTTGCTGCCAGATCTCGATCGGCAGGGCGCCGAGCGGCACACGCGGGATCACCGGGAACATCTGGTGCGAGAAGACGAGGCCGTGTGCCTTTTGCATGGCGGCGCGTCGCACGCTGTGCGACTTGCCCGCGTCGGCCACGCCGTAGCCGGGCAGCTGCAGCTCCAGCGGCTGGTCCGTGCCGATGGCGACGAGCGAGCTGTCGACCAGGTGCGCCGGCTGCAATCGCTCGTAGGCGACCACGGGCGGGTGCGGGTGGTGCGGCGGCTGGAGTGGCGGGTTCATGGTGCCGGTGCGAACTGCTTGGAGGTGTGAGGCCGGCGGCCAGACCGGGCCAGCGACTGGCTACTAGCCAGTTGCGCACTTGATTCGCGCTCTTTTTTTTTCAAACGGCATGCAGCGAAGCTGAAATTGCAACCCCGACCCCAACCCCATCATGCCCCACCTCCATGTGTTCACCGACCCGCAGCAGCAGCAGCAGCAGGCGGGGCAAAGCTCCGCCCCGCACACGTGCGCCTTTCTCCGCTTCGCCATGAAACGGCACAGCGCAGCCCGTTCGCGGCTGCTACAGCGCCCCTCGTCGCGGTTCGGCCCGCTTCCCCTCTCGCTGGTGGGCACACACCCACTCAGCTATCACGCCACCGCCGCCATGCCCGCCTCCTCCGCATCGTCGTCGCTGGCGTCCATTCCAGAGTCCGCGCCCGCGCCAGTCGGGCAACAACAACAGCAGGGAGAGGCGGGGGAGAGGGGAAAGAAGAAAGAGAAGAAGAAGAAGAAGGGGAAGGAGAAGCAGTTCACGTCGTCGCTGGCCAAACTGGTCGACAAGTTCATCCGCAAGGTGGACCTCGTGTTCGCGTTCCGCGACGAGGACGACGTCCGGCTGTGCAGCGAACCGGCCGACCTCGCCGCGCTCGCCGCCTTCTTCAACCAGTTCCGCGACCTCATGGCCTTTTGCAACGGGCTGCCGATCAAGCCGCTGGTGTTCGCGGCGAGCGACTCGCCCCAGCGCACGCGTACGCTCCAGCTCAAGGCGTTCGCTGTTTGCCACATGACGCGCCGCCACTGCTTCCGCATCCTCGGCAGCAAGCCGTCCCTTCGCTCACCCTCCTCCCCATCCCCGCCAGCGTCAGCGACGACTCGCACCTAATGCTCAATCCTTTGTCCCTCCATTCACGTTCGATTCGCATTCACACACACGCCATCCACCCTCTGCTCTTTCCACGCACTCAAATGGACGTTGCATATTCTGCGAACGACGCAGTCGGCATGCCGCCGCCAACGACCAGTCCCGACGCCACGGGTGCGCCCGCGTCCGCTGTCGCCACCTGGTTCGTCGTGGTCGTCTGCTGCCTGCTCGTCGCGTTCACGTTCGTGGTCGAGGTGCGCGCCCGCAAGCGCGAGGCGGACCCCGACCTGGAGCTGGCGGCACCTCGCGCGTCGCGCTGAAACGGACCCCACCCCACCCCCTTTGTTCGATCCGTTTCTTAATTTATTCGCATATCCATTCACACGTTGGCAACTGGCTGCCACATTTCATCCCGATCTCCTCTTCACTCGTGTCTGCGTACTCGCCGTCGGATGCCGATTGCTGAACGCGACAGCGACTACAACTACTACGACGACCTGGCGCAGCTGTACCCCCAGCCATCGCAAGCCGCCGCCGCCGCTGTTGTTTCCCTTACGAGCGCTACCGCCTCGAGCTCAGGTCTGGCCGCAGCAGCCGATCCGCCTGCTGCTGCTGCTGCTACTGCGCTTGCACCGCTCGGCCCAGTTGGCATCGTCCTCCTCTGCCTGATCGTAGCGTTCGGCTGCCTGGCCATCTGCGCTCTCATTGTCCTGGAGGTGTGCGACCACCTCCGAACTCGGCACCTGTACGCGAGTTGCGCTCGCGACTGCACGGAAGTGGTTGTCGTGTTACACGGCGAAGAGGCAGACGACACATGGCAGCGACACAAGAAGCAGCGAGAGGAGAAGGAAGCGCACGGCGCATAGGGAACATGGCGGCGTGGGGGGCGGAGGAGGAGGAGGATGCATTCAGCCTCGAGCCGTCGTGCGTGCCGGTGTCGGCGCCGGCGCTTTCCGCGGCCGAGCACAAGGTGCTGCGCACGTCCATGCATCAGGCGTGTCGCGGCGACGAGGCGCTGTTCGAGACGCTGGTCGAGGAGTGGGAGGACTTCCAGGAGCTCGCGCCGTCGCCCGATCCCGACACGGCCGCGCTCGACCTCGTGTGCGTCATCCTCCACGTCGGCCTGGTGACGGGCAAGATCGGCCTGACGCTGGCGCCGCTGCTCGACCGCTTCATCCCGGCCATGTGGCAGCACTACAGCACGCAGGTGCTGCCCTACATGCCCGCGCACCTGTTCGAGTTCGCGGCGCTCGTCGCCCAGTTGGTCGAGGTGCTGCTCCGACGCGCAGCCGTGTGCGACGCGACGCGGCTCATCGCCAAGGGCTACGTGCACAAGATGGCGGGTGACCGATCGGCAGGCGATGACCGGAAGGACCTGCGCATCGTCGCGGCGACCGCCATCCGACTGGCAACGGCCACGACGCACATGGCGCTGTTCGCGCGCGACGCGGCTGCCACACCGCGTCGGCCCGCGGGCTACGCCGCCGCGGGGGAGGCCATCGCGGCGCAGCTGGGCGTCGCCACTGCCGACATGGACGCGCTGTGCGCCAGCATGCAGATGCGCCCCTGCACCATGCGGGTGTACACCTTCCCGTGAACACGTCCCATCCACACCCGTCCGCCACTCCACTCCTTGTCCACTCGTTCATTCGTTCATCCCATCCCATCCCCATCCATCCTTCCAACATGTCCACGAGCGATCGCGAGACGACACAGGTGACGCTGCGCGTGACGCAGAGCGTGCGCGTGCAAAAGGGCATGCCGTCGGGTCAGCTGGTGGCGCACCTGGCCGCGTGCAAGGGCGAGAAGGAGCTCGACGAAGCCATCGCCACGCAGCAGACCATCACGCACAAGCTGGCCGCGCTCCCGCCCAACCCGCCCAGCCAGCGCGTCTATTGCGAACTGGACGTGCCGACGAGCAGCAGCAGGTGAAACGGGCAAGCCCTGGCCGCGCGGCTGCATTGTTTTTTTTCGCGTTCGCCTCGATGCACACACCCATACACATTTTCAACTCTCATCTCTCCTCCTCCCCGCCCTCCCTCTTTCTCTTTCGCTCTCGCAGCCTTCTCGGCATGACTGTTGTTGTTGCTGCTACCGCGAGTGCGCAGGCCGGAGAATCGATTGAGCAGCGCGCACGAGGATGGCTCCTTGGCCACGTCCGGGTGTTCCTCCACACCCACCCAGACGCGACGACTGAGGAGGTCGAGGAAAAGGCGCGACGTCTGCACGAGTCGATTCCGCTCATCCGCGACAACATGCGACTCACCGACGCGCTGCGCTTTGCGAGTGCCGAGCACGGCCGAGTTGACGCGATGCGCATCTGGGACGCGCGCTGATCGCTAGTCCGTGCGCATCTTGTCCCGTCCAAGTAAAACTCACTTGTCTCCATACACGCACGGCCACGCGCCAATCTTCCACATCATCCCGACCCTCCCTGTCCCACTTTGTCCCTGCTGCCTGCACGCGCAATGGCTGCTCCCGCCGCTGCCGGTGGAATTCGCTTCAAGGTGTACGACCTCAACACGCAAAACACGCTGATCGATGGAGTCAAGCCGCACCCGGGCGACGACCTCTCGCCGCCGTTCGACCCGGACGCGCACACGTTCCTGGACGTGATGGCGTGGCGTCTGGACTCGCACCCGGACGACCGCGATCGCGTGTGGCGCGTCGGGCCGCGCAACCTCATCATCGGCATTGACGTCTCACTGGACACGCCGCTGCGCGACTGGATGGCCGTGCTCGACCTGCGCGCGGACGGCGTGACGCCCGCACCCCTGCGCCCGGCCCCGATGCTCAACCTGTCGGTCGAGTACGAGAAGGTCCAGTATGCGCTCGCTGCCAACGCGGCCGGCCTGGCCTGGCCGCTGTGGGACGCGGCCGACACGGACCCGATCAACATGCAGGCGATGGGCGCGCACGACAACCTGCGCAACCGACGCGGCTCGCAGGGCGTCCCGCCCGAGGAGAACAACGGCATCGGCAACCTGGTCGGCCTGCGCCGCGGCCGCCACCTCAAGTTCGTCAACATGCACGCGCTGGCGCAGTCGCTGGTGCACGGCAACCGCCGCGAGCCCGCCTTCCACACCGAGATCGCCGACGTCGAGTCGTTCGGGCGGCACCTGCTCATCGCGATGCAGCGCAGCACCAGCCCGTCGCAGAGCGACCCGCTGCACACCCTGCTGCCGATCATCGACCTGGTGACGGGCGCCGTCGACCGCCGCTACGGCTCGGCCTTCTCGGCCTACGAGCGCCGCGCGAAAAACAAGCCGCTGAGCGAGGCGGCCATCCGGGTCGCCAACCACGGCAAGGAGCAGGGCGTCGCAGCGGCCACGTATCTGGCCCGCTCCGTCCTCAGCGATCGCATGCAGATGTTCATGAGCGAGAATCCGAACGCGACGCTCGCGGATGCGGAGGCGAAAGGCCTGCGCCTGCGCGATTGGATCCCGTCCACGCGTGGCTTCTCGGACGCCGACGCGCTGAAGATCGCTCGCGATGTGCACGGTCGGATGAACGCGGTCGTGCTGGCGGCGACCCGCCGCGAGAAGCTGACCACGTTCGTGCGCTCCTTTTTGCGCAACCATCCGGGCATCGTGGTGGCGGACGCCGCGCACAGCCTGCAGAAGGTATACGAGTGGGTCGCGGCGACGAGCGACCAGTCCCTCGGCCACCTGCTCCTGCTCGTGCGCGACGAGTACGCGCGCGCACTAGCGGGCGAACAGCCGGCCGCGGCGGGTGGTGCGTCTCCCCACGCCGCTATGGCGGCCGAGATCCACGCCTTCGTGCGCAGCAACCCGGACATCTCGCGCGACGAGCTGGAGCAGGGCATGCAGCAGTTGCGCGGCGTCCCCCTCGCCGACGTGATGGCGATCGTGCGTGAGGAGCAGCAACGCGTGCAGCAGCAGCAGCAGCCGGCGGGGGGCGTGGCGCGCAACCCGCTGATCGAGATGTACAAGACGGCCTTCTGGGCCGGCGGACAGGAGGCAGACCCGGCGGACAATGCGCGAGCGCCACTCGAGGCCATCCGCGCCGGCGGCCTCGCCCCTGGTGTGGTGCGCGCGTTCCAGCGCATGCTCCAGTCCGTGAGCGACATCCAGGTGCAGTTCGAGGATTCCGACGATCGCGATGCACGCCGCTATGCCATGATCACTGCCATCCACGCCAGCTACCCCGCGGGGGGTGAGGATGAGGAGGAGAAGGAGGAGCCCGCGGCCAACCGACTGGCCGCGCGCATGGAGCGCCAGCTGCGCTGGTGAGCAATGGGCGGAGAGGGAGGAAGGACGGAAGGGAGGCTGCAGCCATCCGAGATTTGATCGCTCGCCCGCCCGCACGCTCGTCGTTGTTGAAACTCGCCCATCCACATACACACTTGGCAACGCGCCCGCATTTCAACTCACTCCTGCTCTCTCTCTCACCCAGGCACATTGTTTAGAGATGGCTGCGCCTGCGCCCGCTGCTGTCGCGGATGGTGGTGGCGGTATCATCCTCTTCCAGGTGTACGACACGGTCAAGATGCTTGCACACGACAACACAGTGAGCGTGTTCGATGCGCTCGACACGGGATCGTTCGACCCCGATGCCCACTCGTTCCGGGACGTGGTCCGCTGGCACCTGGACGCGAACCCAGAAGATCGCAGCACCGTGATGAAGATCAATGCGCTCGTGATCGGCACGGACGTGTCACTCGATACGCCGCTGCGCGACTGGGTGCAGATCCTCGGCCTGCACATCGACGGCATGTCCACGGTCATCTACATGAGCCATTCCCGATCGCCCGCCGTCGAGTACGAAAAGATTCGCTACGCGCTCGTGGCGAACGCGGCCGGCCTGGCCTGGCCGCTGTGGGACAAGGAAGACACGGACCCGATCAACATGCAGGTTATGGGGTCGTATGACGAGTACCGCGCCAGTGCGCGCCGACTGAGCGACCACCCCGACGAGCGCGAGGACAACAGCATGCACAACCTGATCGGCCTGCGTCGCGGCCGCCACCTCAAGTTCGTCAACATGCACGCACTGGCAGCGTCGCTCGCCCATGGCAACCGCCGCGACCCGGTCTTCCACGCCGACATCGAGCGCATCGATGAGTTCATGCGCCATCTGCGCGCTGCCACCCAGCGCAGCCTTCACCCGCCCGGTGGCGACCCGCTCGTGGCCATGCTGCCGATCATCGACCTGGTGACCACGACCTTGGATCGACGCTACGGCGCCGCCTTCGTGGACTACGAGCGCCGCATGAGACATGCACCACTGAGCGAGGCGGCGCATCGTGCCATTGCACAGCAAAAGGCGCGCGAGCTCCACTTCGACCAGCTGACGACTCGGCGACCCCTGATCGACCGCATGCGCCAGTTCGTCCGCGCCCACCCCGACGCGACGCTCGCGCAGGTCGAGGCGGAAGCCAGGCGCAACTTCGAGGCGCTCCCGCTTCCGCGCAACATCGACGTGTCCGTCGCGCTCGACGACGCGCGCGCCGAGCACCGGCTCGCGGCCGAGGCTGGCGACTGGCACGCTGAAAACCGGCTCATCGAGATGTACAAGCGCGCCTTCCTGGCCGGCGACCAGGACGCGCCGCCCAACAAACATTCGCCCGACCTGTACGAGGCCATGAAAGTTCGTCGCTTCTCGCGGCTCGAGATCAGCGGGTACATTGCCATGTCCAACGCGCTGCGTGCCATCCACGAGCAGTACGACGGCCAGGCCGACCGGGAGGCGCGACGCAACGCACTGCGCGCTGCGATCGACGCTGACTACTCGGTGGATGCCGAGGCGTCCGTGTCCGGTAACCGATTGGCTGGGCGCATGCCGCGCCAGCCGTTGGCGCAGTGGTGAGCCGGCGCGAGAAAGAACAGCGGGCTGCAGCCCGCGTGCATGCGTGTGATCACCCCCGCCTCTCCGTCGCTGTTGAAACTCGCTCATCCCCATACACACTTGGCCACGCGCCCACCTTTCAACTCTCTCGCTCCTACCCTCACTCACTCACCCATCCGGCATGGCTGCGCCTGCGCCCGCTGCTGCAAGCGCTGCCGCCGCATCCGGCATCCGCTTTGTGATGCAAGAGGACATGCCGACCTTGGACCGCTCGGTGCACATCCGCGCCGTGTCCCCCCCGTTCGACCCGGATGCGCACACACTCGCCGACGTGGTGCTGTGGGGCCTGGAGCAGTGCCCACACGATCGCCACCGTGTGTGGTTCATCAACGAGATGAAACTCGGCACGGATCTGGGGATCGCGCACTCCCTGCGCAGCCGGATGAGCGGGTACAACATGCGCGTCGATGGCCCGCCCGTCGTGATCCGACTGGGCAGCCACGTCAGCCACTACCTGCGCATGGGCTATGCGATCGCCGCGCACGGCGACGGCCTGGCCTGGCCGCTGTGGGATGATCGCGTGTTCATGCAGCGCCTGCGCAAGCCCGGCGTGGCCATGCCGCACTTTGACCACCTCGTCGGTTTGCGCAGCGGCAGGGAGGTGCGCTTCTGGCAGCTGGACGAACTGGCCGACGAGATGAAGCGCGGCAACACCATCGAGCCCGCGTTCCGCACCCAGATTCGCAACATGGACACGTTCACGCGGCGCATCGCAGAGGTGGCGGGCACCCCAATCGTCTCCGCGCCCGTCATGGACCTGTACGCCCATATCGACCAGCGCAGATCGGAACTCCTGCCGATCATCGACTTGGAGACGTACGAGATCGATCGGAGCTACGGGGTCACGTTTGCTGCGTTCGAGCGCCACATGAGCCAGCGGGAACGGCTGATCCCGCCCATCAGTCAGGAGGCGAGCGATGCACGAGAGAGCATCCGCAAGTTCATCCACTCGCACCCGTGGCTCCCGCTGTCGGACGTCGAGATGTACGTGCGCGCCGAGCACGGCTCCGTCGACCCAGACGGGTCGATCGCATTCGCGCGAGCCGAGTATGCAGCCATGGAGCGCGAGATCGGAACGGACGCGTACGGCACGATGCGGTGGATGGACAACCCGTCCAGTCACTTTCAGATGTACTTCAACGCGAGGTACGATCTCGCGCAGATCGACAAGGCGGTGGTCTCCGCCGAAATGGCCATTACGAGCGGCCGGGTGTCGGATCTCGATGCGCGCGCATTCTACAAGATGATTGACGCGCTGAAGGCGGTGTACACACGCTATGAGCACACGCCGGCGTTGCACGCCGAGCGCGATGCGCTTGCGCAGGCCACCCTCGACGCCGACTACCGGACGAGCAGCAAGAAGTGGCAGACGCCCACCGAGATCGCCATCCTCGCCGCCGTCCGCCGCCGCCCGCCCAACCCACTGGTCGACATGTATCGCGAGGCGCTGCGCACGATCGGATGGGACGCGCGTCCGTCCCTACTCGCCGCGAGTGGACATGCCGCGATCGATCGGGGCGGCGTCTCCGCATCGTATGCCCGCCAGTTTCGCCAGTTGGTCCGCGCGATGGAGGGCATCCACGATCGGTACCCGGACCCAGAGCAGCAGCGTTTCCAGCGCATCAACGCCATATCTGCCGCGCTGACTGCGTCCGGGGCCGACGAGGCACGCGCGGCCGCGATCGCAGTAATCGGAGCGACGACTGCAATTGCGGCCGTGCATCCTCGCCCCGCAGCAGCAGCAGCAGCAGCAGCAGCAGCAGCAGCAGCGCGCAGTGAGAGACAATCGCGCTGGTCAAAGTGAGGAATGGGAAGGAAGAGGAGGGGGTGAAACGGATGGACTCGCTCATTGCCAAGTAAAACTCGATCGCGCCCATACACACACGGCACGGCCGCCATTCACATTCCCACTCCCCGCCCGTCCACCCGCCCACTGTCCCTCCCTCCCCTCCTCCTCCCTCCATCGCCCCGCGACTGCCATGGCTTCATCTGCCGCCGCCGACGCAGACGCACCCATCGTCGTGCGTGTGACGGGTGGGACGCGCCAGGTCGACCGCGCAAGCACGCCCTCTGCATCGGCGAGCAGCAGCGTTGACCGCATGCTCGACGCCTCCCTCCCGCCCACCTTCACCGGTGGCGACACCTTCCGCGCCGTGCTGGACTGGCACCTGCGCTCGGTGCCGGGCGATCGCAACCTGGTGTGGCGCATCGGTACGCGTGTGCTCGGCACGGACGTGCCGATCGACGGCCGACTGGCCGACTGGGTGCGCGTGCTCGGCGGCTCGCCCATCACCATCGCCATCTCGGCGCCCGGTAGCGCCGAGCACGAGGCGATCAAGTATGCGTTCGCCTGCCACCTGGCAGGTCTGCCCTGGCCGCTATGGGACGCGGACGAACGCGACCCGATCAACCGCCGTCTGCTCGGTGTACGGTCGGAGGATGCTGCAGCCGCGCCTCGCCTGGACGAGGACAACCGCATCGGCAACCTGGTCGGCCTGCGCCACGGCCGCCATGTCAAGTTCGTCAACGTCCACGCTCTGGCCGATGCGATGAAGCGCGGCAACACCGTCGAGCCCGTGTTCCGCACCAACGTCGCCGACCGCATGGACGACTTCGTGCGCTGCATCCAGGCAGCCGTATACGACAGCATCCATCCGTATGCGGACGACCCAGTCGCTGGACTGCTGCCGATCATCGAGCTGGCGACGATGGTGGTCGACTGGCGCTACGGCCAGTCGTTCGCCGCGAACGCGCGGCGCGCAGCCGCCGCCAGCGCGCTCTCGGTGCCTGCGCCCGCTGCCACTCGCGCGCCCACCCTGTCACCCGCGGCGCAGCAGCGGGAGGCGGAGGATAAGGTGCGCAAGAATGCTGCCGCAGCTGCTGCATCGTCCCCTCCTCCCCGACAGCCCGACGAGGAGAAGCAGCGGGCGGACGTGCTGGCCAAGTTCACCTCGCAGGTGCAGGCGTACCTGCGCACGACCCCCGACGTGACTCTGTCGCAGGCCTTCCATTACTATGCGGAGAACAACTCGCTCGAGTGGGACCCGCTGAGCATCGACGAGCGCGAGAAGCTGGTGCGCGCCGAGTTCAATCTCTTCATGGAAGAGAAGAAGCGCAAGGAGGCCGTGCTGGTAAAGCTGGCGGCTGAGGTGCGGGCATACATGCGCAACAACCCGAGCGCGTCAATGATGCGCGTTCAGCACGATGCGCGCGAGGCGAGGCTGTTCCGGGTCGCGGATGCGGCAAAGCTGATACCCAGCCCGGATCTCGAGAAGCTGGTCTACGACGAGTTCACGCGACACACCGAGGAGCGCCGCGTGTCCGCGATCCTTGGCGTCAACATCGGAGCTGGAGCTGGAGTGAAGGCAGCCAGTGCGGCAGCAGCAGCAGCAGAAGCGCCGGTCCCTCGCGCACTGCCGCGGCCGCCGCACGTCCTGTCGGCGGATGACGAGGCGCAGCTCGCTGGTGCGGTCTCGGCTGCTGCGGCTGCTGCCGCGGGCCCTTCGCCGTACATACACCCCACCCGCGACGACGATGTCCGCATCTCGGACCAGATTCAGCAGCAGAAGTCGGCCGCCGCCGCAGCCCTGTCGGAGTCGAAGAAAAAAAAGAAGACGGTGGCGGCGGGCGATGCGGCCGGCAACTCCCCCGCCGACCTGGCCAAGATCAAAGAGGTCGTGGACGCCATGGAGAGCGAGGCGCGGCGTGTGGGCCGCTACGAGGACGGCAACAGCGCCGATCACATGAAGGCGGTGAAGAAGGCGGCCGTGACCATGCTGGGCAATGCAGGCCTGCGCACCACCGAGGCCAAGCGCGAGCTGCGTCTGCGTCTGGACCGCATCCAGGAAGACGCGGCGTGGCAGGCGCGCATGGCAAACATGCAGGCGAGAGAGGCGTGGGAGGGCGGCGGCGGCGGAGACAGACACGCCGCCGCGATCGCAGCGGAGGCAGCGCGGGTCGCGGCTGCTCGTGCTCCCGCAGCTGCAGCTGCTGCTGCCGGCAACTCCCCTGACGACCTGGCCAAGATCCAGCAGATCGTGGACGCCATGGAGAGCTCCGCGAAGATGCAGCTCGCGCGCGGGATCGCTGGTGCGCACATGGAGACGGTGAAGAAGACGGCCGTGAACCGCCTGGGCCAGCTGGGCCTGCACACCCCGGAGGCCAAGCGCGAGCTGCGTCTGCGCCTGGACCGGCTGTACGCCAAGGAGGTGACCGCTGCGGCCGCTGCGGCCGCTGCCGCAGCTCCGGCTCCGGCTGCCGCCGCCGTTGCCATCTCCGCCGATGAGCGGCGGGGGATCGAGTACGACATCCGCTCGTTCGACGAGCTGCTGCAGGGCGCACCGAAGACGACGCTGATCGAGGCGGAGCAGGCAAACCTGTTCTACCGACGCGCTCTGTCCGCCGATGCCAAGAAGGAGCAGATGCGCCAGGCGCTCGCCTCCTACCGCCGCCACGTCCAATCGCCAGCCGCGGCGGGCAATCCGCGCCGCTCGATCGTCGTGCTGTTCCGCGCGGCGCAGAAGAAGGCGCCTGATGAAAGCTCTGCCTACTGGTCGCGCGAATCCGAGCTGATGATCGAGCTCGGCCGCTCGCCGCCTGTGGAGCAGCGCGCCTACAAGCGCATGCTGGGCGTGGTGCAGGAGATCGAGCTGCGCGTGCGTATCGGCGAGGTCGATGCTCACAAGGCGCGGGCCGCCATCGCGAACGCTGTGTTGGTCGACCACTCGGACAAGGCGGTGGGAGTCGCGGGCAATGGCACCCAGGCAACGGTCGATGACCTGCTCGCGGAGGACCACGACGCCATCATTCGGCGCATCGCAGACGAGGTCACGCCCAACATCAAGCGCGCCATGTACACCGTCGATGGCCTCGGTGTCGTGCAAAAGCAAGCCATCGAGTCGCTGAAGCTGGCGGGCGTGCACACGCCGGACGCCACCCGCAAACTCAAGGAGCGCCTGCGCAAGATCCACCACCAGCTGGCCCGCGGTGACAAGGTGCTGCAGCTGGACGGGATCCCGGACGTCCCTGTCTCATCCTCCGCCGCCGCCGCCGCCGTCGCCGTCGCCATGGATGCTGACGACGATGACCACGACGACGACGACGACGACGCGCTGTCGGCTCGATTGGCCGAGGCAAAGATGCGAAAGAAGCTGGACAAGATTCGAGCGGGCGGGCAGCAGGTGACGGTGTTTGACATCAATGGACCCGTCCACGCCCTCCTGCTCCGCGAGGGTGTGACGGACAAGGCGGTCGTGGATGGCCTCATCTCCCGTCTGACGAACGAGTACGTCGGGCGAATTGCACCTCCCGCCGCTGCCGCCGCTGCCTCGTCTGCCACTGCCACCCTCGCGCGCGTCGAGGCCGAGATGCGCAAGAGGCTGGACAAGATGAAGGACGTCGACGTGCACACGATGCGCTTCAACGTGGGCAGCATGACACGCGCCATGTTGCACCGAGAGGGCGTGCCGGCCAGCAAAGCAGCAGACGCACTCGTCTCCCGCTTGACCGATGAGTACGTCGGTCGGGTCGCTGCTGCTGCTGCTGCTGCACCTCCCGCCGCTGCCGCCGCTGCCGCTTCGTCCGCCGCTGCCAACCACCTCGCCAGCCGCATGCAGCAGCTGCGCTGGTGAACACACACCCACCCATCCACACACACGCACACACACGCACACGCACGCACGTGCAACTTCGAGATAGGAGGGAGGTGAATGAACCTGTTTTGTCTGTATCGATAGCTAGAAATGTACACATCCAATTCTGCGTTCAAATCACACGCGCGTGCATGCGCGCTCTCGCGCCGACGAATCGAATGGGCGGGTGGGCGGGATGCTGCTCAGTCCTCCATGGCGTAGAGGGAGCCGAAGGCGGACATGCCCCCGCCGCCACCGCCTGCTGCCGCCATGGCCGTGTTGCGCGACGCGCGCACCTGCTTGATGAACACGCCGGACGCGATATTGGCGAGCGACACGGTGTCGCCGTCGACGCCGTCGCCGAGGGTGGTGCTGTTGTGCAGCTTGACGAAGGCGGGCCGCAGCGACGCCTTGACCACGCCGCCCCAGTTCCAGTTGAGGCCGGCGCCCTTGCGCCACCCGGCGCCGTTGTTCTGCGCCGCGTGCTGCTCCTGCACCAGTCGGCGTCCGAGCGGCGTCAGCTTGCGCCCCTCCATGTCCTCGTTGAGCGCGCGCCCGTTGGGCGTGAACGAGGCCGAGATGGACATCTCTCCGCCTCCCATGTTGATGGGCGCCTCGATCGGCGATCCGTCAAAGGGGTTGGCACCAGCGGATGATGCTGCGACTGCATCTCCTGTTGCAGACGCACCGAACCAGGGCGTGTATGACATGTTGGTGTTGGCGGCGGTGGACGATGCAGCCACGGAGAGGTCGGGGGTGGCGGACTGCGGGTGGGAGGAGGGTCGTGCCTTCCACTCGCGAATGGCGCGCTCGGTTTGAGTCTCGGTCTCGCGCCTGCTGTCGAACGACGCCTTGACCGTGTCGGCGAGGTTGGCGAACAGCGCGGCCTGCTCGGCCGTCAGACTGGCCAGGATGGGCTCGGCGACCTTGATGGCTGCCGGGTCGTCCTGGAACGTGCTGAGGAAGTCGCCCACCTTTTTGGTGGCCGACTGGCGCACGCGATCCTCGGCCTCGCGCGTCTTGGCCTCTGCCTCGTCGCGCACGCGCTTCTGCTCGGCCTCAAACGCCTGCACCTTGGCGGCGAGCTCGTCCGCGCGCGCCTTCTCCTTGAGCAGGTTCAGCTCGGTCTGGCCGGCAAACTCGCGGATCGCCGCGCGCTCCTCCTTGTTGTAGATGCCGTTGTTGAACTTGAGCAGGTTCTGCACGTCCTCGTACGTGTAGGCCTTGGGAGCGGCAGCGGCGGTGCCGGGCGCGACCTGCTGCTGCTCTCCGCCATCCTTCATCTCGGCATCCGACGGCTGCTGCGCGGGAGGCGGAGAGGGAGAGGACGCGGGCGCAGCGGCTGCAGCGGGAGAGGCCGGAGTGGAAGCGGTGGTGGATGCCATGACGACGAGAATGGAAACGTCGCAGATGTCGTCGCTGGGTGTGTCGAAATCGGCGGCGGCGACGGCAATAGGGTTATCGGGGTCAACCGATCGCTTATAAGCGCCCGAGTTTGAGTCGAAGTGCAGGAGCTTGTCGTCCACGACCCGGCCGGTTGTTTTGGAGCCTTCGCGCGCGCCCTTCCAGCAGAGACTGACTTCGAGCGGCTTGCGCGCGGACCAGAGGTGCTGCAGCGAGACGCCGTGCATCTTGCCCTCTTCGATCCACCCGATGGTGTCGCGGCCGTGCTTGGTCGACGCGTCGATCTCGTACTCCACGTCCCAGCTGCCGCTGGCCGGGTTGCGGTAGCTGGCCACCACCTCGCCCACCACGTCCGTACGGTCGTGGTTGTAGCACATGGGCAGGCCCTTCATCTGCGGCAGCATGGTGGCGACATCGGTCTCGTCGAGCTGGTATTTCTCAAACTCGTTGCGCGGGTAGCCCTGGAACGTCTTCACCTTGTGCACGACGGGCGCGATGGTCGCGTGATAGCGCTTCCTGTTCGTCATGCCTGGATGGATGCAACGCTCGCGTGCGTCTAGTACTTTATCTTTGCGTGTGTATACTTGATTCCCCGTGCGCTCTTTTCTTCCAGCTCTCTCTCTCTCTCCCCCCACCCACCCCCTCTCCCCATCTGCGCCATGGTGAACCAGCTGCCCGTGCCGATGTTCGATGCGAAGCCATTCGCGAGTCACTTGCGTGCGTTTGCCGACGATGGCCACTTTGGCCATGAGGTGGCCACGCTGGCCACGCTGGCTGCCGACCCGATCATCTACGGCATGAGCCAGGACCTGATGCTGCTGTGCCCCCGCCACCCTGACGCCGCGACGCAGCACACGCTGCTCCTCTGCCACCTGGTCCAGGCGGCGGGTGGGTGTGCCGCCGCATCGACCAACGACGATCGCATCAAAGCAGCGCTGATCGAGGCGGTGACCCGAGGACACGAGCACGAGCCGGTCGACTACGCCTCTCGGATCCGCGCGCTGTGCGAACGGATCGACCCGATGAACGAGTGGCTGATGTACGAGACTTGGCATGCGAAGGTTGCCGCATCGGCGGATCCCGAGCTGCTGGACACGGCGCTGACCATGGTCGGCGACGCTCACGCGAAGCTGGACACGGCGACGTGCATCATCGCGACGTTCGGCGAGCCGACGCCGATCGCCATTGAAAACCAGTCGTTCCGTGTGCAGATCGGCAGCCTCGCCTTCCGGGTCGTGCATGCGAGTGTCCAAACGGCCAAGGGCGGCCCGATCACGCACATCTCGTGGGATGCCGATGGGCGAAAAAGCACGCCCACTGCACACGCTCTGGGCGAGATGGGCATCACGTCGCTTGTGGATCGGCACACGTGCCTGGACGGACTGTACCGCGTCGTGCTGCAGCGCGTGCACGAGTAACTGCTTCGCGCCCAGGCGCGACCGGGAAGCAAGATCGACCGATCGAGCACGCCATCTCGCCCATCACATTCCCACGCACGCACCACCACCATCCACACACACACACACATTCGCACTGCTTCGCTCGCGCCCCCTCCCCGTCCCCCAATATCCACACCGAGCACCGCTGTACTCCCACGCCACTTGTCCTTTTATTGTCGCCCCTCTCACTCACACTTTCATCCATCCACACACTCGCACACCCACACCCACACGTCCACCATGTCCGACAGCGATTCTGACTCTGCTCCGTCCTCGCCCGTCGCGGCTCCCGCCCCTGCTCCCACTGCTGCGTCCCCGGCAAAGAAGCAGAAGCATGCGACCAAGAAGCCCGCCGCCTCTGCCGCTTCTCCTGCCGCCTCTGCCTCCGCTGCTTCGCCCGCCAAGGGCGACAAGAAGCAGAAGACGAAGAAGGGCGCCAGTGTGGTCGCCAAGAAGGCCCCGAAGAAGACGTCGGAGCTGTCGTTCATCATGGGCACGCATCGCATGATTGACAACCGCGCGACGCACCCGGAGCTGCGCAGCATCACCATCTCGTCCAACGGCAACGCGCTCGTGTCGGCCTTCATCAAGAACGTGCTGAAGCGCGTGCTGGCCGAGCACCAGCGCCTGGTGGTGCACGGCGACAAGAAGGTCACCATGACGCCCTTCACCATTCAGCGCAGCCTGGCCGCCAAGCTGCCCCTCTACACCAAGATGGACGCATGCCAGGCCTTCTGCCAGCAGCGCCTGGACCAGTACACTCGCTCGCTCACGCCCGCCGCGTCCCACTGAGAACGCTCGTCTCCTCTCTCCCCTCATCCCTCTCTCCCCGCCTTCTCGCTTGGACAATCTGTCTATCTATCTATCTCCTTCGTCGACCCTCCACTCCCCGCGTGTCGTTGTTCCACTCCCACCTCCCTCCCTCCTTCCCCGCCTCGTCTCTCTCTCTCTCTCTCTCCGCTCGCCCGCCTGCTCGACCCACCCTTGTCTCTGTTGTTGTCGTTGTCATTCGATGGGAATACACACACACGTGCACACTTCCATTTCCAATTCCACGCCCCCATTGTCCATGTCGTCTGCGTCCCGCCCGAACCCGAACGCGGTCGCGCATGCCAACTCGCGCGTGGGCAACTGCATCTCCAGCACCAACATCGTCGCGACGTGCGACTTTGGGCGCGTGCTGCCGCTGACGCTGCTCGCGATCGCCATCGGCGGCCGCACGGACAACAGCGTCTTCCCGGCGTGCGTGTCGTGCAACGGCGCGCTGGGCACGGTCAACTCGGTGTTCGCGACGGGCAAGTGCGTGCTGGTCGGGTGTGCGAGCGAGAACCACGCCCTGCTGGCCGCGCACATGCTGGCCAAGCTCATCTGGGACACCATGCGCATCTCGGTGACCGTGCTCAACTTCCGCATCCGCAACATCGTCTGTCGCGTTGAGTTGGAGGCAAGTGCGGTGCATCCCCCGAGCCGCGAGCCGAGAGCCGAGTCCGGTTCGGTCCAGCCAGTCTCACCCACGCTCTGTCGCTGCGGTGCTGTCTGTGTGCGTGTGGCCGCACAGTACTCGCTCCCACCACCCAAGGAGCCCGGCGAGCCGATGCCTCCCGCGTCCGAAGGCGGCGGTGTCAACATGGAGATGCTGTATAGCGACATCAAAGCGCGGCCCGACACTCACAAATTGGATGGCTTCAATTCGTAGACAATGCTTGCACATAGGCCCCGCGACGCCTCTTTCGCTCTCGCATCCTCATCCTTTGCCTTATTCTGTGTCTATTTCGCATTTGCCAGTTCGGACCCAAATGTGCCCACTGGTCGCGCCCATCTCACTTTCCCTCCTCTGTGCGCATGGTCTGCGCCTGTCGATGCGTGCTTTCTCTCTACAGTTCGAGCCGGAGAAGTTCCCGGGCATGAAGTGGAAGGTGCGGCTGCCCGACTGCGGCGACGAGGAGCGCTACGTCACCTATGCGCTGTTCGAGCGCGGCCGCGGCGTCGTCACCGGCCTGAAACACATGAGCGACGTGCCCAAGTGCAACAAGCTGCTCGTCGACCTGCCGAGCTACGAGCGCGGCTTCGAGTACCGCGTGATGACGGCGGCCGAGATGCGCGACGCCGCCATCCGCGCCGCTCGCTCCAAGCGCCTGGCCGCCAAGGCCAAGGCCAAGACGCGCGCCAGCGCCAAGCGCAAGCGAGAGGCCGAGGCAGAGGCAGAGGCGACGACGTTGGATTTGGATTTGTAATGCACGCGTTTGTGTATAGGAGAGATAGACAGATTTAACACTTTTTCGATCGATTGCGCTGGCGGTTGATGCGCATGACGCGGTCGCCGCGGCGCTGGGCGCGCTCGCGCCGGTGGGTGCGGATGCGCAAGAAGAACTGGATGATGGCGTCGGACGCCTTCTTGCGCGTGGTGAGCGTGGGCAGCAGCGTGCCGATGTGGTGGCGCATGCCGCGCGTGGCGTGGCGCCGACACAGCACCAGGTCGAACGGCATGAGGTAGGTGTGCGCGTCGGTGCGCGTCACGTTCGGGCAGCAGACGCAGCGCCGGTCCAGGTTGGCCACGTACGTCTGCGCCGGATCGTTGATGCCCGTGCGCTGCTTGGCGCGGAAGAGCACCGTGCACGCGCCGCACAGCATGCCCTTGCCATTGTCGATACAGTCGTCGTTGGACGCAGACGGACACTAGAAAACACAAAACACGCACAAGCGAGACAGGGACCAGTCAGATCGAGACAGGAGCGCGTTTGTGCGTCGGTGCAGGGGGTGTGAGCTTGCAGATGTGCGTAAGTGTATAGTTTGCCATTATGGCAGCGCACTCCACGCATATTTGGTAGACGTCGCGGTTGAAGGCGACGCGGACGCCCAGGAGGTTGATGCGCTGCAGGGGCACTTCGCTGCACGCGCCGACGTGGCTCACCTTCTCGTTGCGGCAGTGCACGGTCGGCGCGCCCGAGATGCCGTGCGTGGGCGTGAGCTGGTTGAGCTCGGCCGAGCGCAGGCCCCACTCGTAGAAGCGCTTGTGGTTGGGCCGCGTGTCCTGCACGTTGCTGTTGACCTCGTCGCACACGGCGCAGTAGTGCAGCATGACGCTCGTCTCCTCGATCATCGGGTTGGCCGCGAAGTCGCGCGCCATGCCCTCGAGCAGGCGCTGGAAGTGCTCGCCGTTCTCGCGTAGCTGCTGCGCCATGAGCGCCCACGCGTCCGGGTTGCGCTTGGCGCGCGCGTCGCACTTGACCACGCACTTTTGGTTGGACGACACGTAGCGCAGGATGTCGTGCTGCAGCATGCGCAGGCTCTTGCGCTGCGCCGCCTCGATCTGCGCCTGCAGCGTCTCGGCGCTGACGCGCCCGACCACGTACGGCCGGCGCGCCTTGGCCGACTTGATCAGCTCGGCGCCAACCTGCAGCAGGTTGTAGGCGTGCGGCTCGCGGCGCTGCAGCAGTGCCAGCTGGCGCAGGCGCTCGTGGCGCGTGGCCGTGCCGTCGCGGTGGTGGCACAGCAGCCGCCGCATGAACGCGACCACCTCGGGGTCCGACACGCCCAGGTGCGGGCAAAAAAAGGAGACGAGCTCGATGATGTCGTCGACGCCGCGCCCCATGACGAGGTAGTCGAGCGCCTGGAACTGCGCGCGCGTGAGAAAGGTGAAGACGTAGGCGGCCGTGGACGCGTCCTCGGCGCGCGCGCGACTGCGCTGCTCCTTGGCGCGCTGCGCGAAGCCGACGATGTCGTCGAAGCGGCGGTTGGCCTTGTTGCGGTCGGGCTGGAAGCCCATGATGCGGTGCAGCGAGTCGCGCATCTCGTCCTGCTCGACCTCCTCGCGCTGCAGCGCGCGCGCCGTGTCCTCCAGGCACCGGTGCTCGTCGCGCTCGTCGGCCGACAGCGGGCGGGGCACGAGCGGCGCTCGCTTGCGCACCGACTTGCCCATGAGGAAGCCGATCATGGTCACGTCGGGCTTGCGGTAGGCGACCTTGAGCAGCGCCTCGTGGAACGGCTCCAGCAGCAGCGTCATGTCGACCATCCACGGCACGCTCGCGTACTGGCACACGCTCTTGGGCCGGCGCGCCTCGCCCTTCTTGTGGTTGCGGTAGCCGTGCATGCACATGCACATCTGCAAGGCGGTGCTGGTTGCCGCGGCCGTCTGCTGGCCCAGACTCGACCAGCGGTGCGCGATGTTTTGCTGCACGTACGTGCGGATGGTCTCCATCGCGCCGACCGTCAGGCGCTGGAACGACGCAAAGTGCATGAAGGAGCCGAGCGCGGTGCGCATGCCGGGACTGTCCAGCAGCGCGTGCACGATGTACTCGCGCACGCACCACTCCACGAGTACGGGTGCGCCGTGCACCACCGACTGGAACCACGCGTCCGACACGTCGTCGCTCGTGCCGAGCAGTCGGTAGAGGATGCTGCGCGCCTCGCCCACCAGCCGCGAGGCGCCCGCGACGTGGTGGTAGTTGCCCAGCAGCGAGCAGAGGACGATCTGCTTGAACTGCCGCCGCCGGACGGGGAAGGCGCGGTACGCCTCCAGGAAGCGCTGGTCGTCCTTCTTGGTCTTGGGTGCGTGGCGGCTGTCTCCGCCGGCCAGGGCCGAGCCGGCCGCGGCCGCGGTACGCGCGATGCGCTCGAAGCGCGCGATGTGCTCGGGCGACGGGAAGAGCAGCTTCTGCGCGCCCGCGTTGTACTTGCGCGACTGGCAGCGCGCGTTCAGCACCTTGCTCAGCAGCATGGTCATCGGGTCGCGCACGTCCGAGATGTCGGTGTGGAAGGAGATGTTCTCGACGTTGCGCGAGAGGTCGGGCAGCGTGTAGGCGTTGACGCTGTCGGACCAGCGCGCCGCCGTGTAGGGCAGGTAGCGGTACTGGCTGCCGATGCGCGGCCACGCGCGGAACGCGTCCACCACGCGCGCGGCCAGGTCGTTGACGCCGGGAGCCGCCTGGCTGCACCGCATCAGGCGGTCGGCCCGGAGACGGTCGACGCAGTCGTCGCGCTCACGCAAGAGACCGAGGAGCAGGCAGCGCTCACGATCGGGAATGGACGCGACGACGCGCGCGTGGGCTGGGTCGTTCCCGACGGTGGCATGCGTGAGCTGCTTGCTCCTCCGCAAAAATCCTGCACGCTCTCGCCGAGCAGGGCGGCCGGCGGCGGCGGCGGCCGGAACACGATCGCCTCCTGCGACACGGTCCATGCGCCGCCCTTGACGGCGGGCCGCACGGCCGGCAGCGCCCACATATTGAAGCGCGCGATCGGGTCGATGAGGATCTCGTTCTCGCGCGGCATGTAGACGTACTGGCGGTGGTAGCCGCCCGGCTGGTCCACCAGGTTGCGCCACAGCTGGTACACGGCCTCGGGCTCCTCGCGCTCGATCGTGTGTCCGGGCCGCGGCTGCAGCCGCTCCAGCATCACGTACTCGGTCGTGTGCATGCGGCCGTCGAGCACGCACGGCCAGCCCTTGTTGCTCGGCTGCTCGTTGCGCTCCTTGAGCGCCGCCCACTGCTTCTCCGTCATGGCGCGCATGAACACGACGGGCTCGGTCAGGTTGTGCACCATGCCCGGCCGCATGCCGATGCACCGGTTGCCGTAGCAGCAGGGCGGGAAGTCGCGCCGCCCGACACCGGGAAAGACCCACGTCCCGGCCTGGCGCAGCATCTCGCTCTCGGTGTCGGCCGAGATGAGCGGGATGCTCACGTTGCGCGAGCGCAGCAGCTGGCACGCCTCCTGGTGCGAGAAGGCGCGCGTGCCGGCCGTGTAGTCGGGCACGATCAGGTTGGCGCGCGCCTCGCGCAGGCGCAGCAGCTCCACGGGCTCGTGCTGCGACGCCTCCAGGTGCAGCTGGATGTTCTGCACCACCGACAGGTCCTTCTTGTGCTCCGACAGCGTCACCAGGGTGTCCTCGTGCGCGTCCTCGCGCATGCGCCGCCCGGCGTTACTGGACAGCTCGGCCTTGGCCGTGTTGAGCTTGGCCAGCGCCAGGGCGCAGTCCGTGCCGACCTGCGTGAACGGGAAGGCCTGCGTGAAGGCGCTCATGGGCTGGATGGCGACGGCCGGCGCATCGCGCAGCATGTCCTCCATCGCGTCGAAGCCGCGCCGACCGTCCGTCTCGTCCTCGTCGACGATCATCATCGCCGCGTCGCCCGGTTGCTGTTGCTGCTGCTGCGCGGGGGCCGCCCTCGCGCAATCCTCGTCCGCATCATCGGCCCGTGCCTTCGCCTTCTTCTTCTTCTTTTTTTTCTTTTTTTTCTCCTCCTCCTCCTCCTCCCCATCGCCACTGGTCGCCTTCGCCTTCTTGTTCCCCTTCTTCGCCTGCTGCTGCTTCTCCGTCGACGGCGCTGCTGCTGCTGTCGCGTGCTTTCGCTTCGGAGTGGACGACACGACTACTGCTGCCGCTGCTGCTGCCGCCATGCCAGGCGACTGCGCCGACGACGACGGAGCGTAGAGCGCCCGCATCTCGGCGTCGCTGAACGCGAACGACATCCAGGTCGTCGGTGGAAAGGGAAGATGAAAGTGTGTATCGGGTAGGTGCATGAACGGAAAAGAAGAAGAAGACGGCGAACAAGCGGCCATGCACAAAGAAAGACAGGCAGACAGGCAGGCAGGCAGACTGGCGGAGAAAAAACAAAGCGCCACAGTCTATTCGACCGTGGCGCGCAAGGAGGAGGTGGGTGCGCGCGTGCGCGTGCACTGGGTGCTTCTCCTTTCCCTTTACTCGTCATCCGGCTATTGCTGCTGCTGCTGCTGCTGCGCCGGCGGGAACAGGTCGATCATCAGTTCACTCATGTCTCCTGCGAGCTCGTTCAGCGAATTGCTGCTCGGCGGAACGAACGGGAGGCGCCGCGCGGCAACGAGAATGATCGCGCGGGTCTGGGCGTCCGTCGCGCCATGCGGCAGCGCGTAGACGTTGCTGCCCTTCTTCTGCCACGCGGGAACCAGTTCCCACAGAGCCTTCTCCCTGTCCGAGCGTGCGAGGTAGATGTCGGCAGGCGGCACTTCGCCGGGGAAGAGGAACGACGCCATGGATCCGGTCGGCACGTCCACCACGTAGACGAGCGGCGCCGTCATGTCCGCGTTGTTGACGGTGAACTTGCCAAACGACGCGAGTGCTGCCGTGTCGGGGTCGCTGCTCGTCAGGCGGATCGTGGTGAGCTCCACGGCTCGCGTGGGCTTCGCGGGTCCGATGTTCAGGTGCTGCAGCGCCTGGTCCGTGGTGTGCACCTTTTGCGTCTGCATGCTGCGCTTCACCTGCCGCGCCGCGTCGCGCAGCTTGGCCGCCGCTGCACACTCCACGGCCTGCTTGCCGATGATATCTTTGATCGGGCGACCGTCCGAATCCCATTGGTAGTAGAAGACGTTGTCGCCCTTGCGCGTGTTGTCGTCTGCGGTTGTCTGCTTGTGGACGATGAACAGCGCGTTGGGCGAGAAATTCCTCGCGCCGATGTACGCCGCATTCGAGCAGCAGAAGACGACGACCGGACCGGTGCGCGGGATCAGCTTGACCCCGTCCGTACCACGGGCAGCGATGTGGGCGATGTCCTCACCCTCGAGCGAGTCGATGATGGATTTCGCGATGCCCGACTCGCCGGTCGATGTGGAATAAACGATCACGGGCAGCGGCTTGGCGGGCGCAGGCGAGCTGGATGCCTCGGCGGCGGCAGCAGGGGGCGAACTGGAGGCGGATGCAGCGGCGGCAGGGGAAGGCGCCGACTGCCCTCCGAACCCGAGCGCTGACAGTATGCGGTTTTTGGACATTGCGCGCGCGTGTGTGCGTTGATGCGCGGAAGTGGGAAGGAGATGCGACGCGGACGTGTTTGGGCGCGCATTGGTTTGAGTTTGCACCCGCCGCTCACCACAGCGACGGAAAGAGCGAGGCGAAGAGCGAGGCTGGCGGCGGCGGGGGTGGCGGCGTGGACGACACGGCCAGCGAGGGGACGAGCCACGCCAGTGCGTCGGTCGCCAGGGCGCGCAGCACGGCGACCCGTTCAGGCGACACGAGCTGATAGGTGTGGTTGAGGTGAACCAGGTGCGCGACGCCGAGCAGGAGCAGGCTCAGCACCGCGATGCGCCACGTGATGTAGAGCACCTGTGAGAGGAAGAAGTAGAGGAAGAGCACGAACACGGCCGCGCACGCGAGTGCGACCGTCGCCTTGAACGCCTGGTCCAGGTCAATCGCGGCCATGGTCGCGGGCAATGCCAGCTGAAGCATTGTGCGTGTGTGGGTGGGTGAGGGGTGAAAGCAATCAAACACGCTTGCGTGTATTCCACCTATGTGGGAATAAAAAGCAGTCCCAACCGCCACGCTTCGACATGTTTGGTCGTGGTGCACTCAAACGCTTCCGCCCATTCGGGGCCGGAGCGTCCTCGTCCAGTGCGTCTGCGCTCGCCGCATCGGCAGCGGCTGCCGCCGGTCTTCCCCCCATCGCGGCCGTTGCTGCTGCACCCTCCCTCTCCCTCTCCCTCTCCTCCGCCCAGCGTCGACGCAATGAGGGTGGATCAGCAGCGGCATCCGCCGCATCCGCGGCCGAGCCGAGCGGGAGCGTTAAACGGCGCAAGTTTGGCAGCAGCGCGCAGGCCGCCATCCTCGAGTCCACCGACCGCGCCAGGCGGCAGCAGCGCGAGCGCGAGCAGCAGGCCGTCCAGGCACGCAGCAGCTTCGAGGATGAGATGGACCCCGACGAGCGGCAGGAGTACCTCCGCAACAAGCAGCACGCGCAGCGCGAGTTCCGCAAGCGCTTCCGCGAGCGCGCCGCGCGCGAGGGACGCGCCCCGGCCAACGGCGAGCGATGGACGGACGAGGAGTACGCGCAGGCCGTGGACGACGAGGCCGCGCTCTGGTTCGCCAACCGCCGCGCCGAGCAGGCGGACCAGAACCAGCGGCGCGGCATCGTGCCCGAAGATGAGCGCGCGCCGGCCGACGTGCCCATGCTCGAGGAGGTCGGCGCCGTGGCCAACGCGGACGCGCTCGACGCCGAGGTCGACGAGCTCTTTGGCGCCATGGTCATCAAGACCACCGAGCAGTGCGACGATGCCAAGCAGCGCATGCGCCTCAGCACGGCCCAGGCGCTCAGCACGGACCTGCTGCGCGACGTGCGCCAGTGCGCGGGCGACCTCACCATGGACGCCATCGCGCGCGCCCTCAACAACATGGGCTGCGTGCGCAGCGAGTTTCAAGCACTTTTTCACGAGGCCTTCATTCAGGCATGCCTGCCCATGTCAGTTGCGCGTATGGAGGGAGAAAAGAGGTGCTGGCGCGATTCTATGGCGGAAGTCGTGGCTAACTGCGCTTTTCTGTGTTCGCTGTTGTATTTAGTATTTACGGCTCTGACTGGCCGTTGGTGTGCGCACGGGTGTTTCACGACTTAAATATCGATGAATTGCGTCAGGAGGTCCTCGTCCAAACACCGCGTCGATTCGGAAAGACAAGATCCGTCGCGATGTTCTGCGCTGCCCTTTTAGCAGAGGTTCCGGGCATAAGAATATGCATTTTCGTAAGCAAACACGCACGCGAATGCAATAGAGGACTGAAATCGCTATACGAAATGCTAATTCGGTTGTGTTTCTCGTTTCTGTTTTTTTTTGCTACAGAGTACGGGTCGACGCGCCTCTTCGGCGCTTATGCTCGAAATTCGAACCCTGCTGGCCGTTCTGGGCCAATCGAACCGTGTGATTCGACAGAACTGTGAACAGGCCGGTCCACATTAAACACAGACTCTCACTGTTTCTTTGATCGCTTTGACATAGCTGCCGCCGCCGCCTCCCAGTCGGATCCTGCCGTGACCTCTTCGAAGTTGGCGACGAACGCCGGGAAGCAACGGCGCAGCAATTCGTCCTGGTGCACCGAATTCGGCGTGCATGGGTGGATCTGGATGCGCTCGCATTGCGTCCACAGCGCGTGGCAGAACGAGCAGTGCACGACTGCCTCACCGGACGCGAGATCGGACAGGTAGATCTGCATGCGATGGTCGCCCACTGCGGCCTTGTGCGCGCCACCTCGACGGAGGTGCGAAACTTCGAAGAATCCAGCGGCGCGCGGATCAGCGGCAGAGAAGAGCGATGCATACGGCATCGTGGCATGGAGGGGGTGTTGACACCCAGCCTCGATTTTCAGCGCACCAAGTTCCTTCGCCGGTATGGTCCCGCGCTGTCCGACGGGGGTGAACCCGCGCCGTTCGCGCATCTGCGCAAAGCGGTGCCAGAGACAGACAGTCTCCGTCTTCTCCACCTCCTTCTCGCGAAGAGATGGATGCATGTGGGTGACGTATCCCTTTTTCTCCGCCATGTTCGTGTACGTGTGCTCGAGGAAGCAGAGGGGGACCCGCGCATCCTCAGTCGGCTGGATCGGGCAGCCATCGACGCTGCAGGCCATCGCATGCAACAGCCGGAACTCCAGGATGTCCGCCAGCTTTCGCATGTCGGCTCCGTCTTTGGATTCCTGGTATGCCGCAGCCGCTGCCTCCGGCGTTGCATGGCTGCGCCATCCTCCATTCCGGATGACGCTCAGCGTTCGAGAGTCGCGCGCACCCGCGTCGAAGCGAGCCTTCGCGGCATCGACCGTCTTCCGCTTCCGCTTGAGGCACTCGTTCACGATGCCTCGGTATTTGGCGGTGGCACTGGTCCACATCTGGTTGGCTTCGTCGACCGTCTTCCCGCTGGCGACCTGCTTCTCGAGCCACTTGGGCGGCGGCGGATTGATCCACCCGGCTGGCGGCATGGCTGGATGCGCGAGTGGCTGTGGAAGTGTGGCAGCCAAAAAACGATCGAGCGCTCGGTGAGCTAATTGCGCTTCGATTGTGTCACTGTGCGTCTCCTTTGCAGCTTTTCCTCTCTCCCACGGCGTTGGGCGCGGGCATTTCGGCCAATGGCGACAAGGCGAATGCGCTGGCCGAGGGGCCGGGCGTCTCCAAGCTCTACAGTTTCCCCGCCGGAACAGCAGGTCGTATCGCACACAGACAGGGTGCGAGGGCGGGAAAGGGGTGTGGGCGCGATGGGAGAGCGAGAGAGAGAGAGAGAGCGAGCGAGATGGTAAGTCGAAGCAGGTCCGTTCCCATCACATACACGCACACGCTCGTGCGGCACGCGGACTGGGGGTGCGTCGGTCGAGAGGGTGCTGTTGTGGGAGTCCTGGTAGATTTCAAACACCGAGCGCGTTCGCGACATCTACGGCGATCGTTTGAATGTGTTGAAGAGTCCGTGAGGGGTTGTATGCGTGGATGCGAAGCTGGGCTATGCACAAAAAGATCAATCCGCCGCTGCCGCTGCGGCAGAGCTAGCGGCGGGTGGCGGCTCCTTTCGCTTTCGGTCGCCGCGCGGCCCCGTCTTGTTCGCGTTGAGGCGCGCGCACTCGGCCGCCCAGTCGACGTCTGCGGTCGCCTCCTCAAAGTGCTGGACGAAGGCGGGCGCCAGGCGCAGCAGCAGCTGGAACTGCGCCTGACAGTTGACCGTGTCGTGCATCTTGGCCCGCTCGCACATGGTCGTCAGCTGACGACAGAACTTGCACTCGAAGCGCGCGGTGCCGGCCTCGAGCTCGCGCAGGCGGACGGCCACGGTCTCGCCTCCGATGCGACGCGGAAGCCCGCCGGGCTGGCGGCACAGAGCGGCCGCAAAGAAGCCGGCGTCCTCTCCGGCGGGTGAGAGTACGAGCGTTGCGTATGGCATGAACGCATGCACCGGGTGCTGGCAGGCGACAGTGGCGGCCTTTAGGGTGGATAGGCGACTCGTCGCCGACGACGGTTGCGATCGGCTGCTGCTCGGCGCATTCCCCTCCTCTTCCTTCTCCTCGTCGCTCCGCTGCTGCTGCTCGCGGCCGCGGACAAAAAAGTGCCAGAGGCACAAGCAGTCCATCTCCGCCAACGCGGCTTGCTGCTTGGCCTCGTCGAGCGACCAGGATACGCCGGTCTTGCCGTGACCGTCGCGTCGCGCGTAGACAAAGAGACCGGCCGGCAGCAGCTGGCTCGCCCCGGGTGCGAGTGCGCACCCGTCCACGGCGCACCCCTTGGTGTTCGCCGCGTGGAAGGCGAGGCGGGAGGCGGACTGGCGCTGCACCGCGGCGGCGTGGCTCGCGCGTGCGCTCGCGGCGGCCACCTCCTCGTCGCCGTGGTGGCGGTGGTAGGCGCGGATGGCAGAGCGCGGTTGCATGCGGATGCGACGGCGCTGGGTGGGCGGCGTGTCCTTTTCCCATCGCTCCCGGATGGCGTCGTCGTTCAGCCCCTCGGCGCGGCGCGCATCCGCCCACACCGACGGCGGCGGCAGGATCGGGCGCTGCTGCTGGCTGGTCGGCCGCGTGCGGATCACGTGTCGCTGGAGGCGCGTCGTGCCCTTCTCCCACCGCTCCTGGATGGTGTCGTCGTCCAGCCCCTCGGCGCGGCGCGCATCGACCCACGCCGACGGCGGAGGTAGGATCGGATGGTGCTGGCTGTCGCTCATGCTGTGTGTGTGTGTGTGTGTGTTTTTTGCGTTTGCGTTTGGAACTGTGGCCGGCCCTGCTCTGCCCGCCCGCCCGCCCGTTCACACGCCTTCTGTTTCTCTTCTTCGTCTGATCCGTTTCTCTCTCGCTGGGCGCGTGTGCTCTTTCTACGCCTTTCCTCCTCGCCCGTGGCGTTGGACAAGGGAATTCGGGCCAATAGCGACACGGTGGATACACTGGCCGACGGACCAGGAGTCTCCGATCTCTGCAGCTTTCTCGTCGAACCAGCAGGTCACATCGTGCACAGACAGGGAGCGAAGGCAGGAAAAGGGCGTGGGCGCAATGAGGGGAAAAAACAAAACCGCGATGCCAAAGGTAAGCCGAGGCGGGTCCATCCCCACTACACACGCACACTTGCACCCGCACGCACGCACGCCATGTCGACGTACAAGCGTCGCGACTACTCCAAGGCCATGAAGCCGCGGCAGGTGGCGGCTGCGATCGCGGCGGACCTGGCCGCTTCGCCCGCGGTGGCGGCCGCCATGCTCGGGGTCGATGCACCCGCCGCTCCGTTCGAGTTCCAGCGTGCGCCGATGGGTGTCGCACCGGCCGCGTCGCTCGTGTTCCAGGTGCCCGAGGACGAGCTGACCGACTCGGACGTCAAGGACGAGCAGATGCTGCGCGACCTCGAGACCAAAAAAGGATACGTCAAGATCCACGCCGACTGCCGCAACTGGGTGCGCCTCAAGCCCACCGAGAAGATGGACAAGGGGACGCGGCTCGCGTTCGAGCCGCTCTGGCGCCTGCACTTTGCGCGCTTCAACGGCGTGGAGGCGGCCGGCCTCAGCTACACCGACATCGGGTTTCGCGCGCTCTGCTGGGCCATGGTGGCCGAGGAGCCGGCGCTGCGAGGGGCCGCCGACCTGCAGTCCATCCGCCTCGTCTTCCTCCTTACCGCCATCTTCAGCTGCCAGCACACCAAGGAGTCGCGCAGCGACTGGCCCGACTTCCGACAGTGGAACGAGTACAAGCGCACGGTCGCCTCGCTCGCCACCTCCTTCTTCACCGGGTCGCAGGTGCAGCGCGCCGCGCTGACGGCCAAGCTGGACGACCCCGACTTCCAGTTTGACCCGGTCGAGGCCGAGCTGCTCGACCAGTACGACCGGATGCACGTGCCGCCCGAGCTGGCCGCGCTGCACCAGGAGGAGGAGCGCGTGGCCGAGGCCAAGCGCAAGGCCGGCAAGGACGACGGCGGGCGCGTCGAGACGTCCGAGGAGGCGTCGGGCTACATCTGGCGCAGCACGACCGACGCGATCGTCGACCACCTCATGGTGCGCGCCGCGCGCCTCATCTACCGCGTCGACTTCGACCACCACCTCTTCGACGTGTACCGCCGGAGCGGCGGAGCGCAAGGGCTGAAGCTGCCGCGCTTCACCCCCGCCACACTCGACGGCGTGCGCGCCTGGGTGCGGAAGAAGTGCGCCGTCGAGCAGCCCGAGGAGGTGACGGCCCTGTTCCGCGAGCTCGTCTGCCAGTGGCTGTTGCCGCTGGGCGCCGACACGGCCCGCTCGCGCAACAAAAAGAGCGCGCATGATGTCACCACGTCGCTGCAGATGCTGGAGAAGGAGATCGGCGCCGACCTGTCGCAGTTCCACTACGACCAGACGATCAAGCTGCGCCTGCACGTGATCGCCGACGCGCCGGACAATCGGCTGCTGTGGGACGCGCTCTTCCTCGCCCTCTTCGAGTTCGACATGCGCCAGCGCGTGCACTTTGAGTGGATGAAGGACTACTTCACCTCGACGCCGCACCTGCCGCACACGCAGCGGCGCATGGCCCACCCGCGCTTCCACAACGACCCGGACAAGTGCCCGATGGTGGTTGAGGCCACGCGCGCCTACCAGGTCTTCTACCGGCAGCAGCTCGTCGGGCCGGCCGACAGCCTGGTGCACGCCGTCCTGTCGTGGCTGTACTTCATGGGCCGCGACTTCACCAAGCACAAGGGAAAGTCGGGCCGCCGCGCCATCCTCTTGGAGAACATGGAGGACATCACGGCCATCCACGACACCTTCCTCCAGCGCGACAGCGTTGTCGCGGCAAGGGCGTGAGCCAGTGCTCTCTTCCCTCCCCTCCTCCCCCCCCCCTCTCTCCCGGGCACTCTTTTTAAAACGCGACCAATCCAATCCACACCTGCGCACGCCTTGTCACTTACCGCCCATGCGCACGCGCCATGTCCAATAGCACCAACGACACATTCAGCAGTACCGCATCCGCCGCCCCGCCCGCCACCCCCGCCGAGACCACGTATCACGTCGTGCAAAACTACTACTTTGAGCACGTGCACCACGCGCGCGTCTACGCCCCGATCGTCGCCGTCCAGGCGCTGCTGCTGCTCTTCCTGCTCGGCTGCCTCTGCCTCTGCCTCTGCCGCTGCGCGCGCCTCAACACGCAGCAGCAACCGCGCGTCTTCTCGCCGCGCGAGATCAGCGAAGCGTCGCAGCGCCTGCTGACCGTCGAAGATGGTGTCCGACGCAGCGGGAGCAGCACGGGCGGCAGCGCCAAGAAAAAGCAGCAAGGGCGGTGAACAGACGCGCCTGCAGCTGCAGCCCAAATCGCGCAAACGCAAGGAACGGGAAGAAGGTGGAGCAGCAGCAGCGGCACCGGCCAGTCCGCGTGTTCGCTTCCGTCCCGAGCAGGGTGGACCGGCCGAAGCGGTGGCGCCTTCCGATGACGGCGAGTATGCATACGACGGGTGGGCGGCCGCGGCTGCAGGAGCCAACCCGGAACCAGCCCGGCCTGCCAGTCCGCCTGGGCGGGGTGGAGGAGGAGGGTGGGGCGACGGCAGCGAGGAGTGGGCGATGCGCGCGGCCATCGCGCCTCCGCCTCCACCACCCGGCGGCGAGGAAGGAGAGCACATGGAGCCCGAGGAGACCATCACGAGCTTGGCCGTGCCGCCCAGCGACGTCAACTTTGACCGCTATGAGGAGGAGGAGGACATCTCGGACGACCCGCACTTTTGCTTCTGGTGCCACATTAAGCAGAGCAAGCAGCAGTACAAGGACTCGAAGCGTCTCAAGAAGCTCATTCGCTTCTGGGAGGAGAACAAGGCCAGTATGGAGCCGTTCGAGTTCTGCCGGCGCATGCAGGCGCTCTACAACGAGCACGCGCGCAACTTCATGAACGACGACGACGGCGACCCGATCGACTGCGGCCCGCCGTGGCCCGCGCGCTCCATCTGGGAGCACGACATCTCGCACCAGCTGCGACCCAACGCCGTGCTCGAGGACATCGCGCGCACCATGCACACGGCGCTCCTCACGCTGCGCGACAATGGCCTCTTCATCGAGGACACGTACACGCGCACGGGCACCAAGAAGCGGCGCCTGGACTACACGGCGTCCAAGAACTACCGCGAGATCGTCAAGGAGCTGCGCCCCATTCTCGACAAGCTGAACGCGTCGCGCAACACCGACTTGTATGGCTTGACGTAGCTGCTAGCGTGAACACGAAATACAGTGCTCCCCCTCTCCCATTCCACTTCCTCTCTCGTGTGTGCCTATGCACTGCTGCTGCTGCTGCTGCTGCTTGCCTGTGCCTTCTTCTTGGTGCGTCTCTGCGCGAACGCGGCTGCTGCGGCTGCTGCTGCTTCTTTCGTCCTCCTCTCCGCAGCTTCGTATGCGCGCTTGTCCTCGGCCTCGACTGCGGCCGCAGCTGCGGCCGCAATCTTCTGTTCGGCAGCCTCGTAGCCAGCCTGGCTGGTGAGCGCCGCCTGTTCGGCGAGGAGCTGTTCATGGTTCGACTCGCCCTGTGCGAGCAGCTCGTCTTTAACCGTGCCAATTGCCATCTCGGCAGCGCTCTTGTTGTGCCAGTATTGTCTCCAGCCCTTCTTGATCATGCGCACGTATGAGACGGCCGTGCAGAAGCTGACCAGGCCTGCGATGCTGGCGGTGCCCGCGGCCACGGCAAGGCCGTCCGTCTCGATCATCTCGTATGGATAGGCCACGGCCTCGAGCAGATTGAACACACCCTCCCATGCGATGCAGAGGGCCGCGTATCCACCCTGTTTCGTCAGGAACGCATCCATCGAGCGCTTGCCAGCAAATGCGACGGCCTTGGCCATCCGCAGTTTGTACGCACCGACGCCGAGCTGGATGCGTCCGACTAGCACCGCCCAGCCGGCGTTCTTGGCAGCGTCACTGAGCACAGACGGGTTGGTCGCGCGGATGTCCTTCTTCTCGCGCATCGCCACGGCCCACTCGCGGCGGATGTCGAGTAGCTTCGCATCGGATGTGAACGGCTCGATGCCGTTCTCGGCGTTGTCGCGCGCCACCACGAGCGCACCGCGGTGGATGTCGAGTAGCTTCGCATCGGCCGCGAGTGGCTCGATGTCCATGCCGATAGCGGCAGCCTCGATCACCGACAGGCGTGCATCGTCAATCAGGTCGAGCGCTTCATTGATGCGCGCCACGATGTTGGCGCTCTCGCGATCGGCCCAGTTTTGCGCGATCGCCGCCGTCACCGTCACGTAGCGCATCTGGTTGTACGCAGCAAGTGCGTTGTCGATGATGACGGGCGGCAGCCCCAGCTCAGACAGATCGGCAGTGATGGGCGGCGCGGCCGCATCCATGGCTACCTCGGCGGCTCCGCCGAACCACGCGCGTAGCGTGGCGACCGTCATGCTTCGCGAGGACGCAACCGCCTGGTGCGATCCCGCGATGGTCGAGCCACTCACGGCCATGGCGACCGTCGTCGCGCCACCGGACGCATACGACTCAACGCCGAATGCGAGGAGGTCGACCACTTCGATCAGGCCCATGCGCACAGCCGCCATGCCCGCGAGCGACGCCGCCGTGGCTGTCTGCGCAGGCAGACTCAGCACCTCGTCCAGCTGCGTCAGGACGTCAGCGCGGCTCTCACACTTGTCGCTGCAGTAGGTGATCAGCTTGCGCGCCATCGGGGTGTCATCCAACACAGCGGCCAGCATCTGCGTCGGGAAGGTGGCCGTGTCCTTGTCGATCAGGCTGGACATGGGCTGTCTCGGCAGCACGCTGCGGATAGAATCGACCACGGGCACGACCGCGTCGACAACGGCGCCGACGATTTGGTTCGCCAGCAAGCCTTGTCCGTACCGGGCGAGATCGTTGGCGGACGACCGCACACCGTCCCACACCATTGACAGGACGGCATGCATGCCGTCGTTACCGACCGTGGCCGCGAGCGCGTCGGCTGCTGCCGCCTTCGCGATCGGCGTGCCCAGCAGGACGGCCGTCGTGACAATGGCCACGAGGTCGGCAGACGACATCCCACCCATCGACTGCATCGACGACATGGCTTAGATGTGCGTGCACGCACGCGCAGGGCTCGAGAGAAGGGTAGACGGGGAGAATAAGCGCGGAATGAAGATGTGAACGGATGGCGATGTGTATGCACAGAGAGAAGTTTTTAGTAGGCGACAGCTTGCACAAGCAGAAGCAGCGTGATCGGGTGCAGAGGCGGAGGCTGCGACTGTGTGCGCGCGTTCGCGTCTCCGCCCTCCTTCCCGCCCGCCGCCTCGCGCGATGTCCCCGTCTCCCGGTTGCCGGGGAAAGCCACAGGCGTCATCTCGCTCTCGCTCGCGTTCACATGTGGCGACGACGGGTCACATCCATCCTCTGCGGACCTGACGTTGTTGCTGGCCAGGTCGTCCAGGTCGACCGCGAGGGAGTCGACGTCGATCGCGTGCGTGAGCGCTGTCTCGAGCTGGTCGCGCGCGGCCCAGAGCTGCTTCTCGATGCGCCCTTCCAGACACGCCAGCGTGTGTCGAGGCTGTCGCGGTGCCGTTGCTGCGCGCAGCATGTCGATCAAACGACGACGCATGTCCTGGTCGGCGACATTGGGGTGGCGGGCCAGAAAGAGGATCGCATCGCTTGCCGCCTCTCGCCGCGTCGTCGCATCCACCGGCTGCTGCTGCTGCTGCTGCTGGTCGTCCTCCCATTCCCTCTTTTCCTCGTCCTCTTCATCATCCTCGCGTGCATAGTCGCTCGCGTCGACCGGTGATGCATGGACCAACTCGAAGGAGCTGGCATCGCTCCCCACGTCGCTACTCGTTTCATCCACGGGCTGGGATGACAGCGACATCACGGACGTGGGCGGGGAGTACGGGGGTAGAGGCGGTGCAATCGGGCGAGAGACGGCGGCGGTGGGCAGCGGTGGCGGCGCGCTGGGCCGTGGGTTACCGAAGAGGTCAACCTCTTCAGCGTCCGCAAAGAGAGAGACTGGTGCGGCTGCCATTCGCTTTGCCCTCTCCGCCGCCGCCTCCTGCTCCCTCCTTGCTCTCTCCGCCGCTGCCTCTTGCTCCAGTCGCTCCTGTTCTCGTCGCGCCTCTGCCTCGCGTTGCTCCTTCTCCTCGTTGAGGGCCGCGCGTCGCTCGTCTCGGTCCTTATCCTGCTGTCTCTTTCGATGAGCGGCGGCCTCTTTCTCTTGTCTCGCCTTTTCGGCCTCCTGCTGCGCGCGCGACAGGTGCGGCTGCACCGATGCCGGCGCCACGAACGCCTTGGCAGCGTCAATCGCACTCTTCTCTTGCTTCGCCCTTTTCTCCTGTGCAGCCGCTCTCTCCGCCTTCACGTCGTCGTCGTCCTCGTCCCACCCCCCATCGTCGCTGTCACTGTCATCGGCGACCGCGGATCGACGGGCGGTGATAGCTGCGATCATGCTAGCCTGGCTGGGCTGGACCGCAGTGCGCTGGGTGCTGCTGCTGCTGATCGGTCGCGGTGCACTCACCCGACTGCTTGCAGACCGGAGCCCGTACGCAGACCTGCCGTGGATCTGCGCAAGTAGTGCATCCCGCGAGTGCGGGGTCGACGAGCTGCTGCTGTTGCTGCTGCTCGGCAAAGAGGCCATGGGCGGAGCCATGGGCGGAGCCATGGGCGGAGATGCCATCTCCGTTCCTCTTTGCTCGCTAGCCCGTTCACTCGAGCTCAGAGGAACACGGGATGACTGGGTGCGTGGCTAGCAATGGCGCACCACGCACCGACGAGATACGCCAGCTCTCATTTATTGAATATGCATGCGTCTAAGCGCGTGTACATGCGCGCACATGTTTCAGTATCGATTCACCTGCGCGCCACCACCTTGTCCCGTCGACTCGCCTCTTTCATGTCGCGCACGCGCCGCACCCGTGCGGCCGCAGCCAGCCCCGCCCGTGCATCGACCCCCCCGGTGGACGACGATGGCGATGACGCAATTCGCGCCGATTGGGCCGCCCGCGTGGAGGCGGTGAAGAGGACCACCGACAACGGGATGGTGAGCGCCTCCCTGTTTGCCGCCATTGGCAAGCTGCGAGAGCACCTGTTCGTGGCGCGCGACGGCGAGCTACTCCTGTGGCAAACGCTGCGCGCCGAGCACGCGCGCGCCACTGCCCTCGCCATCGCAGGCGCCAACGCCAGCGCCAAGAAGACCAACCCGTGGCTGGTTGTCACAGACGCACCCGGAATCTTTGGACAGTGGATTGCGAATCACTTGCTCAAGGACCGAAACGTCGACGACGAGGCACCCGCTGATCGAGTGGCGAAATTTGATGCACTTCGCAAGGCACTTCGCGCGGCACTCGCGAAAGGCGCGGCCAAGGAAGCGGCTGCCTACAACAAGTGGCTCGCCGAGCAGTTCGACCGTCGCATCGAGGAGGCAGGCGGCGATGCTGCTGTTGCTGTTGCTGCGTCATCTCCTGCATCCGTCTCCTCTTCGTCGGCGGTGGTGCCGCCGACGGTCGCAGACAACCCCGATTCCGACTCTGGCTCTGTCTCTGATTTGGGGGAGGAGGAGGACGCAAACAGCGTTGATGGCGCGTCCGTCGCGTCCGCTTCCTCGGCCGCCGCTCTGATGACAGAGGTGGACAAGCTGCGGCTCGCACTGGCGGCCAGCCAACAAGAGGTGCGCGAACGCGACGCCAAGCTCGCCGATGCTGCTGACATTAATGCGTCGGCGGCTGTCGCCATCCTGGATCGAGGCAAAGAGGCACGGGAGCTGAAGAAGGCACACACAGCTGCGCTCCAGGCAGCGGCGGCAGAGAAAGCGGATCTGGAGGCGCAGATCAATGCGCTGACCAACGAGGCACAGATCGCGGCGAGGGAGAAGGCGTCCCTTCGGGACCAGCTCGACGAGCTGGTCCAGTCGACCAACAAGGAGAAGGCAACTCTGCTGGCGCAGCTCGCCGCGCTCAAGGACAACAAGCCGGGCGACGACAGCGCACTCGACCAGGCGCTGAACCAGCAGATCACGGAGCTGACCGCGCAGCAGGCCGCGGACAAGGCACTGATTCAGCAGCTGACGTATCAATTCAGCAACATGCAGACCGATGAGCAGACGCGCATCCGACAGCTGGAGGATGAGCTGGACCGCCTGCGGACCGCACCCATTGTCGCCGCCGCCGCCGACCCGAACGCCTCTCTCGCGCCCACTCGCTCCCACTCGCCCACGCTCACCCGCTCCCACTCGCCCGTGAACGTCCCGAAGCAGCAGAGACTCGAACCGATTGCGCTGTATGTGCTACTGGCTGGACTGGTGAGCGCCTAAATGGCACTGCGTGGCTGCAACGCCCTCCCTCCATCCATCCCTCACTCATCCTCCTTTGTGCCCGCATGCGCTCGGCTCGGCTCGGCTCGGCTTTGTGCTGCTGCTGCCCCTCGTCCATCTCTCCATCCTCTACATACACTTGTGCATGCCCGACGCACGTTCGAGACAGACGGGATTGCAAAAGTGAACGCGCGCGCATGTGCATGCCAGCGTCGGCGCCGCCTTGTCGCAGTTGAAGCAGTTGTTGTTGGCGCCAGCCTTGGCGCCAAGGAGGTGGAAGCGACGACCGGTGCGCAGCTTCTTGTGCGCCGGCCCATCCTCCTGCTGCGCCACGCCCATGCCCACTCCGCGCGGCTGCTCCCACGTCGGTGCCTCGTCTTCGTCGTCCGTCTCGCCGACGGGGTGCGAAGAAGAGGCAGCGGCGGCAGCGGCAGCAGCATTCGAGTACGGGTGCTGCCGGAACGCGAGCGGAGGGAGAGGTGGCGGGTGGTAGGCAGCAGCAGCAGCGGCGGATGATGATGCACCAAACTCGTACTCGTACTCGACCTCTTCCTCCTTCTCCTCCTCCGCCGCGACCCGCGCTGCCTCTTCCGCCGCCTTCTTATTTTCCGCCGCACGCAACTCTGCGCGCCGTTCCACGGCGCGTGCGGCTTTCCTGGCCTTGGCATCCAGCACTCGCTGTGCCCGCTCCTCCTCCGTCAGCTCGGGCTTGGGCTTGGGCGGAGCTGCTGCTGCTGCTGCTGCTGCCGCTGCTTCCTTTTTCTTGTTCGACGCGGCGCGCTTGTCCGCCTTCTCCGCCTCGGTGAGCGCCACCAGCTCGGCGAACGACTTGCCCGTTGCTGCGTTCTTCGCTTCCTCCACGTACGCCTCGAGTGGTGCGTAGAGGCCCGACGCGGCGTCGTCCTGCTCCAGCTTGTCGAGTGCCGCCTTGTCGCCCGCATTGTCGCGCAGCTTCTGCAGGACCTCACGCAAGTCGGCCCGCGTCTTGATCTGGCGCACGGCGACCGTCGGGTCCCTGGCAGCGACCGCCGCCAGGCGAGCGTAGATGGGATCGGCGTCCGCCACGGCCACGGACTCGTGGTCGCGCAGCATGCGCAGCTCCTCGACACGCTCCATGTCCTTGTGGCTGGTGGCGCGAACGTCGTCGATGCGCACCCGCAGCCTCTCGACGGCCACGATGTCAAACAGGTCGTAGGTCATCGCCTTGCGCTTGGCGATCGAACGGATGGCGCGGCTCACGCGCTGCACCCTCCACGCCTCGACGAGAAGCTTCTCGCGCTCCGCCTCGGTCGCGTCGACGAGCGACGCGAGTGCCGCGTCCGCCCGCCCGCCGTGCTTGGCAATGGCGACGTCGAGATCGGCGTCCGACGCCATGTCGAGCAGCTGGGCCAGGCGCAGGCGCTGGAACTTGGTCGCGCGCGCGGCCACATCGGCCAGTTCAGCTGGTACAGCGGGTGCCTGCTGTGCCACCAGCGCGTTGCGGCGCACGCGGTCCATCTCCACGCGGTGCCTGGCCGACATGTCGGCGACCCTGGCCTCTGCCATACGCCGCGTGTTGGCATGTGCCACCCTCTCTGCCGCCAGCTGCTCGTTGGCCGTTGCCGCCAGTCGCGCGGCCGTACGATTCACATCGCCTTGATCGGCCCGCAGCGCATCGCGCTCGGCTTCGAGATCTCTTTTCACCTTTTCGTAGTCGAGGATCGTTCGCTCCATCTCCTCGTAATGCGCAGTCTCTCTCTTGGCGATCTCCTTGTCGTGCTCGGCCTTGGTCGCGGCCGCCTGTTTCTCGAAATCCGCGACGAACGCCGCCTCGAGCTCGTCCAGCGCCTTGCCGCGGCGCGTGTGCATCTCATCGATCTCGCGCTTGTAGTGTACGTCCTTGGCTGTGAGTGCGGCCTGGTGCTCGGCGGCGAGTGCCTCGAGCTGCGCCGCGTGCTTGGCGGCCGTCTCCGCGATCGCCTTGGTGAGCTCGACAGCACGCTCGGCGAACTGGCTTCGCCACGCAACGGTGTCGGTCTCGTGTTTGGTGCGCAGCTCGGCCAGCTCGGCCGCATGTGCGCGCTCGAGCTCCTGGAGCTGATTCGCGAGCTTCTGTTCACTCGCCTCGGCTGTGCGCAAGCGGTCGTCCGCTGCAGCGCGCGCACGGCGCCTCTCGTCGTCGGCATCCACCCGGAGCTGATCGGACAGCGCCACTGCACTCGCCAGCTCCGCACGCAAGCGGTCGGCCGTCGCCAGCTCTGCCTCCTTGGTCATCGCCAGCTCTGCCTCGGCCTGCGCCGCCGCAGCAGCGAGCGCGCTGTGTTTGTCGGCGTCGGCCGTCGACACGCGTTCCTGCAACTGGACAATCTGGTCGGCGAGCTGGTCCGTCCGCGTCTTGTGCTCGTCGAGAAGGAGCTCTCGACGGGCCCGGTCCGATGCCTCGCGCATCGCCGCCTCGTGTGCCTCACGCGCACTCTGTCGCTTGGCATCCTCGAGCTCGGCCGCGAGCTCGGACACGCGCGCGTCGTGGTCCACCTGCGCCTTGGCAAGCTGCGCGTGCAGGCGTTCCACGTTGGCGCTCCACTCGGCGTCCGTGCCGGCAGACTGCTGCTGCGCCTTGGCAAGCTGCGCCTGAAGGCGTTCCACGTTGGCGCTCCACTCGGCGTCATTGGCGACAGACTGTGCCTGCGCCTTTGTGAGCTGCGCCTGTAGGCGTTCCACGTTGGCGCTCCATTCTGCGTCCCGTGCCTGCACCTCCGCCTGACGCCTGGCCTCTTCCTCCTCCTCTGCCTTCTTCGTCTTCTTCTTGTTGCTTCTCGCCTTTGGCGGTGCACGCGAGGCGTGCCTCGCGATCTGCAGCGCCTCGCGTGCGCGATCGGCATCCGCGCGCGCCTTTTGAATATCGGCCTCATAATCAGGCGCGCGATTCGCTGGATCACCGCGCGCCCGATAGAGGGCGACCTGGTTCATGTGACTCGGGATGAGATCGTCCTCGTAGTAGCGGATGTCGCGCTCCAGCTCGGCCACCGACTTGAAGTCGTTGGATACGCGCGTCGGGGGCCGGCGCGCCTCGGCCGCCGCGATCTGCTCGGGGGTTGCCGTCTGGCGCGAGTAGATGCGCGGCGGGTTCGAGTCCGGACCCAGGGCTCCGGGAGGGGCAGCGGACGCGGACGCGGCTGCTGCTGCTGCTGCTGCGTATACAGGCGGCGGTGGCATCGGCTGGAGCGCAGCCACCTGGCGCATGAGGGCCTGCTGTTCCTGCGTAATATCGGACGGCGCCCGCGATGGCGCAAGCGACGGCGGCATCCCCAGTCCCGCCATCCACTCGCGCGTACTCTGCTGCGGCGACGCATACTGCGCCATGCGCTCATTGTATGCCTGGTGCTCCTCTGCACTCGCACCCGGCGACGGCGGCAACTCGAAAGGCGGCAGCAGCAGCGGCCACTCCGACTGCGAGGACGGCATCGGCTGCTGCTGCTCTTGCTGCTGTGAGTCGAGCGAATCAAACTGCGAAAGCTGCTCGCCAGGGTACAGGTCACCGACGGGCAGAGCGCCACCGCCGTCGTCGTCCATCGAACTCACCGGCGGAGCGGGAGGGGCCGATGACGCGTAGGCAGCAGCCGCAGCTGCCGCGGCAGCCGCACTCGAACTCGATTCACCTGGAGGGTAGGCAGCAGCAGCAGCAGCATTGAATTGACGCTGGTACTGGTCCATGCCGGTTGCGCGCATCATCGCCGCGACGTCCTCTTGGCTCCCCGCTGTGCCGACCGCGTTCGCGAGAATGGCGATGACCGAGTCGAGAAGCGCGTGCAGGGCCGTCGCCGCGTCGCTCCGACCGCCGTTCACGAACGCGCGACGCATACAGCCGAGCACGATGGTTGCGACCACGACGAAGCGCTGCGGCGAAAAGACGCCGTCGCGCTTGATGGCCAGCTGGACCATCGCGTCGCGAAACTCGTCCGCGCTCCACCCCGGGTCGTACTTCTGCCGCATCGGCAGGAAGAAGCGGCCCCCGAACTGCTCGAGAAGCGACCAGAGCTGCGAGGGCGTGGCCAGTCCGCGCTGCACGAGCGACTTGATGTCGTCCTCGAGGTCGATCCCATCGACGCCCGCGAGCACGCCGATGAGCGGACCCGTGTGCACGCGAAGCACGGACAGCTCGGCCAGCAGGATGGTGGTGCTGATCGGGGCCGACCGCGGTCGCGGCTCCCGCAGCACCTCGTCCAACATGCCATCCCAGTGCGACTCCATCCAGGCGCGCGAGTGGGGCAGAGGAGACGACATACCGGCAACGGTGTAGAGCGGCGCGCCGCGCAAGGTATGCTCCAGCACCAAGATACCAAGAAACTCTCTCTCTCGCTCTCTCGCTCTCACGAGCGGGTGGGCGGGGCGGTAAGAGAGGATGTCTAACTCATCTGCACGTGCAACCGGCGTTTAATCTCAATTTCATTTTGTTGCACCCGCGTGTCCCTATCTTCGCCCCTCTCTCCCGCTTTGCCCCCCGTTGCCCCTCCCCATGCCCCGTGCCTATGTCAAACAGGACTGCGAGGATGCTCCGCCGACGTCGTGGTGTTGGAAGAAGCGGCCTTTGGAATTATCACACGCTGCACACGCCTTGCAATTTCGGCAGATTGCATGCTAAGCCTGTTTTTGGTGCATTTGGTCTAATTTCAGGATTTCTATGGTTGAATGCGATGCATGTGATGTATGATTTTTTTAGATGTCCCCTGAAATGTTTTTCACCGTCATCTGCCGTTTTTTTACACTAAACAACAGGATTTTTGGGGCACGCGCGGGGGTTTAGAGGGTTGCAGCGGCGATGGCGGCGGCAATGGCGGTGGCATCCGCTTTCTCGGCGGTGGCGGCAAAGGCAGCGGCGATCGCTTCGGCGTGGACGACATCTGCATCATCGGTCCCCTGGACGCATCTGGCGAGCTCCGCCATCGCGGTGGCGTACGCTGCGGCCGCAGTAGCGGATTCGACGGCCGCGGCAAGGTGGGCGGCGTTGGCGACGTCGAGTTCCGTGTGGCGCTTGCGCTTCTTCCGGCGAACCACATGCGCCGTTCTCTCGCGCATGCTGGATGAGATGGTGGTCTGGATGCGCGTGCGCTGGGCCTCCCAGTCGCACCCAGCGGTCGCCTCCTCAAAGTGGGAGACGAACGCGGGCGACTGCTCCTTCAGCAGCTGGAACTGCTGCATGGTGAAGGGCGAGTCGAAGATCTTCGCCTTCTCGCACAGCGTGGTCATCATGCGGCAAAAATGGCACATGACGATGGAACGGCCCTCTTCGAGATCTCGGATGTGCTTCGCGGGCGCCCGGCTGTTGGACTCTCGGGCCAGTCGTCTGAACGTTCGGGACACGTCAAGGAATCCGACGACGAGTGGATCAGCGTCCGGCGCGGGGACCAGCGGGGCGTATCTCATGTTCGCATGGGCTGGGTGTTGGCATCCCACTGCCACCTTCATCCGACACAGGTCTTGAGTCGCACCCGGCGGTCGCTCTTCGATGGGCCGATCGCCTCGCTCCTGGCGCGTCTTCTCGAAGTGGTGCCAGCTGCAAAGGACTTGCGTCTTCGGGAGCTCCTCATCGCGGGCGCTCCCAATGAGACACGTGACGCTTCCGACCTTGTCGTCTGGATCAACGTGATCGTGCTCCAGCAGTCCCAGTAGGACCGTACCCTCTGCGTTGTGCTCGGCGCCGAGTGGACACCCTTCGCGACTGCATCCCTTCGCCGCTCGAAGGCGAAATTCGAGGGTGCGATCGGATCGGTGTGTATCGTACATGCGCTGCCGCGATGCGCGAGCAGCGACCGACTCCTCCTTGGTGGCGAAGAAGTTCTGCCCACCCTGGAGCACGATCCGCTTGGTGCGTGCGCTGGCTGTCCCTGCCTCAACGTCGGCGCGAAGTCGCTCCAAGTCCTTCGCCTTGCGGCGCGACCAGTACCACGCCGAGTGCTTCTGCCGCTGCGTCAACTGTGACCATACGGCCTCTCTCGCCGCCTGACCGACAAGGCCCCTCTTCCATGAATCCGGCGGATGGACAGGCTGCGGGAGCAGCCACGGGCGGGGCATGGTCGCGATCGGATGAAATAGTGGACGAAGCTGCCTGACCCAATTTGCTCACTGCATGTCGCGTCTGCATGCCTGTCGCCTCGGTCGTTTTTTCGTTTTCCTGTTTTCTTTTTTTTGCGCTGGTGCGTACTTGCAGCCCTTATCGGAGTCAAGAACACCGCTTTGTTGGCAATTACCACGCCCCAGAGCGAATTCAACTACTTCAGCGAGCTTATGGCCTTGAAGGACCAGCACGGTCGACCGCTCTTCCGCTGCATCCAACTCGGCCTCGTATGCCAAAGCTGCCAAAAGACGGGTGCAGCATGCAACCACCGCCTGAGCATGAATCCGTACGTGCCAGCGCGACCAAACACCCCTTTTGCTCGTCAACTCTCGGTCGGCGCTTTCCGCTCACCCTGCCTCTCTGATGCGTCTGTTCCCGCTTTCCAGCCACTGGAAGCCACCGGAGCGTACGGCCAAGGTGGATGCGATCATGGCCGTGAACCCGGAGCTGCGCGACCGCGAGACGCGCGGTGTGTCGGGCAGCCAGACGCGCTACATCCTGGACGAGAAGACGGTGGCGGCTCTGCGCGAGCGCGGCGCCTACCGCTTCAGCGAGCAGAACCCGCAGGTGCTCTACTCGGCCATCGATCCGTCGGGCGGCGGCTCGGCCTCGGACTTCGCAATCGTGACGCTGGCGCTGAACGCGGCTCTCATTCCGATCGTACGTAAGGGAGTGGGACAAATGCATGGGGTGTATGCGATGGAAGGGGGGTACAAAGGGAGAAAAGAGGTCTGGGCGCGACCTAGACGAGCCACTTGCGGTTGTAGGTGAGCATGAGGTTTTGCACGAAGGCGACGGTCTGGGCGTCCTGGACGCGCATGCTGTCGCCCGGGCGCGTGCCGAAGAAGGCACCGGTGCCGGTGCGGCCCTGCAGCCAGTTGCCGATGGCGTCGTTGACGTCGTTCTGCATGAAGCGGGCGTCCTTCTCGTGCAGGCGCACGCGCGCGCTGGGCAGGCACTGGAGGAAGACGAGGATGGCGAGCACCTGGAACGGGTACCAGCCGAACTGCGCGGCCTTGCGCGCAAACGACTCGTAGGTGTCGCCCAGGTGCCAGGCCAGCTGCTGCAGCTGCGAGGCCTTGGTGGCCTCCTGCGAGTCGACGATGGCGTGCAGCCACCGCTGCAGCAGCTCGGGTCGCGGCTCCTCCAGGAGCAGATTCAGCCGATCCGGCTGCATGAACCACGCGTGGTCGTTGGCCTTCCGAGCGGCCTCGGCCGCGGCAGCGGCAGCAGCATCCGCCTCTGACATGGTTGTGGTGTGCCTTGTCTGTCTGTCTCGTTGTGGCTCTGTCCCTGGCGCGGGTCTGGTCCTGGCTTCAAGTTTGTGAGCATCGATGCGTCGCCGTCGTACCGCTGGCAGGTGATCCAGAACATGATCATGGACCACTACCTAGCGCTGCTCGAGAGCCCGGTCTACGCGCGCAGCCTCATCCGCGTGTACATCGAGGCCAACATGTCGCACCTGTCGGCCGACCACGTGGCGACCATGCTCAAGAGCGACCCGCGCCTGCGCGGCCTCGACATCTGCCGCGACTACGACCGCAAGGGCCGCGTCGGCATCACGACGACCAACGAGAGCAAGCGCCGCATCGCGATGGAGCTGCGCCGCGCCGCGCCCACCATGCAGCGCGCCGAGACCTTTATCAGCACGTCGGCCGAGTTCGGCCGACCCGTCACGCAACACTGGTCGGCGCTGCTGGACCAGCTCGGCTGGTTCCGCGAGACCATCCTCGCGCCCAACAACCCCGACCAGAACACGGCCGTGTGCAACCGCGTCACCTACGGCGGCAAGAGCGCGGGCAAGAAGGACGATCTGGTGATGGCGGCTGGAATTGCAACGCTGTATGCCGTGCGCGACGTGAACGAGAACAATGCATTCCGCAACGCGTGCGAAGGCAAGCGCCTCACCATGTTCTGCTCCTAGACCCTTTCCCTTATTTATGTACAAATCAATCACCCCTTTCTCTCTTTCGGCCCTTTCGATGGACGTGGTGGTGGCGGGGTGTGTGTTTTACGCCAGCTTGAGCTGCTTGGCGCGGATCTTGGCCACGCGCTCCAGTCGCGCCGTCATCTCGTCGCGCAGCTGCTCGTCTGCCTGCAGCAGGCGATGCACGCCCGGGTCCTGCTCGAAGTGCGCCGCGTCCTCGACGATGGTGGCCTCGATGCTCGCGGCGTCGTTGGCCGCGATGGCCGACTCCAGGCGCGCCTTGAACTGCCCGAGCCACGTCGCGCTCGTCTCGTCCAGCAGGGCGGTGATGCGGCCCATCTGCTCGATGGCCGCCTCGCGGTCCGTCTTGGGTGCAGCGCGCGTGCGGCTGCTGTCGCGCTTGCTCGACGCCTTCTTCGGCTTCACCGGCGTCTTGAGGCGCGACGCGCGACCCCGCACCGCGCCGCTGCTGGCGTCGCCACTCATCGCGGTCGCAATGGCCGTGAAGTCGGACGCGCTGCCCACGTCCACCTGCACCGTGGCCGCCTTGTCGATCACGACCTGCTCGTTGATGGCCAGGGAGGGGGTGGGAGTTGCGGCAGCGGCAGCGGGTCGCACGATCTTCTTCCCCGCACCGCTGCCACTGCCGCTGCTCGCGATCTGTCTCGGTGCAGCAGCCGCGGAGGCGATGGAAGAGGCACGAGACAGCTGCAGCAGCTCCTCCTGGGTCAGCTGGTCGGGGCCGTCGTACTTGCTCTCGAGCTGCTGCTGCTGCTTGGCCTCCTCTGCTTCGCGCAGCTTCCGGATGCGATCTCTCTTCTGCTGGATGGCGCTCATGGTGTGTGCGTTCGTCGCGATGGGGGAGTGGGATGAGACAAACGGTGGCGAATGAGAAGTATAGTGTGGCAGTGGAATGAAAAAGTGGGACGAGGCAGACAACGAGCGCCAAGCGCAACGGGAGGAGCGAGCGCAAAGGGAGAAGAGACAGAGAGAGAGAGAGAGAGAGAGAGAGAGAGCTCACGCCAGCTGCATCTTGTTGAAGCCGGCGTACGACGGGATCTCGAAGCGACCGCGCGTGCCACTCGTCACCTCGCCCGCACCCGGAGCACACGCGTAGCGACCCCAGTGGCCCTGCAAAAGCGAAGAAGCGGGAGACAGACAGCGTTGGAGGGCAGGAAAGCGACAAAAGTCAGATCGACACAAACCGAGACAGAAACGCCTCACACGCAGCCACGCACCCTCTACCCCCTCCATTTGTGTATAGGTGTGTGGGGTCACCGTGTTCAACTGTACGGAGCTGTACTTGTCGGTCTGGGGGTCGTAGGTCTGCTGGAACTCCTGGAAGCAGATGACGTTGTGCTTGCGGTCGACGGCCTCGGACTGCGTCGAGTAGGGCACGTACGGCCCGTACTGCTTGGCGTCGGTGCGGAAGCCCCAGAAGTCGGCGAACGCGTCGCAGCCCTCGTACTGCATCTCGGCCTCCACCTCCTGCGTGCACGGGATGGACGCCGGCATGCGGCCCGTGATCGACGCCCACTGGTGGCGCGTGCGGCTGCGCGACATCGGCCCCATCGTCACGAAGATCGACTTGTCCACCTTCATGTCCAGCCAGTCGTTCTTGTCCGCGTGGCTGTTGGGGTTGAACACACCCACGCCGTGGCCGCCCAGGTACCCGTTGCAGTACACGTTGCGCGTGATGATCACCTTCTCCGGATTCAGAACCACCGTCTTCATGTAAAGAGCTGTCAGAGAGGAAAAGGGGGCACAGAGAGAGGGGCAAACAAGCCAGACAGACATTTGGTAAGAATGGATCCGCCTATAGGATTTTGCATCGCGGCCTATCGCAAAGCGGTGTGCGAATTGTATAGTCGACAAAAGTGCCCGTATAACATTTTCTGCACCGCATTCGCGGCCACCTGGCGACGTTTAGGCATAGGATATCATACACATGGCGTTTCAAGCGAGAAAAGGATGAGAAACGAACAAGCACAAGAAAAGCAAAAAAACGAACGAGACCAGGAAAAACGAAAAAACGGACGAGGCGACGAAGAGGGGAGGGAAAGAGGCAACAAGTGAAGGATGGACACCCGCACATTTCCATCCAGGGAGCCATGGGACCGCACGCGAAGAAGAAGCCGCGCTACCGCAACGCGGACATCAGCAAGCCGACGCCGTCATGGCTGGCGCGCCGGGTGATGAAGGGCAAAGACCCGACGACGGCCGTCGCCGAGTGGGACGCCATGCCGCGAAGGGAGCACCAGTGGCGCTGGCACTCGGAGAACAAGAAGAACACGTTCCTTGCCGAGGCCAAGGCCAAGGTCGCAGAAGGCACGGCGAGCGTCCACATCGCGCGATTCGTTGACCGCGGATGTCGTCGCGCCTACGCGACGAGGGAAGACGCGATCGCTGCTAAGAAGGAAACCAAGCGCGAGTCCGTTCACCGCAAGTCCCAGGCGATTTTGGAGTTCCGAATGGAGCACGCCAAGGGCTGCTCAGTTGAAGGATGTCCACTGGCTCCACCAGCGGAGGGCGAGCCACCTGTGATCCTCAGCCTGCTCGAGCACGACCACATCGATCGCGAGACCAAGGTGGGCATGGTGACGGCGCTGAATGGCGAGGCCCGCGTCCGAGAGCTGGCGAAGACCAGATGCGTGTGCCTCTGGCATCACTTCTTGCACACTCGCAAACAGAAGGGGTACGTTCCTGCCGGCCAGCGCACCGGAACCGGGGCGGCCCCAGATGCGAAGGAGCTGGCGAGTTGGAAGGAGCGGGTGCACTGCCAGCACCCGCTGCATGGCTCGATGCCATACGCATCTCTGGTGCCATCGGTCAAGGACGACCCCATCATGCTTGGGTTCCTCGAAGTGTCGCACGTCTTTCGGGGAGGGGCGCATAACCGCGACCGAGCGAACGAGGCAAAGAGGAACATGGACGAGCTTCGATCCGGTGCGGCCGTCGTCCACTGCTCGTTCTGCCACGCCCTCTGGACGCTCGCCGAGAGTGCGCACATGGCGGACACGCCGTTCGCACAGCACCAATATCGACTGCTCGCACCCGCCTTCGTAGAGCACTTCAAGGAGAAGACCGCCGGCTTCGACTGGAAGGCAGAACGCCTCCGCATCAACCGGCGCCTATCGGAGGGCAAGATCGCCAAGGGGCGCGCGAAGAAGAGAAAGCGAGAAGAGAAGGAACAGAGCGAGGAGGAGGAGGAGGGGAAAAACGAGGAGAGCAGCGAGGAGGAGGAGAGCGAGTAGCAAAGCATCGTGCGCACGCAAACTGACCATGAAGTGCTACGGGCATCACAGACACACACACATATACAGAAAGACAAAAAGTCAGCATCTATCTCCAAATCAGCACCGCTAAGCCACCCTTGTCCCTTTGTGCATAGAAATATCGTCACCGGCATCTGGAAAAATGTGTAAGCGGCTGCTCCATCTGCCTGCATGCGGATCATGCTGCCCATGTTGTAGGCCTTGCTGGGTCGCCAGAGGCGGAGGTAGTACGGGACGGGGACGTCATTCTCGACGCAGAACTTGAGGAAGTTGCCGCACGCGAGACTGGCGCGCTCGAGCAGGGAGAGGATGAAGGGCTTGGTCCACACGACCTGGCTGGCCACGCCGGCGGGCGCAGCCTCCTCCACGGGGGCCGCGGGGGCTGCCCCGGCCGCAAGCGCCGCCGCTGCCGCCGCTGCCGCCGCTGCCACCTCGGCTGCGGACTTGGGCTTGACGTAGGCGGCAGCGCGCAGGACCTGTGCGCGCTGGGCGGGAACATCCATCGTCGCGGACGCGAGCAGACCATTGGACGCCAGGATCGCCTGGTCGAACTCGGTCTGCGCATCGGGCTGGGCGGCCGCGTCTCCGCGGAGGACGATACTCAGCGCCTGCGACACGGCAGCGGCGACGATTCCGGCTGCCGACTGTGCGAGCAGCAGGTCGCGCGGCTGCTTGGTGGCCAGGCTGAGTCCCTTGTCGCGCACCAGGCGCTTCTTGGTCTTGTCGGACAGCTTGGTGTCGACAAAGTCCTGGATCTTGTCGAACAGGTTCGCGGAGTCGATGGCGGCCGCCATCACCTGCTTGGTGAGGTGCGAGACGGCGATGGACCAGACGAGCGCGTCGATGCGCGAGCGCTTGGCGCCGGCCTCTTTGATCGTGGGGTGGAACTCGTTCCCACCCCCGCCTGCTTTGGGCCGCATCAGGACGGCGTCGGCGAGGTCGAACACGACGAGGTTGTTGGCGGCGAGCGTGGAGGCGAACGAGTCGTGCGGCAGGGCGATGGTCGGGTCGCTTGCGAAGCCAGTGGTGGCCAGCTTCACCTGGCCGTCCTCGAACTCGCCGTCGGGCGCCCACCAGCACGGGTCAACGACAGCGTCCGGGAACGTGGTGTGCAGGTTGGCCGATCGGTCCTTGCACGCGTCCTCGAGCGGCGTGCGGTCGACGGTGACACCGTCGATGGCGGCGCGCACGGCCATGGCGCCCAGGAACTGAGCCATGTGCGCGGTCACGCGCACCGCGAACGTCTCTGCTCGGACCATGTTGGCATCATCGTCACCGACAACCGGCGCAGCGCAGTGCTGGAGCTCGCCCTGGAAGACGCGCTTGGTCTCGCGCAGCTGAATGAGCTTGTCGGCATCGGATGCACCGGGCTGTCCCTCGATGCGCGTGATCAGAGTGGCGGCCGCATCCGACGCGACCGAGTTGCGCGCGGCGGCCAGCGCGTTCAGCTCGACCTTGAGGCCAACAATGCTGCCCGCGGCCTGCTGCTGCTGCGTCTCGTCGAGCGCGAAGCGGCGGCGCACGTTGCGTGCGACCACCTTGGTCTCGACCTTGGCCATGCGGCCGTCGGGCAGGCGGCGGTAGTCGACGACCGTCTCGTCCGTCTCCATCTCATCCTTGTTCATCTTGAAGACGTCCTCGTCCGGCAGGTCGGACATGAAGGCGCGCTTGCGGCTGAAGCCGGCGGCGGTCTCGACGCGCTCGTCGGCGGCGCGGTCGGCGGCGCGGAAGAAGGTGCCCATCTCGCTGCCGCGCTGCTCGTAGCGCCACGCCTCGGGCGCGGTGACCGTCTGCGACATGGCCACGTCTTCGATGCACACGGCGTCGAACTGGCGCGCGTCGAAGATGGGCGCACCACCCTCGTCGTAGTTGCTGGCGCGCGGGAACTTGTACCCCCCGAGGTCGACGCAGGCGCTGTCGGCCGGCAGCAGGTGGAGGGAGTCGAAGAAGGCCTGGCGCTTCTCGGGCGCGAGCAGGTGCAGCTTGTCGACGACGCGCGCGGTGCCGTCGTCGCGGCACTTGGCGTACGTCTGCGCCCAGGTGTAGCAGGCCATGTCGCGCAGGAAGCCGCGGCCGATGTTGTCGGTGCACGGCGCGTCGGGCATCTCGAAGTTCCACACGCCGGCGTACTTGTAGTGCTGCGCGTAGCGGAACATGTAGTACGAGTCCTTGTCCTCGTCGTAGCCGAGGCTGTCGAGGTGCGAGGTGCGGTACTTGGCCACGTCCTCCGTCTGCACGCTGCTGTCGTCGAGGGTCATGAAGCCGCCGATGGTCTGCTGGCGGAAGACGGGGTCATGGCCGGGGTTGTTCTCGCCCTGCGAGAACTCGCGCGAGTCGACGATCGAGTGGGCGAGGCGCTTGGTGATCTGCGCGTCCGTGCCCGGCCCCTCCATGTAGAAGGCGCTGCGGTCGGACTGCGAGAGGAACTGGGCCATGCCCTGCGGGATGACGGTGAAGTTGCCATGGGAGGCGCCGCTGCCGCGCGACGACAGCGCCTTGCTCTGCTTGTTCTTGAGGATCTCGAAGCCGTCGGCGTGCTTGTGCACGATGCCCCACATGCGCACCTCCTCCTTGAACATGTTGTCGATGGCGTTGGCGGTGAAGGCGTCCTGGCGGCTGTGGCGCGCGGCCGGGTCGCGCCACTCCTGGTGCTCGAGGATGGCGATCATGGCGCCGTAGCACGCCGTCTCGACCGTGGCCACGCGCATCTGCTCGAGGTGCATGAGGTAGGTGAAGCGGCCAAGGGGCGTCTCGGCGAACGTGGCCTCGAGCAGCAGGGCGATGCCGTGGCGCAGCAGGCTGGCGCGGCCGCTGCTTCGCGAGCTGCTGAGCAGGCGCGGCGCGCTCTCCTCGGGCAGCTTGTCGAGCAGGTGCTGGTCGAACTTGGCGCAGGACCACTCGAGCACCAGGCTGCTGTTGTGCTCGCGCCAGGGCGCCATGCGCGTCACCTGCCAGCACAGCGACGCGACCGTCTTCTCGATCATGGTGCGCGACAGGAAGCCGTTCTTGCTCATCTGCCCGTCCTCGCCCGTGCCGTACATGTGCGTGAAGGCGTCCGGGTAGTCGCTGTTCTCCTTCTGGTAGTCATCCCAGTCGTCGCTGTGCAGCTTGTTGACGCGGTCGCGCGGCGCCTCGCCGAAGAAGACGCGCAGGTTCTCGTACTGCTGCTCCATGGGCGAGGTGGTCGACGTGTGGTCGGTGCCGGCCGCGCCGCCCTTTTGCTGCAGCGTCGAGTAGCCATTGGAAGGGCCGCCGGCCGGGCTGATGCGGCTGTTGCCGTTGGTCCACGGTCCAGCAGACATGGCGAGCGAGCGAGCGCGTGGGATTCAGGGACGTAGGAACAGGGGACGGGGGGTCAAAGCACTGCTGCTGGTTGCTGCTGGCTGATGTATTTGTTATGCGAGTGCACAGAAATGTGAATAACGAGCGAGGTTTAAAGGGTCCCACCGGCGCCCGCGCCATCCTCATCCTCCTCCGGCAGCTCCACGCCCGGTCAAATGGGCGACTCGCTGGTGCGCTGGCGCTTGGGGTGCCTCTCGCCCTCGTCCCTGACCCGCGCGCTCGTCGTGGGCATCGGATGCAGATGCAGCAGTGTCTGCTGCACCGCCACGCCCGGCGGTTGTCCGAGCAAGGCTCCGCGCGCCAGGTCGGCCTGGTGTTGGAGGTCGCGCGCCGCGTCGAAGGAAAGGTCCGGCGCACGAGCCTGCACACACAGCCTGGCGATCTGGATGGTGGACGCGTAGATGTCGCGCTGATGCTTCAGCTGGGCCTGCGTCGTGTCGGGTGGGGCGAGAAACTGGGCGATCAGGCCGACGGTGTCGGCCGCGATCCGCCTGTCGCGGCGCAGCTCGTTCTGGGCGTCGTACGCGTTGCGCTGCATGCGTCGATGGATGGCCGAGTCCCACGCGCGTTGCACGTCCGCACGCGGCCGCACGGCCTGCATCCATTGGTCCAGGCACGCCTTGGTCGGCGACCGCACGTCGGATGCATATCCAATTCGGATCATGGGCGAGCTGCTTCGAACCCACTCACTGGCGAGGTCGTGCACGCGATCCCATGTGAGGCGCGTGCCATGCTCGAATGATCGATCGATCAGCACAGACAGGACGCGGTCGGAGATGGCGCGGGCGATGTCCACTGCGCGCACGCTTGCATACCCTGCAATGACATTGACACGGAACACGGCTGCGATGAAGAGCACGATGCCGACAAAGTCCCACAGCGCCTGATCCATGCCGATCCGATCGATCACGTGGAGGAGGATGGGCATGTCGAGGGTGACACGCGCCAGCTTCCCGCTCATGTCGTTCAGGCTCCGCCCTCCCACGATGCGCCAGATGATGAAGTCTAGCAGCTCCCTGGAGCGCTCGGGCGTGCGAATGCGAAGGTAGTGCTTGAGCGATGCGTCGAATGCGGCCATGCGGCCATTGCGTTCGTAGCTGAGTGTCGCGAGCCTCATGCTGGGCGGGTCCGCCGGCGTCTTGGCCTTTGGCCGCGGTCGCGGCCGGGGGGTCGCCATCGCGTGCAAGCAAAAGAAAGCGCGAGTGAATGAATGAGTGAGCGAGTGAGTGAGAAGGGTGAGCAGCGGGACGAGGTGAACTGAACGAGTGTTGTGGTTTGGGCGCAGTGAAAAATGTACAGGATGGCACAATGCGGTGACGGGTGGCAAACGCGGCACGCGCCGCCGCTGCGCTCACCAGGGCCGCACGGGTCGCCCGCTGGTGCGTTGCTTCTTCGCTCGGCTGCCGTGCGCCTCCCCTTCCGCCTCCTCCTCATCGTCGCCGCGGTCTTCGTCCATGGGTGCGGGCGATGTGTGTGCGGCATCGCCGAACGGAGACAATGAATGACCGCTACCGCCACCGCCTGTCTGTTCGTCTTCCTCTTCGTCGCGCTCCTTCTCCTCCTCCCCTTCCTCTGGTCCGGTGTACGGCTGGTCATCGTCGTCGTCGTCGTCCTGGATCTCCTGTGCATTGCCAAACGCTGGCCACCCGTCCGGCGGCGGCGTCAGCATCGGCATCGGGTAGAGGAGACGGCTGCCATCGCCACCGGCGCGCACCAGAGCCATGGGCATGTCGCGGTAGCCGTGCATCCTGCCGCGCGCCAGGTTGGCCTGGTCCTGGAGGCCACGCGCGAGGTTGGCGGACAGGCCGGGTGCGTCCGCCTGTGCCTGGAGACGCGCCACGCCGATGCTGGCCGCGTAGATGTGGCGCTGGCGCTGGAGCGTGGCCTGCGTGGTGCCGGGCGGGGCGAGAAACTGCGCCACCGTGCCAATGGCGTCGGGCGCGATGCGCGGCTCGCGCCGCAGTTCGTTCTGGACCGCGAAGGCCTCGTCGCGCATGCGCGCCCGCGCCTCTCGAATGGACGCATCCCACGCCCGGGCGACGGCCACGTCGTCGGTGTCCACGCGCGCGGTCATCCAGTCGGCGAGTGTGTCGGGCGTGAGTGCTTCGGAGCCCTCCACGCTGATTACGTGGACTGCGCTTCCGCGGGCGGCCCACGCCCGCACCAGGCCGATCAGCCGCGCGAACGTCAGTCTCTGTGTGTGTGGCAGATGCAGCAGTGGCTGAATGACGCGCTGCGAGATGAACGTGGCGAGCCGGTGGTCGAAGCCGGGTTCGACTTCATTGTCGTCATCTAGCCACGCCCAATAACTCCTGCGCAAAAAGACGGCGGCGAGCACGGTGCCGATGAAATCCATGCCCACCTCGTCCACGCGCAGTCGCTCGACCAGCAGCACGAAGTTTGCAATCTGTGCATCGATGTTATACGGCGAGTAGCTCGGCGAGACAATCTCATAGACGAACGCCACTTGGATCGCCTCGATGAAACTCGCGACGAGTTGCATCTGCTTTGCCGTCGTGAGCACGTGCAGATGCTCGTCCAGCACGCCGCCAAAGTTGACAGCGCGCTTCGCCTCGGACGCGATGGAAATGTACGCACGATGCGGATCGGGTGTCCATTGCGCGAGTGCCGCCGCGTCAAGCCGCTTGGGCTCAGGTGTGGGTGCGGCCATCGGGCGGGTGGGCGAGTGCGTGGGTGGGATGGAAAGGGGCGGTTTGTGTGTGCGTGTATGGGATCGACTACAATTGATGCAGACGTGGGTGGACAAGGAGTGAAACGAATGAGACCCTCCGTGCGCGTGTGCACTGCGGCGCTCACCAGGGCCGGGCGAGTCGCCCGCTTGTGCGCTGGCGCTTGGATCGGTCGTCGTTCTCTTCATCCCCCTCGTCTTCGCTCTTTCGCTCTTCCTCGTCCGCGACACTGTGTGCCACAGGGGCTGCGGCGGCTGTGGCATGCGGCGAGTCGGGTGGGGTGGGGGCCCGCGCGTCGGTGGGTGAGACGGGCGACTCGCCCGGGTAGTCGGCATAGTATGCGGCGAGTGTGTTGGGCGACATGGGCGGGGTCGGGGGCGGACTGTATGCGTACATGGGTGACAGTGACTCGCGTCGCGGTGAGGCGGGCGAGCGCCGGACGTGCTCGAGTCGGTCGGCTTCGATGGTGTTCACGCCGAGCATGGCTCCGCGAGCCAGTCGGACCCGTCGGGCCAGTTCGCCGTTGGCGGGTGCAGCGTCGGCTTGCACCTGCAGCCGTGCCACGCCGATAGTGGCCTGGTAGAGCTCGCGCTGCCGCTGGAGGTCGGCCTGGGTGGTGGACGACGGTGCGAGAAACTGGGCGACCGCACCGGTCAGGTCGGCGGGGAGGCGCGTCTCGCGGCGCAGCTCGTTCTGGGCCCGATAAGCCTCGCGGCGCAGCTGCTGCTCGAGCACGCGAATCGGTCGGTTCCAGTAGTAGCCCGGCGTCTCGCCCGGCCCGAGTGTCTGCAGCCATCCGTCGAGGTTGGCGGGCGTCAGACGGGCCACGTTGGCGCCCGAGCCGACCACGTGGACGGCGGTGCCGCGCGCTGCCCATGCCCGGGCCAGCTCGATCAGGCGAGCGAGGGCGAGGTGGAGCGCGTAGCCGCGGAGGGACGGTGCGTCGAGGAGTGGCTGGAGGACGTGCTGGGAGATAGCGCTCGCGAGCACGCGTGTGTACTGGCCCGTGAAGCCTTCCGCCGGTGGCCCCATGACGGCGTTCACGCGCAGAAAGGCGCTGACGAGCACGATGCCGACAAAGTCCATCCCGGCCTGGTCGACGCGCAGCCGCTCGACCAGCATCACCAGGTACGCGACGCGTCGCGGGAGCTCAACCGATGGCGTGAACGGCTCGCCCACGTAGATCGCATAGTCGGTGCGGCTGTGCACCAGATGGACGATGGGATTGATCGCGTGATCCAGCAGCTGCATCTGGTACGCGGGCGCGAGGGTGGAAAGGTGCTGGTCGAGCACGGCGCTGAACTCCGCGACCGGCGTGTGCCAGCGCTCCACCGCAGCGCGGATGGCTTCGTAGGCTGCATGCGAAATGGGGACCCAGCTGGCCAGCGCGGCGGCATCGAGCGGTCGCGGGTCGGCCATGGCTATGGCCGAACGAGAGACAGGCGGGATGGGCGGACAAGAGGGCGGTGTGAGAATGTGCCGATTGGCGTTGCGTGTGTGTAGGAAGCGAGGAACGAATGGACAAGGGAGGTGGAAGGCGGCAAGTGCAACATCACCAGCCATTCGCAGCCGCAGCGGCCATGCCCCCTCCCCCCTCCTCATCGTCTTCGTCCATATCGCCCACCTCATCCTCCTCCTCTCCACCCCCATCCCCTTCCCCTTCCTCATCCTCTGCCTCCGCCATCTCACCGTCGGCTCGTGCACCGGCCTGCTGTTGTCGCGCGCGGTCGCGCTCGGCCTGGTCCATCGCGGCGCGTTCGGTCGCGCGAAGCTGGGTGGCCTGCGTCCAGAGCTCGCGCTGGCGCAGTGCGTTGCGCTCGTCGGCGTCGCGTCGGCGCTGGTGCGCGCGCTCCACGTCGGCGATCGCGCGATGTACATCCGTCTGCGCACGGTTGCGGTCGACGGATGCGACATAGGCGGCCTGCTGGCGCACCAGCTCGCTCGCGGGGATGGAGGCGGGCGCGAGGAAGCGCGCCACGGTCATAGCCGCGTCGGCGTTGAGTGGAGCCCTGCGCCCGTCCCGCCCGGCCAGACCGAGCACGTTTTGCGCGTGCAGGGCGTTGCGCGTGTTGGTCGCGTCCATGCGCACAAACGGTGCGTCCCAAACCAGCTCGAGTCGCGCGAGGAGGTCGGGCGACAAGATGGTGACTTCGAGGTCCGCCAGCTGGTTGCTGTCGAGAAAGGGGATGGCGCGCGGGCGATGTGCCCGCCGGTCGGCCTCCTCTTGTCGTCGCCGCTTCGCTGCCGCGACTGTGTCCTCTGGCTCCTCGTCGGCCTCGGCGCGCCGCTGTGCCTCGTGTGCCTCTAGATCTGCGTCCGTCATGCCAGTCGACTGCTTGAACAGCTCGAGCTCGAGTGCCGCGTAGAGCGATTGCCAGGTCAGGCGCTGCATGCACCGCTCGGGCGTCTGCATACCCCGGCGGAGCGCGCCGTCGAGAAGCAGACGCGATACGCGATCCGCGAACTGCTCCATGAGGCGGCTCATAGCGTCGGTCCAGCTTTCGCCGTCGTCCGGGACCACGAACTGGTCCGCGATGGCGTCGAGCGCGGTAATCGTGTAGCCCATCAGGCTATAGCCGATGTAGTACCACACCTCATCGTCGTCGCCTATGTCGAGCGCGCGGACGAGGTGGCCCATGCGGCGCATCATTGTGCCCGGGTCGTCGTCGCCAGCAGCAAGGCACTCGACGCACGCGTGTAGCGCGCGGTCGACGAGCTCGGCGAAGAAGGCAGGCGGCACGCGCGCCACCAGCGCATCCATCATTTCCCGCTCCCGGGCGACCATGTCGCCTTCGCCGTCCCCGATGTCCGCATCGAGCTGGAAAAGAACGGAATCCATCGCCGCGCTCGCGATGGAATCGTACTGCCGCAGCACGTCTGCGCGGAAGCGAGCGGGTGAGGGGGCGGCAGCAGCAGCAGCAGCAGCGGGTGCCTCGTGTGACATTTACAAGGAGGGGGACAGATGCAGATACGCGAGTGTAGAGTAAACGATTGCGCACGCGCGTGGCTGGTTGGATGGAACGAGCGAATGAATGATACAATTTGCAACAAGAGCTCTTTAAGCCGGGCGCGGTCTCTCTCTCTCGGTCGTTACCACTCGACCACGGCGGGCGCAGCGGCACGGCCGGCCCGGCCCTTGACGAAGCGCTGGCGCTTGGCGCGCTGGCTGCTGCTGCTGCTGCTGCTGCTCGGTTCATCCTCGTCCTCGTCCTTGCCCTCCTCTTCCTTCGCCTCGTCGTCGGGCTTGGGCTTGGGCTGGGCATTGGCCCTGGCGGCAGCGGCAGCTGCGATCTCCTCTTCCCGGGCGCGCGTCTCTGCCCGGTCCCGGACGTTGGAGTGTTCGATGTGCAGGTCGCTCTCGGCCTTGTCCGCCACCGCCTTCGCGTCCGCGAGCAGACGTCGCGCCTCGATCACGCGTTCCTGGGCGGCGTCCAGGCGACGCGCCGGGTCGATGAGCGTGCCGTCCCAGTACGGTCGCGACTCCTCGGGCCGCGTGAAGTAGATCATGTGCGTGGCGATGCGGATGCCGCCGTCCACGCGCAGCGCGCGTAGCTGCGCGTCAAACGGGATGCGCATGGCGCCGCTGGTCCACAGCAGCGTGCGCTGGAAGAGGCGCTCCCACGACAGGAGGTGGCGGTTGATCGGGTGTTGGGTGGCGAGCGGGAGCAACACGTGCTTGGACAGGTAGTCGGCGAAGAAGAACTGGTACCCGCTGATCTTGCGATCGGACCACTCGTCGTAATCCTGGCGAGCGCGCATCGACCAGTTCGCTTCGAGGTAGGCGACCATGAGCAGGATGCCGATCAGGTCCCACTCGGCGTCGCTCGCCAGCGTCAGCGACAGGCCGCGCACGAGCAACAGGAGGTTTGGGATGAAGCGGTCGTGGTTGGGTGGCATCGTGCCGTGGTGGGCGTATTGGAACGGCGACAGCCGGACGTAGTCACGTGCGATCGACTGGCACGCATAGTCGAGGAGCACGGCCAGCTCGGCGTTGCGCAGGCGCGGCAGGCTCGTGGCGACCAGTGCACCGAACGCGGGCGGGTTCAGGGACTGGAAGTCGCGCTTCAGTGTGTTCATGTGGCGGAGCGACTCGTCCTCTGTCGGCGCGGGGCCAGACCTCGCAAACCGCTTCTCGTCGTCGTACTTGCTCGCCGATTCGATGTCGCGCACAGACAAGGTGCGCGCAGCCTGAAGGACTCGCTCCCAGACCGACTGCTTCGTGTCATCGTCGACCGCGCGGGCCAGAGAGGCGCGCTCGCGCTCCAGGACGCGGTCGGGGATGCGGTCGCGCGCAGACGACGTCGCCGTCGCAGGCCGCGCATCGATCGCGGCGATGTAATCGCCCATTTTGGTGCGATCAGGCGAACGAGTGAGCCCGCTTGATGTGTATGCGCGGATGTGAGACTAGCGAGTCGGCGGCCGTGCAATTGCAACGGGCAGTCTTTAAGTGGGCGATCGAGTGCTGCGGTGTATGTGGATGGGGGGGGGGGGGGCGGAGGGGGGGTGCGGGGGTGGGGGGGGTGGGGGAGGTGGGGGGGGGGGTCGCAAGGGGGATAAAGGGCGGATCACAAGCGCTGGCGCTTGCGCTTGGTATGATCGAGACGATCCTTGTCGAGCCTGGCCTGTGTCAGCGCGTATGCGTCCCTGCGCGCCTGCTCTGCCGCCAATCGGAGCCGCGCAGCCTTGACGGCCGCGGCGTAGGCGGCGCGCTGTGCTTGCAGTGCGGTCTGGGATGTGCCGGGTGGGGCGAGGAACTGGGCGATTAGGCCGATGGTGTCGGCGCCCAGAGGGCACGAGGGGCGCGTGAGCTCGTTCTGTGCGCTGTGCGCCTCTTGGAGCATGGCGCGCTCGATTGGGCCGTTCCACATCAGCGCGGCGTGGAAGGCGGTGGTGCGCACCAGAAATTGATCCAGCGTCTGCCAGCCGCGTGCGAGTGGCGCGAATGGCACGCCGCACACCCTCCCGGTTCGCGCCCACTCGCAAGCCAGTGCGACCATGCGCGACCAGGTGAGCACCATAGCGCACGGGTCGAGGTGGATGAGCCGAGCGAGGATGCAGTCGGACAGGTTACATATCGCGCTGATTAGTGCATTGTAGTTGTGGATGGGAGTGAGGTACGACCGCGTATCCGTCAGCGTGACGAGTGTCAGGAGTAGGACGACGCCGACAAAGTCCCACCCCGTCTGGTCCATTTGCAGACGGCGCAGCAGCACGAGCAGTCGGTCGATCGACCGGTGGTGATCGCCAACTGGCGTGTATACAATGGCTGCTGCTGCCGATTGCGCATAGTGCGCGACCAGCGCGACGAGCCGATTGATCGATCGGCTGCCCAGGTCGCGGTCCAGGATGGCAGTCCACCTGGCGACCGACTGTCCGCACGCCAGGTTGGGATGCATGATGTCATCGTCCTGCCCGGCCACGGGGTCGGGTGTCCAGCTCGCAAGAGCCTCTCCATTGAACGCAATCCACGGCCCATGCAGGGCGGCAGGTGCGGGTGCAGGTGGGGCAGCCATGCCGTGAGGGAGGGAGGGGAGGGGAGGGTAAGTGGGCGGGGGAGTCGATGGAAATGTGCGTGTGTGTGTGTGTATGTGTGTGAATGGGGGGAATGGCCACGCGAGACAAATATGGATGGACAGTGCTCTCATTGGTCGTCGTTTCGTGCTGCTACCGCTGCCGCGTACGCGCGATCGCGTGCCTGCTGGTGCGCGTAGGCCTGCTCAAGTGCGCGCAGGGAGAGGGTGTCGCGCGGTCGCTCGGCGCTGCGATACGGGTTCGGGTCCACGTCCGCGTCCACGGCCGAGGGCCGCGTCGGAGCGTGTGCGCGGGCGCGTTCGACGGAGAGGAGGTAGGCGGCCTGCTGGCGCGTCAGATCGGTCGCGGGGATGGAGGCGGGCGCGAGGAAGCGTGCGAGGTGGGTGGCCACGCCGGCCGGAAGTCGCGCGCGCTCGCTGCTGTTGCGCCCGGGCAGGCCGAGCACGTTTTGCGCGTGCAGGGCGTCGCGGGCGTTGGACGCGGCCTGGCGCACAAAGGGTGCGTTCCACGCCTCCGCCAGGTGCACGTCCATGCCGTCGATGTCGTGGATGAGTTCGTTCAACTCCAGCAAGTCGCCAACGCGAAGAGAGGGGACGGCGCGTGGCCGGTATGCGAGTTGGTCGACGGCGGCCGCGCCGATTGACACGTCGCGGACCAATTGGGCCTCGACTGTCGCCAGAAGCGAACGCCAGGCCAGGCGCTGCATACACCGCTCCGGGTTGCGCATGCACGCGCGGAACACGCCGTCGAGCAGCAGGCGCGACACGCGATCCACAAACCGCACGATGGTGGTGGGTGCATCGAGAACGTTGACCGCGCGCGCGAGCGCCGCTGCCACCGTGAGCGTACTGGCGAACAGGCCACAACTGATGTAGTACCAGACGTCCGGGTCGTCGTCGATGTGCAAGGCGCGCAGCAGGCAAGTCATGCGACGCATCATGCCTTGCGCGTGTTCGTCGTTCATTGGAGTGTACTGCGTGTGTCGGACGCATGCATCAATCGCGCGATCGACGAGTTCCATGTAGAACGTGGGCTGCACCTTGGCTACTGCCGCGTCGAACAACGCCTGTTCATCGTCGGCTGCATCCACTGGTTCGTGGAGCATGGCGAGCACGACGCGCATGGGCATAGCTGCAATCGGGTCATGCTGCCGCAGCACGGACGCATCGAAGCGCGCAGGGGTGTCGCGCGACATGGTGGGTGGGTGGGTGGGTGGGTGGGAGGCTGCGCGCTAGACTAGACACGTCCCGTCACACGCACACGCAAATGGAAGGTTCGCCTTTAAGCCTCCCGTTTTCACTCGCACGCGAATCGAATGGATGGATGGATGAAGGAAGGAAGGAATGAATCTGGTCTGTGCGAGGTCAGAGAAAGAGGAATGGACAAAGGCGCGTGCGCGTGCTGCTAGGCGCACCCCATGCGCTGGGCCAGCGCCAGCTCGGCTTTCGTGGCCCAGTCGGGCGGCCGGTACACGTGCAGGCCCTGGCGGTCGGCGCGCAGCAGAAGCGGCACGCCCACCTTGCGGCTCGGGTAGGTGAACCGAAGCAGTCGCGAGTTCATCACATTCTGCAGGACGTGCTCGCGGTGCGTGGTGAAGCATAGACCTTGTCGCCACGACTCTCGCGAGGCGTCCTTCTCCTCCTGTGTGTCAGTGGGAAGGGCGACGTACGCGCCCGTCTTGGTGTATCCGGCAAAGAGCGGGCCCGAGAAGGGCGGGCCCATCAGCTTGCCGTGGGTGTAGTTCTTCTCGCACCCGGTCTTGAGCTCGCACGAGATGTACTCGTCCGTGGACGCGCGGTAGCAGACTAGGTCAATAGGCGTGCCGACCTCGCCCCTGGCCACGGCCACCTGCGTCTCGATCGGGTCGAGGCCGTGCTTGTCCAGGTAGCGAATGACCTGGTGCGTCTCGGGCATGAGCGAGTTGCAGAGGTTGCGCAGGCGCTTGATCTTCTTGGCGTCGGCGTCGGACGCGATCGACCCCGCGCACCCCTGCCACTTGACGCGGATGAAGTGGTCGCGCGTCTCCTTGTGCAAAAACACGCGAAGGGGCACCTTCCAGTCCCTGCCCGTGTGCAGCTTGACTACAGCCCCCATCTGTAGCACATACACAGCGAGAGAGAGAGAAGGGGTCTATGTCAACATCCAAGCTCGCTGTTATACGAATTTCCAACAAGACTCTGCGTCGATGTGCATGCACTGTCACTTTCCTGCGTGTCTAGCCTCTGGCCTTGCTTGGCGGAGTAGGCGAGCGTGCGGGTGTTCTTGGTGGCCTCGTCGAGCGGGTAGAACTCGGAGGCGGGCGGCATGGCCACGACCTGGAGCGTGTTGGTGGCCTTGGCCTTGTTGTAGTCGAACCCACTCCCGATCGCCTTGAACAGCGCCGGATGCATGCCCGTGCGCGCATGGCCGTTGACCGTGACGCACTTGTACGGCCCACGCGCCTTGAACTTGACCACGGCGCCACTCCCGCCAGCGGGAGGGGGTGGTGCGATCGCCGCCTTAGTGGTCGTGGCATTCTTCCACGTCGCTGCCTTCTTTGTCTTTCTTGGCGCTGTTGCCTTCTTTTCCCCATCCGCGCCCTTTGGTTTGCGTGTCGAGGGGGGTGCAGACGGGTGGGAAGCAGACGGCGGTGCGTGCGAGGGTGGTTTGATGCTCAAGCGCGACGGTTGCTGGAATGGAGAAACGTGCGGCGGCATGTGTATGGAGGAAGCGAAGAGCGGACGGGGCACCCGATTCAGGGAAAGGAGGGTGGGCGTGGAGGCGGAAGGGGGGGAGGAAAGAGGTAGTACAGAGGATGCACGCATGGCGCGGTGAAAGCGTGCGCGTGGTTTTTTGTTTTATTTTTGGGTGGGTGGGTGGCTGCTTGCCCGCTCCTCCTCTTCCTTCTTGAGCAGACCGGCGGTGAGCAAGTCGGCGCGCGCCTCGCGCAACACGACGCTATCGGCGGTGGAGCCAGAGTCGCGGAGTGTCGAGCGATCGGGGTAGAGCCATCGGAGATGGGAGCCCGGGACGGAGTAGTCAGACGCATTCATCAGCTTGATCAGCATGCGAGCCTTGTCGCGCTTCTGTGCGGTCTCGATCTCACCGGCATTCGCGTCCGCCCACGCGTTGTAATCATCTGCGTAGATGTTTTCGCTGCCCAGCAGCATCATGTCATCCACCTTCTTCTGCCCGGGCGTGTCGGAGGCGGTGAATGCGCGTGCAGCCTCCTGGTCGACCAACCGGCGGCAGAGCTCGCGGTACGCGTAGAAGGCCTGCTCAGCGAGGCGGTCACGCTCCGACTGCAGCTCCTGCTGGATCCGTCGATCCATCGCGCGCGACTCCTCGAACATCTGGTCGCGCGCCACGCAACGATCGAAGCGCGACTGCAGCATGGCCATGTCGCTGCCGTGTCGATACTGGCCGATCGCGGCACGGGTGCACTTGCCGACATACACACCCGCGACAGACGCGACCGTGACAGCCAGCACGATCGGTCCTGCTTTGTGGAGGGCAGCGCGGAACATGGCAAAGAGAGGGGGCGAGTCGAGGTGGGGATTGTGGTTGAATGAATGAATGAGTGAATGGGTGGTGCAAGGGACGAGGATGACAACAAAGTTGAGCCCGAGCGAAACGGAAGAGCAAGAGGGGGAGGGATGGAGCATTACACGCTCTGGATGATGACGCGCTCCTCGACGATCGTCGCCGGCTCGCCTTCGAACTCGACCTCGACCTCGTGCATGCTCACGCACACCGCGATGGACGGGCGGTCGGATCGGCTTGCGGGCCAGTCCGCACCCGAACGGAGGAAGACCAGGCGCTGCATGTCTCCGCCCATCGATCGGACCATGCCTTTCATCATCGTGGTCAGACAGTGGCTGAACATACACTCGACTGTGATCACGTCGCCCGTGTGGCTCTTGCGCGCGATCCAGTCGCATAGCAGGGACGTGAACCCCCCTCGACGCGGCAGCGGATTGTCCACGATGCACGCAAAGGGGCGCTGCGCGCGGTCGCTGGGGTGGCAGAACGCGTCCAGTTTGTCCATGACCACCTGCCGCTCTCGCGCGAGAGGGCGCTCGATCGCTCGGTATCGCGGCTCGTCGGCCATGTCGAATGTATCTACACGCGCGAGAATGTGAATGAATGAATGAATGAATGAGAAATGATGCGAAAACGAGGAGAGTGCATCAACGGTGTGCGAGGCGGGGGGGGGTATGCACGTCTCCTCACTGCGATGACGGGGCGGCGATGCTGCCCATGAGCGTCTCGAGCATGGCGCGGGCGCGGGCGAGGGTAGCAGCGGGATCCTGGCCCGGTGCGTTCATAACGGCCAGGATGGACGCGAGGTACTGTTGGCGAGTCATGGGCGGGGCGACGGGCGCATGCACGGCCAAGGGTCGCCGGGGCGTGATGGTCTCAGGTGCGATCCATTGGGCGAGGTGCTGGGCCGCGTCGCGGTCACGCATGGTCAGGTGGTCGATGAGGCGCGACTGGGCCAGGTCGGTGCGCGGGCGCATGATGAACGCCTCGAGGTCGGCGCGAAGGCGCACCGCGATCGAGTGATCGCGAGGGTGGACGACACCCTCGGCGACTCGCCTGTTGAATGCGGCGAGTAGCGCCTGTGCATCGGCGATCGACATGCGCTGCAGTGTATATGCAGTGTGATTGGCACGCAGACCGATCCACTCGTCGGTGATGTCCTGTTCGCGTGCCGCGACGCCACCGGGAACGTAGTTGCGAATGAACCACACACGCGGACCGAAGCGAAGCATGCCGTTCACGACGACCGTCGTCTGTAGGGCGTAGTATACGGGCAGATACAGTCGAGCCAGGTGGCCCCTCCACATGGGTCCGACGTGCACCTCCATCCCGCGTACGTATGGGATCGCGCGCGCCGGTCCATACTCTTCGATCGTGGCGTCGATCTCTTCCTTGGTCACTGCATCGACCTCTGCTTCGATCTGCTTCCAGCTGGGCACACCCGGCATCGCATCGATGTGCGCCACCACCTCCTCCCATCTGGCGTCGGCGGGGAGGGCCGGAGCAGCAGCAGGCGCGGGTGCGGCCATGGTGCGCGAATGCACGAGAGAGAGAGAGAAAGGGCGAAATGGAATGAATGTTGTATAGATGGATAGCTGGGTCTAGCAGCGAACGCGTTTGCTTGCGCGATGGAGCGACGCCACGCTGAGCCGTTTCCGCGCCTGTCCGCCTTTACATCTGCTGCGGCTGCTGCTGCTCGATGCTCTGCATAAGTGTCTCGAGCATGGCGCGGGAGCGAGCGAGGACGGCGGCAGGGTCCTGGCCCGGTGCGTGCATGGTGTCCAGGATGGACGCGAGGTACTGCTGGCGGGTCATGGGCGGAGGCGCGGCGGCCGCTGCCGGCAGAGAGGGCCCAGTGTGCACAGCCAGGGGACGCCGGGTGGTGATGGTCTCGGGGGCGATCCAGCGCGACACGAGGTGTGCCACGTCGCGGTCGCGCATGGCCAGGTGGTCGATGAGGCGCGACTGGGCCAGGTCCGTGCGTTCCTGCATGATGTGCTTCTTGAGGTCGGCCTCGAAGCGCGCACGCAACCCGTTGTACCCGGCACGCTCGGCAGGCGACTTCGTGGCCAGCACCGCGAGCATCGCCCGCGCCTGTGCAATGGACAGGCGCTGCAGCGTGAGCGGCGGCTCTCCCTCGCGCAGATCGTACCACTCGTTGGCGATGTGGCGGTCCCAAGCGGCCACGGGCAGATAAGTGGTGACGTACCACGTGACCGGGCCATACGCGAGCATGGCACTTCCACTCATCGTTTCATATACGACGCGATACACGTGCGGGTAGAGTCGGCGCAGATGTCCCTTCCATCTGTTGCTGGCGGCGTGTGGGACCATGCGCTCGAAATTGATCAGGTGGGCATGCCCGGTCGCCACCATCGCCCTGGTCTCGGCGTCGATCTCTGCTTTGAGCGCCGCGTCGACCTCGGCCTCGATCTGCTTCCAGCTGGGCACGCCTGGCATGGCGTCGACATACGCCTCCACCTCCGCCCACTTGGCATCGACGGGGAGGGCCGGAGCAACAGCAGCGGCGGGTGCGGCCATGGCGCGCGGATGAACGAGAGAGGGACGAGAGGGCGAAGTGGAATGAATGTGTGTACAGATGGATGAATGGGTCTAGCAACGAATGCGTTTGCTTGCGCGGTGGGTGGGTGGGTCCACTCTGGCCCGTTTCCTCTTCCATCTCCGCGCTCACGGCTGCTGCTCGATGCTCTGCATGAGCGTGTCGAGCATGGCGCGGGCCCGGGCAAGGGTGGCGGCCGGGTCCTGGCCCGGTGCGTGCATCACGGCCGAGATGGACGCGAGGTACTGCTGGTGGGTCATGTCTGGCGCACCGGCGGGCGCGTGCACAGCCAAGGGTCGCCGGGGTGTGATGGTCGCGGGTGCGACCCAGTGGGCGAGGTGCTGGGCGGCGGCACCCCATTCCCAGGGGCGGATGCGGCGCAGCGCGGGGTGGGCGTGGCGGTCGGTCTCGGCGCGGCGGCGGCCTTCAGCGAGCGCCGCAGCCAGGCCCGCGGTGCCGGTCCGGGGCGGGGGGCCGCGGAGCGCCGCCAGCTCGATGGCCGCGGGTGCCAACGCCGCCGAACTCGATTTCGACTCGGTGCAGCGCGGCAACCCCGAGATCCAGCGCCGCGCGC
>Ga0157370_10000088_pt1 | contig 103358 bp, 83 predicted proteins | sample C35metaG_FD_113463 | JGI IMG/M metagenome (GOLD analysis project Ga0157370, IMG submission 113463) | Corn rhizosphere microbial communities from Kellogg Biological Station, Michigan, USA - C3-5 metaG | ecosystem: Host-associated > Plants > Roots > Rhizosphere > Soil | place: USA: Michigan...
CGTGCAAATCGTGGGACACGATCGATTCGTACGTCTCCGTCCACACTTGTGCCACCGACCCACCGGCTCGTTGCAAGTTCGCCCGTTCGGCTCTGCGCATGAAGATGCGGGCCCGGTCGATGGAACCAGCCGGGTGGCTCCTCATCTCGGCGAATTCGGCCGCGTCGTCGAAGGGCGCTTGAATTTCCGCCACGTACGCGTTGGCCTCCGCGATGGCCTGTGCGCGGTAGGGAGCCGCGCCGTCCCCATTGAGAAGAGACGACCAGGGGACATCGTCTGGGAACACGGTCCAGGGGAGTTGGCTGGCGGCAGCCAAGGCGGCGTCCGGAGCGGGAGCAGGAGCAGCCATGGCCAAGGATGCGGAGAGAGAGAGCGGACAGGCTGTGAAAGAGACAGGAAGTGCGTGGTGCACCCGAATGCAAGGGCCTCTTTAACTTCCACCGACAACCGTCCGTCCGTCCGTTTCTTTCTCCGCGATTTCTCTGCAGGGGACAGAGGGTCTCCATTTGGGGGGGGGCCGAGGAGGAGGTCCCTTTGAGCTCCTTGCTCGAAAAGGGGACAGGGGTCCAATTTCGGGGGACCTCCTCACGAGTGTCCTTCACGAGTGTGAGGAGCCCCCCAAAAATCATAAGGAAGAAGAGACACGAGCCGAAAAAATTAAACCGACGATCCAGGGGGGTTCCTTCTCAACCAAAGAGTCCATCGTCCTCTCCTCGTGATTTTCGGGACCTCCTCACGAGTGTCACTCACGAGTGTGAGGAGGTCCCCCGAAAATTGGGCCCCCTCTTTTTTCGCGAGGAGGGTCCGAGGGTCCCCTCCGGCCCCCCATGTCCGAAATTTCTCTTCGGGTGTTCAAGGGTCTCCCGGGCAGGGGGGCCAAAAGGGAGCCCCGAGGGGTCCTCGCCAAAAAAGGGGCCGGTCCCGAAATCGGGGGATCTCCTCACGCTCCTGAAATTTTCTCGTGAGGAGCCCCCCGAAATTTTCAAGGAAGAGGAGACACGACCTGAAAAAATTAAACCGACGATCCAGGGGGGTTCGTTCTCAACCAAAAAGTTCCTCGTCCTCTCCTCGCAAATTTCGGGGACCTCCTCACGCTCGTGCATTTTGTTCGTGAGGAGGTCCCCTGAAATTGGGTCCCCCCTTTTTTTCACGAGGAGCTTTTGGGGGTCCCCCTTCGGACCCCATGTCGAAATTTCTCGGTGGGTCGAAACCATATGCGAATGGGATAGAAAGCGCGATCGAGAGGGACACACAAGAGAGGGGGGAGGAGGTCGCTCTTTTTACTGTTGCATGCGTGCAGCTCCTCCGGAGGAGTGCTGTGCGGCGGCGGTGGCGAGCTGGTCGAACAGGGAGGGCAGGTTGGTGCGGCTCGCGACGGAGCCCAGGTCGTTGCGGTCGGCTGCGTCCGCCAGACGGCGCAGCGTTTGGGCCACGGTGAGGCCCTCGAAGGGGGCACGCGTGGCGGCAGCGGTGGCGGAGCGTTGCGGAGGGAGCGGGTGGAAGGCCGTCGTGCGCTCTCCTGTGAGGAAGTTGTTGATCAAGTGTGCCACGTCGGGGCCACCCAAGCGGGGCTGGGTGGCGATGTGGTCGCCCACGCGCGACAGCTGGAAGTGGGTGGCGTCGCGGCGGCGTGCGAGTTCTTGGTTGACCCGCTCCTTCAACGAGCGATTGTCGCGCGTAGTTCCGTTGATATAGACAAAATCGGAAGCGAATTGCGCAAGAATCTGAACATCGGACGTTTCCATACGCTTCAACACGAACTCGAAGAAGGGCAGCGAGAGACCCTGCATGTAGGGCACGACGACCCTCTCGTAGACTGCATCCTCCAATGCGGTGCGGTGGCTCGCCAGTTCGGGTTGGATCCACGCTGAGCGCAAGCCGCGCAAGTCCCCTGCGTGGATGGACGCGAGGAGATCCAATTTGGAGCGACGGCTGACCGGGTCGACATCTGCGTCGTACTTTGCGGCCAGTGCGGGGTAGTTGTACTCAAAGCGACGGATGAACGCCGGCATGTAGTGATTCACGAAGTCCCCGCCGTACTGGTACTGCAGGTGGGCACGGGTCTGTGCGTCAATGACGCGGGCAGCGCGATCGAGCGCCTGCTCGCTTGTGTCATGGGCGGGTTGCGTGTCGGCAGCGAGCTGCGCCAGGGCGGGCGGAAGAGAAGAGGCCGGGGCGGCCATGGCGGAGAGAGAGGGAGTGTGTGTGAGGAGGAGGGAGGGAGGGAGGGATGAGAAGAGGTTCTTGCACGAAACGGGTCGTATGCGTGCACAGGTTTGATTCCCTCGCGAGCAAGACAAACGAAGCACATTGTACGAGTCGTCAATGTACGTGGATCTCCTCTTGCTCCTCGTTCTCTCCTTCTCTCTCTTCCTCCTCCTCCTTCCTCACGATGGCGGCCGCAGCGGCTTCCATCCGCATCCACGTAATCGACCCGCGCAACTTGGTACACACGTCCGAACCACTGGACCCGTCCACCACGTGGGAAACATGGGTGCGCGCGCACCTGCGCGCCTTCCCCCTCAACTTCCACAATGTGTGGCGTGTGTACAAGAAGGGGACGCGCGAGCACCTCGTGGTGGGCACGGACGTGCCCTTGGCACACACACTGGGGCAGTGGCTTCCGAAGCTGGAGCACGAAGGCGGGTCGCTGCTCCTCCGTCTGGTCGTTCCGACGTGGCAAAACGGACGGCGCGTGGCGGAATACGAAACGATCTTCCACGCACTGGCATGCGCCGATGCCGCCCTTCCCTGGCCGCTGTGGGAAGCGGGTGACATTGAAAATGCCAATTCGCAGCCCCTGGGCACATTTGAGGAACTGCGCGAGGGCACGTACGCGGGCGAGAAGATCGACGAAAGTCAGAACAACAGCCTCAAGAACCTGGTGGGCCTGCGCATGCCGAACCCGCCGTTTGTGGTGGGGTTTGCCAACATCCACAGTCTGCGCTCCATGCTCAAGGCCGCGATGGAACCGCCGCTCCTGATTCCTCTGGACCCGCCACACCCGGAGCTGAACCCGCCCCGCCGCGACGCCTACGCGATCGACAAGCCGTTGGTGCGCGAGGCATGCTTCGGAGCCTACATTCGCTACGAGTCGCTGGAGTTTCACACGCGCAAGCTCGTGGACCCCGAGCCCGTGCGCCCCCTGCGCATCTTCAACCTCCGCCCGTGCAAGATCCAGACGCCACGCCACTCCCGGTACGACAACAAACCCTTGGTGGACGGCTACGAGATCGAGTCCGTGGACGACAGATACACCAATGCCTTCACGCGCCAGAGAGACACGTACGCCAATCTGGCCGAGCACGCGACCAGCACCCGCCTCATCAAGACGTGGGAGCACGTGCGCGCGGTGGTCCAGGATGTGATCGCATCCGAGCAGGCACCCGACGACGACGACTGGGGTACGACCTACGACGCCGTGGAGGAGACGATCGAAGAGCACGCCAAGGATTATGAGCTGTCCTCGGAGGAGCAGAGTGCGCTGCACAAGCGTGCTCGAGCCTACTACGACACCCTGAAAGGCGGGAGTCTCTTGGCGCGGGTCAAGGACGCATACGAGAGAAACCCGGACGCCGCATCTTACCAGGACTGGTTCGCAGACGTGCCTGGTCACATGGACACCGCCGAGGCCAAGCTGATCTTGGGCGGGTTGGACAAGATTTGGGAGCGCACCGAACCGAGTGCACGGGAAAAGGGCGAAGACGAGACAGAGTACGAAAACAGGCGCGACGCACGCATGGACAAGCGTGCAGCCGAGTTGCGCCGCTTCTTCAGCCTCTCTGCTTCCCCTTCTGTTTCGGCCGCCGCTGCCGCCGTTGGGGCAAAGCGGGGCCTTGCCGCATCGACGCTGCTCGCGGGGCGCATGCGCCGGCGCTGGTGAGTTGTGCGCGTGCACGTGCGTGTGTGTGCTTTGTTTTTCTCGTGTCCCTTCCCTCATTCAAACGCGTATTTCCAAAACCAACACTCTTGCGCTCGCTTTAAAGGCCTGGTCCTGCTCATACCGCGGCACTCTTCCTTGGTCTTTCAGTCAGTCCCGTTTCCCTCCCCTCTTTCTTCTCCTCCTCCCTTCCTCCTCTTTCGGCTCGCACACGCACTCACTCACTCGCCATGGCGGAGCTCCCACCTCCGCCCATCGTGTGGTACGAGCCGGCTGCCACGTTCACCGCGTTCATCGAGCGGCAGATCGCGGAAACTGAGGTGCTGCAGCGCGTGCAATCGAAACCCTACACCGTCCCCGTCGAGGAAATCCTGCGCCTGTCGCGCGCGAACCGGTTCAAGGCATTGCTGGCACTGGGGGCGAGTCTCTTTCACGTGAGCAACGTCGGGCTTGGTGGAATGGAAGAAGGCGTGCGATCAGCGACCTTGGTGCACTTTGCGAAAGTGGACAAGGTGCTGGATTCCCTTCGCCCGCTATCTGTGCTCGAACTGCGTGTGTTCGCATACCGTGTGTTCGGGTTCGTGAGTGTGTTTCTTCGCAACACCCCTCGAGAGGGGAGGGAACAGCGATGGGACACGGTGCGCGACCTGTTCCGTCGTGTGGTGAAGCGCGTCGCACCGTACCTGGGCGCGGTGGCTGCGCTCGACGCGTGTTTCCCGTCTGGGCCGGCCGTATGGCGCTGGAAGCAGGAGGGAGGGCCCGACTACTCGCTCTGGGCGTCGATGAACAATGCTGCGTATCCTGGCGAGTTCATGGATCCCGGCGGATCCATGCCGAGGTCCATTTCACATGACGATGGGGAGAGATGGGAGAGAGAGCTCCGCGTGTTGCGCGAGGAGACGGCGTTCGCGACGGCGGTGCTGCTCGAAGGAGCTGGTCCACCCGGACGGCCCGTGGGCCGTCACGTGGCACAACTCATGGCCACCTTCCTCTTGCCGTCATTGCCGTACCGCGCGCGCCCGTTGCCGCAACTGGAAGAACTGAATGCGAAGGAGGAGAAGGAACGCCTCGCGGCAATGGCGTCAGACAAACAGCGCAAGACGTGGCAAGCCGAGCAGTCGCGTGCGGCGGGCCGTTTGGCGCAGGAGGAGAAGGAACGCATGGAAGACATGGAAGAGGTCGCGCGGAACGTGGAAAGGACGCGGCGTGCGCTGCGCAGGCAACGCCTGACAACGTTTCTCGACGCGTTGGCCGCGCAACCGGATGCCCAAGAAATGATCGATTACTTTCTCGCATTCACGGAATGCGCGTCGGTGCAGCAGTTCCTCCAGCGGCTGTTGGAGGACGGACACGATGCGGCGAGGAAGATAGCCGTGGGCGATCATCGTCCTCCCCCTGCTCGCTCGGCATCCCTGTGGCCAAGGCTCGACTCGGAACGTCTCCGCTTGTTCGGGGGAGAGGACATTGCGATGGAACGCAAACTTCAGTTCACGTACGAAATGTGCTACGCATTCCAGGCAACGGTGTTCAATCTGCTGATCCGCCCCACCCATGCACGTCTTCAAGAACGCAAGCGCGAGCACGAGGTGCGCCGCGTGCACCATGCACAGATGCAGTCGCTCGAGGAGCGCATGAATGCGTTTAGCATGACGCGCAGGACGGCGCGCGAGGCACCCGAAGACACCGATGCACGCATGGTTCCTTTTTCAGGGGCCGCTGCTGCGTCTTCCACCACCACACGCTCCTACCGCCCGCGTCCAGTGGACGACGACGACGATTGGGCTTCGGACGCCAAGAAGTCGCGTGGGGGCAGCAGCAGCGCGGCGGGAGGTTCAGCGGCGGCCGCCGCGTCGTTCTTCGGGCAAGCTTCTTCTTCTTCTAACGCACCGATCCAATGGCGCGACGTGTCGCCAACGTTTTCCGCGCACGCCCAGCGCGCCGTCGACGAAACCACGTTCCTCGAAGAGCTGACCGGGAAGTACATCCCTGTGTGGCGCATGGAAGCCTACCAACTCTTCCTCAGCACCCCCCGCAATCGTAATCCTTATGACTTCTTCGTCACTTCCATCGCATCGCTTTCCATGACCGTATTGAATGCGCTGCCGACACTGACTCCGTGGGCGCAGTTCCTGGCGCTCGCCAACATGCTGGATCGAGTCACCCTGCTTTCGTTGCAGCCACGCCGTCCGAACTACACGGGCGCGGTGAGTGACCAGAAAATGGAACTCGTCGTCGTTGGGCGCCTGTTACGGATGCTCCCTCGGCTGGACCGACTCCAGTTGCGTGTGCTGGTCTATCTGCTGTACCGCTCGCTGGAATCCTCTGGCATGATCGGCGGGGGTGCACTGCTCCCCGACCCGCTGGTGCGTGCGCAAGCCGATCAGATCAACCACCAGCGGCTGCGAGTGGTCATGCGATTGATCCTCTCGCGTGTGTCGCTCGCGGTGGCACTCGACGACGTACTCGACGTGTGCGTGCTGGGCAAGGATCAATTTATGCGCTGGGCGTATGACAACACGGCCTTCTGGGAGGGCGGCGACCGCATGCTCCGCTGGCTGCACCACGACATCGACGCCAAGTGGAACACGGCAATGGCCCCCATGCAGCAGGAAATCCGCGACCTGCGCGCGCAGATGCGCGACGACCAAGACGTCGTGATGCAGTAGAGAAGAGGAAAGATTGTACATTGTGTGTTTCTTTGTTGCTAGTCACACGCACACGCGTCTTTCAACCAACAAAAAAAGGAAAGCTCTTTTACTGCGACTTGGGGTGCTTGCGGGGGTGCTTGGGCGCTGCGGCGGCTGCGCTTGCGTTGGGTCCCTCCGTCTCTTCCTCTTCCTCGTCGGATGCATTGCGCTTGGGCTGTCCTCGATTGATTCCGCCAAACTCCGAATTGATGCCCGTGAGTTCGTTGCGCAGCTCTTGGGACGTGCGCGGAGGGGGGAAGCGGTGCGCAGGGGGGTGCGGCCGCGGATGAAGAGGCACGGGAACACCCGCCACGGGGCCCGTGAGCATGGGCGCAATGATGTGGTCGAGAGCGGCACGGGCATGCGCGCCGTGGTGCGAGTCGATGTGGCGGGCCAGGTCTGCCTGTTCCACACGTCGACTCCACAAGTAGTCGGCCACGTAGGCACGCAGTTTGAGCCAGAGCAGGCCCTTTTGGTTGATCGTGAGTGCGGGCTGCCCGTCAAACCACTGGTGGAGGAATCGATTTGAGACGGTGGGGGGCTGCGTCCATGCGCCCAGCTCGTTGCGCAACCACTGGCCGAATCCGTTGATCTGCGCGATCGTCAGGCGGTCGAACGAGACACGCAGCAGGTTGTCGCGCATCGCCGAGGACAACACCAGGCTCCACTTCAATGCCATGAACAGCTCGTCGTATTGGGCGTGGTTCCACGCGCCTTGCTGGCTTACGAGCAGCCACGTCAGTGCAGACTCGACGAGCATCCATCGTCCCGGGGTGCGTCCCAACACTTCCCCGCTGTCGTACAGGGGAGGATGCCCCCCGTCTCCTTCCTGGAACAGCATTTGTTCCAGGCGCACTTCATACGCCTCCATCCAGTCTTCCCGCTGAGGGAACCCGACTTCCACTGCCGTTTGGGCATTCGCAAAGTCAATGGCCGCGGCGCGGTAAGGCGCGATGGCGGCCTCGTGGAACAGGGCCAACCATGTCGTCTGGCTCTCCGGGGGAAACTCGGTCCAGGGCAGGGTCGCGGGGTCCGAGTAGCTGTTGGTGTCGTACCATGCAGGCACGGGCAGCGTGCGGTTTGCAGCAGCAGCGGATGCTGCGGCCGGGGCACTCATGGCGGAAGGTGTGTGTATGGGAGGGGAGCGCGCTTGAGTTGTGAGGAACGAAGCAGAGCAGAGCGGGGGCAAAGGCAAAGTACACTTTGATTTCGAAACGGACAAAACTGGAATGGCAATGGGAAGCGAAGAAAGAGCGCACAAACGCGGCCCGCTCGCTCACTGCGACTTGGGGTGGTGCTTGTACGATGTGCGTGGAGGAGGGAAGAGATGAGCGGGAGGGCGCAGCTCCACGGGCGCGGGCGTGTTTCGTGTGCGTCTTTCGTCCAGCATCGGCGCCAATACGTGGTCGAGAACAGCCTGCGGCACGTGGTGGCGAGAGGCCAAGTGCCTCGTGAGGGCGGCTTGCCCCACGCGTGCGCGCCAGAGGTAGTCCTTGACGTAGGCGCGCAGCTTGAGCCACATCAGGCCTTTTCGATCGAGCACGCGCGCCGAATCCGAATGGTGCCACGTTGGTTGGTCGGTGGGAGGGGTCCATGCATCGCCCACCTGTGCGCGGAGCCACTGCCCAAACTCGTTGATCTGCGCGGTCGTCAGTCGGTCAAACGACACACGCAGCAGGTTGTCGCGCATTGCGGAGGACATTCTCAGGCACCCATACAATACCGAATACAGACTCGCGTTCAGGTCCTCCGGCGGCTCGAGGAGGAGCAGCGTCAACCGAGTTTCGATGCTCGACCACCAGTTGGAATGTGCCACTGTCACCATCTTGTTGGGGTACAGGGGTGGCTGCTGGGCAAACAGTGCCCGGTGCAGATGCGTTGCGTATGCATATTCCCATCTCTCGTTCCAGTCTTCGGAAAACCCCGGATGGTAGTATGCAGATGCACTGGATGCTGCCAACCTGTATTCCCGGTCTTCGTACTGGTTCGCAAAGCGGTCTGCCACGGCGATGGCTGCGGCGCGGTAGGGCGCGATGGCGTTGTTGTCGAACAAATCCACCCATGTTCCACGAGGGAACTCGGTCCACGGAAGCGTCTCGGGGTCTGAGTAGTTGGTTTGGTCGTCCCATGCGGGGACGGCAGCCGCGGCAGCAGGAGCACTCATGGTGGCGGGAGGAGTGCGCTTGAGTTGTGATGAAGAAGAGCAGTAGCAGCGCGCGGCAGAAGACGGGGCCTGTTTTGATTCCGAAACGGATCGTCCCCAAAAAAACAAAGAGCACGGTCCCTTCTCGTGCACGTGCGGGGAGAGGAATGAACTACCCTTTCCTCTCCTCTCCTCTCCCTCCCGGAAGACCAATGCCCCCCAAGGCGAAGACGACGACGAAGACGAAGAAGAAGAAGACGGCGGTGGTGCGCAAGACCAAGCCCGAGGCGCAAAAGCATGCGCGCTTTCGGTCGCGTGGCCCGCACAAGTGTGTGGTGAGCGCTGAGGGCCGCTCGCTCAAGGGCGTGCACTCTGTGTTGGCCAAAACGATCGCAGCCAAGTTCAACTACGACAAGGCCAAGGAGAACGGCACGCTGCGGGAAGAAAAGCGCGAACGCACGGAGCAGTGCGTGCCCATGCCCGTCTGCATCACCAAGCGACGCAAGCTGGCCTACTCCAAAAAGGAGGGGACCAAACTCGACGGGCAGATGACGCGCGTGGCCAAGCTCTGCTTCCCATTGAGCGATGCGCGCAAGAAGAAGGGCGAGCTGAACACGGCAGAGGCAGCGGTTCCCTTGATGGTGCTGGTGGACCCGCAGGTGCGTGCGCAGTACTTTGCCACGGGCCACACGAGTCCGCCCTCTTTGCTCGCGCCCTACACCCCCCCTTCCGCGGCATTGAAGAAACGCATCCAGGACTTGTGTGGTTCCCTGATGAACGAAACGCTGCAGGTCCTGCACTATTTGGCCACGCACCGCTGGCGCATCGCGGGCACCCAAGTGGTGGTCGCCAAGGGCGACGTGGGCACGCAAGTGGACTTGGTGCTCGTGCGGGACTCTTGTGCGGACGAGAATGGTCAGATGCAGCACGAGTATTTGGTGTGCGAGCTCAAGAACGGGTGCACGGCCAACTGGACGCACGGCAAGTCGATGGGCAGTCCCTACGTCGGCAAGCTCTTCACGACCCACCGCGAGTACCAGGCCCAAACGATGCTCAACGGGCGCCTGTTCCGCCACCGCTACCCGGGCCGACGCATGCTGCCTCCCTTGCTGATGCGCCCCGACCGCACTGGTTTGTGGCTCGACATCGTCCCTGCGTGGATGAAAGAAAAAGAAGAGGCACTGGCGGCGCGCTGCGGGTGCTAAAAATTGGCGCTTTCCTCTCACAACTCGAACTCTCTCTCTCTCTCTCTTCCTCCTCCTCCCCTCTCTCTTCTCTTCTCTCATGTCTGACCTTCTTCTCAAGTACACGCTGACGAAAACAGTGTCGGCCGATGGGACGGTGCTGGCTACCGAGCGCGTCGACGATCCCATCGTCCATCCGCTTCCGGGCCCCGGCGAGGACGTCAAGGTGGCCTTCGTCGTGGACGAGCAGTGGTGGTCCACCCAAAAGGGCCGCGAGACGGTCCTATTGAATCTCGCGCAGATGAGCGAGTACCTGCAAGCCGTTGGTTCGTCTCTCGAGGAAGCCACCGTCGTGGCCACGCACAATGCCGAGCAGCAGACGATCTACGTACGCGCAACAGTCAAAGTACCCGCTGCCGCGTCAGCAGCAGCAGCTCAGTCCGACTGAACAGGCGCATCGCGCCTCTCTCTCTCTCTCTTGATACCGGTACTAGCGTGTGCGTATTTCAAATGAACAAATGGAAACGGGAAAGCGAAAGAAAGATTGCGTGCACAAGCGCTGCCGGCCTACTGCTGTTTGTGGTACTTGTGCGGCGGTGCTTGGGGGCGCGAAGCAGCGGCGGCCGCCGCGGCATGCGGTCCTGCCCTTTCCTCCTCCTCTTCTTCCTCGTCATCGGACGCATTGCGTTTGGGCTGGCCTCGGTTGATGCCCCCAAACTCGGAGTCGATGCCCGTGAGCGCATTGCGCAGCTCTTGCGAGGTACGCGGGGGAGGGAAGCGGTGCGAAGAAGGACGCGGATGCGCGGACACGGGCATCCCTTGCATGCGTGGCTGGTCGAGCATTGGCGCAATGATGTGGTCGAGCACGGCCCGGGCATGCGCACCGTGGTGCGAATCGATGTGCCGCGCCAAGTCCGCTCGTTCCACTTGCGCGCGCCAGAGGTAGTCCGCGACGTAGGCACGCAGCTTGAGCCACAACCAGTCCATTTTGGAAAGAATCGGTCTCAATTGCAATTCTTCGACGCGCCACCGTCTAGCACCATTCTCGATCAGCCACTGGCCGAACCCGTTGATCTGTGCCAGCGTCAAGTGGTCGAACGCCAAGCGCAGGAGGTTGTTCTTGAAATTCGACCTTAAGATCAGATACGGAGCCAGCATAGAAAGGAGCGAAGAGTATTGCTCTTCGCCCCATGCATCCGGGGCAGTTGCCGACAAATAGCCCAGTGCGACCTCCACATCGCACCACCTGCGAATGTGAACGGATGCATCGATTCGCGCGATGATTCCTCCGAGCACACGGGCGAACAGGATTCGTTGGAACTCGAGCTTCCAGATTTCTATACGCACGACAGCACGGCCACTGCTGTCCTTCGCAGCGGCCAGCCATTCTCGCCAGCTCCGACGTTCTTCGATGCGCCTATGCTGTCGCGAGCCTTCCGGGTAGCTTTCCATCTCGGCGAGCTCGGCCGCATCGTCGTAGGGTGCGTCCACTTCGGCCAACAAGGTGTTCGCGGCAGCAGTGGCGGCTACACGGGCCGCGGCCAGTCGTCCTTCCCCTGCATGGAACACCGCGCTCCAGACCGGGTTCTCGCGCATGTCCGTCCATGGGAGGGTGTGCGCTTCTTCGGCCATGGTGCTCGTCGAGGAAGAAGAAGAAGAGGAAGAGGAAGAAGAATCTCTCTCTGTAGACGAACTAAAAGGAGAGAAAGCAGTTTCCAGTGAGTGTGGACACCAAAGAGTTTAACTCCTCATTCACTCTTCGTCGCCTCTCCCTTCTTCGTTCTCTTCTCTTTCTTCTTCTTCTTTGTTGTTGTGGAAGAAGAAGAAGAAGAAGAAGAGCACCCCTCCTCTCTTCTCCTCTCCTCTCCCCTTCTTTGTGCGTGGCTGTGCAAGAGGTTAAACGAGTGAAAACCTTTAGGGATCCGCCCTTCTCCTCGTTCTCGTCACACCCACTCTCTCTCTCTCTCTCTCTCCCGCCACCATGTCGAGCGCGGGCATGTTCGACTGGGGCAATGCCAGCCACATGGTGAAGCCCCGGGCGGCGCACCACCGCCCGTTCTCCACGACGCAAGACCGCCCCGACCTGGGCGGCGCCTCGATGACTTCGGGCGACACGGCCGGCATCGAGCGCCCCGGCTCGCTGCGCGACCAAGTGGCGATGCTGCGCAATTTCTTTGGCCTGCCGCGTTGGGGCACGGACAGCAAGGTCAAGGAGGCGATGGAGGACCAGCACTACGAGACGGAAATGCAGGACTACCCGGCGGCGTTCGCGTACAATCTCGGGTGGGGCAACGAGCAGGGCACGTTCGAGCTCAACGGCCACCTGAGCGAAGTGATGATCGCCAAGATCTCGGCCACCGCGTCGATGTTCATCACGCGCATGGCACCGCTGCGCCAACACAACGGCTCGCTCACGTTCGAGTTCTCGCTGCACAGCTTTGCCCAGCACTTGCTGGACAAGGTGCCCGAACAGAGCGTGCCGCGCACGCTCACGTCGACGCGCACCAAGGGCTTTGCGTCGATGGAGCGCTACGGAATCGCGGCGGTGCTCGAGGTCACGTTCATGGAGACGCCCCAGGGACGCTATACGTACCTGATGAACCTCGAGCAGATGCGCCTGGCCGCGGTGGAAACGGCCAACTACATGGCGATGGTGCGTGTGTTGGAGCACGAGCCCTTCCGTGATCCCTTCCCCGCGGCCCACGGCGGAGACAGTTCGGCGATGAACGCGGCGCAGATCTCGGCGCTCTTTGAGGAGGAGACGCGCATGTGGGGCGTGGTGCACAAGAGCTCGGGGGGGCTGCGCATCGCGCGCCGCAAGGCCGAAGAGATCCTGAGCAAACGCGGCGTGACGGGCAACCTTGAAGTGTTGCCGCAGGGCCTCGAGGTCTTCATGCAAGACACGATCGACCGCAAGTATTACATCGAGGGTCCGCGCCATTCGTCCAGCGACGTTCTGGACGCGTCGCGCCCCCACACGGTGATCACCTCGCGCGACTTCTCGCAAGGCCACGGCAACCCGACGCACGACCCGATCTTCCGCGCACGCTCGATCGGCCAATTCGTGACGTCGAGCGACGTCAACTTTGACGACATCCCCGTGGCCGACCACTGCACCAAGCACATGGATGTGGTCGTGTACAACATCACCAAGGACGGATGGGTGCGCCTGCGCTACGCCGACCACTACCTCTACTCGGGCCTGTGGAACTTTTCCGACGCCGAGGCGCCGGTGACGCGCGCGATGGAGGGCGGCGTGGACGACAACGCGCCCGGCATCGGCCTGAGCTACTTCCGCGACATGAAGTGCTACACGTATGGACAGCTGTACGAAGTGAGCTGCAAGCAAGGCATGGACCGCGCGATCGACAAGCTGTTGCTGCTGCCCGCGCACAAGCGGCTCGATTTCATCGCGAGTCTGCGTGTACTGCCCCAGAACGACCCGCGCAAGACGCACGACCCACTGGAGGACAAGTGGGCAAGCGACCAGTTCGTCGAAATGTGCGCCCAGGCCGAGGTGCTCGATGCCGGCCGCATTCCCAACGTCGCGACCATGCGCGACGTGGCCAACGTGGACACCTACGGATCTCTGTCGCTGGCGCCCACGACGATGTCCAGCGACACGTTCAACCGCCTCAACCGCAAGCGCCGCCGCGACGACCAGGACACCGAAGGCGAAACGCTCGACCAGATCCAAGTGCGCCGCCTGAACCCGCGCGGGGCCCTCACGGTCACCACCGCCGAGCACATCCGCAAACTGAAAGAGAAGCTGCTTGCGCACGAACTGTTCGAACGGGCGGCGGGTACGGGCGGTGCAGGCTCCTACAACTGGCTGGAGGACGCCGTGTGTGCGCCGCAGGTCGGTTTCACGGAGGACCAGCAGTTGGTGATCCTGGGCGAGGCCAAGCGTTTGCTGGACGCGTTGAAGGACCAGGTGGAAGCCAACCCTACCCCAGAAGAGGCTGAGAAAGTGGTGGCGACCTTCCGTGTGCACATCGCGCGCTTCCTCGCTCCGCTGGAGTTGGGCGTGGCGGTGGCCCAGATCGACAATGCCTCGCGCTCGCCGCTCGAAAACGCGGCGTTCAAGGCCGGCGACCACACGATCTCGGTGGACCAGACCGTGGCGCTGACGGGGCGCTACAAGGTGGACATGACGGACGAAGACGGACAGATCCAGACGGCCGTCCAGCACCTCAAGCACACCGAGGGATCGCTGCCGCTGCCCAACGACACGTACGCCGCGACCCTGGCCGCCAAACACACAGTTCTGTTCTCCTTGCCCACGGCGCTGACTCTCCCGCAGCTGGCCGCGCACGTGCTGGACAACAAACATGAGCTCAAGCGCGGGCGCACGGATGCCCTGGCCTTCTCGGTATATGCCTCGCTGGTGCACCGCGCTCTGCTGGACGGAGCGGGAGCAGCAGCAGCAGGAGGAGGAGCCGCGGGAGGATCGGGATCGAGCGGGGCAGGCTCTGCGGCGGCACGTGCTGCTGCTCGAGCAGCAGCCGCGGCTGCACCGGCACCGAACGCCGTCAATGCCGCATTCGCCGAGGTGGATACCGCATTCGCGACCGTGACAGCGAGCAGCGACACTCGCAAGACCGCATGGGAGAAATTCAAGCAGCGGTTGGCACGTGAGGCCGGGACACTCAGCCTCGACAGTGCAGAACACATGCGCCGTCGCGCGCTTCCCTCGCAGGTACACATGCAGTACACCATCCGGGCGATCCAGACGGCTCTGGCAATCGTCCACGGAGCTGCCCGTCCGATGACCCACGAAGACGCTGCTGTCCACAAAAGTGCTCTCGAAGAGATCCACTTTGCACGCGCACGCGCGGCAGTGTCGACTGCGCAGGTACACGTGCCCTTCTTCGAAGTGAAGAAGCCCGTCGTGGCGGCCCCGTCCCTTTCGTTGGCACCGGGCGCTCCCGTGGGGGCCGCGGCCGAGGTGTCGGCAGGTGCGCACAGTGCCACGGCCGAACTGCACTCGGCCGCCTGGTCGCGCGCCTTTTTGGTGGACTTGCTGGACCGTGCGTCCCTGTTCTCGGGCCTGTTCTACCAGTTCTGTGTGGAGAACGACATCCCCGTACCGTTCTACCTGCGCTACTGGTGGCCCACCATGACCTTTGACATGGCCACGCTGGTGCGCATGGAGGCGGGCCGCACGGGCGCGGCCGAGACGCTCTACCAGAAGCCGCACTTGATGACGGCGGCCAACGCGGCCCAGAAGATCTTCATCATGAACATGTCCGTGTACCTGTGCACGGTCATCAAGCGGCCCGACAAGATTGCGCTGCTGCCCAACATTTATTGCCGCGACGTGCTGGGCGGCACGGACACGACCGTCAACGACCCCACCAACCAGGACGACGTGGAGTCCTGGAGCCGACAGGACGGTTCGGCCAAGAGCATGTTTGTGACGGCAGGGCCCATGAACCGCGCCGTGCCGGCCACGTCCTGGTTGTCCTTCTCGGGCGAGGTCCCCGCGTCTCTGCCGCACAACAAGGACGTGGCGGCGCTGGTATGGTACCCCGGATGCGAGGGCGTGCGCATGCATTGGGGCTTGCGCACCAACGGCAAAACGTACGGCCCGCCACGCGTGCGCGACAACAACGACGCCGGCGGCAACGACATCATGTGCAACGTGATTTGCATGCAAGCGCACGAGAACACGTACGACCCCGCGACGCGCAACATGTCGCGCATCACCCAGAGCAAGGGCCATTGGGGGCCGCGCGCCAACTACACGGGCGCGGCCTCCGTGATGCGTGGTGCCGCGCGCCAGTTCCACATCCCCAAGCACAGCGAGGTCGAAATGATCGAGCTCTTCTAAGTCCGCATGCGCTCCCTTTCTCTCTCTCTCTCTTTCTCGCGCTTTCTTTGGAAAAGCGCTCTCTCTCGTTTTTTTAGCCACACGCCTTCATCGCAATTAAAGGACCCGTGTATTTCTCTCTCTCGCATCGAACGAACACTGCCACTGGAAACGTGCACTCCCCCCTCGTCTCTCTCTCTCTCTCTCTCATACATACACACACACCCACGCGCACGAACGCTCCTCCAATGTCGCTCGCCCGTCTGTTCGCCCACATGGAGCTGGGGAAGGGAAACAAGCCCGCGGAACGCTCGCAGGCTGCTGCTCCTCCTCCCCTTCTGCGTGCTGGTGTGGTGTCAAAGAAGAAGGCCGCCCCCGCCGAGGAAGCGGCACCTCCCTTCCGCGACATCAACGACCTGGACTTCCTCACCACACAGTCCCGCTTCCTCGAGCGCGTGCAGGCTCAGCTCGCGGCACCGCCGGCCCTGGAGCAAGACAATCGCTACCGAGCTCCCGTACCGCAGGCACCGCCGCTGGGGACCAATCCCACAGCCGCTTTCCCCAACGTGGCTGCTGCGGCAATGCCGCAGCCGCAGCAGCAGCAGCAGGTCAGCCCTGTTCAATATGGCACGCTTCTTCTACAGCAACAGCAACAGCTGGCCAAGCAGCCGCAGCAGTCTGCCCCCGCGCAGCACCTGCTCTTCCCAAACAATCCGGAACCTGGGCCGGCCGGTGGCGCAGGCTTGCTCGGTGGCGTTGTCCCCAAAGGCGGCGGACCGGTACAACCGTCGATTGGAGAGCTTCTCAGTGGCATCACGCCGAGTATGACGTTTGGACGCGCCTGGAAGAAGGCGCTCCGGAGCGGCGTCAAGGAGGAGGAAGCTGGTGCTCGCTTGCGTTTGCGCAAGTTTATGCAGGAGGACATGCCGGAGCTGCGCGCACAACTCACCGCCTACCTCCGCCACCCCGACGACACGCAGGCGGCCAAGATCGAGGCGGCGGCCTATGACTTCCGCGCTCTGTTCGACCAAACAAAAAAGGACAATGTGATCGAGGCGCTTGCGAACGAGCCGAACAGGGGAACAATGGAGAAAGACATCGCAGCCATGCACGAGCTGCTCGTGGCGTTCGAGGAGCTCGTGCAAGCAAAAGAGGAGGAGGAAGAGGAAGAGGGCGACGAGCGGGCATGAAAAAAATCACCCGCCCACCGCCAGGGACATGCCGTTGTTGCGTGCCTTGTGCATCAGCAAGCGGTCGGGCGACTGGAAGACGTCGAGCGTCGAGTGGATCAAGGCGATCGCCACGACCGAGAACAAGTCGTCGGTCTTGCCCGCGCTTTTGCCCGTGTAGTTGTAGCTCGGAAGCTTATTCCATTCTTCGGGCGACTTGCCCGTGTGTTTGATGTCCTTGCGGAAGTTGGTGAGCTGCTCGCAGAAGCGGTTGCGCATCTCGTCGGGCGTGCGCGCCGTAACGAAATCGCGGTCCTCGGCAAAGCGCATCGAGCCGATGGACGCGCGCATCTGGTTCACCCAGCGCTCCTTGCTCGAGTGCGTGGTCAGCACACCCACACGCTCGAGATCCTTGGGGTCGCGGCGCATGATGATGGCACGGTGCGAGAAGTTGCGGATAGAGCGGATGGTATTGGACATGCGGTTCGCCTCGATGTGCGACAGATTGGCCTCGATGTAGAACACGACAAAGGCGTTTTTGTAGCGCGGGTGGTCGCGGAGACCGATGCAGTGGGACCGAATCATTGCCTCGATGCGATCGGGGTTGGCACTGGACACAGAGTCCAACCCCACCACCTGGAACATCGCACACACACACATTCACACCACCATGAGCCGATCTGCTGCTGCTCCACACCACTTGCCGCCCCTTCAACTTCCTCCTCCTTCTTCCACCGAAGGAGGAGGAGGAGGAGGAGAAGAGAGAAGAGAAGAAGAAGAAGCAGCAGCAGCCGCTGCACCACAACCCACCACGGAATGGAACCTCAAGGGGGTGCTGTGCCCTGCTCCCGACCCGCGCTACTTGCTCTGCATCCTGCGCGACATCCAGCGTCGACAAGGCGAGTTCCGCGTGCAGTCCGAGCTCCACCGCCACGCGTTTTCGGTGGGCGACAAGTTCGACGAGATGCTCGACCTCCTCTTGCGTGCCGCCGACGAGGACGAGCGCGCTGGCCGTGCCCACGTGACCGAATACTGGGTGTTGGCTATTCTGGTCTATCTCTTGGTGCACGCTCCTGCACGCCTCCAGTTGGCCGCCCGTGACCAGGCGTTTGTCACGGGCCACTTCTCCAGCTGCCTGGGTCAATGGCTCACGGGCCGCACCGACAGCGGACAAGAGTTCGGCTTCACGTCGGAACACATGTGCTCCGACACCAAGCGCCTCCACACGCACAGCTTCGTGGCACGCATGCGTTCCCTCTACCGCCTCACCTCGTGGGTGTACGAGTGAATCTCCCCTCTCTCTCTCGCTCTCTTTGTCTGTTGTTTCGCGCGCATACACACACACACTGACCACATGTTTCATTTCGCCTCGAACCGCCAATGTGCCGATTGCATACTCGGAGCCGCTGCCTCCGCCCGATGGGTCGACGGCGCAGAAGAGGAAATGCGGCGCATTGTCCGGGAACGCGTACCGCCCCCTTCGATAAAACTTGCGCACCTGTTTCTCGGTCAACACGGTCTGCATGCCGTTGCCGGCCAGACCGCGCGTCTCTTGGTCGCGCAAATCGGGGTTGGACGCCATGATGGCGTCCACCTTGGCCATGCGCTCCGCAGGGCGCCAGTGCGGGTTCATGTACAGCTTGTGGTTGCACGGGTCGCCGCTGGCCGCACACGCCTTGCACACCATGCCCAGGCGCTCCACGTCAAAGAGCGGGTCGCCGTCGGCGCTGCTCTTGAGGTTCATCAGATCATTGAAGTAGTTGAATCCGCGCTGCGGCGTGGTGATGGCCAGCACGGCCGTGTTCTTGACGCTGATGAGGGGCGTGATGACCTGGTAGAACATGTCCGGGTTCATGAACGCCGCCTCCTCCAGGATCACGATGTTGGCGCCGCATCCTCGTAGACCCTAGAGAGAGAGAGGGAGAGTGGCACGCACGCACAACAAACGAGCGTGTTTAGTTGCATGGATGAAGAGCACACAGTCCTTCACACGCGTCGTCTGGTCCTTGGCTCCTTCTTCTTCGTCTTCTTCTTCCTTCCTTCCTTCCTCCTTCCTCCTTGAGAACCTGCGCACAGAAGAAGAGGAAGAGGTACACACCCACAGAGACACACACGTGCCCTCCCCCCCCCCTCTCTCTCTGCTCGTGTGCTGGGACAGTGAAACACCACGCGCCCCTCCTCTCTCTCGTTTGCTGATTCGCCTGTGCTCTCTCTCTCTCCCTCTCTCCTCGTTGTTTTTTTTCTTCCTTGCCAGGACGCGTGCATTTCACGATGGCGGCAGCAGCAGCAGCAGCAGGAGGTGAGATGGATCCGCACTCCGAGTGGATCCGCGACTGGTCGACCGTCGCGAACCTGCGCGACACCTTCCCTTCCACCGTGTCGTGCATGCGCTACATCGCGCCGCTGGTTTCCGACAACTTCATCACTCCCGTGCAACTCCAGACATGGTTTGGGTGGATGGAGCGCCTCTGGAGCACCGGGTATCTCGCCAACCGCCAGTACTTTTTGGTCACGCTCGATACCAACGAGCGCGTGAGTCTGCTCGACAAACTTCGCAACAAGGACATGGGCACCGCCCGCCTCCAGTGGCTCCGGTTCCCGAAAGGATCCGAGGAACGTATCGATCTTGTCGTGCCGTTCAACCGCACGCAGTACTGGATGCGCATCTTTCTGGTGCACTGCGCACTGCTGCAGCCCCTGGGCACCTTTGACGGACCAAGCGGAAAGGGCAACAAGGAAGACGAAAGCGCCGCGCGGCACACCTTCCTCGACGTCCTCCACAGTCTGTACAAGAAGGGAACGGCCTTCCCCGACAAATCGCACAACGTTCCGGGCGAGAGTACGAAGCGCACCCGGCGACTGAAAGAGAAGCGCTCGGAAGAATACTGGGCAAAGCAGCGCACGCAGCAGCACGGGGCGCTCCCGGACCCGAGCGCCATCCAGAAGTACATCGAGTTTACACGCGACATGCGACTCAACTCTGGCAAGGCGTACCCTGGCGAGGACGTGATCCTGCGGGTGGCCGCGCAGCAGGCAGACGACCTCTCGGTCACACACGCAGCGGCGACCGCTGCCGTCGCGTACCCGGGAGGTGCTGCTTCTGCGGCGCCGAGGACGACGAGGAGGAGTGCAAGGCAACTCCAGGAAGACGCGGAAATGGCGGCATTGGCCGACGCGTTTCCGTCGCAGGCGTTCATGGAAGGAGGAGGAGGAGGAGGCGCAGCTGCTCCGAACGCCTATCCGATGATGACCTCTTTCATGGACGCCGGTGGTGATGCCTCACAAGAGTCGAGCTACCACATGCGAGGAGGAGGAGGAGGAGGAGGAATCATGCCCTTGTCGCCGGCGACACAGCAATTCAACGACTACGCCGCGAGTCTCCGGGCTCAAGGACAAGCGGGACCGGGCGGGGCACACTACTTGCACGAACCAGACGATGACCCGTTTGCTTTGTCCCAAGAAGGTTCGCCCCTGTTCCCCCCCGCAGCAGCAGCAGCAGCGTCGCAGCATCTGTTGAGCCCCGCGGCGCCTCCCTTTGACGAATTCGGCGACGCCGCGCTCGCTCTTTCGCAAATGTCCGACAGGTCGGCGACCCACATGCTCGCCGCCGCCGACGCCGCCGCTCTGATCCCGCCCCCGGGTCCCACGGCCGAGCAGTTCGCGGCACAGCAAGCGGAACTGAAGGCATTGCAGCAGAGGGTGCAGGCGAAACGCATCGCGGATCAACTCCATATGGAAAGCATGACGGCACAGATGCTGACCAACTTTGACCTGAACGCCACTGCGCTGGAGAACAAGGTGTCCTCCAAACTCGGTGCCATGGAAACACGCATGCACGCCGCGGGCGCCCACGTGCGACACGCCCGTGATGCGTTCGAGCAGCGTCGTGCAGCGCATGCAGCGCAGCGCGAGGCGTTGACCCAAGGCCAAGACAACATGACAGCCGCGTGGCGTGCTGCAAAGGAACAGCTCGCTCAATCCACGAGCAACCAGCAGACCCTGGTCGCCGAACACGATCGGATGAAGCGCCGCTTCCACTCGGCGCAGGAGGCGCTGAGCACGCGAAACAACGAGCTGGCCGAAATGGCCCAGATATTCCAGCTTCCTCCCGCGGAGGCCTCCGCCGCCGTCGGAATCCCGCGCAAGATCCGAGAGCTGCGCGAGGCCGAGCGGGCCGACATGATGCAGGTGTTCGAACTGTCCGAAGCAGAGATTGCGCGTGGCGGTGGCCCGGGCGCCCTTGCCCGGCACGCCAAGGCGAAGCATGTGGCGGAACGCGAACAGCTCCAAAAGGAGGCCCGAGAGCGACTGGAACGGGCGACGGCCCTGGAGGCCGCGTACGCCAACGTGGCACGCGAAGCGATGGAGTGGAAGGCGAAGCACGAAGCGGCCGAAGCAAAGGCAGCCGCCGCCGAGGAAGAGGCCATGCAAAAAGCCATGCAGCTGGGCAAGAGGCAACGCGTGGACGAGGGTGGTGCGCTGGAGACGAGCAGACCTTATGTGCCTGGCGGAAGCTATCTTCTGCTCGGAGGAGGAGGTCCGTCGACGACGAACAGGCCTTCCAGAAGCTCTGTTCTGATTCCGGGCGGAACGACTGCAAGACGAGGAGGAGGAGGTGCAGCAGCCGCTCCGGATGACTTTTCGCACCTGTACAATGACTCGGTGACTTCGGCAGCATCTGTTGCCCGCGAGGAGAAAAGCGACGACGAGGACTCCTCCACCGACGACGAGGTGGCAGAGGTGGAACGAGGGGATGAAGACGACGACGACGACGACGATCCTCGCGCCGCAAGGGCCCCCACCCACCGCCAACCGTCTGCAATGGTGGATTTGACGGAGGACGACGACGACGACGACCAGCACGCGGCCATGTTGGACAGATACGTGCACCCGCGCCGTCCACTGGGTGGAGGAGCGATGGCAGCCGCGGCCGCTGCATTGGGTATGTCGCACGCCGTTGTTGGTGGAAGCAGTGCCCACTCGTCGTATGGCGGAGCTGCTGGAGGAGGGGGCGGTGGCTTTCCCGCACCTGCAGCAGCAGCTGCAGCGGCAGCAGCAGGACCGACCGCGGCGGAGATCGCGGCAAAGAGGCAAGCCAGAAACGCGCAAGCAAGGGCGAGACGCGATCTGAGCAAGACGGAATTGTTCGACCACTTGCGCGGAGCAACCGGCCTGGCCGACGCCAAAAGCATCACGGAACTCATCGAGAGCGATCGCTCGAACGCGCAAACGAAGGCGGACTGGAAAGACCTCCGTAAGTACGCATTCGCTTCGGCGCTGGTCCCTGGCAGCCCGCTGAACCAAGCGCTGCGGCGCCTCGTTGTGCGCCTGCGCGAGCTTGCACCGCGCGCGTCATGAGTTTTTTTTTTCTTTTTCGTGCACACGTACGTTTCGCTCTTGTGCTGTACTTTTCTCTCTCTCTCTCTCTTTCTCCCCATTCTTTTTCCAAAAAAAGCAAACGTTTTTTGTCGGTGCACTCTGCGAATTGAAATGATACAACGCGAACGCGAAAGAGAAAGAGAGAGAGAAAAGCATGCACGCAACTAGCCGACGCAGAGCATGGCAACCATCGCGGCGGCGAGCGCGGTGATGTCGCTGTCGTTCGTGGGTGCACGATGCAGCTGCTGCAGCAACCGAGTCCAGTAGTCTCTTGGGTCGGAGGGATCCTCCAACCCAACGTCCGGAAAGAGGATAGCAATAAGGATGGTGAACATCTCCGTATCCAGATCAATTGGCTGCACAGGCTTCTCATGGCGAGGCTGTTGCAGCCATTCCAGGACCGCACGGCGGACGGTCTCCATGTGGCCTTGCCCCGGATTGCGCTCGACGAACCGATTCTGCACGGAGTCATACGCGAATGGGCCACTCGGTCCCAACAGTGTTCCGTACAAGTTGATGAGGTGTTGATCGAACTTCGTCGCAAGGATGGCATGGCGGTACACTTCGTTCAGCGAAGGGAGGGGGAGATGGGCGGCAGGCGCGGAAGAAGAGGAGGAGGAAGCAAGTGCACGGAGCTCGTCGAGCCCGCGGCGATATATTTCCTCGCCCTCCGTGGTGAACGCGTGATCCCGTTGAATCCAATAGTGCAACGCCTCTAACGCGGGTTCCACAAAGGAAATGTTCGGAAAGAGCGTCGCGAGAAGGGCCTGCACGTCGGTGTGCAGCCCCGTGGGGTGGATCATTCTTATGGATGAGTAGTTGGTGCCCATCCATTTGTTCACTTCTTTGCGTACATCCACCAACGCTTGGTTGTCTGCGCGTGGGATCATGGTCCCACGCTGTGCGTCCCACTGGAACGGTCCAGTGGCGTCGCCCCTCACCAGCACGCTTTTCAGGCCGGAGAGTTGCGGATCGGGTTGTACGCGAGAGAGGGTATCGCGGGCCCACACCGTCCATGCAGAGTCTGTGGGCGCATGGGCGGAACTGGAGGAGGAAGAAGAAGAAGAAGAAGAAGCGGGCACGCCGGGGGCTTTTTCCTCTTCCTTCACATTGGCGGCGCCACCACCCGGCAGTATGCTCGACAGCGCGCCCGAGACCGCGTTCATCGCCCTCTTCAGCCGGCCTGGTTCCTGTGGAGCCGGCACGGTCGGCGGAAGCCACTCGGTGTATCCGACACCGGCAGGGAACAAAAGGAAGAAGTCCGCCACCGCTTTGGTCACCTTGGCCTTCTGTTCGATCATAGGACGCGGATAATCCAGCCTCTCCAAATAACCCTCCGCTTCGTCTGTGTGGCGCGACAACGGGAACGTGCCGCCTGGCTTGGGTTGACGGACCTCGACGAACGTGGCCCAATTGAACGGGACGCTTAGCGATGATGCGCTGAATTTGGACATCGGGAACATCGAATTCAGCAGGATCTGCATGGACGCCGAAAGCTGCGCATACGCGTTGGTAGTGTTCAGCGCTTCCTGGTGCTTCTTGATCCAGCAAAACACCGCGTGATGAACGCCCAGCAAGACAGAAAGCGGCGCCTGCTTTGCGTCCTTGTACGTGCGTGCCACGCCCAAGCGCCCGTGCTCCAACGAAACCGTAAACGGCGACCACTGTGGCGTCCCGAGCAAGACGTTGTACAGCGGCTGCAGCCACTGGTCGAACGGCGCATCATGGATTTGTCGCACCCAGTCGGACCAGTACGGGTTGGGGACGTGGCCGGCCGGCGGTGCCTGTGCTTGCGCTTGTGCGGACACCTGCTGCTGCTGCTGCTGCTGCTGCGGAGGAAGCCCACTGGAGGAGGAGGAGGCGGCAGGCGGCGGCTGCACGAGCACTTGCGCGGGGACAGTTGTTCCACTAGCTGCTGCGGCTGCTGCCGCTGTTGCGGCAAGTTGTTGTTGTTGCGGCTCCATGCGCTTGCGCAGGGCACTCATCATGTCTTCGTTTGAGCCGGGAGGCGGCTGCTGAGGGGGAGGGGGAGGCTGTGCGACCGAGGAGGAGGAGGAGGAAGGCGGGGTGTATTGGGCTTTCGCTTTCTGGATGGACGCGTCAATGTCGGCGGTCACGTCGATCATGCCCTCGTGCCAGGAGGAGTCCAACAAGGTGAGAAACTCAGTCTCCGTGTCTTGGAGTGGCGAGGCATCGTCTGGCAGCAGTCGTTGCCAATAGGACCGCTTATCCCCTGCGACTTGTGCGAGTTTTCGGAACAACACGGCCGCGAAAAGCCAAATCATGGATTGACCCATCGAACCAAACGGATGCTGCGCATGCAATTGTTCGCGCCGATCGAACAGCCATTCGTACACCTCTGCGCGAATGGCGCGCAGATCGAAGCGAGAGAGATGTGGGTCCAGTATCCACTGTCCGACGCGGTTCCCCGCTTCGAACGGCGCACCAGGTCCCGTCAGCGTGTCGGACAGTTTGCTCAATTTCTCGTTGAGCATCGTAGCGCGAACAGCGACGCAACGAACATGTCCGTACGCAGTGACGGTATCGGTCGACCCACTGGTGCCAGCCTGCCCTTGCGCAGCCGCCTCTGAAGGCACGGGTTGAGAGGGCGGCGGAACCAAAGCAGCAGCAGCAGCCACGGAAGGCATGGATGCTGGGGCACGGTCGCCCTCGGCCGTGGACGGCTTGGTGAAATCTTGGTGCCACTGCAAGAAGTCCGCCAGTGGGATGGCGACCGTGACGTTGCGGTCCATCACGCCCAGCTGTGCCACCACCCACTTGAGAAATTTGTCCTGTTCCTCTTGGGCAAACTGGTAGTTTTCGTCGTCGACCGGCAGCCGCCTTTCGATCAGTGGGCGCCAAAAGCGTGCATCCGCAGTGTCCTTAGCCATGGTGGTATTCTTCATGTCTGCGCCCGGAAACAGCAAATTCAACACGTTGAACAGAGTGATGCCGATATCACCGTATTGGTGTTTTTTGTCCCGGTTGACAACGATTCCCATCAGTTTGTCGTGGTTTTCATAGATCCATGCCCAGACTGCGTGTCGAATGCCCAGGGCCTGTCGTCGCGTCATCTTGACTTCTTCGGGGATGCTCAACTCGGTGCCGCCACGCAGAGTGGCCGTCCACGGGAAAGGTGCGTGCGGGCCTTCGGAAAGGACGTGGCGAAGGCCCGCGAGGCTCACGGCCACCTTTTGGGGATCGAATTTAACATTCGTGATCGCATCGACGTACGGGCTGTAGTAGGGGTTCGCAGCAGCAAAGACGTGCGTTTGTGCGGCAGGGAACGTGGGAACAGATCTGGCCGCAGCAGCGGACGGCAAGAGAGCAGCAGCAGGAGTGGGTGTGGATGCCGCTCCTGTCGCGGCACCGCGCGCGCGCGTGCCAGAAGCCATGAAAGAGGAAAGGAATGAGGAGGAGGAGGGAGCTGCTGCTGCTGGATGCAGGATTTCTGCGAGACACCGGGGCGGCGAATAAACAGAACCGTTTAAATGCGTCTTCGGTGCATCTCTGTTTCGTTTCAGTCAGGGGCCCCTCCCTCTCCCTCCCCCTCCCTCCCTTTCTTCTTCCGTACGAAGACATGCAGGGCGTGGTTCCTTTCGCGTCCGCTGCTGCTGCGGCGGCCGCCGCTCCTGTTGTCCATACCATGCCCGTGGCGGCGCGCGATTCGTTCTTTTGGTTTTTGGACAGCAACGACGTTGACGACGAAGAAGAACACAGACAAGAGGCCCTGACGTCCATCGTGAAGAAGATTGGCGCCTTGAGCATGGACCCGGCCTTCTCCGAGGTGTCCACGATGAACCTGGAAAACCGACGCCGCATGGGCGCCATCGCGCGCAACCCCGACCTCGCGATGGCTATGGCCATCGATCGGCAATTTACGACGCACCACGACCCCTTCTTCGTGCTGCAGGAGATCGGACAGGAATTGCTCGCGTACGAACGGAAACACAGCAAAATTACGGAGCAAGAGCAAGACGACAAGGCACTGACCCTCTTTCAAATGCGCGACATCTTGCTCACGCTCGCAGGAGTGACCCTCGAGAATCCTCAGGCGTCCAGCAACGCCATTGTGCAGCAGACCGTTTCGAGAGCCACCCAGTTGACCACCGTCATGCGACCCATCCTTGCGACCGGGACGATCATCAGTACCACTATGGCGGGAGCCGCAGGCGGTGTGATCGTCGTCGGCAAGTTGGGAGCATGGGCGACGCTGCCGATTGTGGTGATGTCCGGGATCGGGTTCGGCGCAATGGGCGCAGTGGTGGGCGGTGTCACGGTCTGGCACGTGTTTGTCCCCTCTCTTTCGGAGCTCTTTCCTAGTTATTTTCATCCTTCTTCTTCTTCCTCTGGTTCCTCCTCCTCCTCTGCGGCCGCGGCTTCGCCGGCCAGTGCGTTCCAGGCAGAGACGGTGGTGGATTATAACATGGCGCTGTCCATCCACCGTGCCAGGAACCGCATCGAGGCCGCCTTGTCGACGGGGGTGGTGCTGTTTGAACCCGAACCGATGCCGCCTGCCGTCCATGCCGCATGGGACATCCAGTTCCCACGTGCCAAGGACGCCTTGTACTCAGCGAGTTTGGAACTGAGTGTGAGTGCGCTGATCCGCAGGCCCGCGACGTTCCAAGAGACCATGGATCAATTCCTGGACTTGCTGCATCAACAGAAGAGGGAGTCCCCTTTTGTCCATGTGGTCGCCGCGGTGCTCCCCTCGGATCACATGGAAGAAGCGTTCTGGTCACAGGCGTCGATTTACGCCAGACGCATCCTCCTTGCGTCTCATTCTTCTTCTTCTTCTTCTTCTGCGTCTTTGCCGCGACCGCCACAAGAAGGCGATGGCGTTCTGAGAGAGGCTGGTGCGTCTGCGTCTGCCTCCTCTTCTTCTTCTTCTTCTCCTCCTCCTCCTCCTCATGCCCCGCAGCAGCCATGGCCGGACCTCGTGTTTCAATGGCTGACGGAGAACTTGGACCTTGCGGTGAAGTTGCCTACGCGTCTGACGGTCCGCATGCGAGACCTGTGCCAGATCGTGCGCGGCCGATTCGAGCGCAGTACGATTCACACGATCAAGAACATCGCCACGGCCGAGTACGAAGTGTACATCCAACTGTTGAACGGAGTCGAGATCGATTTGCGCAACGCGACATGGAACAAGGCCAACATCGCGACGGCCGTGCTGGCGATGATCGCGGCGATCAAGCAGGGGCCTCGTGCGACTGGAAACGCCGCTCTGGCATCCATTTCCATCGAAATCTACATGATATGGATGCTCCTGCAGTGGCTCCTTCGCATGGCGTGCCACATCGCCAAGGAGCTGGAATCGTGCTTCAAGAGTTCCGAGGAGACTGCGCGCCTTCAGGAGAGGATGAAGAAGCTTCGGCGCGTGGGCTTCCAGGGCGCGATTGACGAATTCACCGAGAGCTTGACGACGCTGCGCGCCATGGAGGAGACACACCGCAACGACTCCGCCGTTCTTGCCGCCCGACTCACCAGCTTGAACCAACAGTTGGACTTCGTGCAGCTCGCCATGCAGGTCAACCTCCTGCAGCCCCTACCACGCAAAGAACAAGAGCGCCTGCGGACGATGTGTGCCAAGTCCCACGGTGTCTTCACGCAGTGGCCGGACGCCTACACGATGGCCGCCATCCGCAAAGAAGTGGGGGCACCCCGCACGGTGCTGGACTGCATGGTCGGCGCGGTGCAGGCGGGACGCGCTCTCTCCGTCCTGTTCCGTTGCTGCAAACGTCGCGCGCAAGAGCACAAAAAAACCAACCCGCCCGACTCGTTTGTGAGCAACAACAATACGGGACTGTCAACCTCGTTCCTCACGACTCCTGGTACGTTGAACAGCCATTTGCAGGGAGCCGATCTCCGTGTCTTGCAACGAATGCGTCTCGAAATGGCCGCCCGCTCTTTGCCCCCTCCTCCTCTTCGCCAAGAAGCACACCAGTTCGTTGGGAGTGCCGTGCCTTCTCCCGCTTCTGCTTCTTCTTACTCGCGGTTCCACCACTACCCGTACCCTCCCCCTCCTTCTCCTGCTGTTCCCCACAGCGGTGCCGTCTCGTACCTTTCTCCGGAAGTGCCCCCCCGACGACGCGTGCAATCGGACTACGGCTCGCCCCCTCCGCTTTATGCTCCCCCCCCCTCCTCTTCTGTGCGTGGACAGAGCGGTCCGACGGGGTTGCTCCACCGAAGTATCGCACTCCATGCGTTGCAGCCCGGCGGAGAAGTCGACCAGGCGCTTGCGAAAGTCCGCACAAGGACACTCAGCACATGGGCACAGGCACAGAAGGCGAACCCTCCTCTTCCTCTTCGTCGTCCCTTTGCGTGAGCGCGAGGAGAGCAAAGAGTTTTTTTTGAAAGGGTGTTCTCTCGCTTTCGTTCATTGCAACAACAACAACAAAAAAAATGCGTTTCGTATCTCTCACGCGGCAGGCGCGACAGGGTGGTGGCGGTTCTCTCTTCCTTCTTCTCCTTCTCCTCCTCCTTCTTGTGGGTAGCGGTGGTGATGGTGGTGGTGGTGGCGATGCACCTCGACTGCCTCCATGTACAGCAGGCGCTCCAGTTCACGGAGGCGCTGGCCTTGTTCGCGCAGGGCGAATGCGTTGGCGGTGTTCGCGTCCACGAGGCGTTCGAGGACGTCGGTCGAGAGTTGGTGGTGCCCTTCCATGCGCTTGTACGAGCGCAAGAGCAGGAAGAGGTAGAGGGAGGGGAGGAACGCCACGACCAGGCACGTGACGGCGAGCACATTCATGTCGGCGGGGGAGAAGGAGAAGGAGAAGAGAGAGGGAGGGGAGGCGGGCCACGTGAAGTTCATGGAGGAGGGCGAGGGAGGAGGAGGAGGATCGAAAAAAATCAAGCGCGCGTGGGGGAGTGAAGGGAGGCGGCCGTATGAAAAAAAGGAGGAAGAAGGAGGAAGGGGACGTGTCCTCACAGCTTGGCCTGTCGGACGGGGTGTTCCTTTTCGTCGTCGACGGCCACCTTGCAGATCGCATACATCAAGCCAAGGCGGCTGTCTTGTTGAAACTCGACCGAGAGCACACCGCCGCGGTCGAGATGCGGACGCAGAGCGCCCTTTGCCTGTTCCAGATTCAGTTGAAAGTTCGCTCTTCCTTGCTCCGAGTTCCGCCAGCCCTCCTCGAGCAGCGCGGCGACAGCGTAGACAGGCATTGAGGACGAGGACGGAGAGGGTAGATGGATGGATGGATCGGAAGAGTGAATGAGTGGGTGTGTTTCTAGTAGTCAATCAGCTTAGAACCCTCGCTCCCTTGCTTTTGCTTTTGCACCGCGAGCGAGGTGGTGTAGGCGCGCTGGAAGAGAGTGAGGAAGCGCGTGAGCTTGGCGTCGTCGATGCCTCTCTTTTTAGAGACCACGCGCTGCGTGATCGGGTCGCGCTTGACTTCCTGCGTGAAGATGCCATTGTCGCGCATGATCGTCATGGCCGAGTGCATGACGCGCAGGCCCAGTTCAGCGATGTTCTCGGGCCGCGACACGTGCACCTCGTCGTGCTCCCAGATGTTGCGGGCCGGCCAATAGGGGCCGCGCGTGACGGTCACGCCGTCGGGCATGAGCATGCGCTCGCGCACCGTGTCGTTGTAGCGCTTCTGCATGGCGCGCACGTATTGGTGCGGGCTCATGCGGTACCGATTCTCCTGTGCAAAGCGGATGAGGTCGGTGTGATGCAGGTTGGCCGTCTTTTGCGCGTTGCACTGGCTGTAGTGGCACCAGTAGCAAAAGGACGGGACCCACACCTTTTCGGTCTCTTGGTAGGTGGAGAAGTCCACTTCGACAAGCGGCACGACCTCTACGACGGTCTCGAGCTCGACGGGAAGACCGTCCCCGTCTTGTCCTGCTGCTGCGGGGGGAGGGGAAGGAGGAGGAGGAGGAGGGACGGCGGCAGCAGGAACAGGGAAAAGCGACGCCGGAAGGATGTGCGGAGGAGGCGAGAGGGACTGCATCAGCCGCGAGTTCGCGCGCGGGAGAGGAGGAGGAGGAGGAGGAGAAGGGGGACTCAGCTGGATGGAAAGGCGCGGACGCACCCGTCGGTCTTCTTCTTCTTCTTCCTCCATGTCTTCGTCCTCCGCGCTCACGGGTTCCGCTTTCACATGAATGTCAGCGGAAGAGGAAGAGGAAGAAGCGGCAGAGGAAGAGGAAGAAGAGCGCGAAGGAGCGCGGCGGTGGCGCTTTCGCGGGTGCTGCTGCTGTCGTTTGCGCCTTTGTGGGGGTGGAGAGGAGGAAGAGGAAGAGGAGGAGGAGGAAGGGGAATGAGAGCGACGCTTTCGGCGGTGCCCTGCGTGCTGCTGCTTCTGCCGTCCATGCGTTCGGCGCCGATCGTCGTCCGACGAGGACGACGACGACATCTTTCACGCAAGAAGAAGAAGAAGAAGAAGAGAAGGGAGAAGAAGAAGAAGAGGAGAGCGGCAGTGGGGTGAGTGAATGAAAGGGTCTCCCACCCTCTCGGGGAGACGGAGGAGAAGGAGGGTTTGATTTCATAGACGAGGAGAGAGAGAAAAATAGCTCTCTCTCTCTCTCTTACACCGGTTCCGGGTCCCACAGCGCAATGCAGCGCGCAAAGTCGGTTCCGTCCTCCAAGGGCACACGGTGGCCGTTGGCGCGGTCGCGCTTCACCACAAAGAGCCATTGGAGCAACGCATGGCGGAACGAGCGCACTGCAATCAGCCGGTCGCGGTACAAGAGCCACCAGCACTTTCGAGCGAGCACGATCACGGGACATTTGTGGACGTCGTTCAGAAACGTGGGCGACTCGAAGCGCGCACACCATGCCGCGTCGTGCGGGTCAAAGCACACGTAGGTCTCGACCCACTCCAGGCGTGCCAGCTGCCGTGCCTCGAACTCCCACTGCGCCAGCAGCAACGCATCCGCGTAGTCGGGCCTTTGGATCAGCTTGAGTGGCTTGATTTGCAGGGTCTGTTCGTAGAGGAAGGCGGTGAGGTCTGCGCCCAGTTGCGCCTGCAGCTGCAGCTGCGACACGATCTTGAGGTCCTTGGTCAGGGCGTCGCGCGACGTGGCCGTTTCGGTCCCCAGCGGGAAAAACCACGTCATGGCCAATTCGCGGAACAGACTCGTCAACTCCTCGGCCTGTTCGCCGGTGCACTTGCGCTTGAGCCATGCGTCCAGGCGGTCGTGCGTGGCGCGCGAGAACTCCATCGGCTCGGCGCTCTCCTGTTCGTGTGCGCGGTAGTGCGCCAAAAAAGCTTCGTCAGAGTCGACCTTGAACAAGAACCGCTCAGCTTTGACGAGGAACGCCGACACAAACTCGTGGCTCGAGCTGCGCCACAAAAACCCCTCCATTTCCTCGGCCGTCTCGCCCAGCTCGTCGGGGTCAAAGTCGTCGTCGTCCTCCTCTTCGCCCGGCTCGGCGACCTCGCGCATCGCGTTGCGCACCTCTTCCGACTGCCGGGCGCGCTTCTCTTCGGCCTTGTCGCGCCGGACCTGCATGGCGTCTTTGAGGCCCTGGGGGAGACGGAACGCGCAAAAGTGCTTCCACAACGGGTGTTCCTTCTCTTCCGCGGGCGCAAGGGTGGACCCTTCGATGAGCTGCTGTGTGAACGACAGCACGCTGGGCGAGCGCCCAAAGAAGCAGTGCACGCACAGGGCCACGTCGTCGCGGAACGCCTCAAGCTCTTGCGGGGTGGGCCACATGGTGCGCGCGACCGCGTCGTGGGTGCACGAGAAGACCGCCACAAACAGAAAAACGTCCCACAGGCGCGTGAGCGGCAGGAGTGTCTCGACCACCTGCTTCTCGTCCTCCTTGAGTTCGCGCTTCTTCAGGCGTTTCCAGTGCGGCTGGGCCACCCAGGCGCGGTCCAGCAGCTTGTGCACCTGGGGCGATTCGGCCAGACGCGCTGCGCAAATGCCAATGAAACCCACGTTGGTGAAGCTGCGCTGCGTGAGCCCGCTGCCTCCAATCACAGCATTCAGGCGCACAAAGTTGTCCCGCCAGACCTGCTCAAAGGCCACGCGCCGCTCGCGCGGAAAGGTTTGGTCGGCCGCGACTTTCCCGCTCCCGCGCTGCATCAGAAAGGCAGTCGCGTCCCGGTAGAGCGTCGTGTACTGCAGTTTGAGCGCACGCTCCTCGGCCGGGAGCGCCATGGACGGGTTGGTGGGCAGAAACTCGTCCGTGACGGTGTAGGTGCTGGGGTCGAAGCAGCGAAGCTCGGCGGGCATTGCCGCACTCTCCTCTTCCATGGGAGCGGCGGCAGAGAGCGAAAGAGAGGGCGGAGGGGGCGGTGCATTCCAATCAAATTGCGTGCATGGCGGAGGAGCGGAGGAAGCTGCGGCGGCGCTCATGGTGGAGAGTGTGGGGGGCTGTGCACAGAGAGCAGAGAACAGAGCAAGGGATGTGCGGAGACCCTCTCCATGCCATCGACAGAGAAAGAGCGAGCCAACCCCAAAAGGGGACCCCCCCCCAAAAGCTCCTCGCAAAAAAAGGGGCCGAGTCCGATTTCGGGGGACCTCCTCACGCTCGTGAGTGACACGCGTGAGGAGGTCCCGAAAATCACGAGGAAGAGGAGAAAGTGACCGAAAAAATAAACCGACGTTTTGGGGGGTCTTTTTCTCGGTGTCCTCTCCTCGTGATTTTTTGGGGGCTCCTCGTGTTCGTGAGTGACACTCGTGAGGAGGTCCCCCAAAATTGGGACCCCCTCCTTTTTTTGAGAGGAGCCCCAGCCCTCCTTTTCGGCGCCCCTACCCATGGAGACCCTCGGTTCCCTGCAGAGAAAAATCGAGGGTGGTCCCCAAAAGGGAGGGCTGGGGCTCCTCACGAAAAAAGGAGGGAGGGCCGATTTCGGGGTCCGTCCTCACGAGGGTGATTCACGAGCGTGAGGAGGTCCCCGAAAAAGAAGAGGAAGAAGAGAAGACGACCGAAAAATATAAACCGACGGCCGAGGGGGGTATATTTTCGGTGTCCTCTTCCTTGAAAATTTCGGGGGCTCCTCACGAGTGTCATTCACGAGTGTGAGGAGGTCCCCTGAAATTGCCCCCCTCCCCCTTTTTTGAGAGGAGCCCTCCAAGGACCCCCCTGTGGCCACCCTCGTAAGGGAGACCCTCGCGTTGCCAGAGACAAAGAAAGTGCATGAGTGGGTGGTGGTACGGACCGGGGGTGGGGAGGAATAGGAGGAAGGAAGGAAGGGGGAAACGGGCGACCTGACACACACAGATGCACAGAGAGAGAGTGTTTGTGGGGTGGGAAACGGACGTGGGTGCCTTGCGGGAAAGAGTACAGCTTGGACACGTCGGAATCGTTGGCGAGGTCACGCGTCGCCGAGCTGTTGACGCCCATGCCCGCCGGTCGCGCGTTGGTGGACAGGAAGAGCAGCTCCTCTGTCTGCCGCACGATGCGCTCGTTGGCACCCTGGACGCGCGACAGCATGCGCTTGATCTCGCGCATCAGCGCGCTGGACGCACGCTGCCCCGTGGAGAAGATCGCAATCGCGATGCCCGGCACGTTGAGCAGCATCGCTGAAAAACAGAAACAGAACGACGATGGCAACCCAGTCCGTCAGCCACACGCAGTTCGCAGCCGTGAAAGCAAGGAACGCGCGCCACGCGCGCGATTGTCTCGTTGTAATTTCACAGCATACAAACATCGCGACCGACGTGGTCTTGCCGAAGCGACGCGCCGTCTGGATGAGCACCTCGGGCCGGATGCGGTCGATGCCAAACTGCTCGAACACGCGGTCGCGCACGGTGGGCCATTCCTCGCCGTAGATGAGTGGCAGGCATGCCTTGATGAACTTGTTGTGGAAGAGGACCTGGAACTGCGAGCGCGTGAAGCCCAGCTTGTTGAGCGTGCTAAACACGGCTTCCAGGCGCTGGTCGCCCAGTCCATAGTGGTGGTCGCGCAGGCGGTCAAAGCTCAGGTACTCGCGCGGGTGCACAATCTGCTTGTCCGTGTCGGCCTTGAATTTGTCCAGGGTCAGTGCCTCGAGGCGCGCAGCGAGGGACTCTGCGGCTCTCTCTTCGTACTCCATCTCCATGAACTGGGCCTCCTCCAGGGAACGGTCGTCCGTCGTCTGCATGGGAACGGCGGCGCCATCGTCGTCAAAGGCAGGGACCGCGAGGGGAAGCCGATCGGCATCGGCATTGCCGCCGCCCTCTCCGTTGATGCGCGCATTTCGCTCACGCACGTAGGCCTCCCAGGCTGCTTGCTGGGCCTCTCGTGTGTGCGGGGGGAGGGTTTCCGAGTACGTTTGGATGCCCAGTGTTCGTCGGTCGGCGTTGAGCACGGCGAGGGCCTTTCGCTCTTCGGGGGTGCGTTTCACCTTTTGGGTCAGTGCTTTTCGTACGCGTCGCTCTTCGAGGGTGACCGCCGCGCGTTTTTTCTTCAGGCCATGCAAAACGCGCTGGTATTTCGTGGCGGGTTCCTCCTTCTCTTCTTCTTCTTCTTCTTTTTCTTCTCCTTCACTCTTCCGCTCCTCCTCCTCCTCATCCTCCATCCGTTCGTCCTCTTCTTTCTTCTCTTCTTCTTCTTCTTCCTCTTCTTCCTCTTCTTCGTCAAAGTCGCTGTCGCCGGGGACCCGTGTCCATCGCGCGGCGGTGGCTGCTGCATCGTATTCGGGTCGTGCAGAAGGGGAAGAAGAAGAAGAGGCTTCTGCGTGCAGAGAGAGGGAGGGCGCGAGCGCGTCGAAATTGCGTTTTCGACGGAGCCTTTCCCTGTCTGGCAGCGCCAGACTTGGTTGGCTCATTGCCGCTGCTGGCTGCTCTTGCTAGTCCGTTTCTTTCTGTCCCCAGGCGCGTGTGTCCGGGGGTTCGTTTAAAAAAATGCACCCCTTCGTCTCGCTGGCGGCATGGTACATGCAAGACGTCTCCCCTCACTTTTGGACCATCGTGGGCGCCTCCGTCGCGTGCTGGTGCGCGCTGTCGGTATTCCAGGTGCTTTGCGTGTACGCCAATGGACTGGGTGGCCTGACATGGCGTGTGGTGCGCCTGTGCGTGATCGTGCTCGCGCTGTGGAAAATGGGCGAGCTAGCGGCGCAAAAAAACGAAGAAATGCAGCTCGTGACGCACGCGCACCTGCACCACGGCGTTTCCCTTGTGCAGCGCGCGCTGCGTGTACGTCCTCCCTCTTCTTCTTCTTCTTCTTCTTATTCCCCCCCTCCTCCTGCTCCTTCACGCCCGTGGTTCCGCAATTGGTTCGGCAGCGACGAGGAGGACGAGGCAATGGGTGCACGTGAAAAGTAAACGCATGGGGACGAATAGCTTGCGCAACGTCCTTGTTAGTTCTCCACATCCGAGCAGCACAGCACAGCTCTCCTTCTCTCTTCTCCTTCCGTTCTCTCTTGTTCGTTCGCCATGGCTGCCACCGTCAGCAGCCACTACAACACGAACCAGGCCAGCACCGATTTCGACCCGACCGTGGCAGAGAAGAACCTGAACAGCATGCTCCATGCCACACATCTGACCGCACAACCTGTCAATGGTGTCTCTTTCGGGGGCAACAGCAACCACGCAGCAGCAGCCCCACAAGCGCATACGGCCAGTGTTCCTGCAGAGGAGAAGGTCCTCTGCCAGGCACACGTGCACATTCTTCCCAGAAGCGTGGCCACCGATGCGAAGACCGGTGTGGAGAATCTGCTCGCTGGATGGGCCACGCCCATCCCGTGGGACGGCAAGGTGCCCGCGGGCGGCCCCCAGATCGGCCACTTCTACTACTATGCAACCAATGAGGTGTTCACGGGACCAGAGCTCGAGGCCCTCGATGCGGTGACCAGCTTGATTCCCGTCGTCGCGATCGTCGCCTGCGCAGACAACGAGGTTCCTATGACCAAGCCCGGACAGCGGAGGCATTTCTACAATCTCTTCGGCAGCCGCCCCCCATCGGCGCAGTTCCCTTTGCTTGCGGCCACGGTCCAGCACATTGAGCAGCTCCGCGCAGTCACCGAGTTGCGCGATGCGCTGCGCGAGGCGCGTGCGGTGGCCAACGCCAACCAGATGCGCACCGAGCAAGTGCTGCAGGCGCTGGTGCCGGACGCCGTCACGGTCCAGTCGCACGACGCAGCATGGCTGCCGGAGACGCCGCGCGTCACGCCGGTCGAACACGGACTCGGTCCGCACGGCGTGGTGGAGAAGGTGGCGCAGCGGTTGCGGGCATTGCAAGGCGGTTCCGGCGCGCGTCTGGTGTTTGCCACGAAGGACGACGAGGAAAAGGCGGCGGCGGCCGCCGCAGCAGCAGCAGCGGTCCCGGACTGGGGCGGGTATTGAGTCTCTTCTCTCTCTCTCTCTCTTCCCCCCTCCCCCCTCCTCCCCTCTTTCGCTTTTTTGTTTTTTGTTCTTCATCATCATCAAAGAGAATCTCATGCGATGCATTCACTCTTCATCCTCTTTCTCGAACACACACACACGCACGCACGAAAGATGATGTCTCGCAAGCGCGCGCATCCGGGGTCCGAGGAGGAGGAGGAAGAGGAGAAAGAAGAGAAAGAGAGAGAAGAGAAGGAGGACGATAATGCACGCCCGATCGGCTTTCCGGCTGCCGCGCAACCGGAACGGCAAGAGATGGACTTCTCGGGCGTGCGCATCGAGCCCATGTCCCAGTTCATGCGGATGTTCCCGCACACCGACTCGGACCCTGCGTGCCGCCTCGCCATCTTCAAAACCCACCAGGCCGAGGCCGAGTTGCGCTTGCAAAAGGAACGAGACAAGTTCGCGGGCGCTCTTGCCGCTGCTGACGGCACCACTTCCGCTCGGAGCAAGAAGAAGCGGCGCATGAACGATCCTATTCTTGCGGGTGCTGCTGCCGCTTCTGCTCTTTTCGACGCAGCCGATGCATCCGCTGCGCTCGCCGATCCCAAGGGCTATGCCAAGCACGTGGGCACGCTGCCGAGCGACAACAAGGACCTCACGCTTGTGCAGCTGCGCGAGTTGCACTACGAACAAAGCCAAGCCCGTCCCATCGCGCTGGAGTTGCTTTGCGACGCGCGACGCATGCTATTCAAGCCCGAGTACCACTTCCCCGACCGCATTCCGAGTGACGACGAGGCCTACCGCCTCTTGCGCGCCAAAACGCGCGTGTCGCTGCCCATCCTCACGGCGCAGGCCGAGCAACAGATGATGATTCAGGCCGGCACTTGGTGGTTCGGCAACGTCCAGCGCACGCTGCCCCCTTGTCTCTACGGAGTCAATTGCATCGGCAACCACGGCATGATCCAGGGCCTTACGGAGCCCGTCACGTTCATGGCCGCGATGACCGAGCCGCAGTGGCGCCGGCTGCAAGAAACGGGCGAAGCACCGGGCAGTCGCTGGCCGTGCGTGCTGTGCCACCGCTACCACTCGCACGAATACGTGCGCCAGGCCCGTGTGTCTGTCGGTCCGGGGCACGAGATCCGTGCCTCCAACCCCAACGAGGTGCTGCAGTTTTGGTATGTGCTGGTGGATCGTCCCGGTGGCTACAAGCGCGAGTTCACCGAACCCGTGCTGGACCACGAGATCCTGATCGCTCCTTTGGCGGTCATCCACTACGACTTGATGCCGGCGCAGCGTGCGCACCCACGCGCACCGTGGTACGTGACGCAGACACAAATGATGTACGACACGGGCATCCGCGAGCGCCAGGTGCCGCGCCTGGGCGAGACGGTGAAGGATTTTTGCAGCGGAGCAGGCAGGAGCAATACCGATTGCTCGCCGACGGCGCCGGGATCGCACGCGGAGACGCGTCCATGCCCGGCATCGACTGCCTGCTCCGACTCGGCATCTGCAGCATTTCCTCGGACGACCTCCAGATGAATTTGGCGGAGGCGCTGCGCCTGATGGCGTCGCCGGTACCGGCCGACTGCGTGGACCCGCGTGCCCGTGTGAGTGCCGCGCGCGACCGGTACGCGGCAGCCCGCATGGTTGACGCGTCGCTCGTGTGTGGCACGCCCGACGAACCCGTATGGGACACGGCCGTCAACAGTTTTACCTTGGAGCCCTTGCTGGAGCACGTGCACGGCCTGCCCTTTTTCACCGACATCGCCGACGTGCGCGACCCTGTCACGTCGGAGCTGGGCAAGGTGCTGTGGGTCAAGTGCCAGGCGCGCAAGAGCGCCACGATGACCGACAAAGCCTTGCTCCCGCGCGCGACCGAGGTGCTGCGCTACGAAAGCCTGATGGAACGGTCTGACCGCGGCCGGTGCGAACCCGAGCACATGCGCTTCTTGGAAAAGTACCGCAAGCGCCAGGCACGCTGTCTTCTCTTTCAACGCATGATGCTGTGTTCGCTGCTCGGGAACTACACGCACGTACAGGCCCAGCGCGTGCCGTCTGTAGAGGCACGCCGCCGCCTCTATGCCCGTGTGCTGAATCCCGTGTGGTTCCAGGCCGCGCAGCACGCCTGTCCGGCGTTGTATGTGTGGTGCAAGCGCGAGTTTTTGATGCACATGCTGGAGACGTACCCTGGACTGGCTGCGTCGGTGGGCGAGGCGATTCACTACGCACAGATGAAGCCTCTCATTGCCGAAGCAATGGAAGTGGTGCGTTTGTATGTGTACGAGAACATGGAACACGACTGGTCCAGCCTGGGTGCGTTCCATCCGCCCAAGCCCGAACGCGGCCACTACTCTTTTTGTACGTGCCTGCAGAAGCAGCCACGCAACAACGGGGGCGGACAACGAGCCGAGTGTCGCTTCTCTGCTCTCAAATGGGCGCAGGAACTGGCGCTTCTGCTCAAACCCTTCCACCAGCGCATGCTCAAAGTGGCGTACCGAAAGCCCGACGCGGGCCTGCTCTCGTGGATCCGCGGGCGCCGCGTGCGTTGTCCCTTGCCCTTGTTGCCTCGCCAGCTGACTCCGCAAGAGGCCGAGGAGCAAGACCGAATGACCCAGCGCGCGCGCGAACTGGCCGAGGAAGAGGAAGACCAGGACCAACTGATGGACACGCTCACGCAAATGTTTGGGCCCACGACCAACGCCGGGTCCTTGCAGCGTTTTAAAGACGTGGCCGGATCGATGGTGGCCAAGCAAGACCGACGCAAGCACGCCACCTGGAAGGACGCCGTGGTCACTGCACGTGTCTACACCTTTTTGGCGCCTGCGCAGTTCGACTGGCTCGTCCAGGCGGTGCACCGCACGGGCCTCACCGATCTGTACGACCTCGTTCCCTTCTTTGCCCAGTGCGGTGTCACCAACCCACGCGTCCTCGATTTCATGCAGAGCTTCCTGCGCCATTACCGCAGTGGCGTCCTCTCGTTCAAGCAACGCATCCACTGCATGCAAGCGCTGCACGCCTCCGAGCCACACGCCTACAATTTGTTGCAGATCACGGCCGAGCTGGTGCACCGCGCGCAAATGTCGCACACGCGCGTCGTGGGGCAGCTGAGCGCCGAGACGACCCGTGCGCAGATCGAGGCGCTCCAGCGTCGCTCGCTGCTCGCGCTGCAGACGGACGATCTGCAGTGGCGCAAGTCGACCAAGAAGCACATTGCGTCGGCCGACGCGCTCGCACGGAAGCAGCCGGCCGTGTGGGGCAAAATGGCCCAGCAACTGCGTGAACTGTACGACTTTTTCGATCGGCGCATCCAGGAGATCGCCGCAGCTTTCCACGCCACTCCGATGATCGAAGACTCGATGTGCCACCTCTACTTTTGCCACGTCTGCCACCGCATCTACAGCCACTACCGCAACCCGCGCCACCCGGACCGCTCTTTTTACCGCTGGGGCCTCAAGACCGCGTGGCTGCACCACGCCACGGACACGATGCGCTGCGACGCGAATCTGGTGGACTTCACGGGCTCGTGCGCCAAGCAGCCCTTGGTGCGCGTGAACCTGATTGGCCAGCGGCTGCTGTGCGACAAGAAGGCCTTTCAGATCTGTGTCGAGTGCGGCGACATCTTTCAAGTCGTCACAAGCCAGTGCGTGGACGCGGGAAAGGGACTCAGGTGCCTGCACTGCTCGCAAAAGGCGCGCGAGGCCTCGCTCACCGACGTGATCCGGCCCGCGCTCGAATGGGTGGCGAAGCTCGACCGCACATGCGTGATCTGTGTGCGGCCCACCACCAACAACGCCAAGACTACATTGCTGCCCTTTGGGCTCGTGATCTGCCGCCGCTGCCGCACCCCCTACCTCATTTTCCACGCACGGCGCGTGGAGCCCGTGGTGCGCACGCGCGAGGACTTCCAGGAGCGCCTGCGTTCCTTTTGGGGCGAGAAGCGCACGCTGCAGCACCGCCGCGCCGCGCGCCAAGGCGACCGCCAGATGCGCTTGAACCGCCAGCGCAACCGCCAGCGCAAGCATTAGTGTACTCTGCATTCCATTTCGTTTTTTTGAATATATATGCATAATGGAATGGGGCGAAAGCGAATAGCGACGCAAAACTAAAAAGTACAAGGGAGGAGAGGGGAAGGAAGTTCACAGTTCAGGCATGGGTTGAAGGAGGATTGCATTTGCGGCTGCACCCACGGCTGCTTGGTGCTGGGCAGCCAACAAACCTGCGTCTGCCGCTGCTGCATCCGGGGCTGCTGCGGCAGCGGCGGCGGCCACCACTTTGGCCTCTTTGGCTGCTTTCTTGGCAGCGGCGGCGGCTTTCTTGGCCGCAATGGCGGCGACGGCATCGGTGGTGCGCTTGCGGAACGCCGCCAGTTCTTCGGCCGTCATCGTTTGCTGCGCGATCGAGCCAATGACTGCGTCAAAGGAGCGCGCGCCCGTCACCTCGCCGGTGTGCGGAGTGCGGCACGACGGGCAGGCCTTGGCGCGGCCCGGCTTGAACCACTTGCTGATGCACGTGTGGCAGAAGGAGTGGCCGCAGCGGATCGACGATGCCAACACAATCGTCTCCAAGCAAATGCCGCACATGGTTTCCTCCGCCATAGAGGTCACGGCCGCTGCCGCGGAAGAAGAGGAGGAGGAGGAAGAGGCAGCCGCGGCGGCGGCGGCGGTGGGTTGTTCGCCTTCCGTACGCGCACGCTTGGACGCGCTTTCCGCTCCTTCTTTTTCTCCGTGACTGCGCTTCTGGCCAGCCGACGGGGAGGGAGGAGGAGGAGGAGGAGCCGCGGCCGCTAATGCAGCACGGCGCGCCGCCGCAGCACTGGCGACTGCTTCGTGTGCCGTAGCCACTGCGGCTGCCGTGGCGGCGGCTCCGCAGGGAGCGGCGTGTGTGAAGACGAACTCCGGGAACAAGTCGCGCACGTGAAGGCGCGGCAGGGAAGCAATGGATGCACCCGCCTGAAGAGCACGCAGAGCGGCCAGCTGCGGCGCCGAACGCTTGCCAAAGCGCACCGCCGCCCCTTCGCGCAAGGACACCCACGTGTTGCGTGCCACGAGTTGGTCGTCGACGTAGACTCCGTAGAGGGAGCCAGTGTCGAGCAGGTGGTAGTGGAACGGCCAGCGGTAGCCCGAGTCAGGGGACGCCGGGACACGCATCACCATCACTTGAAAGAAGGAAATCTGCGCGGGGTGCGTGGGGGGCGAGAAGCGCACGTAGCGAATGTCTTCGATCTTCTTCGCTTCGAGGAAGCCAATCCACGGAGTCGACTTCACCACGGCGTCGAACTCGGCGGGCAGAAGTGCGCTTCCGCGGATTTTCGTCGCCTCCTCCACGAGGATGCGCTTGAACTCGCGAATCAGCACAGGTGCGTGCGTGAGCGCGGCGAGCCCGTCACACCGGCCGAGGACAGACACCGTGTGCGCATGCAGCGGGATGGACGGAATCAGCACGTCTGCGACGGTAGTAGCGGAAGCGCGCGCGGTACCGAACGAAGCGGCAAGTTCGTTCAGTGCGCGCACGGAAATGTGGTCGCCCTTGGCGGTGGCCGCAGCGATTGCATCGGTGAGGCGCCTGTCGCCCGCGGCGGCAGGTTCGTACACAGCGACGTAGGCGTTGAGCAGCTGGCGGGTCTCGGAGGAGAGGGAGAGCATGGTGGGAGGGGGAGGGGAGGGGGGAGGGGGGCTGCGTGAGAGAGACAGAGGGGACAGAGTGGGCGGGTTGGGTGAGTCAGAGTGTTCAAGGAGAGAGGAGCGCTTCGAGTTGTGAGGAGGCAGCGGCAGGGGGGGGGAGCAGCGCTGCCCGAGCTCGAGCAGCGCTCGGTGAAACGGATTGAGAGAGGGGGGGCGCCTCTGCTCTTGCGTCGCTCTTTGGATACGAAACGGATGGACGGCCCCCCCTCCCGCGCTCCCCGCTCTTGCGTCGCTCTCTCTCTGCTCACTTCACACACGCGTTGCGTTTCAAAATAATAGGGCATTAGAATTGTTTTGCAAAAAAGAGTTGACTACTACAAAGGGGGAGGGGGGGAGTTTCAGAGGAGAGAGTAGAGCAAGGGGGGATCTATAGAGTTAGAGCTAGAGCGTGTGCGTAGAAGGGAGGGGGGGAGAGAGAGGGAAAAAAGAGGAGGAGGACGTTTCTTATGGGCCTGCACCGACTCGTATCATAAAGAGGGACCGTGCAAAGACGTACCCGATGCGGGTCGTCATCTTGCCCACGACCTGCCAGCGGACCTCGACCACGTCACCGGCTGTCACAGCCAACAAGAGCGAGCGATGGACGTTCGAACCTGCGGTGGTTCCGAGTCCCGCAGTGGTGTAGACGGCATCCGTAAACGCCACTTTGGCGCCTTGGTGGTAGATGGACACAGAGACAGTGGTGTCGGCGTTCGTGGTGGACACCGTACCTGAGAAGAACACTTGGTACGCACCCGTCACAGCGGGCATGATCGACATCGAAGGCATGAGGACGTCTGCCGCGAGCGCAGTGGTGGCTGCTCGGCTGACCGTATCGGAGGCAGTGGCTTGGTAAAGGGCCGTGACGGGAGTGGTTCCGTTGACCCCGGGTGGGCCCGGGGGTCCCTCTGGTCCGCGTGCTCCTGTACTCCCATTGAATCCACCCAGGACCGTGACGCGTACAGTCATCGGTGCCGCCTCGGCCGAGAAGAAGAAGAAGAAGAAGGAGAGGAGGAGGAGAAGGAAGAGGCAGGCTCCATGACGAGGCCCATGCATTCCTCTCTCTCTGTGTGTCCTTACCTTGCTTCTTAGACGCGCGCGCGGGGAGGGGAGGGGGAGTGTTGTAAAGTACAGACGAAATGCGTATGGGCCCACTATAGAAACGACCGTTTCAATTGAAGAGAAAGAGAGAGAGAGAGCTATCCCATTGCCCAGCTGTGCATCATGCCGCTGCCCTTGAAGTCGGGCACGCACTTGACACACAAGCACTTGTCTGCGACCGCTTCTTCGTGCTCCTTCCATCCATGGAACACAAACGCGAACACACCGTCTTCGTTGTGGAGCAGAACGATGTCACTGTTCGCTGCGAGGATGGCGTCCGGATCGTCGGGGTAGGGCATGTACTCTCTGTCTTCTTCGTTTTTGTAGGCGTCGTTGATGATGCGCACCGTCACGCCGGGCAATTGCGTCTGTATCTCCTCTTTGAACCGAGTCACAGCGGCTTGTACCTCGCTGTAGGTGAGGTCACCGATGTCCAATTGTGCCTCCTTCCAGTAGTTCTGGCCCAGTGCAAAGCGGTGCTTGTCCCATTCCGCGGCGAGTGGCGAGCCGATTTGGTCCCGCAACGCAGAAAGTAGCGCGCCGGCCTGATCTTCTTCTTCTGTTGCTGCTGCTGCCATCGATGACGAAGAGGAGGAGGGAGCGGATTTGTAAAGTACAGACGAAGTGTGTATGGGGGAGGGGCTCGCTAGAGAAAAACAGCTCAATTCAAAGGAAAAGGAGGAAGAGGAAATTACGCGCTGCGCATGAGCATTTGGTCGGCGTAGTCGCGGCACGCAATCTTGAGCTCGACGTCGTCGTCGCCGCCCGTGTAAAGCACCGTATCGACGACCCATTGGAAGTCCTCGGCCAGCAGTACAAAGGTGCGCTTCTTTGGTCCCTTGCGCTTGATGTCGTAGGTACGCAGCTCCCACACGAGGCGAGTCCGGTTGTTGGCCGACGTGGGGAAGTTGCGCATCCACTTGCGCGCGTACTTCATCAAGTCAAAGAGGTAGGACGCGACCATGGTGTGTGCCTCCTTGCGCGACGCCTGCGTGGGTTCGCGCGTGCGAGGAGCAGCGGCAGCAGCAGCAGCGGGAGCGGGCGGGGAGCGGCGGCGGCGTTCTCCTCCTTCTTCACCGCTGTCGTGCTCGGGCTCGCTCGAGGGCCCATCCTCTTCGTCTTCCCCTTCCTCGGCTTCGTCCTCGAAGAAGTCCCGCACATGTGGCGGAGTCGGGAGGGAGTGCGTGCGCGCCAGGGGGGAAGAGGGGCGGCCTTGCGGGAGTTTCGGCCTCGCGGCGGATGGGGCAGACATGGCTGAGAGAGGGAAAGTACACACAAGTTGAGTTGTGAGACTGCTGCGGCGCAAGAGGAGGACGCGAGGGAAGAGGAGGAGTCGAAACGGACAGTGTGCGCACTGGAATGAAACGGATTCAACCAACGAAGGAGGGTTTCAAGTGCGCGCGCTGCCCAGCTTGCGCAGCTGGGCGGTTTCAATGCGGTGGCCAACGTGTCCCGGGGCATTGAGGTAGGCACTGTAGGCGGGGGTGGAGATGAACTTCTTGAAGCGCACGTAACGAAGCTTCTTCAGACGACGCCGTTCGAGGGTGAGGGCGGCCTGTCGGGCGGCGGGGAAGCGCTTGTTGAGCGGATGGTCAATCCAGGGATCACACCACAAAGTGTTTAGTGTAGGTAGTGTGGGGAGGGCCACAAGCGAGGGACACCCAGAACAGTCCAGGTACGCCAGATTGGGAAGCGGGGGGATCAAGGCGAGCACCGGGCATTCGAAGCAATCCAGGATTTGTAGGGCGGGCAATACGGGGATGGTCGCGAGCAAGGGACAGAAGAAACAATCCAAACGCCCAAGCAGGGGCATCGCGGAGAGGGTTGTGAGTAGAGGACATTCATAGCAGCTCACGTTCTCCACTGCGGGCAATACGGGCAGATTCTTGAGCAAAGGACAGCGGTTGCAGTACAGATGCGTCAGGTTGGGCAGGACGGGAATTGAGATGAGCAGAGGACACTGGCTACAGTTCACGTACGTCAGCTTGGGCAGCAAAGGGATGTGGGTGACGTCGGGGCATCCATAGCAATCAAGGACAGTAGCTGCTTCCATCTCCTCCCTTCGGGAGGGGTCGCACACGATGCACATCGAGGATGAGGGAGGAGGGGAGGGCAGTTGAGTTGTGAGAGAAAGCTCCCACCCTCCCTCAGCCCGGATCCCGCGCACAAAAAAACGAAACGGATCAGACCGGACATCAATGCTCGAGCAGAGCAAGCTCATCGGTAGTGAACTGGGACGCGTCCGGGAGTGCCTGCCCCGTCCAGACGAACATCGGGTCCGAGGACGGAGGATGGGGTGGATCGGCAAAGAGACTTGCCATGAACTGGCTCGCGGGACGGACAGGAGCCGGCGCAAGAGCACGCGCGGCCGTGGAGACCGCGGTGGCCACCGCGGTCTGCTTGTGGCCTCGCTCTTTGTGGCGCGCGCGTGCCTTCTCGATGCGCGCTTCGAACTCGAGCTCGTCGGGCGTGGGGTCGCGGTACTCATTGCCGCGCTCGTAGCTGGGCAGGTGGCCAATGAAGGCGTTGGCGAGGTGCTGGTCCGACGCCGCGAGCAGTCCCGTGGCCACGCCGCGCGCGCGCTCAAACAGCACAAACGTCACGGGTTGCCCATGGGGGTTGTGCGAACCGTCCGGGTGGGGCAGCCGCACGCGCCAGCGCAAACCCAGAAAGACATCCGGGTTGTAGTGCACCTCGCTGTCCACGGTCGCAGGATGCACCCGCGCGTCGTTGATCAGCATCGAGAGGCGCAGCCCGCCGGTGGGGGGCATGGGCTCGCCCTGCCGCGTGGCCTTGGGAACGCTGTAGGGGAACTCCACGCGGCACACGAGGTTGCAGATCTTGAAATTGACCACGGACACGAGGATACCGGTTTTATGGAAGATGGTGTCGCGCATCAAGTAGGCTGTGATCAGTGCATGATTCTCGGTCTTGCACCCACTGACGCTCGAGTTCCCCGCGCAAAAGATGCTGCTGGTGGTGTGCACGTCGGCGTTGCGCGAGATCATGCTTGCAAACACGCTGAAGTCGACGCTGCTCCCGATCGCGATGTTGACTTTGGTCAGCGGCAAGCAGCGTCCGAGCTCAAAGTTGCCCACGAAGTTGGCGACCGTCACGTACTCGCCCGAGTGGGCGGCCGCGGCGCTGGCAGGCACCACTTCTTTGTTGACGAGCATGCCACTCATTGCGAAGAAGAAGAGAGAGAGTTTGGAAATGGAGAGCGAGTGGGTGTGTGATATGTACAAAGAGGACGAGGACGCGAAACGATTCAATTTAGCAAAAAAAGGGGAGGAGCCGAGGAAGAAGAGAGGAGAGAGAGAGAGACAGCGGATTCGATTCGATCACTCACGGTCGCTCGTGTCCATGCCCGCGGGCTGCTCTTCTTCTTCTTTCTTCTTGCTGTCCTTGCCCTTGCGCTCTTCGGCGCGTTTGGCCTTCTTGGCCTTCTTCTCCTCTTCCTCCCGCGCGAGATCGCGCCCCTGGGACTTGAGGTAGGCCATCAACTGCTGGCGCTGAAAGATGCGACGGTCGCGACGATCTTCGGGCGGGCACAAGGGGTCGATGTTGGCGAACGCCTGTTCCAGCAGGTTCTCGTTCACCGTCTTGTGCTTGCCGTGCACACGAAGCTTGTGCAGCGTGGCCGAAAGCTGCACTCCTTGTTGCTTGGCCAGACGCGCGAAGAGGACAAGCGCGCGCGGGCTCATGTTGATTCCGGCCTTGCGCATCAGGCGCAGCATGGCCATCGTGTAGTTGATCGGACGGTTCTTGATGTGGGCGTGCGTGGTACGCTGGCGGACCTGGCGCATGCGCGAGCGGGCGATGCGCTCGTTCTCCTTCTCCGCTTCGGACATGTCCTTGCGGCCGGGGAAGGGAGAGCGAGCGGGCGAGGACGGAGGAGGTGGCACCGAAGAAGAAGAAGAGGAAGCCATCGTGGGGAAGCGGAAGACGAAGAAGAAGAGAAGAGAGAGGAAGAGAACGGAGTGTGAGAGGAAGAAGAAGAAGACGAGCGAAGAAGACGAGCGAAGAAGTGGACACCAACGGAGATGGGTTGGAGGAATGACAGAGGGAGCACATCCAGAGAGAGAGAGAGACGCCCAAAAAAAAGTTGTGAGTTCACAGGAGCTCCCCCGCATCTGCACACAGTCTCTCTCTCTCTCTCTCTCTCGGCCAAAGTGAGCGCAAGCGAACGAACGAACGAACCGGTGTCCGTTTCTTCTCCACGGGACCGAAAAAGGGGGAGACAGAGCGCGGGAAAAAGAGATTGCCGAGCGACCGCTGCAGTTCGATCGCCCACCCCATCGCGATCGTGAACTGCACGTTGCGCGTCTGCATCTTGGCGACAAGGATGGGGTCGTGGTAGGTGGCGAGCCGCCGGAAGCGCTGGATGTCCTCTTCCTCCAGACGGCGACCGACCTTGCCCCCGTTGTTTTCCTCCTCACGCGCGATGGCGGCGCCTCGTTCATAAAAGGCCGCGCTGACGATGGCCGCGCCCCTTTTGGACACGTTGGACGCGACAAACACAAACACCTCCGTGGCGTCAAAGCCAAGCGTCCTGATTTGCTCCATCGCATCGGCAGCAATGGACGCAAAGTCCTGGAACGTCTCGGCCATGCCATGGACAGAGTGGCCCTCGGCGGTCAATGCAAAAAGCGTGATGGGGAAGGAGGACGCAAGCCCGGGCTCCGCAAGATGCACGGCCACGATCACCTTGGGCGGGCGGGCCATGAGAGAAGAGGACGAGTCTTGCGTGCAGAAAGAAGAGTGACGGGGGTGGCGGAGCGTGCCTCTCGCTCAAGCGCATGGGAACGAAATGTAACGGATCGCGACGCTGGGATGCATGAAGTAAAGGGGGGCTACAACGACAACGGGCCTTCAGTGCATCAGCCACTTGTTCAAGCAATTTTGAGTGAACCAGGGCTCCGTATGACACACCGTTTGACAAACAACAACAACATGGAAGGCGCCCAGTAATAACAACAGGAGTAGAAGAATCCATTCCGCATAGGGTCCGAGTGTCATCTTCGAAGAAGAAAGAGAAGACGAGAGAGGAGGAGGGGGAGGGGCAGATGAAGGAGTGATTGGAGGACGGAGCGAGCATTTACACAGCTTTTCGCTTGTGGCCTGGCTTGTTGTCGTCCTTGGGTGGTTCGTCTTCTTTGCCTTGATTCTTGGCTTCCACCCGTGCCTTGTGGTTGGCGCGCACCTGTTCTTGTTCGATTTCGCGCAGGATTTTTGCGCGAATCACCTCGGCCTCCGCTGCCTTGTACTCCATGCCGAGCTTCTTCAGGAGATGTTTCACGATTTCCGAGTTGGATGCAGTGGGGCGCACGCTGGGTACGGAGACCTCCGCGCAGCTTTCGCAATACCAGTTCTTGTCTTTTTCCTCTTCTTCTTCCTCGTCGTCGTCGTCATCGGAAACCTCATCGATCTCGGGGACAGCCGGTCGCGGCTGCCCGGCCATCTCGGCCACGAGGCACGCTTTTTCGTGGGCATACGCGGCCTCCGCTTGTGCTTGTTCTCGTGATTCCCTTTCTTGTAGCTTTTCAAAGGCCGCACTCGTCATGAACTCCCCTGCCTTTTCCGTGCAATCTTCTTCGCATGCGCGCACATCTCCGCAGCAGTTGCACCTCACGAGTGAGTCTGAATGCCGAACCATGCCGCACACGTCGCATGGGTAGTGGTCGACGCCCATTTCGATCTCTGTAGAAGGAAGGAGGAAGAAGAAGAAAGAAGAAGAGGAAGAGGAAGAAGAAGGACAACTGGAGGAGTGAGTCCGAGCTCCAACCGTGCCCCCCGGATCAAACTTGTCATTCGCTTCGCGTGCGTCTTTCTCCGCAAATCCGTTTCATCCCTCTCTCTCCTCTCCTCTTCTCTCTTCTCCTCCAAATGCTCTCACGATTCGTGCGCGAGGAAGGGAAGCCGTTCGCCAAGGAGCAGATCGACCGACCTCATGCGCAGTACAAGGGCGTTCTCGTGAAGCGCATCGTCAAGCAGCGCAGCTCCCAAGAGGGGGTGGTGGACCCGAATGACCCCCGGCGCTTTGAAGTGGACGAGGCGATGGCCGCCCGGATGATCCCTTTGACCACGGGCATTGACTTGTGCCACGACCACGAAGAGGCCAAGGTCGTCGGCAAAGTGCTGGCCAGCTACATCAACCCGCACACGAAGATGTGGGACATTGACTTCGCGGTGTACGGGGACACGCCCGAGGGCAGGGAGGCCATTTCGCGCATCGAAGACGGAGGCATGCGCGGTCTCAGTTTGCAGCACGAGGTCGAGACACTGAAGCCCATCGAGGTGAGCCTGTGCTACCGTGGCATGCGACTGGGCACCTGGATTCACTCGCGTGTCGAAGAATCAAACGGTGCCCCGGGTATCCAAGCCCACCGAAATCCATCTTCCGCTACACACGTGGCAGCTTCGTACCGGGACAAGAAAAAGAATTCTTCCCGCACACGCGCCATCGTCGCCTTTGAATTCAATCGACCCGAGACCATCTGCGCACACTACGTCAACATGTCTGCGCCTGTGGCGAGCTCCTCTTCTTCTTCCTCCTCTTCCTCTCCTCCTCCTTCGCGTCCTCCGCTCTCGACCAGCGAAGCGGCTTCCAACTTCCTCATGAACGGATTCAAGGAGATGGAGGAGGCGGCGGCCCGCTCCTCCTCCTCCTCTCCCTCCCTCTCTCTCGTTCCTCCTCCTTCGTCGGGTCAGAAGAAGAAGAAGAACAAAGAGGACGAGGAAGACGAGAGCGAGGAGAAGGAAGAGGACGAGGACGACGACGTGGAGAAAGAGGCGGCGGCCGCCGCCGCAGCGACGGAGGAACAAGACGAAGAGAAGGAAGAGAGCCCGGAGACGCGCATGCAGCGCGAGAAGGCCTTGTGTGAAGAGGAAGAGAGAAAGCAGAAGGAGAGCGGACCCCCTTCGGACCCCATGGACGAGACCGACGAGAAGATCGGCAACGAGTCTGCCCAAGCCTACACGACCGTGACGACGACGCTGGACCGCTCCAACTTGTCGGCGGCCGACAAACAGAAACTCCAGGTGGCCAACGCCAAGCAGACGATCAAGCTGTTCAAGTCGCTCAAGTCGGCCAAGGAGGCCAAGGATGCCAAGGAGAAGGCCGAAGCACAGGCGGCCACACTCGCGAAAGAGAACGCAAAGCTCCACGCACAACTGCGCGCGCTCGAGAGAACGACCAAGGCCGAGAAGGAAAAGACCGCCGAGGCGATCAAAGCCGCACTCGTCAAGGAAGTGGCGGCCGAGTACGAGAAGCTGGTGCCCGACGGGCACCTGGACGGCCGTCGCAAGAAACTGCAGAGCGTCGCGGCCTCCATGACCATGGAGCAGCTGCTTCAGGCAAAGAAAGCATTCGCCCCGTCTCCGATGGAGCGTGTGCACAAGGAAGCACAGCGCGAAGTGAAGGAGTGGATGGACCAACGCCGTGGAGGAGGAGGGCAAGAGGGACGCAAGACGACCGTCGCCGCGAGCTACCGGCCTGCTCCTGCTCATGCGGCGGCGGCGGCCTCTTCTTCTTCTTCCTCCAACTCGAATGGAAACGGCATGACTCTCCAAGAGTTCCAGTCGCGCATCGACCAGGGCCTGCCCATCGATTGTGTGTTGGATTTCGACGCGGCGCGAGCGGAGATGGAGCGCGTCAAGGCCTCGTACAGCCCCGAAGAAGCACAGCAGGTGCCCATCTACATTCCGGGCGTGACCACCATCGACGGAAAGCCTGAGCCTGGCGCGGCGCTCGCTTTCTCGATGCAGGGAATCGCAAAAAGTGTGCGTCCTGGAATGGCGAAAGTGATTTGCGACGGGCTCAAATTTGCCGGCGGCCGTGAAGGGCTGTCCGAGATCGACACGAACCCGAACACGGCCAGTTTCCTGTCCAGGACGCTGTACCACTCCGGCTCGGACGAGGAAGCCATGCACCGCGTCATCGCGGCGTTTCGCGCAACGCGGCCGCACCCTCTGATGGCAGACCAGCGCCGGGCGGCTGCGCCTGCATCGGCGTATTGATCTGCAGCTCGCACGCTTGTCCGCTCGGCGTGACGTCGGGTAGCACATGAACAATCGGAGGTCCCTTGTGTTTCAAAATCAATGCGCGTTGTTGAAGGAACTCGGGTCGCATTTTGAGCGCAGCTAGATCGGCCACCAAAGTGCCGTCGACCAGGCCGTAGTCTTTGTGCGCGCTGGGGGCAGCCACGAGCACCAAGTGCTCGCGCGTGCTGCTGTTGATGATTTGAGAAGGAGGAGGAGGAGGGGAGGGAGAGGGGGCAGCCATGACTACTACTGAACGATGAGGTAGCGATGCACGGGCGTGGGACGGGGGAAGGCCGCAAAGGCCACGGAGAGCGGGTGGAGGTTGTCGATCGAGTAGAGGGTGGCCAGCTCCTTGGCACGTTCGGTGGACAGGGCGGAAGGAATGGACGACGACGACACAGATGAGGAAGAAGAGGAGGAGGAGGAGGAGGAGGAGGAGAAGAAGGAAGAGGACGAAGAAGAGGAGGAAGAAGAAGAAGAGGACCGTTCCAAAGACGGCGGCGGAGAGTGAGGAACAAGTTTGAGAAATCCCGGTGCAATGTCCCGCGAGTCGATCGTGTGCACGTCGATGGCGACCGTGGGACGCTTTCCGTCGGTGTGGAGGAGCGCGGCGCAGAGAATGTGTCGGGCGTCGGTGGACAAGAGGGTCATCACCCGTTTCGCAAGCACCTCTTGAATCTGCAGAGCCACCTTGGCCACGTGTCCCACCATGCTTTCGTCGCGCCCTTCGAAGACCAAATGCGCACGCACCAGGCGCTCCAGACACAGCGGTTGGTCGGGCAAGAAGTCGCGGATGTGCGTGGCCCAGTGCGCCCAGTTCACCTTGTCGGGCAGACGCAGCAAGAACACATTGGCCTTGTCCGCGAGCGCCATGTGCGCGACAAACGTCACGATGGTCTCTTCGGGGATCTTTCCACGGAAGTGGATGCGCTCGCGGAAGCGGACCCATGTGTCGTGGGTCGGGTGGTGGACGACGGAACTGTAGGTGCCCTCGACGGCCATCGGGTGGTCGGTGGTCTCTTCTTTCTGCTTCGACATCAGAGGTGCGAAGGAAGAGGGCAAAGGAGGAGGAGGAGGAAGGGTTTGCAGAGAGAGACCGGCGAGTGACAACGACGGGATGGAGTCGAAGAGGTGGTAGTAGCGTTCGTCGAACAGCTGCTCTTCTTCCTTGGTGGGCTTGGGCGAGGATCCCTCGAGAAGAAAGGCGCGCGGAGGCAACAGAAGAAGAGAAGACGATGCATCGTCCTCCGACCAAGAAGAGAAGCACGAGGGAGAAAGAGGAGGGGAGGGGGGCAGGTGCAGAGCGGGCTGAGGCTGGGGCGGCGGCGGGGGTGCGCGCGGGGGGAGGAGTGCGAAGGAGGAGGAGGAGTACTGGAGCTTGGCCAGCATCGTTTTTGGGAGGGAGGGAGAGGGGGAGGGGGGAGACTTGGGTGAATGAGTGAGCCAGTCTCCCCCCTCTTCCCCCTTTTTGGGAACTGCTGCTGCAGCAGTGCCCCTGAAACGGACCAAGCCTGCTCTCTCTGCGTTCCGTTTCATGAGCTGGGCTGAGCTTTTGCTTTGCGCTCCAAGGGAATCAACAGGGGTTGGAAAGAGCAAGCGGCTGAAATGTTTGGGTTTTGCGAAAAAAACGAATATAGTACAAGGGTGAGATGAGAGAGAAAAGGCACTGCTTACAGCTCATACGGCAGGGTGATGAGGGCGACGACCACCTGATCCTTCATCACCCACTTGGCGCCGGCGTTCGCTTCGTGCTGCATGAACTTTCCATATGCCGTTTGGTGCTGGCTGCACGACGGATCTTGCGCGCACTTGCAGCAGTGGTCCAGTAGAATGGCGAAGAGCTCTTCGATGGGCAGCGCGCAGAACTCCTTGCAGCTCTTGCCAAGCTGTTCTTCGAGGAAGCTCACAGGGATGAAGGCTTGCGTGTAGTCCGCCATCGATTCCTCGATGTGCACGACCTGAACCAACTGCTTGGACTTGGGCACCCGCGCGAGGAGGGCGGCGATCGCTTTCTCTCCTTCTTCTTCTGCTTGCTCCGGCTTGGCCTTCTTGGGGGAGGAAGGGCGGTCTCCTTCTTCGGCGGCGGGCCCTTCCTTGCGCTTGGTTCCGGCAACAACAAAAGGAACCTTCTCGAGAGCAGAGAAGGATGTCACAAAACTGGCGCTCAAGGCATCGTCGTCTGACTTGATGGACACCGCGGCACGCGTGCCCGGCGCGCCACCGGTGATCGTGAAGCATCCGGGCGGGTTGGTGGATTTGAAGCGCACGCGATCGCCCACGGCGAAGACGGGAGAAGGGGCAGCGGCAGCGGCGGCGGGCGCAGCAGGGCGGACTGCATCGAGCACCACATTTGCCGGCTGTTCGTTGAGCAACTTCATGTACCGAGCGTACGCTTGGTCTGCGGACAGACCGAGATCCTTTCCAATGTCCTGGAAATTGCGATGAGCCAGACAATCCTGCAGCAACTTGGTATCGGCAGGGCTCAGTGCAGGGGCAGGGGCGCTCATGGTTTGCGAGTGGGGTGGGTTGGGTAGGGGAGTTGAAAGGGGGCGAGTGTGGTTGAGTTGTGACAATCGAACAAACAAGGGGAGCCAATGCTCGGCGGCAGCAGCGTGCACCAAACGAAACGGACTCAACTTGTCGCTGCCGCCGCTTGTCCGTTTCGCTCCTTGGTCCGTTTCACCGCGCGCTGGGTCTTCTCCACGTGAAGACGCACGACATGCGCGAGCGCGGTCATGCTCTCGACGTCGTCTTCGAACCACGACGAGATGCCCGTCACGAACGCGACGAACATGGCCCAGCGCCGCATGAACGCAGAGATGCGCTGGGCGCGCAGCTCGTTGGCCTCCTTGCCGCGCGCCTTGGCAAAGGTCTTGTCCATCTCGCGCAGGAAGCGCACAAAGTGACTCGACAGGTCCACGGGCTCGGTGGAGAGCAGTGGATCGGGGCGGGACCGTTTGGACGAAGGAGTGTCTTGGTCATCGTGGAATCCAACCGCACCCCCCACCCACCCGGCATCGTCCGCAGGGGCTGCTGCTGCTTTCCTCTTCTTCGCCTTCTTCTTCTGTGGCGGAGGTGGGGGAGGGGGAGCTTCTGCGGTCAGATCGATCTCCATTGCGGGGGGCAAGAGAGAGAAGAGAGAGAGAGTGAGAGGATGGCGAGTGTGTGCGTGGGAGGGGGAGGACCACTCGCTCCTGTCACCCTTCCCTTCGCATGTAACGGATCCGGGGGAAGGCGCGAAACGGACATGGACGCGAGCGGGTAGGAGCCGCCCGCTCTGGCCCCCCACAAGCACGCACGCACACCCCCACACTTCGGGCGGTTTCTTCTTCCTCCTCCTCTCCTCTTCTCTTCTTCTTCTCTCTTCGTCCTTGGGCCCCCCATGGCATCTACGTCTGCGTCCAAGGACGTGGATCCTCTTCTCCATCCTCCATCGGATCGCCCTCCCATCTACTCTGCGCGACTCGAGGTGTTCCCCTTTGCGGACCGCAACTTGTTTGAACGGACCAAGCCCACCCCTTACCCGCTGCAGGTGCGTCCCAGCCCTCCTTTCCCATCTCTGCCCGCCCTCTTCTTCCCTCTTCTGTCTCAGGTCCCTGCACTCGTTTCACCGCCTTCTCCCCTGGGCCTCGACGGTTTGACGGAACCCGAGCTTGTGCGTGCCTGGTCGGAGCCATTGTCTGCCCACTACGCTCCTTTTCTGTACCCCGGTGGCGACGCCGCCTCTGCCGAGTACCTCGTCGATGCGCTCTTCTTCGGGGACACGCCCGTGCCCAACTGGAACTTTGTGTGGCTGGTGGCCTTTCAGTTCTACCTGATCGTCCGCGGGCGCATCCTACGCATCCACATTAAGGGGTACAGCGACGCATTGCCCGCGTTCCTCTTTCTGGTGTTTCGTTCGCGCGACTTCAAGCAATGCCTCGTCCAGACCCGCGAACTCGACAAGGAGGATTTAGGGGGGGTGCTGCCCGAACGCGCAGTCTTGCTCGACTCCCTCGCGGACAGGGCGCGCCAGTTCCCTTTCCACACCTTCTTCTTCTTCCTGGCGCGCTTCGTCGGTTTGCGGCAGCCCGAGCTGATTCCGACGGATGCGGTCCTGGAGGGACTGTACGGGAAACGAAAACGCAGCAGCAGCAGCGCCCACTCGGACAGCGCGCTGCGCATGCTCACGCACTGCATGGTGGACAAGGACAACATGCACCAGTGCCTTGTGCAACTCGGGTTTCGCGAACTCTTGTGGGTGGGCGAACCCACGTCCAGCGTGCCGATCGCCAATGCGCGCACCAAAACCGTGGTCTACCCCAAGGAAACGTCGAACTGCATCCCTTCCTTCCTGTGCCATGCCACCTTTCGCCCCGGATCACCCATAACCACCATTCATCAGGCCCTGCCCTTTGGGGTGCGGCACACGTTGGTCGAGGCGGACCGGGAAACCGCAATGCAGGACGAGAATCCATCTTCCTCCCTCCCTTGCAGCAAGATGCTCATGCGTTGGCCATTGTTGCACGTGGACGAGATCGCCATCGACCAGGTGCGTCCCGAGGCGTGGGAGTGGATGGCCGAGACGGGCACTGTCTCGGCTTTGAACCTGCTCGAGGTGGCCGCCCCGCCGCCACCCGAAACACTCACCCGCTGGGAACGCTTTCTGTGGCAGCTCCCGTTTGGTCCCGAGCACCCTTCTCGCCTTCTGCGCGGTCTTCAGCTGCGTCTGGGCAACGAAGCAGACGGTGTGGCCACACTGACGAGACGATATGGGTGTTCCTACACCCAAACTGCAGCAGACCACGCCATTTGCCGTGCGTTCCTGCACGAAGTGTTTGCATCCTTCCCGACTTCTGTGTTTTCGTCTGGTTACGACCACTTCTTGCAATACGTTCAAGAACACGCAACCGCGGAGTGCCTGGATGCGTTTGCCACGCGCATCCTGTGCCACCCCTCGGCGAACGGCGTTCCCATGATCCGCGATCTCCTCGCGTCGTTTGTGTGGGAAGGGCGCTTCCCACGCTCGTACCTCCCTCCGCTTGCCGACATTCTCGTCCCCCCTCCTCCTCCTCCTCGCACTGCACCCACGGAAGGAGGAGAGACGGTCGCTGCTGCCTCGCTTCCTCTCCCTCCGCCGCCGCCCACCCCTCCCCCTTCCCCTCCGCTCCCTCCCGCGAAGAAGAGGAGACTGGCACCTTCCTCCTCGTCTTCTTCTTCTTCTTCTTCCTCCCGTCCATGGGGACATGTGGAAGGGTTCCTGGACAGGATCAAGGACGGACTTGCCAGCGAGTCTGTTCTCGAGGAACTGAGGCACGCCGCCCACGCACCACCCCTGAGCACCGAACGCAAACGCCAACTGCGCGTGCTGCGTGAGCTCTTTTGTCCCATTGGTTCCGAGCCGCGCCGTCTGCTCTCCCAATCGGCCATTGTCGAGTTGCCCGACAACCTGGTGCCCCTTGCGCGGTTTGTGGAATTCGACGTGCTGCAGTATGGCATGGTTCGACCTGCCACGCGAGAGCGGCTCGAGGCGATGGTGGTCGAAACGGCTCCCTCGATCGACAATGCAATCGAGTTGATGCATTTCTTGGACCGTCATGCGAGCCAGTTTGCGTCTTCTGCCATACTGGCGTCGCCTCCTTTGCGCGCATCGCTCGCGCCATCCCCTGCTGCTCCTCCTTCTTCTTCTTCTTCTTCCTCCCTTCTTCTTCTTCCTTCTTCTCTTTCTCTTCTCCCTCCCCCTTGCTCCTGCCCTCCTTCCCGAAGTGCCTCCCCTGCACGTGCACTTGCGCCCTTTTCTTCTTCTTCTTCGTTGTTTGCGGACGGGGGAGGACATTTTCCTCCCTCGCGCGCCCCTTCGCCTTTAAACTTGACATAAGCAATGCATGGGCGTTTCCCTCCGCTTTCTTGACACACCCGGCACTTCTCACACTGTCCTCTCCTCCTTGTCCTCCTCGTCCTCGTCCGTGAAAACTAAGATGTCCTTTCGTATCCCTCCGCGTGCCAGCGGCCATGGCTCCTCTTCTCCTTCCTTCTGGAACATGGAGGCGTACTCGGCTCCGGGCGTCGGGACGGTCCCTATCCCCGGCACACACGTCGTGGACGTGCCAGGCCACACGGACCATGCGGCCGCCGGCGGCCCCGAAGCGACCAACGTGCCGCTCACGGGCACGGTGGCGGTGGATTTGGGCACCTACCACGACGGGGACTTGGCCAAGGACATGCTGATCTACTCCAAGCAGCACCACCCCGGCGCCAAGGACGTGGGCAATCCGCTGCAACAGATGTACTCGACAATGGGAATCGGTCAGCTCAACTGGAACTACCTGCACAACCCCAAATTCGCCGAACACGACAGCGTGCTGACGGAGCCGTGGCGCCTGCAAGGCGTTCAGATCACCGATCCGGGCACGATGCGCAAGGAACATCGCAACTCCCAGGTGCTGACGGTCACCCGCGCAGGCAGGCACGGGTGGATGCCCAACATCTGGTCACTCACGGCCAACCGCGCCGTCCTCGAGGGCGACCGCCTGATGATCCTCGTGATTCCGTTCGACCCCGTGAGCAACCCGGCGCTGGACCCCGTCGAGTTCGCACACGGGGCGGCGGCTGCTGTGCGCGCGGCGGACACGACCAAATCCATCTTCCCCCCGGAAGCACCGCCGATGCGTGCTGCGGCATGGGCCGCGTCCGCGGGAAAGGTCGACATGCACGACATGTACCGCGTCCTGAAGGCGGCGCGGCCCGACGGCACGCAAAAACTTACCAACGAGCTGTTCGACGCAGTGACCGGGGCGGAGAGCGAGAAGAGTCTCAAGGCGCACCGCCCGTGCTGGGTGCGCATCCCGTACGTGTCGGTGAACGGGTCCGAGCCCGACGTTGCGCTCTTGGCGGCAGGAGGCAAGGTGTGCAAGGTGGAGTACGTGGGCACGGTGCTGCACGTGAACCGCGGCATGAACAACGCCACGTCCGAGCAGCGCCGCTTCGCCGAGGAGGTGGTGCTGCCTGCCTCGCAAGGCAAGGGGTATTGGGACGCGTGGACCAAGTTGGACCGCATTGAAGTTTCGATTCGCAATTAGAGCGAGCGCTCGCTCACGACGGAGCTCGTTCTTCCTCCCTCCCTCCCTCCTCCTTCTTCTCTCTCTCTCTCTCTTCTTCTTCTTTTTTTTTGTTTCCTCGTTTTTCGAATCCCCCTTTCAAACAAACGCCATCGCTTCTACTTTCCTAGTTTGCTCCCTTGGACCTCTTACCGGCCGCGCCTCACTCACTCTCATTCGCCCGCGTGCACAAACGTTTTCTTCCTCCTCTTCTTCCTTCCTTCCTTCCTTCCTCCTTCCTCTTCTTTCTCGCCATGTCCGCCGCTCCCTACAGACGCGACCGCAACTCGCACATCCAAGCAGGCAGTCGGCGCAAGCAATTGCCCTACAGCCGGGTGGACGCACCGGCATGCGGTGCGCCCATGGAGGCCAAGAGCCGCATGCCGCCCATCTTGCCGCAACACAAGATCGTGGTGACGGCCGCGCTCCGCCCGAACGAGCGCGCCTACCGCAAGGCCATTCACAAGGGAACGACGCCCGACACGCTGTACGGTCCTGTGGGTACGGCCACCGATGCGGACCTGGTGCCCAAGCACGGCATGGTGGGCATGTTTGTCCAGCGCGCTGGCGGCAGCACGCGCACGTCGCTGCCGAACGCCACGCCTCTTCACGTGGTGACCAACACCAACGGGCTGCCGCGTGACGTCCTGTTGACCCGCCCGTGCTTCATTCAGGGAGATGCGCACAGCGGCAACCAGCAGGTGACGACCGCCATCCACGGCACGGACACGATTATCAACTACAACGACAAGCCATGGAGCGCCTTTGACCCGTTGTACGTGGATCCCTTCCCGCTCGTCAATGCGGAGACCGGACTGCCCATCGTCTACGGTCCCGGGGGTGTGGAGGCGTCTGTCCAAAACTTCCGCCTGCGCTCGGGCCCGCCGGTCAAGATGCACGCCGAGCTCGTCGAGCAGCAGCGTGCGCTCTTCAACTACGTGCGCAACAAGCAGCTCAACGGCAAGGCCGAGGCGATGGTGGAGGTGCTGCAGAAGGAAGCCACCAGCGGCAAAGAGATGCTGCGCGTGATCTGTGCGTGGGTGGCGGCCTTCTTCAAGGAAGAGATGAACGTTCCCATCCACGATCCCATCCGCGCCTACCTCGAGCTGTGGCTCACGCACACGCTGGCCAACCACCTGGCCATCTTTGCGGCGGACTCCGCCGCGCTGTCCGGGGACTACTCCTTCCGCGCGCTGCAGGCCTTGGTCCTGATCCTGCGCAAGGCCGAGCAGACCAACATGGAGGTGCAGGTCAAGTTCGACTCGGCCCTGCCTGCCGACATTGTAGGCACGCGTTCCCAACAGGCAGGCGGCATGGCGCACGCGCTGATGCACGACGCGCGCGTGACGCGCTTCCTTGAGGCGGACACGATTGCCGCCGTCTCCTGCGAAGACTTGCTGGTCGTCGACAAGATGTGCAATCTGTTGGCCGTCAGCCAGCTGGACATCGCCCGTGAGCGCCGCCGCGACTACCTCGAACGCTACCGCTTCGGCATCGCCCTGGGCACGACGGCCCCGCGCGAGAATGGCGACGTCTTCTTCTTCTAAAAAAGGAAGGTGCACTCGCTCGCTCTCTCTCTCTCTTTTTCTCCCCTCTTCTTCGCTCGCTCGTTCGCTGTTTGGCTCTTCTTCTCTCGCATGCAACATCAAATGTAGTTTTGAAAACAAGAGGGGGTTGGATGGACGAGGGGACGCATAGAAAAAAATTACAAGGAAGAGGAGAGAGAGAGAGAGCGCGCGTGCTCCCGTTCACGCGAACGAGAAAGAGAGAGAGATCTCACTGGCGAGAGGAAGAGCGGTGGCGGCTGCGCTTGCGTTCGCGGGTGTCCTCCTCCTCCTCTTCAGACTCCGCATCGGACTCCTTCTTCTCTTCTTCTTCTTCTTTCTCTTCGGCTGCTGCTTTGCCTTTGGACTTGGACTTGGGCTTGCTCGATGCAGGGGAGGAGGGGGCGGTGCGCTTCTGGCCACGGGTGCGACGGGGGCGTTCCTCTTCTTCTTCTTCTTCTGCCTCCTTGTGCTCCTCTTGTTCCTTCTTCTTGCGCCCTCCTCGCTTGCTCTCCTTCTTCTCCTCCTCTTCCTGTTCCTCCTCTTGTTCCTCTTCATTGTCCGTCTTCGAAGAGGAGGAGGAAGCCTTGGGAGGGCGCACGACCGTGTCGTGGCCATCGGTCAGCGGCGTGGAATCGGGAAGGCCCGAGTCCTTCAGGGCCTCGCGCATGTCGCGGTCGGTGATGGTGGCGCGGTCGCGTGCAAGCGCATAGGCCTCGGCCCGCTTCAGCACCAGGGCTCCGAGGGCCAACGTGTGTGCCTTGAGCGGCGCGAAGGCTTGCTTCTCGATGGGTCCGCCGCGGGAGCGCATCGCCAGGGTCTCGCGGCACTTGGAGCCGAAGTAACGGTCCGAGGCCTTGAGGGCGTTGTCCATGTCCATGGCGTCGGCCATGATGAGGAAGAGAAGAGAGAGAGAGAGGGAGGGGGGGGGGCGAGGAGAGGAGAGGAGAGGAGAAAGGGGAGAGGTGGTGGCGATAGTGGTGGGGCGGTCGAAGTGTGACCTGCGAAGAAGAAGGGGGGAGAGGCAGCGGGAGCGGGGGGGGGTGAGGATTCAAACCGTTTCACGGAAAACTTTCTCGTGTCGACCATAATTGGTCTGTCGCCGCACCAACAGCAGCAACAACGCTCACTCTCCAACTCGCTCTCTCTCCTCCTCTTCCCTTCCTCCCTCCCTCGCACGTAACCCACGCAATGGCAGCCGCGGCCCTCTCCTTTGTGACGGAGAAGTTGAAGGGGCTGGTGATGTCCGCGGGAGAAGACCGACGTGACAGGTTCCCGGCACACAGCCTCGAAGCCTGTCTCCTCCGCGCCACTCATGGAAATGTGATCATCGCGGGCGGGGCCGTCATCGGGCACGAACTGGAGGGGATCCAGCCGCTCGGGCCCCAGGAGTCCGACGTGGACGTGTGGATCTTTGGCAAGGACAAGGACCACCGCGTGGAAGCCGCGCAACACATCTGCGACGTCCTCCGCGGCTTTGACCCCGACATCATGGTCAAGAAACGCGGTCCGAGTGTGCTCACCTTCTACTCGGACCGACTGCCCCTGCCCATTCAAGTCATCATGACCGAACACGCGACTGCAAACGACGTGGTGGCGCGCTTCGACTTGGACGCCTGCCGCGGCTACTACGAGTGGGACGACGCCGCGGGTGGCGTGCAGTTGTTCGCGAGCAGTGCCACGCGCGCCTCGTGGAAGGACCGCGTGGTTCGTCTGACGCCGGTGGCCCAGGGGCGCGTGGAAGCGTATATCAAGAACAGACAAGAGCGCAGTCTCCGTGCCTACGGAGAACCACTGTCGGCAGCGCAAGTGGAGGAAGCGCGCAAATGGGGTGCACAGACCAACGCATACCGACTGGACAAGATGCACCGAAAGGGGTTCCGCATCGATGTGGCAGGCTTCAAGCCGCTGCCGGAGGAGAACCGCAAAGAGTTCCGCCAGTGCGCCGCGGGCGGTGATTTGGTGGAGCTGCACGACCTCGAAAAGTGTGCGGAAAGGATGCTTCCGATGACGTTTGGCCACGAGTGAAGAGGACAGAGAGAGAGCACGCTCGCCCGCAAGGAGGAAGAATCTGTTTTGCTTCCCCCTCCCCCTCCCTTTGTTGTTTGTCTGTTGTTTGCGTTTGCACCCAAAAAACACTCGCCCCCCTGTATTCGAACATTCTGCCCCTCTCCGACCGTGCGCAAGTGGGAGGTGAGAGAGCGTGCCCTGTCCGTTTTTTTCTCTCTCCGGGGGGAAGGACCAAAAAGCGCCTGCTCACACCCTCACACTCCCCCAACCGCCCTCTTCCTCTTCTTCCTCTTCTTCTTCTTCCTTCCTCCTCTTCTTCCTCGTGAACCATGGTCCGCAGCAAGCAAACCGCCCGCGTGAACGAGGACACCCGCACGGCCGGACGCACCAAGTATGTGAAGTCCGATGCCTTTGAGAAGGCACCCTCCTCCTCCAAGGCGCCCCTGACGAAAGGCTCTTCTTCTTCTTCTTCCTCCAAGGGAGCGGCTGCGGCTGCGGCTGTTTCCTCCTCTTCTTCTTCGCATCGCCGCCCGCCCCCTCCTTCGTCGTCTTCGGACGAAGAAGAGGACGGATCCGAAGACGAGGACGACCAGCGCGCGATGCGCGCGCACCAGCGTCGCATTCAAGAAGAAGAGAAGGAAGGCCGCCACACGCACTCGAGCGACGAGGAGGAGGACGCGAGCGAAGGAGAGGACGGAGACTATGCCCCTCCGGAAATCAAGAAGGTCGCGAAGGCGCTTCACATCGACTCGTCGTTCGAGGCCCTGTACCGCGCAAAGCCCACGCCCGAAGAGCTCGTGGCCGCGCGTGCCCTGCGCAAGCAGCGTGCGCACCTCCACCTGCGCGAGGCGCTGCGCAAGAGCAAGCAACGCGATCGCAAGGCCGCGCGTGTGTTTGCGGGGCGCATCCGCGTGGACGCACCCTACCGACGCACGACGTGGCGCACGATGGTGGCGTGCATGCGCGTCCCCGACGATGCCCCCGGTGCCCACCACATCAAGGACTCCGCACTTGAAATGATGAACAAGTCCATCATCTCCCATGCCGAGAGCGTGCTGGGCAAGGCCCAGGACAGCCGTCTCGCGGGCCGTGTGTTCAAGACTCCCGAGGCGGAAGAAAAAGCCCGCGCACTCGAACACGTACGTGTCAAGCGTGTGCAGGACGCCGTCAACGAAGTCACCGAGGCGTTGGACCCGTCCCTCTTCCCCTTGCAAAACGCTCTGCTCGCGCGCATGCAGGAGTTGCAAAAGGACCGTGCGGCCAAACACGAAGAGAAGAACGGACGCTCTCGCCAGCGCAAGGAGATCCTCGCGCAGCTCAAGAACGACGTGGCGGCTCTGTTGTCTGCGGAGGCCACTGTTTGGAACACGCTGAACGAGGAAAGCAAGCGAAAGTTGCAGGCCAGTTTGGTGCGCAAGCGCAACCAGCTGCTCAAGCTCACCGTGCAGGACCTGCGCCGTTCGATTGCGTCCAAGGAAACCACGATCGAGCGCACCAATGATGCCATTCAGACGATTGAAGCGGAGCGCACGGCCGCCGCCAACGCGGCCTTCGACAAGGCCACACGCGAGAAGAACGAACGCGTGCAGGCGCTCATCGCCCTGCGCGAAGACCTGGCACACATGCTCAAGAATTCGCCCGACAAACTGATAGTGCACAAGAGCATGCGCAGGGAGCGCGACGAGCTCGAGAAAAAGGTACAGGCCTCCGAGCGCAAGATCGCCCGTGCCAAGCTGTCGTTGGAAAAGCGTGCGCACCTGATCGACGAGCAGAAGGCCATCGCCCAGCGCGCCATGCATGCCCTGGAACACGACGCAGATGCGTCCAAGCGCGCCCGCCGTCGCGCCCGCATGACTGCCGAGGAGCGCGCCGCCGACGACAAGGAGCCTAAGGTGGGCTTGCGCGCACTGCTCAAGACCAAGGAAGGCGAGCTGAAGAAGGGGCGCGCCCTCGGTCGCGAACTGGAGCTGCAAGACGTGGACGGCGACAACTTGTTCTTCGACATGGTGCGCCTCCGCGCGGCCTCTTCCTTGGCGGCAGCGATGGAAGACGTCCCTGCTGCGGACGAATAGGCGCGATGCGTGCTCTCCTCTCCTCCTCCTCCTGTATATACTCCCCTCCCCCCGCTTGCGCTTCTCCCTTTCGTTCGTTCGTTTTTTCAATCGCATTCGTAATTTTTGCAAAAATACGTAAAGTACATTTGGCATGGAAGAGCAAGAGAGCGAACGCGAGAAAAGGGTGGCCCAAGAGGGAGAGAGAGAGAGGAGAGGAACACGAGTTCCTCACGCCATCAGCAGCGTGCGGACGACCAGGTCCTTGGTGTGCACCAAGCTGTCCAGTGCGAGCTGCAGCTCGTGGCGTACGTGATGCGGCAGCTCGGTCTTGCCCGAGGATGTCACTGAGTGGATGAGCTCCACGGAACGGATGAGCTCCATGGAAAGGGCCTTGTAGGTGACGTTGGTTTCACGGACAATATTGTTCGGGGAGGCCACATTGAAGCGCACTTCGACCTGTGCAACAAGTGCATCGAACAGGGAGCGCTGCTGGGCAGGCTGGGACTCGAAGCCAGGAATGGGAGAGAAGTCGCTTTGCTGTCGAATGGGGCCCAACGAGGAGGGGGGAGCGATCGAGGACGAGGAAGAAGAAGAAGAAGAAGACATGGCTGAGGAGAGAGAAAGGAAGAGGAGGAGGAGAAGGGAAATGCTTTCCAGTTGTGAAGAGAGAGAAAGCTCTACATCTCCATGGCGGCGGGGCCTTCTTCTTCCTTCTTTTTCGTGGGTGCCGCCGCCGCCGGTCGGGTGAGCTCGGCGAGTTCGGCTTCGCTAATCCGGGCGTTCCGGGCGGGGTCCAGCGGGTTGGTGTCGCGCACCACGGGCACGGGGCAGATCCAGCAGTCGGCGCGGTAGGCACGGAAGCCCTCGTGCGGGAAGAAGTGCCCCACTTGCTTGTGACGCGGACACATGATCTCGTGTCCGCCCTGCTGTGGCACGCCTTGGCGGGTGCGCCAGGCGCGTCGGAACTCGATGGCCTGCAGCATGAACGCGCCCTGCATGGGCAGCTTGGGCTGTCCCTCCAACTGGCGGCAGAAGCTGCGCACGAGGTAGGAACGCAGGTCCTCCCACGCCGCCATGCAGTAGTCCATCCAGGTTGTCTGCTCGCCGTGAAGGATGGAGGGATTCATCGGTTGTCCCACCTGTGCTGCGGCCTTGGCCAGCTCCGTCTTGGCGAGTTCCCATGCACTGCGGGCGCGTCGGATGCGCTCGAGGACGTGGGCGTCTTCCTTCTCTCCGAGCGAGGCAGGCAGAGGAGAGCACAGGATGGAACTGCGCGGGTTCGCCGGGCAGCGCAGGCACGTCACCAGGGTCGGTTCGATCGGATCGCGCAGGACCAGGCGGTCATGCTGCGTGGCGCCCTGTGGGAACGACGCACGCTCTGCCGCACGAACGGCAAACTGGCACAAGAGGAAGTCGCGGAAGCTGGACTCGCAGATCAGGTGCAACAGGCTGTGGATCGGACGAGCAGGGCCCGGTTGCATGTGCTCTTCCAAATGGAGGCGCACGAGATCGCGGAACGTCGAAGGGAGGTCGCTCGTGGAAGAAGAAGAAGAAGAAGAAGAAGGCGCACTCTCCTTCTCTTCGATCTTGTTGCGCTTGGCAGTCGGGACCACGGACGAGGAAGAAGAAGAGGAGGGCGAAGACGCAGCAGCAGCCGCGGCGGCGGGAGGAGCCAAGCGCAAAGGGCGAGAGGGGTTCCTGTTCGCGCGAAAGGGCATCTTGCCTTGCGCAGCAGCAGCCGTCGCAGCCATGACGATGAGAAGGGAGAAGAGAGAGAGAGAGAGAAAGAGAGAAGAAGGAGAGAGAAAGGACGTTGAAGAGTGCAAAGGAGAGAGAGAGGGGAATGGCGATTCTTCCATTCTTTCTTTTTTTCCGTTACATCCCCTCCTCGCTGCTGTCGGAATCCGTCTCTTCTTCATCGTCGCCATCCTCGTCGGACGATGAAGAGCCGATCGTGAACTTGATGGCTGTCACTGTCTGCTTAGGAGGAGGCGACGGTGGTGGTGGTGGTGGCGGCGTCGGGCTTGATCGCAATTTGCCAAACAGTCTGTCCATGAAAGCGGGTTGTTGTTGGGCGGCGGTGGCCGCCTCCTCTTCTTCTGTGTCCTCATCAGTAGACTCTGCGGTGACCTTCTTCTTGTTCTTCTTCTTCCCCTTCTCCTTCTTCTTCTTCTTCGTTGTCACTTCGACCACCTTGGGCTTGCTTCGCGTGGCGTAGAGGCCCATGGCAAGCAGGGTCACAAACACCACGAAGAGGCAGTTCCACAACGACTCGTCAAACGCAAAGGGGCACCGCTTGGGCGGGTCGTCGGCGTCGTTGCCGCACGCCAGGCGGTACTGAGGCGCGTCGCCGTGCGTCTCCAGGTACCAAATGCGCGACACGATCATGAGCAACAGCGACGTCGTCGTCACGCTCACCACCAGGCCCAGAATGGGGATAACACGCGACTTGACCAGCAGAAACAAGAAGAGCAACAAGAACACCACCAGAAGCACGTAGCCGAACCAGTCGGGCTGCGCAAAGTACGCGGCCACCAACGACGCGTTGTGCATAAAAATAGGATTCGACACGAGCAGCATGGCCACGTACACAAACCCTTCCACTAAGTTCGTGAGCACCATCACCACGCCCACCGCGATGGCCAGCCCCACCGAGAGCAGCATGCTTTCCTCGCGCGTGAACACGTCGGGCCAATTGTGGTAGAGCACGAAGTAGATTGCCACAGCCAGCAACGAGGACAGCAGGTAGGGCACGATGCGGAGCGCGTTCACACGACAAAGCACCGCGAGCCACGCCACGACCGCCACCGGCATCCCGAACATCACGAGGAACCCATCGGGGTCCTGAATGGACACCATGCGCGTGCGAGCGAGAGGAGAAGGGGGAGGGGGGCGGTTCCCTGTGTTGAAGGACAGGAACACCCCTTTTCGTGCGTCAAGAGACAGACGGCTTTAAAAAGGAGCCCTCCTCCTGTCCTCGCCTTGCACCAAACTGAACGTCTTCCGAATTTCAAAAAAAGTAACGGACACTCCACAGCCCTCCCCCCCCTGTTGCCATTTTCTGGGGACCTGGCCTTGACCCCCTTGTGGCCATTCCGCGGTCTTGCGCCGCCCCCCTTGTGGCCAATTCCCCAGAACGCCCCCACCCCCCCTGTGGCCATCTTCCTCAACGGATCTATTTTTTGGGAGGAGGAGGGAAGGCCAGACCCCCTGTGGCCATCCAGCCAGGCTTCCCCTGACGCCGCCGGGGTTGAGAGATTTGGCAGGGGGGCCCCCTTGTGGCCATTTGGGATTTTCTCTGCAGAGTGAAAAGAAAGATCGAGGAGAGGCTTTCGAGCGGTCCGTTTCTTTTCTTTTTTGTCAGGCTCGTTTCGCTCCTCCTCTTCTCTTGCTCTGTCTGCAACTGGTCACTTCACTCTTCAGGGCTCACAAACTCAGCCGCCTCCCTCTTCTCACACTCCCCCACGCTCCTCGTCTGCCATGTGCATCGGATGCGAACCTCAACTCACGGAGCAGGAGATCATGGAGTCGGAGCGCGTAAGATATATGTACTGTCCCTTGCTGGCCGCGATTCCCCTGCTGCCCAACATGGTCACTCTCATTTGTCACTCTTGCCCTTTGCTCGTGACCATTCCCGTGCTGCCCAAGTTGAAACATCTGACGCTGATGGATTGCCCCTTGCTGGTCACGATTCCCGTGATCCACCAGCTGGAGATGCTTTCCATCCGGCAGTGCTCCTCTCTCACCAGTCTTCCCGTGCTGCCCAGTCTGAGGATCCTTGCTTGCGCCTCCTCTCCATCGCTCGAGACCCTTCCCGAACTCCCGAATCTTCAGACGTTGATCTGCTCTGGTTGTCCTCGCCTGGCCTCTCTCCCAGTGCTGCCCAAACTGATGACCCTGGACTGCGACCCCTGGATCAATCATCCCCTCAACGAGGAACTCCCGGAGGTCCAGAAGGCCGCACGCACCCTCGCCCGTCGCCGTCTCAAGAAGTTGCGCTACGTGCGTTTTAAGAAATTCATTTCCACCCCTGCCCACAGCGCCTACCTCAATAGCCCGGGCCACGTAGGCCACCGGATCGAGACTGCTCAGTTGCGCAAGCTGGGGAGTGAGCGTACTTGAGACCTTTCCTTCTCCCCCTCTCTTTCTCACTCCTCTTCCTCTTCTCTCTGTGTGCATTGCAGATCTCTCTCCTCCTCTTTCTCTTCTTCCATGTGCATCATCTGTGATCCTTCACGCAAGGAAGAGATGGAGGCGGCCGCAGTCCTCGTCTGCGAAGGTTGTCTCTTCGTCACGGCCATCCCTTTGCTACCCATGCTGAGACACCTGTACTGCAAGGCCTGTCCCTCGCTCTCGACAATCCCTGCGCTGCCCAACTTGGTGTCGTTGGACTGCACCGGCTGCCCCTTGCTGGAAGCCATCCCTGAATTGCCCAAACTGGATAACCTGTTCTGTGGCGACTGCCCGTTGCTCGCGACTCTCCCTGGGCTTCCCAGGCTGGTGGACCTGTTCTGTGAGAAGTGCCCTTCACTCGCGTCCATTCCCGCGCTGCCCAAGCTGACGTATATGGAATGCGATCCCTGGATTGACCATCCTCTGAACCATTATCTCCCTGCATTCCAGAAGGCCGCGCGCACCCTCGCCCGGCGCCGTGTGAAGAAGCTTCGCTACGTACGCTTCAAGAAGTTCATCAGCACACCCGCCTACAGTGCATACCTCAACTCGCCCGGGCATATTGGGCATCGGATCGAGACTGCTCAATTGCGCAAGCTGGGCAGTGAACGCACTTGAGACCTTTCCTTCTCCTCCTCCTTCTCACTCTTCCTGTACTGCTCTGTGTGCACTGCAAACAGAAAATGTCCTTGCCCTGCCGCACCCCCATCGCAGCCACCTCGTGCCGGAAGCGCACGCGCGCGGCCTTCATGTCTCCTCCCGCCGTCGTTCGCGTCACCAGAGCAGAAGAGGACGATGTCCTCATCCCTCCCACCGACGACGAAGAAGAGGAAGAAGAAGAAGAAGAAGTAGAGCGCTGCGTCCGCCCCAAGTTCGACCTCCCTCTTTCTTCTCCCACTGCTGCTGCTCCTGCTCCTGCTTCGCACATTCGTGTCGAGGTGCCCCATGCTGGGCTTTCCCTCGCTGTCCCGCTCGGCGACTTACGCCGGGCGGACGGATCCATTCATGCCGTCTTCACCGTCTCCCGTCAGGGCAACTTGTGCTCTGTCTCGATCGACACGTGAAAAACAAGGAAGAGAGAGGGGGCGCGTGGTTGTTGTTTGTTTGCTAGTACAATGTTCAAAGAAGAAGAAGAAATTGCTCTTAGAAGAACGGAAGGCGTGGAAGAGAGCTAATCTCGCTGCGGCTCACAGGCGTGTACGAGGTGGTCTTGGAGGCCACGCTGCTGCTGCTCTGCTTGCGTGGAGGGAGGGGAGGAGGAGGAGGAGGCTTGGACACCACGGGTGGAGAGAAGGAAGACGGCAAGACCGAGGAAGGAGAAGAAGAGAGAACGTGCTCCGTCCCAACTTCGCTCGACAGCGGGAGCAGCGTGTAGGCCCAGAAGCTCGCGAGCGACGCCGCCATGTGCCAGCCCGAGTGCCACTGGATGTTGTCGTCGCTGCCGAACGAATAGGCATACGAGACGCCGTAGCAAACGGCCGTGAGGCCCATGCAGAAGGACATCAGAAAGAAACGCAGCCACCACCAGCCCTGGACGGGTCCACTCGCGCGGATCCGCATGAACTCGATGTAGAGCAGCGCGAAAAAGGTTCCGCCAGAGAGCAGCACCAGCAGCAGGATGCTGGGAACGTCGTCCTGCCACATCGTCACACTGATCGAGGTGACGGGGAGGAGCACGAGCAAATAGGCAGTGTAGGCCGTCTTGCCCATCCAGCAGCGCACAAAGATGCTGATCGTGAAGGCGATCATGAGGAAGGTGGCCAGAATGTCGCGCTGCTGGGCGATGCCGGGTGACTCGTCGGGGCAGTACGCAATGTCCGACTGGTAGCACGCGTGGTAGAGCGACGAGAACCAGATGGTCACCAGCGACCAGCCGATCTGGACGGGGAAGCGGTGCAAGTAACCCTTCCACACGAGCACACCCGATGCGGAGAGCAGGAAGAGGTTGGACAGCACCGCCCAGAGCGAAACAGACGAGGCGGCCATTTTCTTCCTTTCTTTCTTCGCAGGCAGGCGGTGCGTGTGTGAGGAACAAAGGGGAGTCACATTCCATCTGTGCAGGAACCTCCTTTTCTTCTTGTCCTTCACGTGTTTCCTCGATGTGCATCGTGTGCGATCCTGCGCGCAAGGAGGAGATGGAGGCGGCCACGACCGTCGCTCTCTCGGGTTGCGCCAATGTCGTGCGCGTCCCTGCACTGCCCAGCGCGAAAGCCCTGTTCTGCGCCCGGTGTCCTTCGCTTGTGACTTTTTCCGTCTTGTCCAACTTAACGTCCTTGTTCTGCTTCAACTGCCCCAACCTGACGACCATTCCCGCGATGCCCAATTTGGTACACCTCTTCTGTTACAACGGCCCCAACCTGACGACCATTCACGAACTACCCAAGCTAGAAAGGTTGGATTGTGCTGGCTGTCCCTTGCTCACGGCACTCCCGAAACTATCCATGCTGCACGATCTGAACTGCGACGATTGGATCGATCACCCCCTCAACGAGCGCTTTCCTGTAGTACAGAAGGCCGCACGCACCCTCGCTCGTCGCCGTCTGAAGAAGCTTCGGTGGGTGCGCTTCAAGAAGTTCATTTCCACCCCGCAGCACAGTGCATACCTCAACTCACCCGGTCATGTTGGCCACCGGATTGAAACGGCTCAGCTGCGCAAGCTGGGGAGCGAGCGCACTTGAAACTCTCGTCCGTTTCATTCGATTGCAAACTCGTTCGAATCCCTCTGTTCGTCCCTCTCACACCTCGCGCGCTTTCCTTCTCTTCTTCTTCTTCTTCTTCTTCGAGACCATGTGCATCATCTGCGATCCCGCGCGCAAGGAGGAGATGGAGACAGCCACGGTCATCTTATGCTCCGGTTGCCCCCACGTCGCGCGCATCCCCGTGCTGCCCAGACTCCAGTACCTGGACTGCGCGGGGTGCTCCTCGCTCACGACAATTTCCGTGCTGCCCAATCTGACGTACCTATACTGCTACAAGTGCCCCTCGCTCGTCGCCCTTCCTGTGCTGCCCAATCTGTTTACCCTGTGGAGCTACGGGTGCCCCTCGCTCGTGGCCCTTCCCGAGATACCCAATCTGACGGCCCTGCGTTGTGACAAATGGATCGACCATTCCCTCAACCCACGCTTTCCCGCGGTCCAGAAGGCCGCGCGCACCTTGGAGCGCCGTCGTTTGAAGAAGCTTCGCTACACACGCTTCAAAAAGTTCATCAGCACCCCGCAGTACAGTGCCTACCTCAATGCTCCGGGACACGTCGGGCATCGGATTGAAACGGCTCAACTACGCAAATTGGGCAGCGAACGCACTTGAAAATTCGTTCTCTCTCTAGCGTTCATTCTCACCCCCCACTCTTCGCGCGTTCTCTTTCTCTCTCTCTCTCCTCTTCAATGTCGTCGCCCGCTCCGCCCGCTCCTCGAGAGGAAGAGGAAGAGGAGAAGGAGCTTCCCTTCCCTCCCGCGCCCACGACCTTCTCGCCCGCGGAACGCGCTGCCGCGCTGGCCATGGCCTCGGAGCTGCGAACCCGCTACCACGCCGGAAACCGCGAACTCCCTGAGCACTTCCGCACCGTCGAGGCATTCAACGCGCACTTTGCGGTGGAGCTGACCGCGGAGCGCTGGGCCTTCCTCCCGACGTGGGCCGTCATGCTCCATGCGCACAACCGCGACCTAGACGTCCACCAGCAGCACATGCACCAAGCATTGACAGTGGTGGCTGTGCTTGCGCGCTCCGCGACGTCCGCGCAAGAACGCGAAGCTCGCATCTGCGTCCATCTGGAGCCCATGCGTGTGTGCGGCCAGTGGAAGGAGCACGCACTCTTCCTCCTTCACCTCCGTCCTCGCATGCCGTGCAGTCTTCGCGACCTGTTGAGCACCTCCACAAAACTATGGGTCGAGGACCCGACGCAGGCAGACGACGCCCGGGTGGAGGTTGGAATGGCCTGGAAACGACTGTTTCGCAAAGGAGGAGGCAGCCACCACCACCAGACGGACGACGCAAGAGAGATGGGTGCGATCGTCGGTGACTTCGGCTTCGAGATGACGCGCCTGTTTCCCACGTTCCCTGCGTGGCCGACGCACCCCGAGGCGGGCTACGTCGCGGCGCTCCTGGCTGCGGTAAAGCCGTCCAACACGCGCATCGCCGTTCTGCTCGACATCTTTCTCACGCGTGTCCCCTACGCAGACACCCTTCCGACGGGCGAAGCGTTCGCCCAGTGGTACTTGCCGCTCTTCAAGATGGCCACCGCGCTTATCGAAGAAGAAGACAAGCGGGCGTGTGAACTCGGGCAGGTCGTGAAAACGTGGCTCAACCACATGGACGCGCTCGTTCCCAAGTCGCTGCTTGCCTTCTTGTGCGATACCTTCTCGGTGCATGCACACTATTTCAAAGTGCTGGCGCGCATGCGCTTTGACAAGGCGGCATACAAGCAGAAGCGGCTAGCGGTGGGCACTTCTTCTTCTTGATCTTCTTGATCTCGCCGTTCTCTGTCCTCCTCATTCCACACGCGCCCTCCTTTTTAAAAGCAACCTCCTCGATAGCCACTCGCCCTCGCGCGCCGAATACACACACACGCACACAGAGAGAGAAGATGGCGAAGGAGGCCACCGCCACCGGACTGCATGTGGCCGATCTGTGCTCACGGACCGGTCAGGTGCGCAAGCAGCATGTTTCGGCACATGCGGTCCGCATCACCCTCAACACCACACACGACAAGGTGTTCAAGCGGCACCGACTGGTGCTCTACCTCTCTGGATGCGCCCACCCGCTGCTCCTCTGCACCACCACGAAACCCATGGTGCCAGGCGTTCCGCGCACCGTGACACTGCACACCACCACCACCGAGTCGCCCGCGTGTCTCTGCGTTCGCTGGTATGCCTGTCGCTACGACCCACTCGACGGCCTCGAGGCCCAGGAGCTCGTTGCGACTGGAACGGGCACAGACCAGATCGCCCTCCTCGACATTTCCGGTGCACAGGTGGGCACGTTGCGCGTCGAGCTGCCCTCGACTTTTGTCTTCTCTTCTTCTTCTTCTTCTTCTTCTTCTTCTCCTCCTTCAACCCCCCGTGGAAACAAGATGTCCGAGGAGCTCATCGGGCGCGTCCTTGTAGCCCAGTTCACATTGGCCACCTATCGTCCGGCCACGGACAACGTCGCTTCCTTTTGGATGGAGCTCGACACGCGCGTGCTCCTCCCTGTGTTGTGGTACCCGTTGCACGCGGCGCAGATCCAATGCGTGGACCCTCGGGCCGCCATCCAACTGCTCGAGCACTGGTGTCGGATCGCGACACGGATGTGTGCACAGGAGGCGAAGCAAACCGGAAGGGACAGCAGCTACAGTACCGAAGAGCGCCTCGTGGCTCTGCTGACGCTGCCGTCGCTCGCCTGGGTGTACCGTCCTGACCGGTTGGTGGACGGCACCGTGACCGATCATTGGTGCTCGCTGTGGTCGCAGCCCACAGGGGAGCGCCAGGCGTTCGACTGCGAGGACGGGACCAAGGCGATCCTCGAGGTCTTTCATGTACTGGTGCGGCTTAGGCTCAATGCATCCAACGCATCTCCGTCGCTGCGTGCCCTGCAGGCATGTGCGCGCCGCTACCGCGCGTGGATGGCCATCGGCGAGCTGCGCAGCGAGGATGGCTCCGCACGACTGGGAAAGAAAGAGAAGAAGGACAACTTCATCACGCACTGCTACCTGATGCTCTTGCCGATGGAAGGGAAGGAGAAGTCCCCCCCTCTCACGATCGAGTCGACAGCGCATGCCTCGGGGGTCTGGACATCGCGCGAGGCTTTCGCACGCACACTCGCCAAGGACCGCGCGTTCTGCCAGACACAGGAAGATGCCATCGACCAATGGAGTGCACATGCCCAAGAGAACGCGCGGGTGCGCATCCCGACCTCGGTCGTGTGTGCCGATGGAATGTATGGCCAGCTGATGGCGCTGATGTCCGTTCAAGATGGGTTCCCGGCCGAGCATCGCCTGATGAACCGCGTCGACACAGCCTCGTTCTTGTTGGGAGGAGGAGGAGGAGGGGCAGTGGAGGGGGAGCGTGTCCCGATTCGCATGCCCGTGGAGACCCTGCGTGCCTCCATGCAGCGAGAGCTCTCGTTTGCGCCTCCGTCAGTATTTCCTTCGCTCGCAGAGGAACGTGAGGAAGAGGACGAAGACTCTTCTTCTTCTTCTCTGGACATGTTCACTTTGGTCGCTCCCAAAACACTTTCGGCGGGCCAGGAAAACGGCCCGCGCGTGTTCCTGTCCGAGGGCCTGTGGCTCGAGCGCGTTCGAATCGCCGTCACTCCTCCACCGAACGCATAGCTTTCCTCGTCCTCGTCATTCTCTTCTTCCTCCCTCTCGTCTTCCTCCTCCTCTTCCTCCTCCACCACCCTTTGTTGCTCCTCCTCTTCTTGTCTCTCCTCCTCTTCCTCTTCCTCCGCTTCGTCTTCTTCCTCTTCTCTCTTCTCTCTCCTTCTCTTCGCCATGCCTCCCTCCATCTCGATGCGCAAGCGCGCGGGCCAGTCGATCGACACGGCGCTCTTCCACAAGGAGCTCAACTACGGCACGTACAACAACCCCGTGGGCAAGGAGGTCGCGGTGCTGGCGGTCGCGGGCATTGAGTTCTCGTTGCTGCGTCTGGCGCAGCGCATGGCCAAGGAGACGCCGCGCATCACCGACGACAGCGTTGTCCACTACGCCGCCACCCACCCGCACGCCCGTCGCGTGACGCGCGGCGTGGTCTGGTGCATCCCGCGCTCGGTGCGCCCCACGGACACGCGCTACTTCCGCCGCCGCGGGCTGGGCGACGTGGACCCCAAGCAGAAGAAGGAGAAGAAAGAGAAGAAGTCGTCTTCGAAGAAGAGCGGAGGTGCGTCTCCGGCCGCTGCCGCATCCTCCTCCTCGTAATTGTCTCTCTCTGAAACGGACGCTGCTCGCTTCGATCCGTTTTGTCCTGCATCTCCGCCTGCCCGCTTGAGCTCCCCTGCGTCGCTAGCGTTCTTTTTTCCATCACAACTCCACTGCTCTCTTCAAACTCTCTTTCTCGTTCCACTAACGCCATGAGCACGCCGTCCGCCGCCGCACAAGCTGCTCTCGTCGCCGCCCAGGCAGAGGTGGACCGCCTCGACCCTTTCCAACCCGGCCGCCTGGTTCGATTCAAGCTACCGTACGCGTGTCGCCTCAATGGCACCGAAGGCGTGCTTGTGGAGCGAGCGAGACATGTAGGGATCTCTTGTTGGATGGTGCGCACGGTGTCTGGTTTGGTTCTTTGCCTACAGGCGACAGATTTTGCCCTCGTCGATGCATGAGCGTCTTCTTCTCTTCCTCCTCTCCTCTCCTTTGAAACGGACTCTCCTCTCTCGCTCGCTTGATCCGTTTCAAAGGAAGAGGAGCGCTCAGGGGCCCCGCTTGTCCTCTTCGTTGCTAGCCCTCCTCTCTCACAACTCAACTGCTCCTCTCTCTTCCAACTCAACAACACTCGAACATGTCCTCGCCGCTCCGCACGCTCGTCGCCCGTGCCCCTGCCCTGCAACGCAACAGCCCTGCGCACGCACCCTCCACCCCTCCCCTTTCTTCTTCGCTCACTGCTGCCGCCCCCAAGGAGGCGCCCGGCGCCCCCTTGCGCAGCAACACGCACCAGATCGACGAGAAGGAGGAGGAGGAGATGAAGGAAGCGGCAGAGGGGCGACGCCTGGTCTTCCCGGAACTGACGGCCGAGGAGAAGGCCGCGAAGAACCACGCACGCCTCGTCGCCTTCATCCAGGGCCAAGTGCGCAGACACTATGGCGTCGCCATCGAGCCCTGCCGCGTGCCCATCCCCACCCACATCGACTACAACACCATCTATCAAACAATGTCGCTGTACATGATTCGCTACTTTGTGACGCAAAAGCCAATCGATGCCAAGTCCCTCGGCGACGCGTCGCTGCTGCCGGCGCTGCTGCTGCCTTCGAACATCCGCGCCGCCGCCGAACAAGAAGAGGTGTTGGAGCAACTGCTTCACTTTGAAGCGTCCGCGAAGCACGTGCCCCACGCGCCCGAGTGCGTCGCCGTGCTGGGCAAGCGCGCGGTCCCTCCGGAACACGCCGCCACCGTCTTCCTCTTCAAGTGCCACTGCGGGCAGCTGGTCGTTCAGTTCCACCTCGTCGTCAAAAAGACGAACTGAACGCTTCCATCGCGGCGAACTGTTCGTGCACGCTCTGCTTCTTCCGCTGCTGCTCGAGTGCTTGTTCTGCCTGCACTTCCTTGTAAATCTCGTCTTCCGACACGCTGTGCCCTTGAAACGCCTTGTCCCAATAGCGGCAATTCCACATCCAACGCACTGCTTCTTCGACAATCTCGTCGTCGCTTGGAAACGCACTGCCGCGCATGTCCTCGTCTTCTTCTTGTTCTTCTTCGTTCGAGTCGTTCATGGAGACGTCTTCGTCTTCGAGGACATTGTCCTCTGAGGAGGAGGAGGAGAACGGCGAGCTCGCTGCGGCCGCAGAGGCGGAGGCGGAAGCGGAGGCGGAAACGGCCTCCTCCTTCTCTTTCTCTTCTTTCTGTTTCTTCTTCTCTTTTGCCTGCATCCGCTTGCGTTGCTTTTTCTCTTCTTCGACGCGGATCTCCTCGATCGCAAGGACGAGCGGGGACATGGAGAAGGAGGAGAGGCTCTTCTTCTTCGGCTTGACGGTCCCCCACAGATGACGCAGCCACATGCGCATGCGCGCGAGGGAAGGCACGCGGCGCTCCGCCGCAGAGGCCGACGTGGCATACGCTTCGAGCATGGCATCGATGCGCTTGCGATGCGACGTGCGCTTCTTGGAGAAGAAGTCTGTGCCGCACAAGACGAGCGCCTCGCCAATCTCACGTGCGCTCAGGCGGTTCCCAAAGAAGGCGACGCAGCTGCGCGCCAACGCGCACATGTCCACCACCACGTTCTTCTCGCAGTGCCACAGGATGCGTGTACATTCCTGTTGGATGTGCGAGCGCTTGTCGTGGTAGAGCAAGTACAGAGCGATCAAGTCGCTGTCGTTCGAGTGCCAGTGGATGTGGTGCGGCACGGAGCGGCGCGGGTTGTTCTCGGCGCGCCACGTGTAGTGCAACAGCGCAGGATCGGCCTCGCCAAAGCAGGCCGACGTGGTGGGGGACGTGGTCATGGGTTGACGACTCTGAAACGTGTCGGTGCGCTCGCTGCGGTGTACGATCTCAACCATCTGCGGCCATTGCAACGCGTCCAGGCGCGCTTGCAGCGTGGGGTAGAAAGAGTCCCACAGGCGCGAGCCGCCCACGCCGTCGTGCGCGCGAGACTTGGCCAGTCGGCGCATGTGAATGGGTTCAATGATCTCCTCGCACTCGACCGTGTCGGCATCGACCTGCGTGCGCTGCATCCATCGGATGCCCTCGGGCACGAACGTGGCGTCGTGCGGGTAGGCGGTCACTTCCGCAAGGCCCGCATTCACGCGCGAGCGCTCCGCCTGCTCCTGGCGCTTTTGCTGGGTCGCGTGCTTTTGGCGGGGCACAAAGGTGCGGTCGTCCAGGAGAACGACGGTGTGCAAAGCTTCGGGATGCTCGATGAACTGCCAAAAGATCTGTGCAAGCGCGGTGTGCGTGAACGTGGCCTCGACCTTGACTTTGGTGTCCTCGCCCGTGGTCTGGTCCTTTTGGTCCACCAAGTGCGGCTTGCCCAAGATGGTCCAGTCCGTCAGCAAGTCGTGCAGGTGCACCGACTGTGCAAAGAGGTCGGCGGTGACGGGGCGGAACGCATCGGGTGCCCACTTGGTGCGCATGCGCTTCTTGATGCCTCCGTCGAGTCCCATTGCTCGAGGAGGAAGAAGAGAGGAGAAGAGAGGGAGAGGAGAGAGGAGAGGAGGGACGAGGAGGAGGCTTTTTGAATTTGTGTGTGTGCGTGGGCAAGCATGCATGGACAGTGAGGGGAGAAGGGACGAAACGGACTCTTCCTCCTCTTCCTTTCAATCCGTTTCAAAGACGAGGAGGGAGAGAGAGCAGAGGGAGAGAGAGGGAGGGCGGCTGCTACTCACAACTCAACTGCCCCTCCCTCTCTCTCTCAAGACTCACACACCCCACACACCCTCGCAAGATGAGCTCTCCCGCCGCCGCCGCTGCAGCACTCCCTGCACAGAAGAAGGAGGACAAGGTTCGCCCGGCAAGTGCGATCGACGGCGAGGAAGAATCGCCGCCGAAAAAGGCCCGCAGCAGTGACAGCACACCCAAGGAGCGATTGGACGCATTTCTCGCGACCTACCCCAAGGACAAACAATTCGTGATGGTGATCAAAACCCGCAGCGCACTCGACGAGATTGATGCGTATTCCTTCTCGCTGCCTGTCCTCGAAAAGCAGTTCAAGACGACCCTCGAAAAACTCCGAAAACTCGATGACGAAAAGCTGTACCGCTTGTTCTTCAAACGGGACGACGAGTTCAATTACGACGAGGACGCCCTGGACGCGTACACGGCGTGTATGAAAGAAGCAAGCCGCGAGGGTTACTTTGGCTATTCGATCGACAACGACGCAGGGGATATCCTTGTGGAAACATTCGCCATCCAGGACTACAGCGAATAAAACAAAGCAAAAGCTGCGGCGCGCCGCTCGCAACCAACTTTTCGCGCTTGATTCTTCGTAAATCGGCACTCGGTTTCTATCATGCAACATTCGCTACTATTGCAACAACAAACAAAAACAAAAACCAATTGCAACGAACGATCAAGTGCGCTCACTGCCGAGCTTACGGAGTTGGGCAGTCTCGATGCGATGGCCAACGTGCCCAGGAGCATTGAGGTAGGCACTGTATACGGGAGTGGAGATGAACTTTTTGAAGCGCACGTAACGAAGCTTCTTCAGACGACGACGCACGAGGGTGCGTGCGATCCGCTGGACCGCGGGAAGGCGGTCGTTGAGTCGATGGTTGATCCACGAGTCGCAGGTGAGCCGAGTCAATTCGGGCAGCACAGGAAGACTCTTGAGCGCTGGACATTTGTTGGATTCCAGAATCATCAGGCTGGGCAGCACGGGGAGGCTGGCGAGCAAAGGACAATCCCAGCAGCCCAGCACTCTCAGGCGCGGGAGTTCAGGGATGGTTGCCAGCAACGGGCAATGGCCCGCCCACAGTTGAGCCAGGCGAGGCAGTACGGGGATGTTCTTGATCAGAGGACATCCCCGGATGTTGAGAGTGTGGAGATCGGGAATCACAGGAAGAGTGACGAGCGACGGGCAATCGCAGCAATGCAGAGTGTGAAGGTGGGGCATTACAGGGATCGTCGTCAGGTTTGGACACCCGGAACAATCCAAGAACGTCAGGTTCGGCATGAAGGGAACGACAGTCACGTTTGGGCATCCAGCGCAAACCACCCACGCGACCGACTTCACAGACTCCTGGCGTAACTCGCACAAGATGCACATTCTTTTCGTTCGAGAGAAGAGAGAGAGAGAGAGAGAGTTCGAACGAGTGGGGGTGTGAACAGAGGAATGCCCGCACCGAGCAAGGAAACGGGGTTGAACGAAGGAGGGGCGTTGAAACGGACACAACGAACGAACGAAAAGAGATTCAAGTGCGTTCGCTCACCATCTTGCGCAGCTGGGCCGTTTCAATGCGGTGGCCAATGTGACCGGGACTGTTGAGGTAGGCGCTGTACTGCGGGGTGCTGATGAACTTCTTGAAACGCATCCAACGGAGCTTCTTCAGGCGACGACGCGAAAGAATGATTGCAGTCAGTTGGGCAACAGGAAGGTGTTCGTTCCTCGGATGATCGATCCCGAGGTCGCAGACAAGTCGCTTCAGCTTGGGCAATGTGGGAAGGGAGGCGAGGGATGGGCATCCATCGACGAACAAGGTTTCCAACAGAGGCAAGTCGGGGATCGCTCTTACGCAGGGCGACTCACAACACGAGAGATTCGTCAACAGAGGAAACATGGGCACGGTGACGAGCAAAGGCGATCTCCAGCAGATCAGGCTCTCGAGCTTCGGGCATTCGGGGATGGTCGCGAGCGCAGGACACTCGACGCAGAAAAGCTTGACCAGGACGGGGAAGGAAGGGAGGCTGGCGAGCAACGGACAGTTGGCGCACCGGAGATACGCTGCGACGGGAAGTTCCGGAACGGTGACGAGCAGGTTGCAGCCAGAGCAATCCAAGAAGCGCAACTGCGGCATCACAGGGAGAACCGCGAGCAGCGGACAGTTTCGACAGTGCAGCCGAGTGAGACTTGACAGGGCAGGAGGAAGAAGTGCTAGTGCGCTACAGCCATCGCAACTGAGGTCAGACAGGTTACTGAGCAAAGGGAGGGCGGTGATCAAAGGGCAGTGGTCGAAAGCAAGCATCGCGAGCCGGGGGGAGTCCGGGATGACCGTGAGCAGAGGGCACAGCGAGCAGTCGAGGCGCAGCAGATTGGGCACGCCGCCGATGGACACGAGCAAGGGGCAATCCCTGCAGAACAATGTTTCCAAGCGTGGCGATTCGGGAATCGCCGTAAGCAAGGGACAGTCGTCGGAACATAGCATGACGAGGTTCGGCAGGACAGGAATCGTCGTCAGGTTCGGACACCCGGCACAGCGCAAGTGGCGCAAGAGTGGCAGGTCGGGGATGATCGTCAGGTTCGGACACCCCTCGCACTCCACGTTCCAAATGGCATCGACCTGATCCTGGCTCAGCGGGGTGCACAAGATGCACATGGCGAGCTTCGAAAAGTGGGCAGGGATTGGAAATGGGAGAGAGCGAGCAATGGGATAAGTCAGAAAAACTATTTAATACGGGGACAACAACGGTCACTCGCGTCCTCACGCGGCCGTGTCCTTGATTTCTTCCAGCTCCGGCAGCTCTTCGTCGTCGCTGTCTAGTTCTTCTTCCTCCCTGTCCTCCTTCTCTTCTTCGCTTTCTGTTGCCGCTTTCAGAGAATCAATGAGACAGGCGGCCAGCGTCTGTGTGCAGCCGAGCCAATTCAAGACGATCGCCTGGCGCACGGTCAGCGATCCGCTCGGATGAAGTACCAGGTTCAGCGCAGCCGCCAGGTCGCTCTTGGATGTGTAAGGCACGCCGTGGATGTGGATGGCGCGTGCGTGCTCGTCGTCGTCGCCCGCCAACGCGCGCCGTTCGCGCATTTCCTGGATCCACCCCTTGAACTTGGGCGATGCAGCTTCCCAGCGCGCCAATCCGTGCAGAACGGTCGCGCTGTTGAGAGCCACCGACCCGCACGCGCTCGTGAAGAAGACGTGCGCTTCGTCCAGCTTGTGGAAGGCGTGGTGAATCTGTGCTTCCGTGCCCACGACCGCGCCGTCTCCAAACATCCATTCCTTGTCCACACTGCCAAACATCGACCACTTCCATGCGTCGGTGTCGTCTTCGATGCACGGAGCGCGTCGGAGCAGCGGAGAAAAGACAGTTCCCTGCCCGTCTTGCATCTCGTAGAAGGCGCCCATGTACATCGGCATGCCGGCACGTCGACGCCGCTCTGCGCGCTTCTGCTCTTGCTCGGGCGTGAGCACGCGCTCTTTCGGCACCACGGGCCCGTTGGAACCCGTGCTGTGCACGAGCACCTCGCGCATCAGCTGTTTGTCGTTCTCTTTGGCCTGCTGCTTGCGCACGCCCTTGAGCAGGTCCGCCGGGAGCTTCTCGCCGGCGTGCTCAGAGGCGTAGTGTTGGCGCTTGCATGCGGGCCGGCAAAAGGTGTGGCCCGGACAGTGCTGGCACGCCAACAGATCGCGCCCAGCCACCTGCGGCCAACACACGCTCAAGCACTCGCGCGAGTGGCAGACCGACAGCGGCGTGGGGCGGGAGTCGCAGAGAATGCGCGTCAAAAAGGGGCGTTCGTCCGGAAGGTCACGCACTGCGAATCGGGGCAGCTCGAGCGCCTTGTGCGTCGTGACGTCGAAGCGCAGTGAGGGCATCTGCACCTCGGGCGGGCAGAGCGCCGTGTGGTCGACGCACAACAGGCTCACAAAGCTCTTGTGGATGTCCTCGGACTGGCGCACGAGCGTCAGGGCGCGTTGGATCTCGGGGGCGGCCTTGGACGTGTCGGGGAAGTAGTCGTTGAGGCACGCAAGAGTATGCTTGCCATGCAAGAAACGCTCCAACTCAGGCACGGGCACGGCCAACCAGGTGGCCATCGCCAGCATGGGCAAGAAGTTGAACACCTCAAAGTGTGTCTCCTGGGGGAACCGCACCAAGAGCACACAGCGGGTCCCGGGTTCGGACAGCTTGCGCGACGGATCACGCGGGTCCGCGCACCCGTGCTCGGTGTTGTACCCCACCACGTTGTGCCAGTCCACCGAGCGGAACCGAAGGACGTCTGCGAAGAAGGCGATGCGCTGTTGGCGGCGCTGTTCGTGGTCGGCGGTCGAGGCCGGAGAACGCATCCATTTGGACTGGAGGCGCTGGCGTGCATCCTGGATCATCCGCCTGTCCTGCAGGAAGTGGCCCTTGAGCGTGGTGAGGTTGGCGGACTCCTGCGCTTGTTCCTGGCGTCGCTTCTCCTTGAAGGCATCGGTCTGCTCTGCGCTCTTGCGTGCATTTGCGCGTGCCGCCTCGTCGGCGAGGGAGAGCTGGGCGGGTGTTTCTTCTTTCTCTTCTTCTTCTTCTTCTTCCTCTTCCCCCTTCTTGTTCTTCTTCTTCTTCTTGTTCCTCTTCTTGCGCTCGGCTTGCGAGAGCACGGGCTTGTGGCCGACGAGGCGCGCTTGTGCGTGCACGTCCTTGACAACGTGCTTGAGACCCTCCATCTTGCGCTCCACGCGCTCAAGCACACGCGCGGTGAACTCTTCGGGGGGAAGAAGAACGGCATCCTTCTTCTTGAGCTCCTCCAACAGTTCTGCTTGGCATTCCTCGTACAGGCGCGCGCGGACATCCTCGTTCACGTCGGGACGCTTGCGCAGCAGCTCCTCCCTCTTGTCGCGCTCCTCCTGCCATTTTCGCTCGGTGTCGGTGCGCAGTACCGACATTTCCAGCACCAAACGCGAGACGTCGGCCGCTTGCAACACGCGCGACGGAGCGGCAGCCGCAGCCTCGATCCGCGCACGGTCTTCTTCGCTTCGGTGATAGGCGGCCTCTTCGCGGTGCAAACGGCGCAGGTAGGACTTGTTGACCTTTTCGGGCAACCCGAGCTTCATACGTTCGGCCCGCATCGCCACGTCCACCTGACGAGCCGCCAGGTCACGGGCGTGCTCCAGCTTGGGTGGTGCGCCCGCTTCTCCTCCGTCTCCTTTGGCGACGATGGCATCGATGAGGCGACGCAGGAGAACGTCACGGGACGGAACGAGTTTTTCGCGCCGAAACAAGGGCAGGGCGAGAATCTTGGCCTGGCGGATTTGCTGTTGCTCCGCCTCATCTTCTTGGGTGTGCGGCGACATCCGTTGCATGGCCGCCATTGTCGAAGAGAGAAAGAGTGTGCGAAGAGCCTTCTTCTTCTTCCTTATGAGCGACAAGAAAAGCTTCGTGAGCCCTGCGACCACGATCGAGTTGCGCCTCGACGACCTCGGAGCTCTCAACGAAGACGAGTACGAGGACGAGGACCTTCACGACGTTCCGGAAGGAGACGAGGAAGAAGAGAGAGAAGAAGAAGAGAAGAAGAAGAGCGGACAAGAGCAGAAGACGGACGAAGGTGTGAGTGACCTGGATCTGGATCCTCTGCCCTCCCTCCCGGCGCATCCTCCTTTCCCCCTCGACCCCTCCCCGTCCGTTTCAACCTCTTCTCTACCATCTTCCACGTCCGCGTCCTTTCCCGCCCGCTACGGACCTGCCGCCACCGTCGCGACCGCGACCGTGAAGCAGGAGTTGGACGCGGAGTGGGAGAAGCAGTCCTGGTGGCGCGGGTGCTGGGGACGGTGGAGCCGCTGGTGGGAATCTCTTTGCATCCGTTTCATGCCGCGGAGGTACACGCCTGTCCTCCTGTAAAAAGGGTTCGGCCCCCTCCCATTGTTCAGCCCGTCCGTTCCCTTCTTCTTCTTCTTCTTCCCTCCCTCCCTCCCTTCCTTCTTTCCTTCGCTTTCCTCCTCCTCCTCCTCCTCCCATGTCCAGTGCCGCCGCGGCCTCCTCCAGTTCATCGTCTGCGGGGTCACAGAACGTGCGCTTCTACATATCGCGCACGATGACCACGCGTTTCATTGGGATGGATCCCACGCGCGCATGCGGTCTGGCCGGTGGCGAGATGATCCTGTCGCTCTTTCCGCTCTTCCTGTCCGATCAGTTCGACGCCTTTTTCGACGGGCTGTGCGAGCTTCGACGACGATGCCACGTCGACTACCACTCCCCCTTGATCACCCTTGTCACTCTCCGTCTCCGTGATTGGTGGCACGCAAAGAAACAGGATCGCATCGATCAGTTCGTGCGATGCGCGGTGGCGCGCGGGTGCGGCGTCGTGTTCTTGCTGGCCAATGAGTGGGCGATTCGCAAACAACCGCCCCCTCTTGAACCGCCCCTTTTTAATCCACCCCGCGCACACTCAGACGACTATTGCGACAAAGCCATTCGCCTCGATGCGGAATTCATCCGCCTGTTGAAAGCGATGATCACACACCCGCTTCACGCCGACCCCTCGCGCGCCGTCGAGTACTTTGCTGTGTTTTGGGGGGAAATTCACGAACGACTGTACAATGATCCCACAAATGCCGACGTGATTTACTACGCGCACAACATCGACCTCGCCGTCACTGGCCTGCTTGCGGAGCTGTCTACGGCGGACGGAGTGCATGCACCGCCTGCCCACCACCCCTTCATGATCGCTGTGCTCAAGCACGTTCTCCGGCAGCATGGCAAACAAGGAGGAGGCGCTCATATGCACCTGCCATGGATCCTCGTGACGGAGTGGGCTTTCCAACGCGAGAACCACGAGAAATGGACCTGTGCACAGGAAACGCTGTACCAGGCGCTGCTCCCGGTGTGCATCGCAGCATGCCGCGGGTCACCTGCCCTCCCCGCTTTCTGGGAGCTCCTCAAAAAAACACATCCATCGACCTCACTGGTCAAGGACATGGAGGCCGGAGGCCTCCGCTTTGGCCTCTGGCTTCCTCCTCTTCCTCCTCCTCCTCCTCCTCCTCCTCCTCCTGCTGCGTAAACGCCTCCCCCCTCCTTTTTTTCAAACCCTCTTCCTTGTTCTCTCGCTTTTGTCCTTGCGTTCATTGTTCGACACACACACACACACTTGCCCATTTCCGATCTCTCTCTCTCTCTCTCTCTCTTCTCCCATGCTCGATCTCTGCCTCCATGCGCTCGTCATCGCGCTCTGGGTGACGCAGGTGTACCCGATCGTGCGTGAGCTTCTGTGGATGCACGAGCACCCGCACCAGATCCCGCCCACGCACGACCACAGGGACGTGCGCAACACCGTGCGGTTGGGCATCCCCGCCGCGGGCCAGTTCCCTCTGACCGACCCCGCCATTCACGCGCGCAAAGTTCAGCTGTGGAAGCGCGTTGTGTGGACGACACTGCCCATGGTCGCATGTGTCTCCTACGTGCGCACCTTCTTCGCCATCCACCGCGCGTTGGACCGTCTGCGCACCGAGGCTTGGCAACGCGGCCCGCCGAAGCACTGCGAGGAGAACCAGCCCGACTACTCGTGGTCCGACTTGATGTTTGCCGACGAGCGTTCCTTCCAAAAGGAGTGCCAAGAGTACTTGGCCGCAAAGCACATGGACTCGACCTGGCCAGGGTTTGGGGAGGTATGGATCCATACCTTCCTCACTCCCCTGAGCACGATCGCCGACATATTGGGCGAGGCGCTGTCGGCTTTTGCGCAGCACTTTTCTACTTTGGTGGTGATTGCCATCCCCGTCGCCCTGTTGGCGATGGTCTTTTTGTGCCCGGGCCACCTGCCCTTCATCCGAACCGCGGGCTGGCGCCACCGACGCGCATACGAAGAAGAAGGGCACCGCGTGCCGATCCCAGAACAGATGCCTTTCCATCTCCTCGTGCACATGCAGCAGCAGCAGCAGCAGGGCAAATCATTTCTTTCCGCCCCTACCAACCCCCTCCTCCTCGCCGACTACTCTCACACCTCCACACCTTCTTCTGGCTTTTGAGATCTCTCTCTCTTTCCACCCCCATATCAAAAATGTCCTCTTCCTCTCCTTCGGCCCCGATCACAGACTGCGACTACATTGCGCATGCGTGGGCCACCTTTGCGAACAAGGCGCACGAACACCGCGTGCACGCGGCGCGCCAAAACGCACACGCGCTGGCCACCGCACGCAAATACCCTCTGCAAGGAGCGGTCCATGCGCGTACAAGCCTCCTGACGCCCCTCGTCGAGGAACTCGTGCAGCAGAACGCAACGATCGACACGCCCGTCCGCGATCTGCTGGGCATGTTCCCCGAGGTCGATGGCACCACACTGTACATCCGCGCGCGCGCCGAGTTCGACCGGTACGTGCGCGCCATGCACGGGTGCAAGTCCGTGTTCGACGCTTACTTTGCGCGCGACGCGCTGGAGGACCGCGCGTACGTGGACGGCCCCCTGGCCGACAAGGTGTTTGCGCAGGTGACGCTGCGCAATTTGAACGACAACGTCCTGACGCGCAAGGCGGCCGCCGCCCACCCCGCAGTCCAAGTCCCATGTCCTCTCCTCGACGAACTTCGCCACCTCTTGCGGATCGCCCAGGAGCGCATCGCGCCCAGCGCGGCACAGCTTCTCCGTGGCCAGCACACCGACCCGACCTACGCCCACGACACGGAAGAGGGCCTCGCGGACCGGGTGCACTCCATCCGCGCGGCCGTGGCCGAGTCCCACAGCATCCTCGACCGGGCCAGGCAAACCGTGCACCGCGATGCACTTCAGCACAAGGAGCGAGGCACGCGCCTGGGCGTGTTTCGACGCGTCCTCCTGGCGCTCGAGGGCGCGGCTGCAAAATGCACGGGGAAGCCGGTGCAAGAGCTGGCGGCGCTTTATGCGGCGTTCGAACAGCGCTGTGCGAACGAGACACGCATCGACGTCGAGGCGCTGCGAGTGGCGGTGCAATCCGGTCTTGCTGCCGACGGATCCGGACCCCCGCAACCGCTCCACAGCCGCCTGACGACCCACTTGACACTGGCCCGCCAGTTCATGCAGGTGCTGCAGACCAAGCAATGGACGACGGGCGACCAAGAGGGCATCGCCACGTACCCCGACGCGCTGCGGACACACCGCGTGCTCCGCGACGCGCTGGCGGCCATAGTAGACATGCTGCGCCCGCTTGGGCCGGACCCGACCCTCGCCAACGTGCTCGGCGAGCTGCATGCAGACCGCCACGACGTACGGCCCGATGCGCTGTCGGACTGGGCCGCGCTCTTCCACGCGCATCTGGTGGAGGTGGTGCGGGCCGAGTACGCGGTGCAGCTCACCACGGGATTGCTTGCGAAGGGTGCCAACGCGACCAACGACGAATTTGTGCGTGAAGCCACCAAACTGCTGGACGCAGCACAGGCGGACCCCAAACGGTGCGTGGTGCTTGCTCGCCAGGTGCACGACGTACAGTGGAACCGCATGTGCAACGCCGCTGCCGCTGCCTCGGTCGTCTATCCGTCCTCCGATTGGACGACGACCCTCGCGCAGTACACCGAGTTCTTCCGTCGCGCGATCGCGGCGCTCGAAGCCCAGGCAGGGCCCCAGGCGTTGCTCCCCCCACCCCTGCAGCCCACCACGTTTGCGCAGTGGACCTGCCCCGCTCCGCTCTGGTTCGCGCTGCGCAGCGGCCTGGTCGCGCTGGCGGGTGCAGGCTCCACTCCCCACCACGTGTTCTTGGCGGCTTCCTCCTCCTCCACTTCTTCTGCACCCGTCACCTTTGCCCATGCATTCGAGTGCGCCCGCCACGCCTTTACCGCCGCCGCGGAAGCGTTTGTGGTCGCATAGAGAGAACTCGACGCAGTCCAATCCGTTTCGTTTTAAACCCTATCTGCTCCTTTGAACGCGTGAAGAAGAAGGCTCTTTGCACCGCGCGCGAGCACACACACACATACATACCGAAGATGGCAGTACCCGCCGCTGCCGCTGCCGCCGATGGGCCGAAGATCAATGCGGCCGAGTTCTTCTCCACCATGACCACGGATCGCTTCGACATCCCGGCCCTTGGCTCCCTTCTCAACGTGTACATCCTCACGAACGATCCTTCCTTGCGCCGTCCATATACGCGCCAGTTCGTGGTTGACCATCTGATCTACACCAATCCTGCACCCGATGCACACAGCATTCAGTTCCAACTGGACAGGGTGTTGAATCTGGTGGCGCAGATGGACGCGGTGAAACACGACGTCGGCCGGATTTGGGACCTTGTGCAGCGCCAGGCAATTGCGCGGAAGAATATTGGTGGCCTTGGTGACTACGTGGTGTTCCTGCTGCAGGCGCATTTCTTTCTCCTCCCGACGCTCACTCCTGCGCAAGTGCGGCAGCTTGAAGTGCTGGCCAGAGAACGAGCAGTGGCGCTACGCGCGCAAGACACTGCGCATATGAACGGACCAGAAGTGCTTCAGCACCAATGGGATGTCGACACGTCTAATACGCTGCTCAGCGCCTGGAGCGAGATGTTCCGGGCGACCCGTCAGCAGCGAGCGTGGAATGCGGCGCGCTTGACGGACCGACTGACCGAAGGCGCCGCCTCGCATCTTCCGGCATTGCCGAAAGGCGTGAGCGACCACATCGCCTCCTTTCTCGTGCCATCGTCCTTTGTGCGCGAACCCCCGCCGCCAAAGAATGCTGCACAAACGGCACGCCAGGCTGCCTTCGAACGTGGATCCAACGTGCGACGCGAGGCTCATGAACAAGAAGAGTGGATGGCGAATGAATTCAACAAGATGGTCGTGGAGGAAGCAGCCGCCGCCGCAGGAGCAGGAGCGGTGGGCGACGATCTGGCCTCTGTCTTTGCGGCAATGCGGATCGACCAACCCGCGTCGACCGTCTCTGCCAGGTGGCAGAACGTGTTGCAGAAGCCATTCACGACGTCCGTGCTGGAAAAAGAAGTGAACCATCTTGCGCAAATGGCACACCAACAGGGACTGGCAGTCGTGCGCCCCCTTGCGCGTGCCTTCTTCCTCGCGCACGAACCGCGCGCGCTCTCTGCACCCGGAGGCGAAACCTGTCTCGAGGCCTTTTGTGACTTGCTGGCCTTCTTCGCCATTCGTGCCGATCCCCTTGCGGTGCTGAAGCACATGCAGCGCACGGCCACGAGCTCCTTTTTGCCGGCCGGCCCCGAGAACGTGGACTGGATCCGGATGCTGCTCTTTGTGCAGGTGCGCTCCATCCTTGTCGCGGACCGCATCCCGGACCGAGTGTTCGTGCGCCAGCTGCGCGACGCGGTGGTGCAGTCTCTGTGCGGGTTCGCCGACTATGCGTCGCTCGCTGCGGCGTGGCCACAGATGGCACATTCCGAGCACGAGAACCTGAGCACCTACAAGCGCATCTTCCACCGGCTGATGCCCGTGCTGCGGCCGCTGTTCGCAGCCGCCCACCTGCAGGCGGCAGAACCCGTGCACCCCGACGCGGTGCGTGTTCCCGTCTATCCCCCGCGTGTGAGTCAGCTCGACGTGGAGCGCTACTGGTCCGTGATCAACTTCTCAGACGAGTGCTACCGCCCGGCGCTGCGTTCCCTGGCACGCATCGGATTGACCGACCCACACCTCCTCGAAACACACGTCCGTGCCTTCTTCCGCCGTCACCTGCGCACCGAGGCCGATCGACTGGACCTCGACGCGGTGTCCCGCCACCTCTGTGCACTGCTGCGCGAACTGGTCTTCCCCCTCTACGCCCATCGCGGTTCGCCGGACGAGGCAGCGAGCCACGTGGCTGCTGCGTGCACGACAATCCGCGACGTTGTGATGGCCGAACAAGCGTACACGTTTCGCCTCCGCTACAAGGCGCTGTGGGCCGACCTGATGATCCACTGCATTCTGCTGCCGCGCTTCAACGTGCACCAGCTCCGTGCCCTCCGCGAGGCAATTCCGCGGCACTATGACCACGATCTCCTCGTCGCCCGCAGTTCCCAGGCACGGGCGATGTATACTGGTTCCCGGCAACTCCTGCAGGAGCTGTTCGCACCCGCTTTCGAGGTCCTGGACGCAGCAGAGGAGGGAGCTGCTGCCGCTGCTGCAGCAGCGGAGGAGGAGGAGGAGCCACACGGAGCCGGATGGCTCGTTCGCCGTCGCCGTTTGGAGCAGGCCCGCGCAGCAGCAGCAGCAGCTGCTGAGCAACAAGAGAGGGAGAAGCAGCAGCGCAGATGAACGCGCTTAGGGAGGGTTGTTGTATTCTTTTTGTTTCTCATGCAAATGGGGCAACGCCCTTCTTCTTCTTCTTCCATTTGCGAAAGAAGAGGGGAACTACACACGAACACACACTGCCCGCCGCTCGCGCCTCTTCTTCTTCTTCTTCTCCTCTTCTTCCGTTGCCCGCGCGTGTGCCGATGCACAGCACCGCAAGAGAGAAAGAGAAGAAGAAGAAGAACCCTTCTTCTTCTTCCGCGCCCTCTTCCTCCTCTTCCTCAACCGTTCTCTCTCCTGTGCCACTTGCCACCCGCTTGCAGCAGTCGCATCTATGGAGGCGCCGTCTGGAGAGGCGCCGGGCACGACCCCATGCACTGCCGCGCCCGCTTGCGCCCCCCTTCCTGATCGAGGAGCCCCAAGCGCTGCTGCTGCATCTGCTGCGGGAGCAGATCCCCCCCTCGAACCCCGCCTCAAACGACGAAAAATTGCAATCGGCACAGGAGGACTTGCGAGCCGTGCTGGCCCTGCCGCAGGAGTTCGCGCACCGCCAAGTGGCCCAGCTGCACCAGTGGCAGCAGACGTATGCGCCGCCTATTTTGCTGCACGCTGTCCTCGCGCTGACCTCCTCACCTTCCTCGCCCGACGCGAACGCGGCCCCTTTGCAGTAGGAGGAGGAGCGGCCCCTTCTCCCTCTCCCTCTCCTCCTCCTCCTCCCGCTCCTTCCTCTTCGGACGAGGACAAACCTCCGCGCCTGAGCCCCTACGTGATGGACGCGCGCCATGTGTCGATTGCGTGCCCACACAACAAGACGCATGCGCCCATCACGGAGATCACGTTTGACGCGCTGCTGGAGGCCTACCGCTGCGTGGAAACGCTGTTTGCCACGCACCACCCGGGCCCCTGGCACGAGCCCAGCAAGTACCAGGCACACGTGTGCCACGTGTCGCGCTGCCCCATGGTGCAGCACCGCCAGATCTACGTGTGCCTCAACAGCGGCAACTACCACCTGTGCGGCGAATACACTTGTAGGTTCGGGTCCGACCAGGAGGCACGCATGGCGTGTCCGGTGACGGACTGCTCCTTCTCGGCGGAAACCACGCAGCAGTTCACCTGGGGCTACAGCGACGGCGTGCGCTCGGACGAGCAGATTCGCTCGACGCAGTACAAGGACAAGCACCGACGGCCCACGCTGCTGCAGATGGACCGCCGCACGCGCACTGCACAGTCCCTGGTGCGCGCCTCTCCTGCCTCTGCCCTGGCCCCGCAGCGGCCCGAAGACCGCGCGATGGACGAACTCCAAACGGCACGCAAGGTGGCCGTGTTTGTGGGACCCACCAAGTCGGTTGCACAGACGCCCCTCTCGGTGCGTGCCGAACAGGAGAGCGACCGCGTCCCCATTGTGGACGAACAGCGTCTGCTCGTGCTCGGACGCGAGATCGAGGCTGTGTATCGCCTCTTGCTGGCCGCCAGCACCCCCCCGTCCACCTACACCTACGACTACCACGTGTTCCTCGTGCTTACTTTGATGGGCAGCAACGGCGCGCAGTACAAGAACCGTGTGACGTACGTGACTGCGCACGACGACGTCCGCCGTGCCATGCCGCTCTTTGACGACGCGCTGCTTCTGGCGGGCACCAACCGGCGCACCTACTCCAACATGTGCAAGGTGTTTACGCGCGGCATGAGCCAGCATTTCGCACGTACGCTAGGAAATTGAAACAGGATACGAGAGCATGCATGTGTTTGCAATATGAATACAAGAGAGAGAGAGAGAGAGAGAGAGAGAGAGAGAGAGAGAGAGAGAGAGAGAGAGAGAGAGCCGCGTACGAGGAGGAGAGGTCTTTGGCTAGATCAAGATATGAGGCCATGCCACGGGCACCTGCGGCAATGGGTCGAATTCCACCGTGTACGTGCGGTCGCCGAGCTGTGGCATGCGTATTGTGAGCGTGGGCGTTTGACGCGGATCGGCTTGCCAGGAGCGGACAGATCCAGCCGCGCCCACACGCCGCAACCCCTCAAAGGGGTACACGTTCATCGGGACATTCTTCCTGCGAAGGCGAACACGGCGAATCGGAATGAAGCGCTGGACCTGGTCCAATTGATTCAGCCACAACTCGAGATGCGACGTGTGAGGCGGTTGCCATGCATTCGTTGCTTCATCGGCACTGCCGATCACCACGTCAAGGAGGTCGAGCGACTCGCACAAATTTGGACCCACGACACTGACGATGGTTCCAAATCTGTGCTGGTTCAACACGAATACCTGAATGGTTTTCAGGTTTGGCGCGCGTCGGATGCGTAGGAAGTCGAGGGTGTGCATGCGGTCGAAATAAGACGATCTGCTTCTCAGATCGAGAACGAGCGTACGCATGCGGAGTGGCGGAAGAGGAAGAGGGACGTCGATGATGCGCTGCGCGCGATCCCAGTCCCGAATAATACCTGGGGGATCGAGCAGGTAGGCGTTGTGCACGGCGACACTCGCAGCTGCTGTATATGCCGGTTCCGGGGGTGCTTGTCCCTCTATGATGCGCAGCGACACCTGGTCGTACTCGTGGATCGTGCGCGCAAACGCCGCCAGCTGCCGTGCGATCGCGCGTCGCGCCTCCACCGAATTCCCTTCGAGCACCACGTCGACCTTGGCGTTGATCTGGTCGAACGCCTTGGCCAACGACTTGTCTTGCGGGTTCGCAATGCGCTCCTGGAACATGCGCTCGGCGGCGACAAAATCGGTCACCCACACCACACGGTCCGGGTGTGCGTTGCGTTGGTCCAGCGCGGCGTGTTTCTGGAAGGTGGCGGTGCGCATCGCGTTCAGCATGCTCGCGTTGTCCATGAACGATTGGACGTGCGCAGCGACTGCTTTCGGAAGGCCCGCATAGCGGTTCAGGCGAAGCTGCTCGGCACGCTCGGGCGCAGAGGCTGCAGCTGCTGCTGCTGCAGCAGCGGGTTCCAGTTGGCGGGCGCGGGTGCTAGAGGAAGCAGCAGCCGCCGCCGCCCCGCCCATCAACGCGTAGTCGCGCTTCTGTGCCATGATGATGGGTTGAAACTGTGTGTGTACGCGAGGCCAGGCCAGAAGAGAGAGAGAGAGAGAGAGAGCAGAGCACGCGTGAAACGGACAGGGACTGCCTGCGCTTGTGTGCGTGGCGTGTCCTTTGTTTCTTCATGTGTTGTGGTCGAAAAAAGGATCAAACTACAATGAAAAAAAACTGTTCCAAAGACATGCGTGCGCCCAAAAAAACGCGGAGGGTGTGCGTATGTGTGCTAGACGGCTGCTGCTGCTACTGCTGCTGCTGCTTGGCCCGCCGCGAACGGGCGCACCACGAACTGGACGTCGGCGGCGTCGGCGCCCCTGTGGTGACTCGGGAGGAATGCGGCGTTGTTCGCGGGGTTCCAGCGGAAGGGGGTGGAGGAATAGCTGGACCTTCCTGTGTTCAGCGACGCGAAAACAGCGTTCATGTTGGGCGGAAGCGCGCGAACGTGGACGCGCACGGTCGACAAAACGACGCGGCCAGAAAGGTCGTAAATGGCATGGAGCAGATTCCGGATGGACTCGGCGTCGGGTGTCTCTTCCCCCCCCACCACGATCTCCAGAAGCGCAAGCGTGCGGGGCCACTTGCCTCCTCCTCCTCCTGTGCCATCGTTGGAGAAGAGGACCTTGAAGTGGCCGAGAAACACACCCACGTTGGAATCGCCCATGATCTTCACCGTGCGGAGCGCGGGCGCATCGCGGTAGCGGAGAAACGCGAGGCGACGCTCGGAAGTGAACCAGGTGGGTCCCGCGACGTACATTCCGAGCGTCTCCATAGTAAGCGCAGGTTGTTGTCCCACGAACAGAATGCCGTGGTTGGTCACGTCGGCCCAATCGTACGTGACGACGGGAGGGTCGAGCATCGGCGTGCTTGCGTCGGACATGGCTTGGTCTCGTGCCAGCACATTCGTGTGGGCGGGGTTGATGTGGGGCCGGCGTTCATCGACACGAATCGCCACGTCGCGATAGTGATGTAGAGAGCGGGAAAACGACGACATCTGCCTGCACATCGTCTGGCGGAAGGCATGCGTGGGACCGCCATCGGTGCGGAGGGTGACGCGCAGCCGTGCCCCCAGGGGCACGACATTGACCAGCGCGTCTTCTTGCGGGTTCGCGTTGAAGAACTTGGCCAGCCTGCCCTCCATGTTCACAAAGTCGTTGTTCACCCAAACCACGCGGTCGTCGTGCGGCTCGGTGGATTTCACTGCAACCCGGTGCAGAAAGGTGGCGGCTTGCATCGCACGCAGCAGGCTGTCGGTGTCCAAGTACGACTCGATGCGTGCAACAACGTTTTCGTCGAGGCCTGCATAGCGGTTGTCATTGAGCTGCTGGGCGCGTTCGGGCGCAGAGGCCGCAGCTGCAGCAGCGGCGGCTGCCGGATCGAGATGGCGAGCACGGGCGTAGGCAGAGGAGGAGGAAGAAGCCGCCGCCGCCGCCGCTCCGCCGTGCAGGCTCGTGAAGTCCCGCTTCTGCGCCATGAGTTGTGTGGGTGTGTGCGCGCGCGGACCGAGGAACCGGAGTGGAGCGAAGAGCAGAGCGCGCATGAAACGGACAGAACCCCCTGTGCTCGTGTGCTTGGCGGGCCCTTTGTTCGAGAAGATGATCGTACAAAAAATCGCAACAGCAAGATCGAATCGAGAAACAAATACAAACAAAGGGACGAGCTTGCCCAGCTGCTTCCCCTCTCCGCGGGCTCACACGTCTTCTTCCTCCTCCTCCTCCTCTTCTGGCTCCACCACGATCTCGACGTGCATGGGGACAGCATCAATGTCGATGAATGGAAGGATATCTCCCCTTCCTCCACCAGGCTGCGAGGTGATGGTCATCGTGCTCGTAGCCGCGTCCCACGTGTAGGTGCGGTTGCCTTCGATGCGCGAGGCAAGCACGGCCGGATTGGAGGGGAAGTCCGCGAGCAACACGCGCACGCGTTCGATGGCGACGGGACCGAACGCGGAATACAACGTGGCCAACAGGCGGGGCATGTACGTGTTCAAGTCCGGCTCGTGAACTGCACCCGCACTCGGGCGCAGGTCGATCTGGAGCAGCCGAAGTGCCGAGGGCCAGCGGCCGTAGATGTTGTGCACGAATAGGCGCGAGAAGGTGTAGAAAAGCTCAGTCATGCCGTAATAGGCCGTGATCTTGACGGTGTGCAGGCGGGGGGCATTGCGATGTTGAAGAAAGTCGATGGAGCGTCCGTGGCCACCGAACCATGTCTTTGTATCGAGGTGCAGGTGCAGAGTGTGTACCTTGAGATCGGGCAGGTCCGCGGGAAAGGATATGATCTCCCGGCCACCCATGTCAGCCCAGTCGCAAAGGGTGCCCGGGGGATCAAGAATCGACAGGAGCGCACTGTGTCTGCCTCGCTCCAGGGCATCGACCGGGATTCCCCTCCCACCCGCCGGCTGATATCGTTGTTCCGAGAGAAAGAACGACAGCTCGTCGTACTCGTGGATGATGCGTGCAAACGCCGTCAACTGGAGGAGTGTTTGACGACGGGCGGCGGCGTTGTTGTTGTCGCCTGTACGGAAGATGGCATACACCTTTGCGCCGAGGGCAGTCAGAGCTCCCATGGACCTTCGTCCCGGGTTCGCGCGACGCTCTTGCAGCATGCGCTCCACGGCGATGTGATCGGCCTTCCACACCACGCGGCCCTCGTGCGCATGGCGCTGGGTCACGGCGACCCGGTGCTGAAAGGTGGCAGTTTGCATCGCGCGCAGCAGACTTTCGTTGTCCATGAACGACATGACGGCGGCGGTGGAGTCCCGGTCGAGACGCCCAAAGCCGTTCATAGTGAGTTGCTGGACGCGTTCTGGCGCGGCCGCAGCGGCAGCGGCGGCCGCAGCAGCCGGTTCAAGTTGGCGCGGACGGGAGGAAGAAGAAGAAGAAGAAGAAGCGGCTGCCGCCCCATCACCGCCGCCGAACTGAGCATAGTCGCGCTTCTGCGCCATGACGTGAGACTGTGAGGAAGAGAAGAAGAAGAGGGAAGGAGGGGGGAGCCTGTCAATACGAAACGGAACGAGAGAGAGAGCACAGTCGAACTGAAACGGACGGAGCCGCCTGCGCTGCTGAACTGGCCTTGTCCTTTGTTTCCCTCTCTTCCCTCACACAACTCGAAGCCCCCTCCCCCTCCCTCTCTCTTCCTCTCTCTCGGTATGTCCAAGCGCCTCGCCTCTTCCGCCATGGCGGCCACGGCCAACGAGAGCATGCAGTCCGCCGCTTCTTCCTCCTCTTCCAAGAAGGCACGCACGAGCCCCGTCAAGGAGGAAGAGGAGGAAGAAGAGTCCCCTCGCAACGTCGATGCGCTCCTCCCCTCGCTTCCCAACCTGCACCCGCCCTCCCTGAGCTTCCGCGAGTTGGAGATGTCGCAGGCGATCGAAGCCAGTCTGCACGCGACCGACGCCGACGAGCTCAAGGCGCAGGCAACCAAGATGCGCGATCTTTATTTGGCCAGTTTCGACGCGAGCGACCTGCCCGGCGGCTACCCACTGCAGTGGCGCACCGAGATGATCCGCGCCGCCCAAGACGCAGCCGACAAGGACGTTCGAACGCACGCAGGAGCAGCTGCAGCTTCGGCACCCCCTCCTCTCACCTCTAAGGTGTCCATCTTCTACGAGGGAACTCCCTACAACTTCGACGCCACACAGCGCATCCTGCTGATCGGCACGCGCGAGGGCTGCCACGTGCGACTGCGCACGGGCTCGCGCCTGCACGCTGTGGTGCTCGTCCTGCTCGACTGTTTTTATATTGTCGACGTGGGCTCGCTGGTCGGCATCCGACAGGTCTGGCGCTCTTCTACACGCCCCTTGCTCGTCAGCGACGCGTCGCAGCGCCGCGTGATGCGCTGCGGCATCGGCGAGATGGTCTTCGCCACCATGTGCCACGAGGGCCTCGTCTTCAACCCTCGCCCGGCCTATCTCGATGCATAAAACGGCATGCGCTCGCTTCTCTTGTTTTTTTCGTTTGTCTGGAAAAACACATGTAAATGGATTGTTGTTTGCAATTCAAACCGCGTATGCTTTGCTTCAATCGCGCAGCAGCGCGAAAGATGCCTGGCGGCCATTGTCTGCGTGCAGCGTGCAAGTGAGCACCCGGTCGGTGGCGGGCTGACCGCGCCAGTGCGTGAAGCGTGGCCCCATCAGGGCTTGCACGTTTGCGCCCCACCCCGGCAGACTGAGTTCGATCTCCTCGATGGGCAGGATCCCCAGGAACCCTGCGATGTAATCCATCCAGTTTCGCACCCAAAATTCACTTTCGTCTGCGAGTGACGCGGTCCCGGCCAATTCGAGCCGACGCAACGAAGCGCAAAAAGGCACGCCGTTCATCTCCGGGTGCGGCGTGGAGAGCTGGCGCAACAGGTTGTGTGTTCGGAGCTCGTCCGTGTCACTGTTGTCCGTGACACGGATCGTCTCTAGGTGTGGTGCGTGACGGCAGCGGAGAAAATCAAAGGTTTGATCTTCGGCGAACCATGTCAGTTCCCCGTCCATGTCCAGCGTGAGTTCGCGCAGCTTGAGATCAGGCAACGAAGGGGGCACGTAGACGATGCCCTGCTGTGCGGCCGCATTCCAGTGGCGGCGAACGCCCGGCGGGTCCAGCAGCGCCACCGTGGCACGGCGCATGTCTTCTGCATGTTCGTTGGCTTCCCCCTCCTCGCCGAGCGGAAACAAGGCGTCTGCGTGTTGGCGGCGCGCCAGGCGGATGTCGAGGTCGAGCGACGTGTACTCGTGCAAAGTGCGCGCCAAAGCACCCATCTCGTCCACCGCCGCACGCTGCCCTTCCATGTCTGTGTAGAACGAGGAACCGGGAAGAAGAACGACTTGACAGAGGAGATGAAACTCCGTCGTGGTGTGCACGAGAGAGTTCCACGACGACGCCGCGCGTCCGACAGCGCGCTGTCGGAAGATGCGTTCGCCTTCCCGTGCGTCCCAGAGAACTCGCAGTCGGCTCGGGTGCGCATGGCGTTCGTTTCGGGCCACGCCCAGTTGGTTGTGCGAGGTGCGCGCCATGGACGTCATGTCGTTGGTGTTGAGAAAGGCCATGACCTGCGCGGCGAACGCGGTGGGGAGGGCCGACAGACGCGCGCGACTCAGCTGCCCTGCGCGTTCAGGAGCAGACGCAGCAGCCGCCGCGGCTGCTGCAAGAGGGTCGAGGAGGCGAGGGCGACTGCGGTGACTGCTGCCGCCCACTCCCTCGTCGTTGAACGCGCGCTTGCTGGGGTGCGACATTTCTGAGCGCGAGCGAGGAGAGGGACGGGACGGACGATGTGATTTTACTTGGAAAACTCGAAGTTTGTTTGCTGTTCGTTGTTTAAAATGAAAAAAGTACCAAAAAAAGGAACACGCATGCATGCGTCGTCCTCGCCTACTCGGCGTCCTCGTCTTCTCCCTCTTCCTCCTCCTCCTCCTCGTCTTCCTCTTCCTCGTCCAGCTCCTCTGCGCCGGCCTCCTCCTCCTCCTCCTCTCCTTCAACCTCCAGCTCCGGCTTGATGAACGCCAGCCGGGACGTGTTCCCGTTCGTTCCTTGCACAATACATCGCGCGACAGCGATTTCCTCCCGGTCCTCCTCCGGCTCCATCAACACCACGTCTCCACCCTCCCATTGGGTGCAGCGCGGACCCAGCTGAGCGCGCACGTCCGGGTGCCAGCGGCCCACGTGCACCGTGATTTCTCCAATCAGCATGCAGTCGACAAGAGCGATGATGTTGTCGACGAACTTGCGGTGCCAATCGGCGGGAAGGACGAAATCCGGAGTGTCCACCAACGGGATGCTATAAAGCAGATCGAGTGCAGCCAGCAACGTGCAGAAGGCCGCCCCGTCCCTTCGCGCGGGCATCGGCGTCTTCAGCCAGCCGAGGACGAGGAGAGGATAGCCGGCTGCCTGGCTCTCCCAATGGCCTTCGTCTCCGTCTTCGACATCCCGTGCCTGGAAACGGAGCGTGTCCAGGCGAGGAGCGCGGCGGCAGCGCAAGAAGTCAAAGTTTTGCTCGCCCGAGAACCAGGCACTGTCCTCCAGGTCCAGGTTGATGGTCAGCATGGTCGCCTTGAGATCGGGCAACGAAGGGGGAATGTACACCACGCTGCGATCGTCCCAGAAGCGCACCAATCCGGGCGGATCGAGCACGCCGTTCATGGAATCCTCGTCAAAGTTGTGGTGCAGCTCCAGGTAGAGATCGACCGTCGTGTACTCGTGGAGAGTTCGTGCCAATGCAGCCAGTTGGCACGCGCGCCTGCGTCCCGCACGCTGTTCCTCCACTTTGCGCGGGTCCCCCTCCATGTAGTACTCGTTTCCCACCACGCACCGGAACGTGAGATGGAACTCAAAGTTCGGAAGCACCAGCAGAAAGGTGTCCTGCAACCACTTGCGATCCTTGGGATCGCTGCGTTGCGCGCGCAAGTCACGTCGCTCGAGCAACGCTTCGCCCTCCAACGGGTCGGTGATCTCGACGCCGCGTGTCAGGTGCGCATGGGGCTGCGTCTGCGCCGCTTCCATCTGGTTGCGCGAGGTGGTGGCCAGGGACGCCATCGAGGAGTTGTCGAGAAATTCCATGATCTGCGCGGCGAACACCGGAGGCAGCTTCGTCAAGAACGCCCGAGCAAGCTGCCCGTTGCGCTCGGGGGCAGATGCGGCGGCGGCGGCGGCCGCTGCAGGAGGATCGAGGAGCCGAGAGCGGCTGCGGGCACCGCCGCTGCCTCCCACTCCCGCGTCGTTGAAGGTGCGCTTGTTCGACATGTTGGCTCTGCCTGCAAGAGAGAGAGAGCAAACGAGAGAGAGAGAGAAGAGTGAGTGGGGGTGTGTGTGGCTGCTTCTGAGGGGCCCCCCGTTGCTTGCCCTTCGTTTGATTTGCTCTCTCTCTCTCTCTCTCTCGCGCGCGCACACGGTCGTTGTTGCCACGCAAAGAAAAATCCAATTCAAGTCCCCCTCTCTCCCCTCCTTGCCCTCCTCGCGAAAAAAAAGGGAGGGGTCCCGAATTCGGGGGACCTCCTCACGTTCGTGAGTGACACTCGTGAGGAGCCCCCCAAAAATCACGAGGAGAGGACACCAAGAAAAAGACCCCCCCAAAAACGTCGGTTTAATTTTTTCCGGTCGTGTCTCCTCTTCCTTGAACTTTTTGGGGACCTCCTCACACTCGTGAGTGACACTCGTGAGGAGGTCCCCTGAATTCGGCCCCCCTCCTTTTTTTCGCGAGGAGGGCCAGAGGGGTCCCCTCGGCACTCCCCTCGATTTTTCTCTGCAGGGAGCCGAGGGTCTCCGAGGGAGGGGTGCCAAAAAGGAGGCTGGGGGGGCTCCTCGCAAAAAAAGGACTGGGTCCCGATTTCGGGGGACCTCCTCACACTCGTGATTCAGGAGCGTGAGGAGGTCCCAAAATTTTCAAGGAAGAGGACACCGGCGGACGAAAAAAAAAGACACCCCCCTTCGTCGGTTTATTTTTTCCCGTTCGTCTTCTCTTCTTCCTTGAACTTTTTGGGGACCTCCTCACACTCGTGAATCACGAACGTGAGGAGGTCCCCTGAATTCGGCCCCGGCCCCTTTTTTTCGTGAGGAGCTCCCGGCCCTCCCTTTGTGGCGCCCTCTGTTTTGCCGCAGAGAAAACTCTGGCCCTCGGGAGCCGGGCACCCCCTCCTGGGGTCCTCGCGAAAAAAAGGGGGGACCCCAATTTCGGGGGACCTCCTCACGCTCGTGAATGACACTCATGAGGAGGTCCCAAAAATCACAAGGAAGAGGACGAGGAACTCTTTGGTTGAGAACAAACCCCCCTGGATCAACGGTTTAATTTTTTCGGCTCGTGTCTCCTCTTCTTCGTGAATTTCGGGGGGCTCCTCGCACTCGTGAAGGACCCTCGTGAGGAGGTCCCCCGAATTCGGGACTCGGGCCCTTTTTTCACGAGGAGCTTTTGGGGGGTCCCCCCTTCTCGGCCAAAGTTTTGCCACAAAGAAAGATCGAACATGAGATGATGGGGTGGACCGAAGGACGAAGGGGGGGGGGTGGGGGGTGCAATTAGCGTTGCACTACTGCTACTGCACCTCGGGCGCGCACAGTAGAAGCGCATGCTTCCGAGCACACGAGTGCTTCTCGAACGCCGGAGCTGCCCTGAACCGAGACCGGCACGCGGAGCGCACACTTGTCGGTGCAGATGCACACGCGCGTGCAACCGAGGCAGATGGTCATGTTTGGCTTGGAGTCCTTCCATTGGAACGGCGCAGCGCAGCGCACGCAGGTGTAGGAAAGTGAGGGGGCTTCGTCCGCCATGGCGAGAAAGAGAAAGAGAGAGAGAGACTGCGAAGTGTGTGGGGGCGAGAGCGGATACTTTTAAAATTCTTCGGTGGTGCTGAACTGGAGCTCTTCTTCTTCTTGCTTTTCCGGCCACGCGAGGACACCGTCTTTCAGGACAAGCATGTTGCTTTGAAGGAACATGGCCACGTACTGTTGGGTGTTGCCACTGCTCGCGAGCAGTTGCTGCTTGGTCATGCCGACGACTTCGCTCGGGTAGATATTGATGCACGGCCCCCTCGGCACTGGCGGTGGCGGCAGGGGCTCTGCCATGAGGGAGGGAGGGAAAAGCGCGCGCGTGCGTGCAAGATCAAGAATGAGAAGAACAGTGGAAGTGTGAGAAAGAGTTTGTACATGATATGGACTTGAAAAAGGAACGTGACATTTACTCGATGGTCCAAGGCTCTTGAAGCGCGGAAGTCAAGCTCGGCGTGGCCATGTCGCGAAGTTCGAGCAGCGCTTCGAGGGGAGGGCGCGGGAACATGAACTGCGGCACGTGCTTCCAGGTGATCTTGTGCTCCTCGGGCGTCACGCACGAGCACACGCTGCCTCTGTTGGGTGCACGGCGGCAATGCAGCGCAACGCCATGCAGCGCGGGATTGAAGAATGCTTTGAGCTTTTGGTCGATCTTCTGTTCCGTCTGCTTGTACATCTGCACAGTATACGCTGCGGACTCCCACTCGCGTTGGAAGTACGCGGCGGTCCATGCACGGAACACGGGCCACAGTTCGAACAAGCGGGCGCGGCGCTCGCGGTTCCACTCGCTCTTGGTGATGATGGGTCCAATGACGTTCCCAACCCAGTCCTCCCAGTGGAAGCGCTTGCCGAGCTCAGCCAGCTTCTCCCAGAAGCGATCGTGTGTGTGAGAAAAAAAAAAACGACCGACCCACGCCCCATCGGGTGGCTGCAGGAGATCAAGCGAGCGAAACACCGCCACCCCGATGTCGAACAGTGCCACCAGGCCGAGGTAGTCGGCCAGTTCCAAAAACAGCATGTAGTGAAGTGGGGGCACGCGCGTCCAGTCGTGGTTCCTCGCCATGCCGTCGCTGTGCGTGGCGAGGAAGTCGAAAAAGCTGATGGCGCGGTTCCGCGCCTTCTCGCGTGGGTTCACGAAATCAGGCGGCAACGCCACCTCGACTGTGTATCGACCCGTCACCGCGTCTTTGGGCTGCTCTGTCACCAGCTTCAAGATGCTGTGCACGTTGGGCTTGCAGACACGGCGCAAGTTGGACGAATGGAAGAGGATGCGCATCTTGATGGCCGGCAGGACCAGGCAGAAGTCGGGTTCGTCCTCCTCGCGGTCCACCGAATAGGTCATCCACTCAAGATCAGCAGCAGCAGCAGCGGCAGCATGCACATGTTCCGTGCTGTCCAATGACTCAACAGGGGCGCGAGGACGCCCCTTCTTCTTCTCAGGGCTGGCGTCGGGGTCGTCCTCGTCGCGAGGATGTTTGCCCGTCACAGAAGCAGAAGCGGATGCGGCGGCAGCGGCGGCCATGGCGAGTAGGGGGCAGGGGGAAGAAGAGAAGAAGGAGAAGGAGGAGGAGGGGAGAGAAGCACTGGTGTGTGTGTGTGTGTGTGTGGTGGGGAGGGTTCCGTACCCCCGGAGGAGGAGGGGGGAAAGGCGAGACCCTGATCCGATCCGTTACATGGTGTGTTCCAATAGACTCGATCCGTTTCGCGGCAGAAGAAACAGCACGACGGCCACCACGAGAAGCAGCAGGAGACACACATTCAGCGCGTCTTGCTTGGCCTCCTTCACCTTGAGGGACACTTCACGTGCCACCACCGCGCGCAACAGGGTGTTGTCGTCGAACAC
>Ga0157370_10000089_pt1 | contig 103347 bp, 99 predicted proteins | sample C35metaG_FD_113463 | JGI IMG/M metagenome (GOLD analysis project Ga0157370, IMG submission 113463) | Corn rhizosphere microbial communities from Kellogg Biological Station, Michigan, USA - C3-5 metaG | ecosystem: Host-associated > Plants > Roots > Rhizosphere > Soil | place: USA: Michigan...
CGCTTCGAACGCCTGCCCTTGCCTGTCATCGCAGTGGTGCACGGCTTGTGCGCCGGCGGTGGTTTGGAACTGGCGTTGCGCGCCGATGTGATCTTTGCCGCCGAAAGCGCAACGTTCTGCCAGCCCGAACAGTCGCTTGCCCTCGTGACCCTGCTGGGCGGCATCTACCGCGTCGCCGAACGCGCAGGACGCGCACGTGCCATGGAATGGGCGCTGACTTCCGAGCGGGTCCCCGCCGCGACGATGGAGCGCTTCGGCGTGATCAACCGAGTCGTCGCCGATTCCGAGCTGCTTGCAGAGGCGCATGCCTTCGCCGCGAAGTTCGTGCACGGCCCGACGCGTGCCCACGCTGCCCACAAGGCCTTGCTGCGTGCCTGGGCTAACGGCGGTGTCCAGGCAGCCGACGATGTGATGTTCAACATTGCCATGCCCTTGTTCGAGACCGAAGACGTGAAGGACGGGCTGGCTTCGGCCATCAAGGCCCTGAAGGCCGGCACGCCACGCTCGGTGCTCGAATTCAAGGGCCGCTAAGGCCCGTCAAGCTCGCCGCCCTGTACGGCCTGAACAGACGGACTGCAACAGCATGGGCGAGTGTTTGGCCCCATCTGTTGGCCGCCGTCATTGAACTCAAGAAAGCAGGCCGGATTCTGTAAACGCTTCGAGGCGTTGCGCACTCACCTCTTTCCAACGTACCGACAGCGGTTGCCGCTCAGCATCAATGAGATGCAGTGACCTGGCCTGCAGTCTCAGCCGCAATCCGCGCAGAGCATTCTCGGGCAAGCGGCACGAGGTCGGTGAGTTGATTTCAGAAAGCGCGATCAACGCCTGCTTCTTGTAGGTATTCAGCAATACCCGCCCCCGGTTCGATAGGGCCACGACGCAGGGAACGTTAGCAAAAAGGCAAGACCCAATCGCGCTCAGGCATGCCGATTGTGTTTGGGCGTCGGAGCGAAAGCCACGTCTCGGCGCACGGCTTTCGCCCGTCGACCGGATATAAGGGGGCCATAAAAAAAATCAAACGTCGTTAGATATCTCTATCGAATTTCGAAGCCGGTAGAAATCTCCAGAGAACAGAGAGATCAACTCCGAGCAACATTCACTTCAGGAGCCAACGAGCACCAACGCTCCGCAATTGCGCATCCTTCAGACATTCCGGCAGAGATGGCTGCGTCGGTCGAGTCGAAATCGGCGCGCATGTGGTGGAACCGCTCCAGACGCGGATATTCCATCGCCTCAGTCTTGGGGGCGCAGACAAAGCCCGTGTATGCATAGGTAAAATCGGCACCCCCTCCCAGCATCGCCAGTACGTGGATCGAACAACCTTGGCACTGCTGAATAGCCCATCTTTGCATCTCACCCTCCTACGCGCGGTTAAGGCGGTCGAAATCGAGAATGCAAATTCTCTTACCCTGCACCGAGACTATTCCGCTCGATTGAAGCTTCGAAAACGCCCGACTGGCTGTCTCTAGCGTGATGCCGAGATAGGAGCCGATTTCCCCCCGACTCATCTGCAGGCTGAACTCCACCGGTGAATAACCACGAGCCTCAAAACGGCCTGACAAGTTGAGCAGGAACGCTGCGATACGTTGATCAACCGACATCTTGCCGAGAAGCAGCAGCAGCTCCGATTCCCGCACGATTTCGCTGCTCATCGCCCGATGCACAAGTCGCTGAATCTCCCTCACCTCACCGGACAAGTGTTCTAGAAGCTTGAAGGGAATAATGCGAACACAGCTGTCTTCAATCGCGACCGCCTCACATTGGTGATGGTCAGCGAAGACGCCATCGAGACCAAGCGTGTCCCCAACGAGATGAAAGCCCGTAACTTGCGTGAAGCCGTTGATGAGCACAACGGTCGTCTTGAATGACCCTGCGTGGATCGCGTAGATGCTGCCGAACGGATCGTTCTCTCGGTAGAGGGCAGAGCCTTTCTTGACCATCCGCATCGATGAGGTGATTGCATCGATGCACGCAAGGTCCGCCCTCGTCGAAAGGCCGAGCGGCATGCTTGCCGAACGCATTGCCGCCCCAGTGGCACGTAAGCGCGTACGCGAAGGGGAAAGCGTGAGGCTGAACTCTTTGGCAGGGTCGAACCACTTGACGACGCCGACATCCATGTTTGCGCTCCCAAAATCTCCACAGGACGAGACTTCCAGTGGGCTTGATGATCAAGAGCGAACTTGGAATGATGGTCGGCTTGCGAAGGCCGAATACGATTCGTTCGACAGCAACTCGAGGACCCTGCTCAACTCTTATACGCGCCGCAATTCTTCGAGTCAATCTATGAATTGTGCGCGGTAGCCCTCCCCCTCTGGATCATGAAGCCGTAGCTTTATGGGGGGGTCATCGCACGCTGCCAACGCTTTTCTCAAGTGATATCTAGCTGCGCTTCGCTGCGCATGTCGTGGCTGTAAGTTGAGCCGTGCAAAAGTCCAGACGCTGCCTGTTAGAGCAGCGTCGAGAAAAGGTGCTTAGAGGTTAGAGGTTAGAGAAGTTAAGCGATGAGCGCACCTGCCCCCGTGGTCACGAAGGTTGCGTTGGCATTAGGCGGGCAGCCATCTTAGGCGCCTGGCGAGTCCGTGATACTAGCGCTCACCCGTCGTAGCGCACTGATAGGTGGTTTTCGACCGCGTTCACGCTCGGCGCAGACCAAGCTGCTGCCTCCGCTTCGTCCCGTTCGGCCACGGATCGCACGGTCCCCTCAAGCCGGGCAATATGTTCGCGCACTCGCACAGAGATATGACTGGCATCGATACGCGCATTGCGTGTCAGTGATTCGGCAATCCTGTCGCTGACATCCTTTGCATCTGAAAGGTTTTCAACCACGATTGAGTCACTTACCCCTTTGACCCCGGGCAGGTATCGAACCGCGTCGGCTGCGGCGTCCTTCTGGTAGTGCCACTGCACTGTACCCTCGAGCGTGATCCAGCCATTGTTGACGATCGGCCTGACCTGATCCTTGGGAACGGCAACATGCCATCTGAGCGAGTTCAATGCCATTTCAGCCAAGTCGGTGTCATCCGGCTGCGCACCGCTCAGCGTCACATCTAGATTTTCTGCAATTCCGGTCACGCCACAAATGCGCTTGACGTCCTTAATCGCTTGCCACTTATCAAAGTACGTTGGGACTTCACCAGTGAGCGTTACCACACCGTCCTTGGCAAGCACCGCGATCTTATGGTGCTCGACTTGCGGATCCCACGCGAGTTGCCTCTCCACATCCTGACGCAGTTCGAGATCGGTCATCATGCCAACTCCTGTATCGAGCCCTCCTAAAGAAAGGGGGACATAAAAAAGCTAGTTTCCAGGAAGGTTTGTGTATTGATGGAGATCAAGCATCCGCACAGTGAGGCGGGGGTGTAGGGCAATCGGCTGCGACAGTGTTTGCGTACTGTCGCGGCAACCTCTTCAGCTCAAAAAAAAGCCAAGCGGGACACGCTTGGCCTCGGAGGACCCGGGCAGTCACACACCGGACCACACGACTCCGTGCCAATGGCACCGGCCAGATCGTGCGACCAATCATCATCACGAGGAATCGCCCGGACGGGCTAGCACGTATTCGTCCTACCGCATCCTCAGAAGATCACAATAGGCCCTCACTGGCTCGACGCCGCGCCGCGCGGCGCAGCCCGCACGCCGGAGGAGCCCGCCAGCCTCTACCCCGCAGACCTCGGAGCGCGCTGCAACTGCTCAACAAAAACATCTACCAGGCAGACCACTCCATCGGCATGCTCGTCGTCCTCTAGGCCGAGGACTCTAAAGACCCGGTCGTCATCTCCGCCGGCAGCTATCGGCACAAGCGCGCCCGCGCGCTGACTGACTTTGCCCGGGCGTCGGTGAAGATTTCGGATTTGATTGAGGCGGGGGTGTAGGGGTTGGGCTACGGCTCGTATCGCTGGGCGGGTTGGCGGCGGTGCGGGCAGGCAGCACGCTACAATGCAGCTATTGCATCAACGCGGACAGCGAGCGATTGACGTCAACATCGGCAATTTTGCGGCACTGCTTAGGCAGATGGAAGCAGGCATAGACTCCATTCCCGGCTCGTCTGCGAATCAACCACCGTATCGCGCTCGACAATACGAACGACGCCAAGTTCGCGCAGGTCTTCGAGGATGTCAGCGATGTATTCCGCCGCGGTACGTCCGCCGACGATCAGCCAATCGTCGTAATAGAAATCCTCAGATGTCGCGAGCCAGTTGTAGACTGCCTCGAGCGTCGCCCGCTTATTTTCAGCGTTCAAAAGGTGAAGGGCCTTCAGCACGCCAATTGCAACGCTTCCGGAGCGCGATTTACTTTCAATCATTGGTATCTGAATGACTGTTTGTGGCCGTTCGGCGCCCCTCACCTACCCGCGCCACACGATAAATTGCACCGCACAAGACAAAATCAGCCACGAGGCGCGGATACCCATTCATTTGAGCTACACCTCGCGCTTCCCGATTTGGGGCGTATCGGACGGTTTGTCTGCGTTTGCACTATGCAACAGCTCGGATGCACGACTCCGAGCACTGTTACTACCCTGCCCCACCCCTGCGCCATAATGCTGCTGGCTCCGATCGTGCATGTCTTGGCCAACACGCGCGGAGATTTGACCGCCAATCCACGAGAACACCTGATCAGGCACGACGTGGATCAGCGAGAAGGTACCTTGCACCAGCGTCTGACACATCCCCACGTACAAGACGATGAAGCCAATGATGCTCACCAGGCCGGTCAACGAGTCGTACTGGGCGTTCTGCATCGCCACGCCGAACATGGTGTTGAGCAACGTGCCGAGCACCACAATCCCGGTGCCGGCAAGGATGAATCCAATGACCATGAAAACCGGCCGAAACATGACATTCAAGAGGAAGATGTAACCGTGCGTGGTCCGCTGGCCCATGCCCTCTCCATCGCCGTCAAGGTGTGTCATCGCCCAAAGCGGAGCTGCCACCATCGCCTCGCCAACGACGGCGTACCACGACACGATGCCACCGAACCAAATGATGAACGGCAGCATCGGGATGTAGATCGACAACACCGCGCCGAAAAAAAACAGCGTGATGATCATCATGGTGATGAAAGGGCCGAGCGCATCCAGCATGCCTTTCGCCCCCTCTTTGATTGCGCCCAGCACCCCGCCGGAAAACACGTCGCCGACGGCACTAATAGCCTTTCCGGCCAGGGAGTCGGAAGCAGCTAGTCCTCCCTTCACCAGCGCGTAGCCAGAAAGCGCTGTCCACCCACCGGCAAGGATGTAGTCTCCGAGGTTCTTCATGCCGATGAGCGGGTTGGTTGCGCCGTTGGGGCCTTGACCCGAGTTCATGCCGATCGCCATCTTCACAATGGCCTGCCCTGGAAAGATCTTCGACATGATGTTCTTTGGGTCCGTGGTGCCCGTCACCAAGCTATTCACCCTGTCCTGCGGCGTCCCTGTCGATGCGGCCTGTTGGATCTGCTGAGCGTAGGCTGCCAGCACCTTGCGATAGAGCTGGGGGTACGGAAGGTTTCCCAGGTCAGTGCTCGGCACCGCTGAAGCCGTGGCGTTGGCCAAACTGGTCAGTTGCGAGTTCGCTTGTGCAAATGTCTGGTACCACGCCCCCAGCATGACCCACCCGTCACGCTGCAAATTCGACTGGATAAGGCTCCCCAGGCTGTTGATCGTGCTGGCTGAACTAGCGATCGCCTGAGTAACCGAAGCCTGATACTGCAGAGCAGCTTTGTTGATCGTATCTTGCGGGTCCGCTGGACGACCTCCGCTCGCAACCGACGACACATAGGCTTGAGCAGCAGACGACAAAGTCGACTGGATCGTGCTCAGTGCGGTTCGGTGTGCGCTGATCATCTGTTCATACGCGGGCCCGGGGTCAGCACTGTAGACCGTCATGCCATCGTAGTTTGGCAGCGGCTGGGGCGGCTCAATGGCCACCTCTGCCCCACCGCATGACAGACCGAGCTGATTCATCAAGACAATCTTGTCGCCTTTCGCAAGCGTCGAGAATCTCTCGGCCGGATCGACACTCACACCACCGGTGTCGGTCGGCATGCTATCGATCGCAGTGTTCGCCGCCTGAGCGCACAAGTTGGCCTCGAACAGCGCTTTGGCGAGTGACGTGGCTTGGGGTGCGGCCGACGCGGAGATCATCGAGCCACCGCTCCTGAGTACAGCCAGCGCGCTATCGAGCGACAGATTGGCAATGCCAACGCCGGTCATCGTGGCCCATAGCATGATCACCTGCGCGCCGCAGTAGCCCCCAAACAGTGGCACGAGTGACGAAAAGCCAGCGCACATCCGGATGATGAACCAGGGAGATGATTTCTTCGCCCCCATGAATTCACCTTCTTGCCCGGTAGCAATCAATGCTGCGCCGAAGTGGTACGTGGCCCAGAGGACACCGACGGCAAGCATGCACGAGTTCAGTACAAGAAACACCTGGGCAAGCATTCCGCCCGAGCCGCCGCCGGCGAGCGGGTTGTGCACGACAGACCCAAACACCAGCTCGAGCAGAGACATGGATTTGTCGCCGCTACGATTCGCCGCGCTCTGGATATCGCCCATCGACACCTGCGCTTGGGCAAATGACATTGCTGAGACTGCCAAGAGCAAAAAACCTGACACCCCGCGTTGCATGAGCTTTCGCATGACGCCCCCCTTATCGCGACAGGTGTGGGCTGAACAAGCGCAGCCAAGCGCCGTTGCTTTGAAAGAAATCTCGGATATCGCCAAGCGGCTCATCTGGCCGTAAGGGCCCGGTATCCAACTGCCACAACTGATGCTCGAACTTGATGGCAAAGAGCATCGGCAAACAGAGGGCCAGCAACCCGCTAAGCGCTGCGAGGTAGCTTCCGCCGATTGCGCCACCGACTGTGTAGGCCAAGGCGACTGTCACCATCGCCAGGCACAGCCGCTTACGGTTAAGACAGTTCTGGGCAATCACCCTAAGTGGCAAAGATTCAGGTGTGCGCAACGCAAGTGCCTTGCGGTAGGTCCGGATGACCCGCGTTTTCGGTTTCCGCATTTCCAACTCGGCCACCAGGTCACGCACCGTATCCGCACCACCCACGGCCGTTTCCTTGGCGGATTTGATTGCCTTGTAGATGGGGTACCCAGGAACAAAGTACAGGCTGGCCTTCTTGACGTGTCGGCCAATGCTGGACTTGTCCTTTTTCTCGTTGGCTTCAATGTTCATCACTTGATCTCCAGCCGTTGGGCGGCGCGTTCGAGCGCCCGATAGGCCTGCTGCAGCAGGTATGCCCATATCCAAACTAGGGCGCAGCCGACAACGACGGCGCCGAACCAGCGCATCGGGTCTTCCTGGTGGCCCTTGGCGTACCAAATTGCGGCTCCAAACACCCCGTGCGGAAACAGCAGCAGCTCCACCAGAGCAAAGCCGTCTTGCCATGCTTCATGCGTGAATCCGCCCCGTGCGCGGCGGCGGCCGACAACAGCCGGGATTGCCGCCAAAACTTTGAAGAAGTCGCGAATGCTCATGGCTTGTCAGCGCTTGTTGATCAAGAAGAAAAGCTTCCTCGTCATGGGAGTGCTTACGCAGTAACCGTCGACGACCGTGTAATAGGTGGTCATCTCGTTGTAGAAGGCTTCGATCCTCGCGTTGTATTCCGCGACAAACGACGCCTCCTTCGGATCTACGGCGATCAATTTGGCGGGGAGCGGGTCGTCCGGCGTGGCCGGCCCGCGCTGCACGCCACCCTCGGCGTTGGAAGAGATAGCCGGGACTGTCTGGGCCACTGGTAGGCCAGACGCAACCAGGAAGACCACAGCGATGACGATTTTCGCGCTCATACGACCACCTCTAGCCCTGTGCACGCATTGAGCATGAGCCGCATGTCTCGCACACCAAACAAGTAACCCTGCATCCGGGCCGTTGGGGCTTCCTGAATCAACAGATCGAGGTCTGCAAGCGGGATTAAGAACGGATCTCGCAACTCCAAAATCTGCGACAGCTCGCTGTCGCGCGGAAGAGTGGAGATGGGGTGCGACGATAGAATGGGCACAGCCATGATTCACCTCTCAGTAGGTGAGTTGTGGTCAGGCTTGTTGGTCGGTGCCAGCCGACCAACAGGCCGCTTGATAAAGCGAAAACTCGTCAACCCAAGCGCTTAGCGAGGTCCGATGCTCGAGGATGAAAGTACCGTTTGAGCATTTGCACTGTCTTGTGGCCAGTGACCGCTGACAGCTCCAGGATGTTGTCCAGCTTTTCAGCAATACGAGTGGTCGCTTCATGGCGAAGATCATGAAAATGCAGATCTTCGATTCCTGCCCGGTCGCAAGCGCGTACGAATGCCTTCTTCAGGGCCTCGGGTGAAATCGGAAAAACGCGACCGCTGCTGTGACGGTGCCAAGTTGAAAGCTCTGCCAAGATGGAGACGGCCCGGGTCGAGAGGGGGACATCCCGCGCTTCACCGTTCTTGGTGTCATGGAGCTGGACAAACCGGTCGGCGAGGTGCACGTCCTGCCACAGGAGGGAAAGAAGCTCGCCACGACGCATGGCCGTTTCGAGCGCCAGAACAACGAGCGGGCGCACGTATTCATTGCGGCAGCCCCCGGCCACGTAGAAGCCCTCGGCCGTTCGCTGGCTGAGTTCCAACTCCTGCAGCAAACGCTCCTCTTCACCGCGGTACAGCCGCCTGCAGCGTGCCCGATTCTCTTTCGGTCTACGGATCAGTGAGACCGGATTGGTATCCACGTGTACGCCCCACTCCTTACGGGCAACACTGATGACGTGACCGATGAGTGTGAGTTCTCGATTGACCGTTGAACCGGAAACTGCCTTTGCCTTCGAATCGCCCGCAAGGCGTCGATCGCGATATTGGGCAATGCTCTGTCCACTCAGTGCAGCGACTTTCAGTGCAGCGATCGGGTCGGTACGCAGTTTCCGAATGCGAAGGATCTCCAGCGCACCACCCTTTTTGTGCGGCGAAACCTCGTTGCTGTATCGCAACAGGAGATCTCCCAGCGTATTCCGCTCTGCTTCCTTTCTGTCCGCGAAGACACCGCGGTCCATTTCGGACTCAACCCGCCGCGCCCAAGCTTCGGCGTCGGCTTTGGTGTCGAAGGTTCGGTTCTGAATTGGGTAGCCTGCTCGACGGATCTCCACCCGCCAATAGCTACCGCGCTTCCAAATGCCAGCCATTCCTGCTCCAGACGATTTTCGTTCTCGTTGTGTCTGGGCTGATTTTCGGTTCCGCCACTTCTCCGCCAAATGGCGAATTTCGGGGAATTTCGCGCAAAGAAAAAAGGCCCTCGGCGATTGCCTGAGGGCCTTGTTTCATGCGGTTTCCCGCGAATTGGTGGGTGGTACAGGGATTGAACCTGTGACCCCTGCCGTGTGAAGGCAGTGCTCTACCGCTGAGCTAACCACCCGAATGCGGTGAAAACGAGATTATGGCGAAAAGGCGCAGCCGTGTAAATACCCTGGCCGCACATTTTTTTGATCAGGCAGCCGGCGGCGCAGATTCTACAGCTTCGCGCGTCCAGACGGTCTTGCCGCCGCTGGCCTTGTCGATTTCCTTGAGCACGCCGGCATGCGCTTCGGCCTCGGCTTCGGTTGCCAGCAGCACAGGCAGTTGCAGCGCGCTCAGATCGACAGCGACGGCTTCGGCCGACGCGCCTTCGCCAGACTCCAGCATGTCGATCACCAGCGTGTTCTGGCCGCGCGTCATGGCCAGGTAGACCTCGGCCAGCAGTTCCGCATCCAGCAATGCGCCGTGCAGCGTACGGTGCGCGTTGCTCACGCCCAGACGGTCGCACAGCGCATCCAGGGAGTTGCGCTTGCCAGGGAACATCTGGCGAGCCTCGCGCAGCGTGTCGATGTGGCCCGACAGGTGCTCACGGAATGCCGGCAGGCCGAGGCGCTGGAATTCCATGTCAAGGAAGCCCAAGTCAAACGCCGCGTTGTGAATGATCGCCTCGGCGCCCTGCACGTAGTCGCGGATCTCGTTAACGATCTCGGCGAACTTCGGTTTGTCGGCTACGAACTCGTTGGTGATGCCGTGCACGGCCATCGCGCCGGCGTCGATCTCACGCTCGGGGTTGATGTAGAAGTGCAGGTTGCGGCCGGTCAGGCGGCGGTTGACCATCTCCACGCAGCCGATTTCGATCACGCGGTCGCCGGTGGCGGCATTCAGGCCGGTGGTTTCGGTATCGAGAATGATCTGTCGCATCGCGCGCTCCCCTACTCTGACTGGATTACTTGAAGACGACGGTCTTGTGGCCGTTGAGCAGAATGCGGTGTTCCGCATGCCATTTCACCGCGCGGGCCAGCGCCACGCATTCCACGTCGCGGCCGACTGCGGTGAGCTGCTCCGGGTCCATGCTGTGATCCACGCGCTCGATTTCCTGTTCGATGATCGGGCCTTCGTCCAAATCAGCCGTCACGTAGTGCGCCGTTGCGCCGATCAGCTTCACACCGCGCTCATGCGCCTGGTAATACGGCTTGGCGCCCTTGAAACTCGGCAGGAACGAGTGGTGGATGTTGATGGCGCGGCCTTCCAGCTTGCGGCACAGGCCGTCGGAAAGAATCTGCATATAACGCGCAAGCACGACCAGATCGATCTGCTGCTCCTGCGCGATCTCCCAGATGCGGGCTTCCTGCTGGGCCTTCTGCGCGTCCGTCGCCTGCAGCAACGGCAGGTGCATGAACGGCACGTCGTACGACGCAGCCAGTTGGTAGAAATCGCGGTGATTCGAGACGATGGCCGCAATCTCGATCGGCAGTTGGCCGGCGCGGGCACGGAACAGCAGGTCGTTCAGGCAATGGCCGATCTTCGAAACCAGAATCATCACGCGCGGCTTGATTGCGGCGTCGAACATGCCCCACTGCATGGAGAAACGGTCGCCGATAGGCGCGAAGCGGTCACGCAGCATGGCGAGGTCCAACGGCTGGCCCTGCGGCACAAAATGCACGCGCATGAAGAAACGGCCCGTGAATTCGTCGCCAAACTGGTCCGAATCGAGAATATTGCAGCCCTGCTCGAACAGAAGCCCCGACACGGCATGGACGATGCCCGGTTGGTCCGGGCAAGACAGGGTAAGAATGAAACCGGAGTGACTCATGAAGCGTTTTATGTATTGTTGTCGGACGCAAACTGCTGCGGCGCATGTGGCAAACCCAGGCGCGCCAGGGCGTCGAGGGTAACGAGCGTGGCATCGACCGTCATCGCGAAGTCCGCCATGATATCAAGCGCCGCGTCGGGGCTGGCGCGCAAATGACCGGCGACCTCCCCGTCCTGATTGGCGGGGATGAAGCTGTCCGGCAGCGTCAGGTCGAAGGCGAACAGCGTTTCGCACTGGATGCCCTCGGGCACTTCGCGCAGCACATCCAGCGTGCCGCACGGCACCAGTTGCGCTGCCAGATCGGCGCCGATGCCCGCCTCTTCCCAGCATTCCTTCTCCAGCGCGCCGCATGCATCGAAGCCATGGCCGATGCCGCCGGCGACGAGGTTGTCCCACATGCCGGGGTCGATCGGCTTGGTCTGGGCGCGACGGGCCAGCCAGAGCGCCGGCTCGGCACCCTCACCGCCGTCGATCAGGCCGTTCATGTGCGCAGCGTAGGTTCGGATGCCGAAGAAACGCGCGGCGGCGCGCTCGATCAGCGCCAGCGTGGGCGTGCCCCAGCCGGTGTTGACGGCGAAACGCTCGTCGCGCCAGCCGCGCACGTGGCCGTCTTCCGCCAGGCGCATGATGACTTCGGCCAGCGCCGCGGTGCACTCGGCCTCGCTGGCGAGCGTCTGCCGCAAATCGACCCGCTGCCTCGACACGTCGAACCACTGCGGCCAGCGCGCAAGCAGTGACGCGCGCTCGCGGCTCAGCCAGCCGACGCGTTGTCCGGCAACAATCCACGGGATCAGCGCATCAACGTCGAACGCCAGCCGGGCGGCCAGGCCGTCCCGAATGCGCTGCATACGCTGGTCGGTCATATCAGCGCCCCACCACATCGGGCGTGCATTGTGCTTTCCGTGCAGCACGGGTCGCGCGATAATGCGCCGTTAATACAAGCCGTCATCAGACTGGAGAAACAAGGATGGATGAAATCGACGAGCTGTCGGATCTGCCGACCCCGCGCTTTATCTGGGGCTTCGCCATTGCCGTCACACCGTCCGGCGAAGTGTCGCACGATGAATTCGAATATCTGACGCACACCCGCACACCGCGCTTCACCTGCCGCGTGGTCGAACTCGAAGACGCACCGGCCGAGCCGGAAGACGAAGGCGACATCGACGGCCGCATCGTCCACTTCGACAACCCCAAGCGGATGTTCTACATCACGGACTTGGGCCTGGCGTTGATGAACTTCACGCTGTTCGACAAGGTAGACAACAAGTCCAAGCTAAAGGACGCCTGCGACCAAGCCATCGCCGACTGGCTCACCCGCCGCGAATTCCTCGACTCCGAACCGGACGACGACGAAGATTGATCGCCTGATCGCCTAGCCCTGACCGGCGGCGCTGCCATCTTCGGCAAAGCGCAGGTCGGTCAGGCGCACATCGGCGTAGGAACGCCCGGCATCCAGCAGGGCCGAAATCTGCGCCTTCACCCGCTCTTTCTGAGCGCGCAGCGCACGCGGCGGCACGGTCGAATCCTGACCGGTGTGGTGCAGATACAGCATCTTGTAGGTAAGTTGACTCACCATCCACTGCCGCAGCACGCGGCGCCGGCCGGCATGGTCGGCTTCCAATCCATCGATCTGCCCGAGCAACGCGGAAAACGCTCGCGCCAGGCTTGCCGGCTCCGTTGCCTCGCCAGCAATGCAACGTTCGGCCAGGGCGCGCGCTTCTGCCGGGGACATGGTGTCGTCTGTTTCAACGAAGCGATCCGTCGCCGGGTCCGGGCGCGGCGGCGCAGGCCGGCTTGCCAGTCGAGCAGACACCCCGGATAGCGCTTCCTGGGCACGGCGGATGGACGCTTCCAGCGCTTCCGCACTGCTCGGCACGATGCCAATGGTGGTCGGCATGTCGCTCGATTCTTCGTCTCGTTTATTGACGCCCATCGCTCCCTCCGGTGATCGCCCTCGGCCATGGTGCCTGGCAGGCGAAGCGGAATTGTAGAACGCGACGCACATTTCGCGACAAATCAACGCAGATGTTCTTTATTGCCATGGCAGCGCAAACGGTAACGTGGCATCACAAAACCACGTTGCACTGTTGGCGGCGACCCACGCGGCGCGGCCTCGCCACGGGTAAAATGTCGGTTTGCGCTGCCAGCGCATGCACTCAATTGCTGACCGCCACCGTGCGGCAAGGAAATCGCCTTGATCAAGTGGATTATCGTGGCCCTCTATTTGGGCTCCATTCTGTACGTGCACTTTCGCGGCAAGGTGCGCCTGAAATTCTGGCGCCAGATGTTTGATCACTCGGCCGTGGTCGCGCCGGTCAACTGCTTCATGTACGCGTTTTCGGGCGTGCCGCAGACGCCGTATGTGCCGGTCGAGCGTTTTCCGGATCTGGAAAAGCTGCAGGCCGCGTGGCCGCAGATTCGCGACGAAGGTCTCGCACTTATCAACCTGCGCAAAATCAAGGCTGCCGAGAAGAACGACGACGCCGGTTTCAACTCGTTCTTCAAGAATGGCTGGAAACGCTTCTACCTCAAGTGGTATGAGGCACATCACCCCTCAGCCGAACAGCTCTGCCCAAAGACCGTCGCGCTGCTGCGCGACCTGCCCAGCGTGAAGGCGGCGATGTTTGCCGAGCTGCCGCCGGGCGGCAAGCTGAATCCGCACCGTGATCCGTTTGCCGGCTCGCTGCGCTATCACCTTGGCCTGTCCACTCCCAACGACGACCGCTGCTTCATCGAAGTCGACGGCGAGCGCCACAGCTGGCGTGACGGCCAGGGCGTCGTCTTTGACGAAACGTATCTGCACTGGGCAGAAAACGCCTCCGACAAGGATCGGCTGATCCTTTTCTGCGATATCGAACGCCCGATGAAATTCGGCTGGGCGCAGCGCATCAACAAATGGCTGGGCCGCAAGGTCATGACCGCCGCCAGCTCCCCCAACGATGACGGCGACCAGACCGGCGGCATCAACAAGCTGTTCCGCTATGTGTGGGTAATGGGCCAGTACCGCCGCCGCTTCAAGGCGTGGAACCGCAAGGTCTATTACGTGGTGAAATTCGGCCTGATCATTGGCGTGGCAGCGTTGATCATCTGGATCTGAGCGCAGCCCTTCCCTCCTCTTCCTTTGCACAAAGAACCGGCCTGACGCGCCGGTTTTTTGTTGCGCGTGAAAAAAGCTACCTGCATTGCAGTCGGCTTGCGTTTTTACAAAGCAGTGAAGCAAAAGCGCCACATGGGGCACAAATCTCGCCTAATGTCAGGAATTGAGCGCTCCGGCGCTTATGCGATATGGCGGGCACGCCGCTTGCTCCACCTTGGTCGACACCCTTGCTCCGTGCATGGGACCGAGTCAGAGCCGGGATGCGCGTGTGCCTGTGTCCCTCGTCAACAACAAAGACAGTGAGATCAATCGCCATGAAAAAGAACCTCATCAGCCGCCAGACCATCGTCACCCGCGCCGCCGCGCTTGCTGCTGTCGCACTGCTCGGTACCCAGATCGCGGCCTGTACCACAACCAGCCCCAATGCTCAGGGCTCAGACGTGATGTCGTCCACCAATAAGCACGCCACCACCAACTCGCAGGCTGATTCAGTCCTGTCGCGCCTGTACACCACCGCCAACGGCTCGCGTGAGCTGGTTGGGCGCGCCAAGGGCGTGCTCGTGTTCCCGTCAGTGCTGAACGCCGGTTTTGTGGTGGGCGGCCAATACGGCGAAGGCGTGCTGCGCACCGGCGGTGGCCGTCCGCTGGGCTACTACAACATCGCCTCCGCGTCCGTGGGCTTCCAGGCTGGCGCGCAGTCGCGTGCGCTCATCATCCTGTTCATGACGGACGAGGCGCTGCAGAAATTCCAGAACAGCCAAGGCTGGACGGCCGGCGTGGATGCCACCGTGGCACTGGCAAAGATCGGTGCGAACGGCGCGGTCGATACCAACACCGCACAGCAACCGATCATCGGCTTCAACCTGACCAACGCGGGCCTGATGGCCGGCGCGTCGATCGAAGGCACGAAGATCACGAAGCAGAACAATTGATCAGCGCTTCGTTTTTCCAGCCATACCGCCGTCTCGTACGGCGGTTTTTTTTGCACGGAGCCCGCATGAAGCGTTGCGGCAATGTTGCAGCCCTAGGGAAATCCGGAGGGAGCAGCATGGGGCTTCTCGGCTAGCATCGTCCGGCCGATGTTGCAGTGCGCGCTGCCATATCGGCATACGACAAAACAATCACCCAGGAAGAGGGGGAGACATGACAGGTCACAACGCTGCCTTGCGCGGTGCCATTGCATGCGCGGGGCTGTGTGGGTTGTTGCTGGCGTCTGGTCAGACGATGGCCGAACCGGGCATCACCGACACCAAGATCGTCATCGGCCAAACGGCGGGCTTCACCGGCCCCGCCGGCGAGCAGGTCAAGGAGATGACGCAGGGCGCCAAGCTCTACTTGGATGCCGTGAACCGCGCGGGCGGCGTGAATGGACGCAAGATCGAGTTGATTTCGGAAGACGACGGCTTTGATGCGGCCGCTTCCAAGAAACACGCGCACACGCTGCTGGCAGACAAGCAGGTTTTCGCCCTCTTCCTGCCACGCGGCACGCCGAATACCGAAGCGATCATGACCGAGGCACGACCTGTGGGCGCGCCAGTTGTGGCGCCGTCCACCGGTGCTTCAACGTTCTTCGATCAGCCTGACCCGCTGCTTTTCGTCGTGCGCGCGAAATACCAGGCAGAGATTGCCGAGCTGGTGCATTACTTCGACACGCTGGGCTTGCGCCGTCTGGCGCTCGTCAACGTGAACGACACCTTCGGCAAGGACACCGAGATCGGTTTCAGCAACGCCACGAAAAAGCTGCCGCCCGACGCGCACAGCATCTTCACCGTCGACCGCCTGAAACCAGACATCGCCAAGGCGACGGCAGATGTCGGCAAGTTCGCGCCGCAAGCGGTGATTCTGGCCTGCCCGGGCACGACGGCGCGCGCCATGATCGAGGCGCTCAACAAGCAAGGCACGGTGACGCAGATTGCGGCGCTATCCAACAACGCCGGTCTGGCGTTTGCGAAATCGCTCGGGGCGCTGGGGCGCGGTGTGGTGGTCTCGCAGGTGATGCCGTCGCCAGTGCGTTCAACTTCGTTGCTGGGCCGGGAGCTGGCATCCAGCGCGAAATCTGCCGGCGTGGCGCCCTCGTACGCCATGATGGAAGGCTATGCTGCCGCGCGCGTGCTGGTCGAAGGGCTCAAGCGCGCGGGCAAGTCGCCAACGCGGGCCAGCTTTGTCTCGGGGCTCGAAGCCGCCGGCACGATCGACCTGGGCGGTTTGGAAGTCCGCTACGGCCCAAACCTGCGCAAAGGATCGAATTATGTCGAGCTGACGGTGATCGGGCCAAACGGCACCTTCGTCAAATAAAGGCGGATGCGCGCCGCGTACAATCTGCCCCGGCAGTGGTTGCACCGCGGGAATAGCGGTTGCCAGCGCAAAACGCATGAGTACATAAGAAAATACTATTTGGAATTCGCATACTGCCTCTACCAGAATGCATGAACCACATGCATGACCGAGATCAAACAGGCAGATGGAACTCCGACAACTCGAAGCATTTGCCGCGGTCATGTCGACCGGCAGCGTCACCGCAGCGGGCAAGCTACTGGGACGCTCGCAACCTGCCATCAGCCGGCTCATCCAGGATCTGGAAGCGGAAATCGGCTATGCCCTGTTCACACGCGCGGGGCCGCGCGTCTCGCCGACGGAGCAGGGTTTCCTGCTGTACGAAGACGTTGAGCATACGCTGATCAGCTTACGGCAGATCCGCACCCGTGCTGAAGAAATCGCGCGCGGCGAGGCACGCCCGCTGCGCCTGGCAGCGACGTCCGCATTGGCGGCCGGCTTGCTGCCCGCTGCCTTGGCTGATGAGCCCGGACTCGCGCAGCACATCCAGATTCGCAGCGCCTCGCCCGAGCAGGTTGTGCACGCCGTGCTGACCGGCGCTGCCGACCTTGGCCTCAGCAGCCTGCCGCTGGAGCATCGTGGCGTCACCGTGCATTGGATCGGGGAAGCCGCCTGCGTGGCCGCCGTGCAGACACACGACCCGTTGGCTGCCGGGAAGCGCGTGGCGTTGGCCGATTGCGCGGGGCAGCGGATCATCACGATGCACAACCCATATCGATTGCGCCGCCGTCTCGACCAAGCGCTGGCGAAGGCCGGCGTGGAACCAGCCTCGCTCATCGAGACCAATGCCTCGCTGAATGCGCTGGCCGCCGCGCGTGCGGGCCTGGGCGTCGCGTTGCTCGAGCCGGTGACGGCGTACGGCGTGCCAATCGACGGCGTGACCGTGCGCCCAATCGACGCCGACATCCCCTTCTTCTTTGGTGTGATCACCCCCGAGGCCAAGAGACCATCGGCGGCGGTGACTTCCCTGACCGACGCGCTCGCGCAGGCAGCGCGGCGCCTGCTGCCGGACTGCAAGCTGCACGACCCGGCGCGCCACGCCAGCATGCTGCAGGTGCTGTATGGCGAATCCATCAACGAAACCGAAGGCGCGTCCGCATGACCGCTGCACAACACGACAACGCGCCGCAAGTCACCGGGCTCGCAGCGCTGGAAGCCCGTTTGCACCAGGACCTCTCCTGGCTTGAACTCCCCGCGAAAAACTGGACGCTGCCACACACGTTAGAGGGCCAACCCGTGCTGGATGTGGCCGTTATCGGCGGCGGCATGGCCGGCCTGGCGGCAGCGGCATCGCTCAAGCATCTTGGCATCGGCGTGGTGATATTCGACCGCTCGCCCGCCGGCTTCGAAGGCCCGTGGGCAACAACGGCACGCATGGAAACGCTGCGCTCGCCTAAGCAACTGACGGGCCCTGCGCTCGGCCTGCCGGCGTTGACGTTTCGCGCATGGTTTGAAGCGCAGTTCGGCACCGATGCGTGGGAGGTGCTCGACAAGATTCCGCGCCTGCAATGGATGGACTACCTGCGCTGGTACCGCCGCGTGCTCCAGCTCGACGTGCGCAACGACCACCACGTGAAGGCGATCCACCCGCGCGTGGATGGCGCCGTTGAACTGCTGATCGACGTGCCGGGCCAACCGACGCAGCGCGTGTTTGCGCGCCGCGTGGTGTTGGCCACCGGGCGTGACGGGCTCGGCGGTGCATCCGTGCCGGACTTTGCGCACCGGCTGCCGCGCCGCTGGTGGGCGCATTCGTCCGACGAGATGGATTACGGCACGCTGGCCGGCAAGCGCGTGGGCGTGATCGGCGCCGGTGCGTCCGCCATGGATTCGGCTGCCACAGCGCTGGAAGCCGGCGCTGCCAGCGTCGACATGCTGATCCGACGCCCAGACCTGCCGCGCGTGAACAAGGGCAAGGGCGCCGGCAGCCCGGGCCTGGTACACGGCCATCTGCACCTGCCCGACGCATGGAAATGGCGCATCCGCCATTACATCAATGTCGAGCAGGTGCCCCCGCCGCGCGGCAGCACGCTGCGTGTGTCGCGGCATCCGAATGCGCGCTTCAATCTCGGCTGCGGCATCCTGGGCGTGGACGAGCACGACGGCGTGCTGCACGTGGCCACCACCAAGGGCGTATTCCAACTGGACTTCCTGATCCTCTCGACGGGCTTTCGCACCGATTGGGCCTCGCGCCCCGAGTTCAGCGCACTGGCACCGCACATTCGCCAATGGCGCGACCGCTATACGCCGCGCCCCGGCGAGGAAGACGCGGAACTCGCCGATTCGCCCGACCTCGGCCACGCATTCGAATTTCGCGAGAAAACGCCCGGCACGCTGCCCGGCCTGTCGCGCGTGCATTGCTTCTGCTATCCGGCGTCGGTCACGCACGGCAGCGTCTCGGGCGACATCCCGGCCATCAGCGAAGGCGCGAAACGCTTGGCGCAGGGCATTGCCGGCTTGCTGTATCAGGAAGACATCGACGCGCACTACGCCGCCATCCAGGCCTACGCCGAGCCGGAAATCTTCGGCGATGAATGGACGCCCGCCCCGCCCCCCAGCGTGGAAGCGAATGCCACTTCCAGCCAGGAGGCTGCCCGATGACAGGTTGGCTCATCCGCCGCATCGGCCAGGCGCTGCTGGTCGTGCTGGTGATGACGGTGATCGTCTTCATCGGCCTGCACGCCATCGGCAACCCGGTCGACATCCTGATCGGCCAGGACGTGGACCAGATCGACCGCGCACGCATCATTGCCGAGCTGGGTCTGGACAAACCGCTGTGGGAGCAGTACCTCGCCTTCCTGAACGGCGCGCTGCACGGCAATCTGGGCAAGAGCTTCGTCTACAACGAACCTGCCATCCAACTGATCCTGCAGCGCCTGCCGGCCACGCTGGAGCTGGCGTTTTCGGCGCTGATCATCGCGGTGGTGATCGGCGTGCCGCTGGGACTGTTCGCGGGACTGTATCCGCGCCATCCGGTGTCGCGCCTGCTCATGACGGGCAGCGTGGTGGGCTTTTCGCTGCCGACGTTCTGGGTGGGGCTGATGCTGATCATGGCGTTCAGCGTGAGCCTCGGTTGGCTGCCCGCGAGCGGGCGCGGCGAAACGGCGCGCCTGTTCGGCATCGAATGGTCGTGGCTAACGCTGGATGGGCTGCGGCACCTTGTGCTGCCGGCGGTCAACCTGTCGCTGTTCAAGCTCTCGCTGGTGCTGCGGCTGACGTCTGCTGGCGTGCGCGAGGTGCTGCCGCTGGACTTCGTGAAGTTCGCGCGTGCCAAGGGCCTGTCGCCGCTGCGCGTGGTGCTGGCTCACGTGCTGCGCAATACGCTGATCCCGCTGGTGACGGTGCTGGGCCTGGAGTTGGGCTCGACCATCGCCTTTGCGGTGGTGACGGAAAGCATCTTCGCGTGGCCCGGCGCGGGCAAGCTCATTCTCGATAGCATCAACTCACTGGACCGGCCGGTCATCGTGTCCTACCTCATCGTCGTGGTGTGCCTGTTCGTGTCGCTCAATTTGATCGTCGACATCCTGTATCGGATGCTGGACCCGCGCGTGCGTGCGGCGGACAGCGCGGAGGCTGCATGATGAATACGACTTCGCAATCCACGACCGCGACAGCGGTGTCCGCCCCGCGCAAGCAATCGCCCTGGCGCCGCGTGGCGTCGGATTTCCTCGCCTCCAAGGCGGCCATCTTCGGCCTGGTGGTTGTCGTGGTGCTGATTCTGGCCGCGCTGGCCGCACCCTGGATCACGCCGCAGAATCCGTACGACCTGATGCAGCTCGACGTGCTCGACTCGCGTCTGCCGCCAGGTTCGCCGAATGGCTTGGGGACGTTCACGTATTGGCTCGGGACGGATGGCCAGGGGCGTGACCTCTACTCCGGCATCCTCTATGGCTTGCGCATCAGCCTAGGCGTGGGGATCGGGTCAGCGGCCGTAGCGGCGGTGATCGGCACGCTGCTCGGCCTCATTGCGGCGTATGCCGGTGGCCGCGTCGACAGCATCATCATGCGCACGGTCGACCTGCTGCTGTCGTTCCCCTCGGTGCTGGTGGCGATGATGATCCTCGCCTATCTCGGCAAGAGCATCACCAATGTCGTGCTGACGCTGGTGCTGCTGGAGTGGGCGTATTACGCGCGGACGGTTCGCGGCCAGGCCCTCGTCGAGCGTCGCCGCGAATACGTTGAAGCCGCGCGTTCGCTCGCCCTGCCCGGCTGGCGCATCGCGCTCAAGCACATCCTGCCGAACTGCCTGCCGCCGCTGATCGTGGTGGGCACGCTGCAGGTGGCGCGCGCGATCACGCTGGAAGCCACGCTGTCGTTCCTGGGCCTGGGCGTGCCGATTACCGAGCCGTCTCTCGGCCTGCTGATTTCCAACGGATACCAATACATGCTGTCTGGCCAGTACTGGATCAGTTTCTATCCGGGCATCGCGCTGCTGCTGGCGCTGGTGGCCATCAACCTGGTGGGCGACCGCCTGCGTGAAGTGCTGAACCCGAGGGCGCAGCGATGACGGCGTCCACCAACGCGACCACTCTCGAAGTCCGCAACCTCCGCACGCATTTCTTCACGCGTGAAGGCGTGCTGCCGGCCGTGGACGATGTGTCGTTCTCGCTCGCGCGCGGACGCATCCTTGGGCTGGTGGGCGAATCGGGCTCAGGCAAGTCCGTTACCGGCTTCTCGATCATGGGCTTGGTGGACCCGCCCGGCCGCGTGGTCGGCGGCGAGATCCTCTACCAGGGCCGCGACCTCACCAAGCTCGCCCCGCGCGAGCTGCGCAAGCTGCAGGGCAACCGCATCGCCATGGTCTTCCAAGACCCGATGATGACGCTCAACCCCGTGCTGCGCATCGATGCCCAGATGATCGAGGCCGTGCGCGCGCACAGCAGCATGAGCCACAAGCAAGCCCGTGAGCATGCGCGCGACACGCTCGGCCTGATGGGCATTCCGAGCCCCGAAGAGCGGCTGCGCGCGTATCCGCATCAGCTTTCCGGCGGCATGCGCCAGCGCGTGGCGATTGCCATTGCGATGCTGCATCGGCCCGACCTGATCATTGCCGACGAACCGACCACGGCGCTGGACGTGACCATCCAGGCGCAGATCTTGTCTGAAGTGCAGAAGCTCGCGCGCATGCACGGCACGGCGCTGATCTGGATCACGCATGACCTGTCTGTCGTGGCCGGGCTGGCCGACGAGGTGGCCGTGATGTACGCCGGCCGCATTGTCGAACACGGCCCGGTTGATGCCGTGCTCGATGCCCCGCTGCACCCCTACACCATGGGCCTGATCGACAGCCTGCCGAGCGAGAACCGCCGCGGCCAACGCCTGCGCCAGATTCCCGGGATGACACCGAACCTGCTGTCGCTGCCGGCAGGCTGCGCGTTTGCGGCACGCTGCCCGCGTGCCACCGATGTCTGCAGCGTCCACCCGGAGATCACGCAACCGATCGTTGGTCGCCTCGTGCGCTGCTTCCATCCGGGCGCGCAGTACACTTCCTCGCGGGAGGTCGCATGAGCACGCCGCTTGTCGAACTCAAGCAGGTCAGCAAACGCTTTGGCGATCGCAAAGTCGGCGCGGGTGATCGCGTCTTGCAACGCTTCGGCCTGGCACATCCGCCGGCAATCGTTCGTGCGGTCGACGGTGTCGACCTCGCGATCCAGCCCGGTGAAGTCGTCGGCCTCGTCGGCGAATCGGGCTGCGGAAAATCCACGCTCGGCCGGATTGCCGCCGGCTTGATGCCGCCATCGGACGGTGAGGTACGCGTTGACGGCAAGGCTGTCGATGCGCTCTCCGCAGACGAAGCTCGCGCCGCCCGCCTGAAGATCCAGATGATCTTCCAGGACCCGTATGCGAGCCTCAACCCGCGCCTGCGCGTGGAAGAGATCGTTGGCGAAGCGGCCCGCGTGCACGGTCTGACCGACCGCGCCAACTTTGCCGATTATGTGGCTGCGCAGATGCAGCGCGCGGGCCTGGACCCCGCCCTGCGCGACCGCTATCCGCATCAGTTCAGCGGCGGCCAGCGGCAGCGCATCGGCATTGCGCGCGCACTCGCGGTGCAGCCTTCGATGCTGGTTTGCGACGAAGCGGTGGCAGCGCTGGACGTGTCGATCCAGGCGCAGATCCTGAACCTGTTCGTGGACCTGCGCGAGCAGCTCAATCTGACCTACCTGTTCATCAGTCACGACCTGGGCGTGGTGGAGCACCTCTCAGACCGGGTGGTGATCATGTATCTCGGGCGCGTGGTGGAATCCGCAACGGCGGAGGAAGTCTTCCGCCGCCCGAACCATCCTTACACGCAGACCTTGCTCGCGGAGATCCCGCGTCTGTCGGCCCGTCACAAGACGTTCACCGCCATTCAGGGCGAGATGCCGAGCCCGCTGCATCCGCCCACGGGCTGCCATTTCCACCCACGCTGCCCGCACGCCATGCCCCGCTGCAAGACCGAAACACCGACGCTGCGCGGCATTGCGGTCAACCACATCAGCGCGTGCCACCTGAACGACGCGACCTGAACGACATTCAATAAGCCAACGATTCCAAAAACAGGAAAAAGGGAACCCACGTGAAACGCCTCCTAGCCTCGTCGCTTGCTGTTGCGCTGTTTACCGCTGCCGGCGCTGCCGGCGCGCAGACGCTGAACATCGCCTTTGCCGATCCGCTGTCGTCGCTCGACCCGCAGTTGAACAATCACGCAGGCGACCGCTCCGTCGACGTGCACTTCTGGGATCTGCTGGTCGAGAACAAGTGGAACAAGCTGCAGCCCGGCCTGGCGCTTTCGTGGAAGACGCTGGACCCGAAGACGTGGGAATTCAAGCTGCGCCCGAACGTGAAATGGCACGATGGCCAGCCGTTCACGGCGGATGACGTCATCTTCTCGTACCAGCGCGCGCGCAGCGTTCCGGGCAGCGTGGCAACGTTCGCCGGCTATCTGCGCACGGTGGAGTCCGTCACGGCCAAAGACCCGCTGACGCTGATCATCAAGACGAACATCCCGAACCCGGACTTGCCGCTGAACCTGGCGTCCGTGCACATCGTCAGCAAGCATGTGGGCGAGAAGTCGTCGACTGAGGACTACAACGCCGGCCGCGCCGTGGTGGGCACGGGCCCTTACAAGTTCGTCTCGTACGTGCCGGGCGACCGCGTAGTGATGGCGCGCAACGACAACTACTGGGGCGGCAAGCAGCTCTGGGATAGGGTCAACTACCGCTATATCAACAACGCTGCCGCGCGTACGGCCAACCTGCTCTCAGGCGAGGTCGATGTCATCGACAAGGTGTCGGTGTCGGACCTTGCGCGCCTGCGCCAGTCGCCCAACGTGAAGGTCTTTGCCTACCCCGGCCTGCGTGTGATGCTGCTGCAGCCAAGCTTCCGCAAAGGCGAGAATCAATACATCACCGGCAACGACGGCAAACCGCTGCCGAACAACCCGCTGCTGGATGTGCGCGTGCGCCGCGCGCTGTCGCTGGCGATCGACCGCAAGGCAATCGTCGACCGCATCCTGCAAGGCGCCGCTACCGTCGCCAACCAGTGGATGCCGTCAGACACGTACGGCTACAACCCCGATGTGAAGGACATCGCCTACGACCCCGCGCAAGCCAAGAAGCTGCTGGCCGACGCGGGCTTTCCGCAGGGCTTCAATCTCGTGATGCACGTGCCGAACGATCGCTACCCGCAAGGCCCCGAGACGGCGCAAGCAGTGGCACAGTTCTGGACCCGCATCGGCGTGAAGGCACGCGTGGAAGTGGTGCCCTGGTCAGTCTACTCGGGCCGGGCCAACAAGAATGAATATGCGATGAGCATGCTGGCGTGGGGCAACGGCACGGGCGAGGCGAGCTACGCGCTTGTCAACGTGCTGGCCACGGTCGACACCAAGAAAGGCCTGGGCGCGTCCAACTGGGGCCATTACAGCAACGCGGCTGTCGACAACGCACTCAACGCGTCCACGGAAGAATTCAACGTGGAAAAGCGCGCGGCCATCCTGCGCCACTCGGTCAAGCTGGTGTCGGATGACGTGGGCGTAATGCCGCTGTACCACTACCAGAACGTGTGGGCCGCCAAGAAAGGCCTGAAGGTGACGCCGATGACGAGCGATCGCACGGCAGCGCAAATGGTCACCAAGGACGGCAAGTAAGCGCCATGGGAACGTTCGCGATCGGCGTGACGCCGGCGGATGACCTGATCGACGTATCGCGCAGCGTCGTCGTGACGGGGCTTGCGCCTGGAGCACAGGTGGGCATCGTGGCGCAAACGCGTCGCGGCAATGGTGTGCTGTGGCACAGCCGCGCCGCGTTCGTCGCCGATGCGCAAGGCACCGTGGACCTCACGCGCGACGCGCCCGTCTCCGGTGATTACACCGGCGTCAGCGCGATGGGCATCATCTGGAGCCAGCGCCCGGAAGACGGAAAAGCACGCGAGGTGTTTCCGCAGCCAGCCACGGAGCCGTTGACGACCACGCTGACGGCCACGGCCAACGGCGAGTCGGTCCATGCGAGCTTCGTGCAACGGCTGGCCGCACCGGGCGTGACGCGCCACGACGTGCGCGACGAAGGTCTTGTTGGCACGCTTTACCTGCCCGATCCGTATGCGCACCCGGGCCCGCGCCCTGCCGTGCTCATCCTCAACGGCTCGGGCGGCGGCATCAATGAGCCACGCGCGGCACTGTTTGCCTCGCACGGTTATGCCGCCTTTGCGCTGGCGTACTTCAAAGCGCCGGGGCTGTCGGACTACATCTCGAACACGCCGCTGGAATATTTCGAGCGCGCGCTTGCCTGGCTGCGCACGCGCGTGGAACCGCTGCACGACTTCGTTGCCGTGAGCGGCCAGTCGCGCGGCGGGGAACTGGCATTGCTGCTGGGCGCGACGTTTCCTGAAGCAGTGTCTGCGGTGATCGGCTACGTGCCGGGCGCCGTCGTACACAGCGGGCAGAATGCAGCCGACCCCGCTATCGGACGCGAGGGCCCAACGTGGCTGTATCGCGGGCAGCCGCTGCCGCATCTGTGGGAAGGCAACCGCACCGCGAGCTGGGCACCGTTTGACGAAGGTCCCGCGCCGCACCGGCATGAACGCGCCATCCGCACGGCACTGCAAGATGCAGACGCGGTGGCACGCGCGCGTATCCGCATCGAACGCGCACGCGGGCCGGTGTTGCTGCTCTCCGCCACCGATGACGGCTCCTGGCCCTCGAGCGATTACTCGCGCATGGTCACCGGCAAGCTGGCCGAGGTACGCCACCCCTACCCTGTCCAGCACTTCGATTACGAAGGCGCGGGCCACGCCATCGTCTTCCCTTACGTGCCGACGACGCAGCTCGTCTATGCACATCCGGTGTCTGGCCGCATCAGCACCGGCGGCGGCGAGCCACGCGCCAACGCCCGCGCCGATGCCCAATCGTGGGCAGCGGTGCGGCGCTTCCTCGCCAGCGCAGTGGCTGCGCGTGGCGCCTCCGTACCCGATTCCCGGAGCCTTTCATCCATGGATTTCACGCCCGCACAAGACGTGGTCGACCAGGTTGCTGACCTCGGCGACGGCAGCCCCACGCATGCGCTGCGCCACGCCCGCGAAAAAGTCGCAACGGCCACGCAAGGCAGCTACGAAGCGCTGTTCGACGCCGCCCTGCCCGGCCTCACGCTGGGCGAACGCCTGCTCGTGGCGCTGTACGCCTGCCGCCTGACGCCCGCGCCGGAACTGGCCGAGCACTATCACGCGCGCCTCGCGAACACGCCGGTCGACGCAACTGCGCTGCAAGCGGTGGACCATGGCGATATCGACACGCTGACCGACGCACGCCTGCGTGCCATCCTCACCTTCACGCGCACGCTCGTCGAACGTCCCATCGAAGGCGACCGCGATGCGCTGTTGCGCCTGCCTGCAGCGGGCCTCGCCACGGCCGACGTGGTGACGCTCGCGCAGCTCATCGCTTTTCTGTCGTATCAGACGCGGCTCGTCGCCGGCTTGCGTGCGCTTCGCGAAGCCACCGGCACCGGCAGCGCCGCCGCCTCCACGGAGACCGCAGCATGACCGAGATCATCCGCGCCCACGGCTTCACCAATGAATCGCTCGAGTGGCAAGCGTGGCTCGATGTGGTTGACCTCGACCGCGCCGCGCCCGAGCAGATCGCCGTGCTGGAAGAAAGCCACCCGAAGGCGAAAACGTCGGATTACTACCGCTTTCTCGTTCACCAGCCCGAGATCCTGCGGCAGCGCTCGGCGGCGTTCAACGCGATCATGTATGCGCCGGGCGGCCTGTCGCGTGCTGAACGCGAACTCGCCAGCGCAGTCGTGTCGCGCGTGAACGGCTGCGTGTATTGCGCGTCTGTCCACGCGCAACGCTTCGAGCAGCTTGCCAAGCGCAACGACGTCATCAAGCAGGTCTTTGAAGATCCGCACATTGCAGGCACGAATGCGCGTGAGCGTGCCATCGTGCTGTTCTCGATCGACCTGACGCTGCGCCCCGGGGACGTGCGCAGCGAAAACCTGAAACCGCTCAAGGCCGCTGGCCTGACCGATGCGGAGATTCTCGATCTGATACACGCGGTGGCCATTTTTGCGTGGGCGAATCGCCTGATGCTGAATCTGGGCGAACCCGTGTTTCCGGACGCGGCCTGAGCTGGGCGGCATCGCTCCAAAGAAAAAGCCGCAGGGGCAAACCTGCGGCTTTTTTGTTGCAGACAGACTAGCGCACGCCGTCCGTCATCGGTGTACGCGTGCCTTCTGTGTAGGAATCGAATTTTCCAGCCCTTGCGCCGTCCGCATAGACGTCGAACCTCGTGGCCAGTCCGCCATCGGTGTAAGGACTGCGCGCCTCCATCGAGGCGCTGCCATCCGTGTACACATCCCGTGTGGCGCTCGCATGCGTCACGGTTGCACCGAATGCAGCGACGATTGCCGTGACGATGAACCACAGTCTCCTGTCCATTTCACACCTCCTTTCCTGCAGGATGGGTTTCCTGCAACCAACTGATCAAATGAGCATGCTCACGACGCAGGTCTCACGTTCTGGTTGACACGGAACAGGTTGCCCGGATCGTACTTGGCCTTGATTGCTGCCAACCTGGCGTAGTTGTCGCGGTAGGTGGCCTGCACCCGTTCCTGCCCTTCGTCCATCATGAAATTCACATAGGCCCCACCTGCCGAATAGGGATGCAGTGCGTCCCAGTACCCCTTGCACCAATTCGTGATGCGCTCGCGCTGGCCAGGGTCGGGGTCAACGCCCACGATGACGGCCGCCCATTTCGAATCGCGGTAGGCAAACGGCGTCTCCTTGCGCCCCATGCGATGCACGGCAGCGTCGATCGGATACAGGTGCATCGTGGAATGCATGGTCGGCAGTTGCGAACCATGTTCCGCATGCAGTGCGATGGCGTCTTCCGGGAGGTCGTTGACGAAGTCGGCCCGCCAATACCACTGCAGACCGGGCGGGTATAGCGCATCAAAGGCGGTTTGCAACATCGGATAGGGCATGGCCCCTACGCCGTACAGCGCGGGCTGTTGCGCTCGAACAGGCGCGAATGCCTCTTCTGCCGCTGCAGGGTCGCCCGTGTAGCACCACACAACGCCGCACATCTTCTGCAGATGCAGCGCGGGCGGGAACGGTGGTGCTGGCGGCACCGTAAGAAAAGCGAAGAAGCCGTTGAGTTCGGGCGGTGCCTTCGGCAGGAAGTCGCGATACCAGCGCAGAACGTCAGCGGCTTTATCAAGCGGCCACAGCGTGGGACCCGCCACCACGTTGCTCACCGCATGCAGGCGGAACTCGAATGAGGTTACGACACCGAAGTTGCCACCGCCACCGCGCACCGCCCAAAACAGGTCGTCATTGACATGCGCATTGGCAGTGACGAAGCTGCCGTCGGCCAGCACGATATCGACCGACAGCAGATTGTCGATCGTCAGGCCAAAGCGCCGTGCCAGATGGCCGATCCCTCCTCCCAGGGTTAGCCCGCCAACCCCGGTGGTGCTGATGATGCCCGCCGGCGTTGCGAGACCGAATGCGTGCGTCGCATGATCGACGTCTCCCCATGTGCAGCCGCCTTCGGCACGCACCGTGTGGGCAACAGGATCGACACGAATGCCGCGCAGACGGGCCAGATCAATCACCAAACCGTCGTCACACACGCCCAGACCGCCGCCATTGTGAGCGCCACCGCGCACGGCCAGCAGCAAGCCGTTGTCGCGCGCGAAATTGACTGACGCAATCACGTCGGCTACGTCCGAGCACTGCGCGATGAAGCGCGGCCGCTTGTCGATCATCGCGTTGTAGACACGGCGTGCCGCGTCGTAGTTCGGATCATCCGGTTCGACGAGCGCCCCCCGCAATTGCGCACGGAAAGCCTGCACCGTGGTGTCTTCGAGCATGTTGATCTCCTAGGCAAGCGTGGCCGGACCGATCTCGCTGTGTCTGCAGAGCGGAAAATCAGGCGCGGGGAATAGTGATGGAAGTCTAGAAGCGGGACATCGTCCGTTCTATCCGCTGCCTTGATCATTTTTGTGTGGCGGCCGGTCTGCCCCGGGATAGTCAATACTGACTATTTGTTTTGCCCCATCTTCGGCCTTCAATAAAACGCAATGGCGGCATGGCCCGTCGAAGCGTCAGGAGGGAAGAAAAATGCCGCTGTTTCTCATCGAACGCCAGTTTGCGGAACAATTGGAGATCGGCGCCGCAAGCGTTGCGAACATCCAGCACATCAATGCAGATGTTGGTGTGAACTGGGTCTTCTCTTTCCTCTCTGCCGACCGCAAGAAAACCTATTGTCTTTACGAAGCTCCAAGCGCGGATGCCATCCGACAGGCGGCACACTTGGCAAGCCTGCCTGCTGACGTCGTGATCGAGGTGACCCAAGTGCGTCCGGAGAGCTTCGTGTGACGCTCTGCAACCATGCATTGCGCTCGCTGCCACCGATTGTGCCGGCCCGACGCGAGGTTTTGCGACGGCTGCGGCATACCGCTACCGACTGACTCGGCAGCGCGAAGCGACAGCGCATGCGACACCGACAATGCGCCAGCGACGGCGCGCTTCGTTGGCCGCGAGCGTGAGCTCGAGGTACTGGGCCGCCTGCTGGCGCGAGCGCAAGACGGCATTGGCGGCATTGCGGCGTTGGCGGGGGAACCCGGCATCGGCAAAACGCGCACCGCCGAAATTGTTGCCCAACAGGCCGAGCAACGCGGCATGCAAGTGCTCTGGGGCCGCTGCAACGAAGAGCCCGGCGCACCGCCCTACTGGCCTTGGCAACAACTGGTACGAAGTTGGATTGCCTCACACGACGAAGACAGCATCCACCAGGCATTGGCCTGTGGGGTAGCGCCGCTCGCGGAAATCGTTCCCGACCTTGCCGATCGGCTGCCCGATCCGGTGCGTGATCGCGCAGTTGCCACGCCAAGTACCGAAGTCGCGCAGGCGCGCTTCCGACTCTTCGACGCCGTAAACACCTTCTGGCAGCGCGCAGCACAACAGCATCCGCTGCTGCTCATCCTCGACAACCTGCACTGGGCCGACGCGTCGTCCCTGCGCCTGCTCGAGTTTCTTGCACCCGACGTGTGCAGCAATCGCATTCTTCTCCTCGTGACGTACCGTGATGTCGAGCTATCGAGACAGCACCCGCTGTCGGCCACGCTAGGCGAACTGGCGCGCCAACCACGCTTCGAACGATTGCGCCTGAGGGGGCTGACCCATGCGGAAACAGCGCACATGATGGAACTGGCTGATGACACGACCGTCGCCCCCGCGCTGGTCGATGCGGTCCATGCACAAACGGAAGGCAACCCCTTGTTCGTGGGTGAAATGACCCGTCTGCTGGCACAGGAAAATTCGTCCGCCAGCATGGGCCATGTACTGCGCATTCCGGAGGGCATCAAGGAAGTCATCGGGCGCCGCTTGAGTCGTCTGTCCGCGAATGCGAATAAGGTGCTTACCGCCGCAGCGGTCATCGGCCGCGCATTCGAATTCCGTCTGCTAACCGCGCTGGCCGGCGACGTCGACGAAGATATCTGCAGCGCAGCCATCGACGAAGCCCTGCAGGCGCGTGTGGTCGAGGCCTTGCGCGACCCCGGCCACTATCACTTTGCCCATGCGTTGTTCCGCGAGACTCTCTACGACGAGATTCCCATCCCTCGACGCAGCCGGCTCCATCTGAAGCTGGCGCGTGCCATCGAGATGATTCACGGCGACGACCCCGAGCCGCATCTGCCAGCGCTGGCCTATCACCACTGGGCCGCCCTGCCCGGAGGGGACGCCGCACTCGCGGTGGATTACGCGCAACGTGCGGCGCGGCGTGCCGACCGCCAGCTCGCGCACGAAGAATCGGCACGCTACTGCCAGATGGCACTGCAGGCCATGGACGCTGGCAGCGGCCTGGCGCGCGAGACACGCTGCGGCCTGCTCAATGCGCTAGGTGCCGCGCACAGCCATGCCGGTGATTGGCTCCAGGCCATGCAGACGTTCAAGGAGGCGGCTCGCTTGAGCGCGGAGTACGGCAATGCGAGGGAACTTGCTCACGCCGCGCTTGGCTTCGAAACCGCGAGTTGGGCGCCAGGACTGCCCGGCGGCCCCGCCGCCGAACTCCTGCGCGAGGCCCTCGCTGCCCAGGGCAGCGATGAGCCAGTGATGAGCGCCCGCCTGCTGAGCGCCCTGGCGCGCGCCCTCATCTTCAGCGGCGAGGAGGCACAAGCAAGCCGGGTACATGAGCAGGCCATCGCAGTGGCGCGCCGGGCCGGGGACCCCGCAACACTGGCCGACACCCTGGTTGCGACCGTGTCGCTGCGCTGGCAGCAGGAGCACATTGCCGAGCGCATCGCCGCCTCGGATGAAGCCTACGAACTGGCCCGGCAGGCCGGCGACCGCACGCTGATGTGCGCAACACGTGCGTGGCGCTTCTTCGATGACTTTGAACTCGGCGACATGGCTGCCTGGCGAGCGAATCTTGAGGAATACGAGCGCAGCGGAGAGACGCTGCGCCAGCCCTTCATCCATTACACCGCCAGCATGTCGCGTGCCATGCATGCGCTGTTCGAAGGGCGCTTTGCCGACGCGGAGCGCTTGATCCCCAACGCTTACGAGATCGCGCAGCGCATGCCCGGCATGGATGCCGCCGGCGTCTACGGCGTACAGATGTTCATGCTGCGCCGCGAACAGGGCCGGCTGCACGAGGTGGCACCTCTGGTCGAACATTTCGTTGAGCACACCAGCGCGATGGGCATCTGGCAGCCTGGCATCGCCTTGATGCGCGCTGAGCTTGGGCAGTTGGAAGCAGCACGCAAGACGTTTGACACGCTGGCCAACGCCGACTTCCTCACGATTGCGCGCGATGGTGTCTGGGTAGCCAATCTCACGTATCTGGCCATCGTGTGTCATGCGCTTGGCGATGCCGCCAGGGCGGCGGCACTGTACCAACTACTTGCCCCGTTCAGTAGGCGCAACCTGGTGTTCGGCACCGCGATCGCCTCATTCGGCGCAGCCGATGCGATCCTGGGCGCATTGGCCACAACGATGGGCAACTGGCCGCAAGCGCAACAACATTTTCAGGCCGCCCTGGAGATGAATGAACGCCAAGGTGCAAGGCCGGCGCTCGCGCGCACGCGGCTGGACTTTGCGCAGATGCTCTTACGTCGCGGCGAGCCGAGCGATCTCGATCGCGCCGATGCCTTGTTGAGCGCTGCAGAAGACGAGGCGGCAACGCTCGGGATGGCCAGTTTGCTAGCGCGCATCGAGACCGCCAGAGCGTCGATCAAGGCAGCTCCGGTGGAACACTATCCTGCGGGGTTGAGCCGACGCGAAGCCCAGGTGCTCCGCCTGGTTGCGCAGGGCAAGGGCAACCGCCAGATTGCCCGTGAGCTGTTCGTCAGCCCCAACACAGTGGCAAACCACGTGAGCAGCATCCTGAGCAAGACGCACAGCGCCAATCGCGCGGAGGCGGCCGCGTTTGCCATCCGCCATGCGCTGTTGTGAATTCGACGCCGCTGCAGCAGACCATCAGACGATGGGCAACTGCCTCACCGGTTTGCCCGTCAACTGCGCCACGGCGTGGGCCACGGCTGGCGCGATGGGCGGCACACCCACCTCGCCCATGCCGCTGGGTTCTGCCGTGCTCGGCACGATGTGCGTTTCAATGACGGGCGCCTCAGCCATCTTGAGCGCCGGATAGTCTGGGAAGTTCGACTGCACGACCTGGCCGTCCTTGATGTCGATCCGACCATATAGCGCCGCTGTCAGACCAAAGATGACCGCGCTTTCCATCTGCTGCGCAACGATGCCCGGGTTGACCACCGTGCCGCAATCGACCGCGCAGACAACGCGGTGCACGCGCGGCTTGCCGTCCTTCATCGACACCTCCACGACCTGCGCAACCACGGAGCCGAAGCTTGGGTGCAGGGCAATGCCGCGTGCACGCGGCGCGCCGTCGGCTGCCGGGGCGAGCGGTTGCCCCCAGCCGGCGGCCTCGGCGGCCGTGTCCAGCACTTTCAGCTCACGCGGGTGGGCCTTTAGCAAATCGCGCCGCATCGCCAGCGGGTCAAGTTTGGCTGCCGTCGCCACGTCGTTGAGAAAGCCCTCCATGAAGAACCCGTTGTACGAGTGGCCAACGCTGCGCCAGAACCCCACGGGAACCGGCTGATCGACTGCCAGGTGGGCGATGTGCTCGTGCTCGATTTCGTAGGGCAAGTCGAACAGGCCTTCAGCGGTATAGCGATCGATACCCGCCGACGGCGCGCCAAACAGTCGATCCAGCTCGCCTGCCAGAATCGATTGGCCAGCGCTGCGCGACGCAATCGCCGTGACCTTGCCGTTCTCGACACGCGCCTTGAGCCGAGCGATGGCGTGCGGGCGATAAAAGTCGTGGCGAAGGTCCTCCTCACGCGACCAGATGACCTGCACGGGCTTGCCGTCGGTCTTGGTGGCGATGGTGACGGCCTGGCCGATGAAATCCGATTCCAGCCGCCGCCCGAAACCGCCGCCGATGAGCGGGATGTCGATATGCACCTTGTCGCCGCTGACACCAGCCGCGCGTGCCGCCACCAGTTGCGCCAGCGTGGCGACCTGCGTGGGCGCCCAGAGATGCACGCCGTCCTGCGTCACCTGCGCGGTGCAGTTGATCGGCTCCATCGTGGTGTGCGCAAGATACGGCGCGGTGTATTCCGCCTCGACGAGCGTGGCGCCATCGGCCTTGTCGAAGGCTTTCAGGCCGTCGCCCATCGATCGATACGTGAAGCCGCCCTTGTCGCTGTCGAGCGCGCTGACGAGTTGCTGCCGAATGCCTGCGGAATCGAGCTTGGCATGCGGGCCGTTGTCCCACACGGGCTCGATCGTTGCCAGCGCCTGACGCGCCTGCCAGTAATGATCAGCCACCACCGCCACGCCGGGTGCGCCACCGGCAGTGCCTTCAAACGGCACCACGTAACGCACGCCCGGCATGCCAAGCGCCGCTTTCGATTGAAACGTCTTGAGCTTGCCGCCAAACACCGGGCACATCACGACGGCGGCATACAGCATGCTGGCAAGGCGCGTGTCGATGGAGAAGCGCGCGCTGCCATTTGTCTTGGCCGCAAGATCGTTGCGCGGCGCCGGTTTGCCGATCAACTGGTATTGCGAGGCCGGCTTGAGCGTCACGTTGGACGGCGCAGAAATACCGCGGGCCGACTTGGCCATGCCGCCAAACGTGGATTGCTTGCCGCCGGGCCCAATCAACTGGCCATCGCGGATGCTGACCTCCGCAGCCGACACGTTCCATTCGCGTGCTGCGGCTTGCACCAGCGCCGCCCGCGCTGTGGCGGCAGCCTCGCGTACGGGCTGCCAGCCATCGGCGGTGCTGCTGCTACCGCCGGTGATGATGAGGCCGATCTCGCGCGCGCTCTTGGCCATGACCCAGTGCAGTGCACGGGCCCAGGTCTTGTCGGCGCTATCGGGATGCAGCGGCAGGGAGCTGTCGCCCATGGCCACGACGTTGCCGTAGATGCGCTCCACAGGCGAGCTTTCGATGCTCACGCGCGAGAGCGGAATGTCCAGTTCTTCCGCCGCCAGCATCGACAGTGCGGTGTGGATGCCCTGCCCCATTTCCACGCGTGGCATGGCGAGCACGACGTTGCCTTCGGGCGTGATCTTGATCCAGCCGTTCAACGCAATCTCGCCGTTGTGCTCAGGGAAGATGCTCGGATCGCCCACGCGGCTGCGCGGCGGCATCACGCCCCAACCGACCACCAGTGCGCCACCAATGCCAAGCGCGCCGAGCAGGAAACGGCGGCGTCCGCTACGCGGTTTCGTTGCCTTCGCGTTCATGCGCGGCCCTCCCGCAACGCCTTGGCGGCGCGCTTGATGGCGGCGCGCATGCGCGGATACGTGCCGCAGCGGCAGATGTTGGTCATGGCCGCGTCGATGTCGGCATCGCTCGGATCGGGGTGTTGGGCCAGCAAGTCCGCCGCGGCCATCAGCATGCCGGATTGGCAGTAACCGCACTGGGGCACCTGCTCGTCTATCCAGGCTTGCTGCAGTGCGTGGCGTTTGCCCTCGCCGCCGGCAAGTCCCTCGATGGTCGTGATGTGCTTGCCGGCCACGGCCGCCACCGGCAGCACGCAGGACCGCACGGCCGCGCCGTCCACGTGCACCGTGCATGCGCCGCACGCCGCGACGCCGCAGCCGAACTTCGTGCCGGTCAGGTTCAGATGATCACGCAGCACCCACAGCAGGGGCGTGGCCGGGTCGCAATCAACGCTGACCGGCTTGTGGTTGACGTCCAAATCCATGGGGCGGTGGTCTCCTTGGCTCTTGTGATTTTTTTGCTGGCCAAGCGTACGTTCAAACGGCTGATGTCAGCAATAGTGGTCACCCTCGGTCGCCCGCTGCGCCGGAGAAACCACAACCAGTCCAGACCTAGGCTGGAGGGGTTGGCTAGCTCGCCCGGTGTGCTACAATCGCGGGCTTCCGGAGAGATGGATGAGTGGTTTAAGTCGCACGCCTGGAAAGCGTGTATAGGTTAATAGCCTATCGGGGGTTCGAATCCCCCTCTCTCCGCCAGAACACAAATGCCCGCGCAAGCGGGCATTTCCATTTCTGCGGCGCCTTTCCATCGCCCAAAAACAAAAGGCCCGGTCTCCCGACAAGGCCTTTTGCATCCCACCGCCGACACGTCTCGCGCGGTCGGCATCCCCTCGCGTAACTCAATGCAGCGTAGCTTGCGTCTCGCTCGTCAGCAGGGTCTGTGTAATCTGATCGCGAATCGACTGCGCTTTGAGCAACAGGCGCAGGGCAATATCGGCACCGCGGCTATTGGCCACGTGCTCGATAAACGCAGCGCGTGCGCGCTCATTCAATGTGGCAACGTGTGCGGCTTCTGACCACACCCGCCAGGCGGCGGGCAGACCGGCAAACTGCTCGCGGCGGCGAAGCAGGTCCGAGTCGATGGCAGCGGCAATCTCGACGTCTTGAATGGTGCGATTCATGATGGCCCCCTTGCTTGTCTGTGCTGTTGTTGCGCTCTTCGTGTGGCGCCCTGTGCCGGGCGTGCAGCCTGAATATGCAACGTCCATGCCAACACCAATGCATCGCTCAATGCGCGCTTTTTGCATGCACGCATTGTCGTTTTGATCTGTTTGAAACACCCTGCTGACGGGGCTTTGCGGGCAGCCTCCCTCCGTTGGTGGGGTGCAAAATCCTCATCTGAAAACGGCTGCATCCGGCCGCGCGTTACGCGGGACGTTACGTAACGCGCGGGGTGTTCCGCTACCCAATCCATGTATCGGACGGCGGCACGACGCCATCCGCGGATACAGCGCTCACAGGCATGCTTGGTGCTTTATCCGTGCGCCCAAGCCCGCTGGCGCGCGGTCGGTCGTGTCACCCACCCCTCTTCTGCGCCGGCCTCTTCGCTTGCTTCGCTTCCGGACCGGGAGCGACCGGCCGCATGCCGCCACCCTCGGCGCGCCGGCCATCCCCCCACACAACAAAAGCATTCAAGAGGAGACACCCCATGCAAGTGGGCAACCCACGCGTGCGGCACGGCCGCATGCTGATGTCGGCACTGCTGTGCGCGGCGCTTTCGCTGCCGGGCTGCGGCGGCGGTGACAGCTCAGCCGTCGCCAACAGCATCCCCGCAGATTCAAACACCACGCAGCCGACACAACCGGCGCAGCCAGCCGCAGTCAACTGGACCACGCTTGGTACGCGCGCCACACCGGCGCAGCCAGGCACGTCCATTACGAGCAACGCTGGCGCCAAGTGGGTCGACTACAACCCGCCCGCTCTGTATGCGGGCGTCGCGCGGCAGGCCATGCAGTACATCACCATGCCCGACGGCACGAAGCTCGCGGCGTATGTGACGTTGCCCGCCGACGCATTGGGCAAGGCCGCTGCGGGCACGTTCCCCACGGTGCTGGTGCAGACGTCGTACAACGGCGGCAACGCGCAATACGAAGCATCGATCGGTGCAGCACTGGGCGCGGCCGATCCGTACATCGTCCAGCATGGCTATGCAACGGTGGTGGTGGATGTGCGCGGCACCGGCCAGTCGCAAGGCGCATGGGATGCCTTTGGCGCCGACGAACAAAGCGACTACGGCCATGTGGTCGACTGGGTGACGCAGCAATCGTGGAGCAACGGGGCGATCGGCCTTTACGGCGTGTCATACCTCGGCATCACGACGGTCATCACGGCGGCGCAGAACCACCCTGCGGTCAAGGCGGCGTTCCCGATCGTGCCGATTGGCGACGGCTACCGCGACATCGTCTTCACGGGTGGCCAGACGAACCTGACCTTCATCCCGGCGTGGTTCGGTCTGGTGTCAGTGCTGAGCCTGACCGATCCGACGCTGGTGACAGACCCGACAATCGGTCTGCCTGCCGTGTTGCAACATCTGGTGTCTGCGGTCACGACGTTCCAGTTGCCGACCATGCTGCAGGCGTTGCTCGGCACGACGGCCACGGCCTATGACGGCGCGTTCTGGGCGACGCGTTCGCCGCTGGAAAACGACAGGAAGATCAACGTGCCGACTTTCGTGGTGGGCGGCCTGCACGATCTTTTCCAGCGCAGTGAACCGCTCACGTACGAGAGCATCAAGACGCAGGCGCCGGCCAAGCTGCTGATCGGCCCATGGACACATCTGCAGGCCGCGTTGGGCAGCGGGTTGCCCGTCGATGACGTGCCGCCGCTGAACCACATTCAGCTGCAATGGTTCGACCAGTACGTCAAAGGACTGAACGTGGGCGCCGATGCGCTTCCCAACGTCACGCAATACGTGACCGGCCTCGGCCACTACGCCACGGCCACGGACTGGCCCCATCCGCAGGTGCAGGCGCAGCAACTCTTTCTGCGCGGCGACAAGAGCTTGTCGGCCACCGCGCCTGCGGCAAACGAAGCGTCCAACACGGTCGCACAGCTGCCGCTGAACGGCGCATGTTCGATCAGCCTGTCGCAATGGACCGCTGGATTGACCGGTTTCATCCCGCTGCCGTGCCAGACCGACGACACCATCGCCGAAGCCGCCGACGTGAAGTTCGAGACGCCACCCATGCCGGCCGATGTCTACCTCAACGGGCCGATCGAAGCGGACGTGTGGATCTCGACCACCGCGCTGGACGCCGGCGTCTCGGTACGCATTGACGACGTGGACGGAGCGGGCAACGTCACACCGCTCACCGATGGCCTCCAGACGGCCTCGTTGCGTGCGGTGGACGCCAGCCGTTCGCGCACGATGAACGGCCTGATGATCCAGCCATGGCATCCGTTCACCCCAAGCGCCGTGCAGGCGCTCATGCCGGGTCAAGTCGTGATGGTGCCGGTCGAGGTATTCCCGACCAGCGCGCTTATCGCCAAGGGCCACAAGCTGCGGGTAGCTGTGGGCGCAAGCAACCTGCCGCAGGGCGTGCCGCCGCTGCCCACGCTGCTCAACTCGTTGTTCGGCGTGCTGACGGTCTACAGCGATGCGGCCCATCCCTCGAAGGTTGTGCTGCCCGTGGTGCCGGCCACGGCGCTGTAGCAAGCGCCCGTCCGCGGCGATCTGACGGCCCGCTTCGCGGGCCGTTTTCTTTAGATACCAGGCACCACCAAAATATGTAATCCGGCAATTACATCCGTAAAACTACGCATCGCGAATACTGTAGTGAAAATATCGATATCTGAATATAAATAACGCAAATAGAGTAGGAAAACGTTGACGCCATCCAGTCTGCATAATCCATCTCACGATTCGAAACGATGGCGCCCCAGCCCTTATCAGGCAAGGTTTCATTAGCAAAACAACCGCCCTAATCCGCATTAAGTGAAAACGCTCAGAAGAATGTTATTCAGGATTTTCTTTTCAATGCCGATAACCCCGTGGAGACCGGAAAATTCAATCAGGGAAAATCGGTCACACCGTGACACAACCGGCCCCTTTCTTAACTACGCAGCCCTTGCGCATAACTAACGTGGTCGTCGACCGTCTTTCTCAAGCCGCTCCGGTGCGCGACCACATCTCAATTCATTCAGCAAACCGGAGGACGCAGTGAACCTTTTTCAGATGACCATCAAAGCCAAGCTCACAACGGGCTTTGGCGTGCTGGCAGCCATTGTTGTCGTGGTATCGGGCATGTCGCTGCGGGCGCTGTCCGAATCGACCGAAGGATTCTCGAACTACGTGCACGGCATCAGCGCCCGCGCAGACGTCGCCAACGACGTGCGCACGGCGGTGGATCGCCGCGCCATCGCCGCACGCAACCTGGTCCTCGTGGTCACGCCAAAAGACCTGGATCTGGAGAAGGCTGACGTCTTTCGTGCGCACGACGATGTGAAGAGCAAGCTCAAGCAGCTCAACGACATGATTGCGGGCGCCAAGGACGTCAACGATCGCGCCCGTACGCTGGTGGAAGACATCAACCGCGTGGAAGCCAAGTACGGCCCCGTGGCGACCGACATCGTCGGGCTGGCGCTGGCCGGCAAACACGACGAAGCCATCCAGAAGATGGATAACGAATGCCGCCCGCTGCTGGCCGCCCTCATCAAGACCACCGACGCGTATGCCACGTACACGCACGAGCGCCAGGAGCAGCTCGTGCAGGCGTATGAGGCGCAGTACGTCATGCAGCGCAATCTGCTGGCCGGCCTGTCGATCGGCGCGGTGCTGCTGGCAGTGATCGCCGGCGTCATCATCACGCGCTCGATCACGCAGCCGATCCGCACGGCGGTGGATGTCGCCCAGACGGTGGCGCGCGGCGATCTGAGCAGCCGCATCGATGTACAAGGCAAGGATGAGACGAGCCACCTGCTCTCTGCCCTGCGCGACATGAACGGCCGCTTGACGGAGATCGTCGACAAGGTGCGCGACAGCAGCAGCAGCGTGGCCGGCGCTGCCAAACAGATTGCAGCGGGCAATGCCGACTTGAGCCAACGCACGGAAGCACAGGCATCGTCGCTGCAGGAAACGGCAGCCAGCATGGAAGAGCTGACTTCCACCGTGAAGCAGAACGCCGACAATGCCCAGCACGCCACCGCGCTCGCCTCTACCGCGTCGGAAGTGGCGCTCAAGGGCAGCACGGTCGTGAGCCAGGTCGTATCGACCATGCAGGACATCAGTGACCGTTCGAGCAAGATTGCCGACATCACCGGCATCATCGAAGGCATCGCATTCCAGACCAACATCCTCGCGCTGAATGCCGCCGTGGAAGCCGCACGCGCAGGCGAGCAGGGGCGCGGTTTTGCGGTGGTCGCCAGCGAGGTGCGCAGCCTGGCGCAGCGCTCGTCAACGGCGGCCAAGGAGATCAAGGAACTGATCGCGTCGTCGGTGGAGCGCATTCACGACGGCTCCACGCTGGCGGGCGAAGCCGGCGAGACCATGACGGAGGTCACGCAAGCCGTGGCCCGCGTCACGCACATCATGGAAGAAATTGCCGCCGCATCGGTCGAGCAGAAGCGCGGCATCGAACAGGTCAACCAGGCGATCTCCCAAATGGATGAAGTCACCCAGCGCAACGCGGCGCTGGTGGAAGAAGCCGCAGCCGCATCGCAATCGCTGCAGGACCAGGGGCAAGAGCTGAACGCTACGATGTCCTTCTTCCGGGTCGATCCGCACGCCGCCCGCGCCTGACCGGAGTACGGTCACCGTAACAGTTGTTGTCTCCAAGCTGTCATTGCGCCCGCCGCCGAAAGGCCGCGGGCGTTTTCTCTTTTCTGTCCTGTGTCTTTCGTTAGGCCGTCGTTCGTGACTTCCGCTGCATTGGCGGGCTCGTACGCGCGACGCAAAGTGGACTGGCCCCGCGTGAGACAAGCGACGGGGCAAGCCGGGGCCGTGCACGGCCCGTCCTGCCGACGAAAGCCACCATGCGACACAACAGCCCACACCTGCAACGCGGCTCGCTTTCTACCTTCCTGCCGAGCATGCCATCCAACGACGGGAGGCTCGCATGATCCCGCTCGGCTTCGCGCATTGGCTGCGCCCGCGTGCGGCACTGCAGCCACAACCAATCCCGCCCCTCGTTGAACAACTGCGTGAAGAATGCGAAGCGATGGCCCGCTACGCCCTGCATCACGGCTTGCCAGTCGCGCCAGAACTCATCGCCCAGCTCGGCCCGCTCATCGACCGCCAGATGCCGCCGCAGGCCACACCGCACCATGCGCTGGCAGCCATCCACCGCAAGCTTGCAGCCGCCATTGCACCGGCCACGCCGCAGGCCGTCACGCTGCTCGACACGCAGCATCGCAGCGATCATCCATTCCCATGGCTCGGTCCTGTGCCGTTGATCCGGCTGCTGACCAGCGCTGCGATCGTCTTCCTGATCGCCGTGATTGCCACCGGCATGTCGCCCGACGTATCGAGCGCAAACATCGACCGGGGCTTCCTGGATTCGGACGGCGCGCCCCTGTTATGGAACACGCTGTTCCTGCTGTTCTGCGCGGGGCTGGGCGCGTCGTTTGCCACGCTGTTTCAGGCACATCGCTATGTGGCCGCAGCCACCTACGACCCGAAGTACGACGCTTCCTACTGCGCACGGTTGATCCTCGGCGTGATTGCGGGGTTGATTCTGGTCGAGATGCTGCCGGCGCATCTGTTCGATGGCGGCAGCATGCACAACTTCGGGAAACCGACGCTGGCGATGCTGGGCGGTTTCTCTGCCACTGCTGTGCACCGGCTATTGCAGCGGCTGGTGGATGCGCTCGAAACACTCGTACGCGGCGACCGCTCGGCCGATACCGACGCTGCCATGCAGACCTATCGCGCCCGCGCTGCCAGTGAGCGTACGCAGTGGCAAAGCGAACTCGCCGCAAACCTGATCGATCTGCAACAGACGTTGGATAGCAGCGCCTCGCCCGAGGCGATGCGCCAACGGCTGGCCGATTTCACACGCGCCATGCTTGCCGCCGGCGATCCGACGGCTTCTGCACCGGCTTCCAACCGCCCGTCCAAGGAGTGACCTCATGCTGTTCCTTTACAACATCCCCGCATGGGCGATGGGCGCGATCATCGTCTTCGCCACGTTGTTCGTGGCATTGGGCGGCTATGTGCTATTCCGCCGCGTTCTTCCAGTCACGCTCGACGCCGAACAGCGCAACATGACCATCGCCATGATGACGGCCGTCACGACCATCAACTCGCTGCTGGTCGCCTTCTCGGCCATCTCGGTATGGGGTGCGTATCAAGCCGCCGCGGACATCGTGGCCGCCGAAGCTGCGTGTGCCACGGAACTTGCCCGCGATCTCTCGGCGTTCTCGCACCCGAGCGCCACCACCGCGCGGCGCGAGCTGATCACGTATCTGGAGCATGTCGTCCACGACGAATGGCCGAGCATGCAGCAGCATGCGCGTCCTGATGCGGACACTGAGGCTGCGTTCAACAGCATGTTTGCCACGGCCAACCGCATCACGCCCCATGACGACCGTGAGCGCGTGCTGCTGATTGAAGTGCTCGCCCGCGTCAACGAGATGGTGAAGTACCGGGAGAAACGCCTGCAGAACCTGGAGGCCGCCATGCCCGGCACGCTTTGGGGCGTGATGCTCATCGCCAGCGGCCTGTCGCTGTTGCTGCTCTACGCGCTGCCGGCCACGCGATTTCACATGGCGCTGGTGGCGGTGTGGGCGACCACATTGGGCCTGGCGTTCTTTTTTGTGCTGGCCGTGGACCGGCCCTTTGCAGGCGAAGTCAGCGTCAGCGCGGCGCCGCTGGAGCGGTCTATCCAGACGCTATCGAACGACAAGCCGCAGGCGCATCCTTTGCCCGACTGAGCGCGCCGCCTCGCCGCGCTGCCCCCCACTCGTGTTGTGGGCTGGCGGGAGAGGTCAGCCCCAGGGCCGGAGTTCCCACGCTTCGGCCCTGCCCTTTGCCGGCTCGTCGGGAGCCGGCTTTTTTACTGCGGATCGCGAATGTAGCCGACGAGTTTGTCGATCACCGGCCGATTCGGCTTGGTCACGAGGCTCACGACAATCGCAGCGACAAAACCGGCCGGCACGCCGAACGCACCGGAGGCGATCGGGTCGACGCCAAACCACGGCTGGCCAAGCACGCCCGTCATGCGCGTGAAGAACGGGTAGTTGGCGATGATGTAGTACACGCTCACGGCCAGCCCCGTCAGCATGCCCGCGATGGCACCGGCACGATTGGTGCGTTTCCAGAACACGCCCAGCACCAATACCGGAAAGAAGCAGGACGCCGCCAACGAGAAAGCCGCCCCCACCAGGAAGAGAATGTTGCCCGGCTTCAGTGACGTCACATAAGCGGCCAGCAACGCCACCCCGAGCAACACCACCTTGGCGCTCGTCACGCGCCGCTGGTGGCTGGCCGTGTTGTCGATCATGTGGAAGTAGACGTCGTGCGACAGGGCGTTGGCAATCGTCAGCAGCAGGCCATCGGCAGTCGACAGCGCTGCCGCCAACGCGCCCGCTGCAATCAACCCGGACAACACGTACGGCAGCCCCGCAATTTCGGGCGCGGCCAGCACGATCATGTCTGGCTGCATCATCACCTCTGCCCACTGCACGATGCCGTCGCCGTTGATGTCATGCAGAGCGAACACGGGTGGGTCGACCTTGCGCCACGGCACGATCCACTGCGGCAGGTCAGCAAACGGCGCCCCGACCAGGTGCTGCAGCAAATCAAGCTTGACGAGGGCCGCCAGCGCCGGCGCCGACACATACAGCAGCGCCACGAAAACCAGCGTCCAACTCACGGAATTGCGCGTCTCGCGCACCGACGGCGTGGTGTGAAAGCGCGTGAGGATGTGCGGCAGGCTGGCCGTGCCGACCATCAGGCAGAACACCAACAGCACAAAGTTCAGCCGCTCGGTGCCACGCTCGTTTTGCGACGCCGACGGAAATGGCTCAGTGGATGGCGGCGCCATGCGGCTGCGTGCCAGCGCGTCTTCGCGCTGCTGATTCCAGAGGATCGACGCGGTGGCCGCATCTGGAGGAAATTCTTCGCGCTGGCGCTCCAGAGACTTGATCTCGCGCAGCGGCGCATTACGTTCGCGTGCAAGCCTGAGCTGCGTATTCAGTGTTTCCCGCGCATGCTCGAACGACTGCGGCAGTTGCGAGATGCGCTCCTGCAGCGCCTGCGCCTCGCTCAGGAACTGGTCGCGCACGTGCTGCTCGGCAGGGTCGTGCGCGATGCGCCGTTCCTCTTTCTCGATCTGCAGCAGCAAGCGGCCCGTCGAAAGCTGCGGTACCGGATCGTGATACCGATGCCAGCCGATGATCGACACCACGCCCAGAAACGACACGATCATGATGATGTACTGCGCCACCTGGGTCCACGTCACGGCACGCATGCCGCCCAGGAACGAACAGACCAGAATGCCCGCCAGCCCGAAGAACACGCCCACCGAAAATTCGACGCCGATAAAACGCGTGACCACCAGCCCCACACCCTGAATCTGCGCAACGAGGTAGACGAACGAACACAGCGTCGCACCCAGCACCGCAATGCCGCGCACGACAGAACTGCCGCCGCGCTCGCCGTTGCCGTAGCGGTTGGCAAGGAAATCCGGCACCGTGTAACCACCGAACTTGCGCAGGTACGGCGCCAAAAGGAAAGCGACCAGGCAGTAGCCGCCTGTCCAGCCCATCACGTAAGCGAGGCCCTCGTAGCCCGAGGCGAACACGATGCCCGCCAGGCCGATGAACGAGGCGGCGCTCATCCAGTCGGCCGCCGTGGCCATGCCGTTGAAGAACGCCGGCACGCGGCGCCCTGCCACGTAATACTCGGTCAGATCGGCCGTGCGGCAGATCAGCCCGATGCACGCATAGATGGCGATAGTGACGAACAGGAACACGTAGCCGAGCCACACGCCCGGCCCGCGCACGCGCTCGATCGCGCCCATCATCACGATGAAGAGCAGCAGCCCTACGGTATAGAGCCCGTAATAGAGAAACAGCCGCTTGCGAAAGCGGCTGTCTTGTTGGGAGTCGGCGGCCAAGGTTGGCGACCAGCGCTGGGGGTTAGCGCGTTTCCTTCAGTTGATCGAGGATGGCCGGGTTCTCGAGCGTGGACGTGTCCTGCGTAATGTCCTCGCCCTTGGCCAGCGAACGCAACAGGCGGCGCATGATCTTGCCCGAGCGCGTCTTGGGCAGGTTGTCGCCAAAGCGGATGTCCTTCGGCTTGGCGATCGGCCCGATCTCCTTGCCGACCCAGTTGCGCAGCTCGTTGGCGATCTGTTTGGCTTCGTCGCCATCGGGGCGCGAGCGCTTGAGCACCACGAACGCGCAGATGGCTTCGCCCGTCATGTCGTCGGGGCGGCCCACCACGGCGGCCTCCGCAACAATCGGGTTCGCCACCAGCGCCGATTCGATCTCCATCGTGCCCATGCGGTGGCCCGAGACGTTCAGCACATCATCGATGCGGCCCATGATGGTGAAGTAGCCGGTGTCCTTGTCGCGGATGGAGCCATCGCCCGCCAGATACAGCTTGCCCCCCAGCTCTTCCGGGAAGTAGCTCTTCTTGAAGCGCTCCGGGTCGCCCCAGATGTTGCGGATCATCGACGGCCACGGACGCTTGACGACCAGGATGCCGCCCTGCCCGTTCGGCACGTCGTGCCCGGTTTCATCGACGATGGCAGCCATGATGCCCGGCAGCGGCAGCGTGCATGAGCCCGGCACCAGGGGCGTGGCCCCCGGCAGCGGCGTCATCATGTGGCCGCCGGTCTCGGTCTGCCAGAACGTATCGACAATCGGGCAACGGCCGCCGCCAATGTTCGTGTGGTACCACATCCAGGCTTCCGGGTTGATCGGCTCGCCCACGGTGCCGAGCAGGCGCAGGCTGGAGAGATCGTACTGCTTGGGGTGGACCTTCTCGTCCGCTTCGGCGGCCTTGATCAACGAGCGGATTGCCGTCGGTGCGGTGTAGAACGTGTTGACCTTGTGACGCTGGATCATGTCCCAGAAGCGGCCGGCGTTCGGATACGTCGGCACACCTTCAAACACGACTTGCGTGGCGCCGGCAGCGAGCGGGCCGTACGCAATGTAGCTATGGCCCGTCACCCAGCCGATGTCGGCCGTGCACCAGAAGATGTCGTGGTTTCAGATCGAACGTCCACTGCATGGTGAGCAACGTCCACAGCAGGTAGCCGCCCGTGCTGTGCTGCACGCCCTTCGGCTTGCCGGTCGAACCCGAGGTGTAGAGGATGAACAGCGGATGCTCCGCGCCCACCGGCGTCACTTCGCAGGTGTCGGGCTGGCCGGCCTCGACCTCGTCCATCGCGCGGTCGCGGCCTTCCACCCAGTTCACGTTGCCGTTGGTGCGGCGGTAGACGATGACGTGCTTGACGGCGTCGGTGCCTTCCATGGCGAGCGCTTCATCGGCGATAGCCTTCAGCGGCAGCGCCTTGCCGCCGCGCATCTGTTCGTCGGCCGTGATAAGCGCCACGGCGCCCACGTCGACGATGCGTTCCTGCAGCGACTTGGCCGAGAACCCGCCAAACACCACCGAGTGCGTCGCACCGATGCGCGCGCACGCCTGCATGGCGACGATGCCTTCGATCGACATCGGCATGTAGATCACGACGCGGTCGCCCTTCTTGATGCCCAGGGCCTTCAGGCCATTGGCGAAGCGGCAGACGCGTGCATGAAGTTCGCGGTAAGTGACGCGCGATACCTTGCCATCGTCGGTCTCGAAAATGATGGCGACCTTGTCGGCGTTGCCGTTCTCAAGGTTGCGTTCGAGGCAGTTGTACGAAGCGTTGAGCTCGCCGTCTTCAAACCACTTGTAGAACGGTGCGTTGGACTCATCCAGCACCTTGCTGAAGGGCTTGTGCCACAGCAGATGCTCGTGTGCGAGGCGCGCCCAGAAGCCTTCGTAATCGTGCTCGGCTTCGGCACACAGCGCACGGTACGCATCCATGCCGGCGATGTTTGCCTGTTTGACAAAGGATTCGGGCGGGTCGAACACGCGCGTTTCCTGCAGGACAGATTCAATGCCAGCCATGGTGTCTCCTGATAGCGATGTCTGTAGTCGTTTTGCGGCGAATCTAAGGGGCTGACCTGACTCCAGCCTTACGCATTTCTGCACCGCAAACCGACGTGAAGGGCATTACTATAATGCGTCACTTCATGTTACGGCACGCATCGCAACGCAACATAGTCGGCCAGAGAGCCGCGTCCCGTGCCGGTTTCCACTGATTCCTCATCGTGCCCATCCACGCCCTTTTCCTGATTGCTGCCATGGCATTGGTCGGTAGCAACGTCGGTTTCGGCAAATCGATCGTCGCCGTCATGCCGGTGATGTTGTTTGCACTGCTGCGCTTTCTGATTGCCATCGTCTGCATGGCGCCGTGGTACAGGCCGTCGCGCATGCGCCGTGTGACGCGCGGCGAGTGGACCAACCTCTTCCTCCAAGCGTTCTTCGGTACCTTCGGATTCACGCTGCTGATGCTCAACGGCGTGCGACTGACCTCGGCGCTGGCTGCAGGCATCATCACTAGCACGATTCCGGCCGCGGTGGCGCTGCTGTCGTGGCTCGTGCTGCGTGAGAAGCCATCCGGGCGCACGCTGGTGTCAGTGGTGCTGGCCGTGGCGGGCGTCGCCATCCTCAATGCCTATCGCGGAGGCGAGTCTTCGGGCGCGGCGCCTGCTGATGCCGCGCAAGCGCTGCTGGGCAATGCGCTGGTGATGGGCGCGGTGTTATGCGAGTCGGTCTACGTCATTCTGTCGCGGCGACTGACGCAAACGTTGCCCGCCATCGAGATCTGCGCCTACACGCACCTGATGGGCGGCCTGCTGATGCTGCCTCTGGGGTTGGTGCCCCTGCTCACCTTCGATCTGTCGGGCGTGCCGTTGCCCATCTGGGGCCTTGTGCTCTGGTATGCGCTGTCAGCCAGCATCTTCTCGTTCTGGCTGTGGATGAAAGGCATCCGGCACGTGCCGGCGCATCTGGCGGGCGTGTTCACCTCGGTGCTGCCGATTGCGGCAGCCACCTACGGCATCGTCGCGCTGGGCGAAACGCCTGGCTGGCCGCATGGCATTGCGCTGGCGTGCGTGGTGGCGGGCATCCTCGTGGCGAGCTGGCCTGCACGGCCACGCCCGACGATGCGGCGCGGGCGGCAGCGCGGCCGAGTGGTCGATCCGCTGGACCCGCTGGACCCGTCGCTCGATCACGAATAAAGCACATCGCAAGCGTTTTCCTGTAAGCGATGTTGTAATCACGGAACGTTACAATCACGCGGTTTTTCGACCATCCGCTCCGTCCCGCTCCGCCAATGAAGTCACCCATCGCCCCGCTGCGCCCAATTCCGCGCCTGATCTTCTTTTCCCGCTGGCTGCAACTGCCGCTTTACCTGGGGCTGATCATCGCCCAGGCGGCATATGTGTATTTGTTCGTCGTCGAGGTCTGGCACCTGGTTGCGCACCTGGGGGAGATGGATGAAACCAAGATCATGCTGGCCGTGCTGGGGCTGATTGACGTGGTGATGATCTCCAACCTGCTGATCATGGTGATCATCGGCGGGTACGACATCTTCGTGTCCAAGCTCGGCATTGAGGGACATGAAGATGAGCCCGAATGGCTGGATCACGTCAACGCGGGCGTACTGAAGGTGAAGCTGTCGATGGCGCTGATCAGCATCTCGTCAATCCACCTGCTCAAGACGTTCATCGACGCGGCCCAGAAAGACACGCACACGATCCTATGGCAGGTTGCGATCCACATGGCGTTCCTGGTGTCTGCGCTGGTGATGGCCTGGGTTGACCGCATCGTGTCGCACGCGCATCCGCACGGCGAGGCTGCCGACGCACATTGACGCTGCGCCCTTGTTGGCGCGGCGATTCCGACGAACGCGCTCGGACAATCCGCGCCCGACATTGGGTGTATGATCTCAGGCTGTTCTGAGCCTGCGGCGCCCGCCGTCCAGGTCACAGGCAGGGAGTGAAAGTCACCGACCACTGCCCTGCCGCACCGGCTTTTCATTCCTATACGTTGGTCCCCCACCATGACCGTCATTCGTCAAGAAGACCTCATCCAGAGCGTCGCCGACGCGCTGCAGTACATCAGCTATTACCACCCGATGGACTACATCACTGCTCTGGGCCGCGCCTATGAGCAGGAGCAGAGCCCGGCAGCCAAGGATGCCATCGCGCAAATCCTGACCAACAGCCGCATGTGCGCCGAAGGCCATCGCCCGATCTGCCAGGACACCGGCATCGTCACGGTGTTCCTCAAGGTCGGCATGAACGTGCGCTGGGACGGCGCCACGATGAGCCTCGAAGACATGGTCAACGAAGGCGTGCGCCGCGCGTACAACGACGTCGACAACAAGCTGCGCGCAAGCGTGCTGGCGGATCCGGCCGGCAAGCGCACCAACACGAAGGACAACACCCCGGCCGTGATCAACATGTCGATCGTGCCGGGCGACACAGTGGACGTGATCGTCGCAGCCAAGGGCGGCGGCTCCGAAGCCAAGTCGAAGTTCGTGATGCTGAATCCGTCGGACTCGATCGTCGACTGGGTGCTCAAGACCGTGCCGACCATGGGCGCCGGCTGGTGCCCGCCGGGCATGCTGGGCATCGGCATTGGCGGCACGGCTGAAAAGGCCATGCTGCTGGCCAAGGAAGCCCTGATGGAGCCGATCGACATTCAAGACCTGATCGCCCGCGGCCCGAGCAACCGCGCTGAAGAACTGCGCATCGAGCTGTACGAAAAGGTCAACGCGCTGGGCATTGGCGCGCAAGGCCTGGGCGGCCTGGCCACCGTGCTCGACGTGAAGATCCTGGACTACCCGACCCACGCGGCCAACCTGCCGGTCGCCATGATCCCGAACTGCGCCGCCACGCGTCACGCGCACTTCACGCTGGACGGCAGCGGCGTTGCCAAGCTGGAAGCGCCGGACCTGTCGCGATGGCCGAAGGTCGAGTGGGCACCGAACACGGAAACGTCCAAGCGCGTCGACCTGAACGCGCTCACGCCGGAAGAAGTTGCCTCGTGGAAGCCGGGCCAAACGCTGCTGCTCAACGGCAAGATGCTGACCGGCCGCGATGCCGCACACAAGCGCATCGCCGACATGCTGGCCAAGGGCGAAAAGCTGCCCATCGACTTCACTAACCGCGTGATCTACTACGTCGGCCCGGTCGACCCGGTGCGCGATGAAGTCGTTGGCCCGGCAGGCCCGACCACGGCCACGCGCATGGACAAGTTCACCGAGACGATGCTCGCCCAGACGGGCCTGATTGCCATGGTGGGCAAGGCCGAGCGCGGCCCGGTCGCCATCGAGTCCATCAAGAAGCACAAGTCGGCTTACCTGATGGCCGTGGGCGGCGCGGCGTACCTGGTGTCGAAGGCCATCCGCGGCTCGAAGGTGCTGGCGTTTGAAGACCTGGGCATGGAAGCCATCTACGAATTCGACGTGAAGGACATGCCTGTCACCGTGGCCGTGGACAGCTCAGGCACATCGGTCCACAAGACCGGCCCGGCGGAATGGCAAGCGAAGATTGGCAAGATTCCCGTCGCAGCAGGCTGATCCGTTCACGCGATATGACGACATGCGCGCAGGCACCGGTCGGGGTCTTTGATTCCGGCCTCGGAGGGCTCTCCGTCCTGCGCGCGATTCGTGCCGAACTGCCGGCCGAATCGCTTCTCTACCTGGCGGATTCCCGCCATGCCCCGTACGGGGAAAAATCTCCCGAATACATTGCCGACCGCACGCTGCAAGTGTGCGAATGGCTGGTCAATCAAGGCTGCAAGGCCCTGGTGATCGCGTGCAATACCGCCACGGCGCAGGCCGTGCACGTGCTGCGCGAAAAGCTGGCGGTGCCGGTGATTGGCGTCGAGCCGGGTGTAAAGCCAGCGGTTGCCACGTCGAAGAGCCGTGTGGTTGGCGTGCTCGCCACCGAAAGCACGCTGCGCAGCGAGAAATTTGCACGCCTGCTGGCGGCGGCCTCCGGCGATTGCAAGGTGCTGAGCCAACCCGGTTACGGCCTCGTCCCCCTGATCGAGCGCGGCGATACCCACTCGCCTGCGGTGCTTGAGCTGCTGCAGGCCTATCTGCAGCCGATGCTGGACGCGCATGCCGACACGTTGGTGCTCGGCTGCACGCACTACCCGTTCCTGGAAGACGCCATCCGCGAGATTGCGGGCGACCGGCTGACATTGATCGACACCGGCCACGCCGTCGCGCGCCATCTGGGCCGCACGCTGGCGGCAGCGGGATTGCAGGCATCGGGCCAAGCCGCGTCGCCACGCTTCATGAGCACCGGCGACGTGCTTCCGCTGCAAGCCATGGTGGCGGCATTGCTGGGAGAGGCGCCGATGGCGCAGCGCGTCGACATTGGCGATGCACCCCTGAGCCCGGCGGCCGTGGCATCGCTCGCTTCCCAGCCCGAATAACGCCGCCCAAATACGACAACGCCGCCCTGAAAGGCGGCGCGCTGTCATCTTGTGGCCTAAGGTCAGCCCGCGGTCGGCTGCACCACAGGTTCAGCGGCGTCTTCCACCGCCTCCTCTTCTGCCGGCTCATACTTCGCCACCACGGCAGTGGCCAGGCTATTGCCGATCACGTTGGTGGCCGTGCGGCCCATGTCGAAGAACTGGTCGATGCCGATGATCAGCAGCAGACCCGCTTCTGGCAGATGGAACATCGGCAGCGTGGCCGCCACCACCACCAGCGAGGCGCGCGCCACGCCAGCCATGCCCTTGCTCGTGAGCATCAGCACCAGCAGCAGCGTGACCTGTTGGGTGAAGCTCATCTCGATGTTGTAGGCCTGCGCGATGAACAGCACCGCAAACGCCTGGTACATCATCGAGCCATCGAGGTTGAACGAATACCCCAGCGGCAGCACGAAGCTGGAGATGCGCTTGGGCACGCCAAAGCGGTCGAGCGCCTCGATCGTCTTCGGGTAGGCGGATTCGCTGCTTGCCGTAGCGAACGCCAGCAGCGTCGGCTCGCGAATCAGCCCCAGCAAGCGGCCCAGCGAACGACCAAGCAGCACGTAGCCGACAAAGAACAGGATCGCCCACAGCAGCGCCAGGCCCAGGTAGAACTCGCCGATCAGCTTGCCGTAGGTCCACAGCACGCCCACGCCTTCCACCGTGATGGCGGCGGCCATGGCGGCAAATACGCCCAGCGGTGCGAAACGCATCACATAATCGGTAATGCGGAACATCAGCTTGGTCAGCTCTTCCAGGCCACGGCCGACCACGCTGTCCATCGGGTTCTTCATGGTCGACAGCGCAGCGCCGAAGAACAGCGAAAACACCAGGATCTGCAGGATCTCGTTGGTGGCCATGGCCTCCACGATGCTGCGCGGGAACACGTGCGTGATGAAGGCCTTGAGCGTGAAATCACCCGTCTTCAGGCCCGACGTGGCCGACACATCCGGCAGCGCGAGGTTCATGTGCACACCCGGCTGGAAGAAGTTGACGAGCAGCATGCCCAGCGCCAGCGAGGTGGCCGACGCACACACGAACCACAGCATTGCGCGCAGACCCACGCGGCCGACCGACCGGCCGCCGCTCATGCTTGCCAGGCCCGTCACCAGCGTCGAGAACACCAGCGGCGCGATGATCATTTTGATCATGCGCAGGAAGATGTCCGTGATGATGCTGAAGTACGAAGCGATGTCCTTGGCCGCCGCAGCGTCCTTGGCATATTCGTGGCAGCCCCAGCCGACGGCAATGCCCAGCAGCATTGCCAGCCCGATGTGGGAGGTCAGACGTTTGGTGTTCAAGACTTTCTCCAAGGAATACCGTGGCCGGAGGGACGGCGCGCGGAGACGCGGATCTCATGGGGCCAAGGGCCGGCCCAAGTTCGTCACGCTTTGTAAAAAGCGACGATATTAGAGAAGCGCATGGCGATCGTTATGTCGATGTTGCATAGCACCATGCAATTTCTGCATACATTGATATGGCGCCGTTGACACCCTGCTGCAATGCCGCACGGGCAGTGGAACCAGCCGGTGAGAGGCGGATTATTGAGCCGCACGCAATGCCGTCACGGCGTACCAACAAGCGCCGTTTCCAGCACATCAAATGCGACGCCTGCACCACGTCAGCCGCTGATACCATCATCGACTTACGCTACCGACCGGAGTCCCGCGATGAAAATGGCGCCGTTTGCCTTCGGCACGACCGACTGGTCCGCCGTTGAACCTACCGAACACACCGGCGAGACCGGCATGGCGATCTGGCGCACCCGCTACTTTGGCGACGAACCGAACCGCATCCGCGTGCGCATGGTCGAGTACACGCCCGGCTACCTGGCTGACCATTGGTGCAAGAAGGGCCATATCCTGTTCTGTCTGGATGGCGAGCTGGAAACCACGCTGGAAGACGGCCGCAAATTCACCCTCACGCCCGGCATGAGCTATCAGGTGGGCGACGATGCTGAAGCCCATCAGTCGTACACCAAGAACGGAGCCCGGCTGTTCATCGTCGACTGACAGCGACACGACCTTTCTGCATCGCAAATGGCCCCGGTTGACCGGGGTCAAGCGATTTAAAAATCAAGGTCTTTAGGGCCAACCGACCACAATATGTAGTGCTAGTCTGACTCCATACCACTAGATGGAGTACCTCATGACGGGCACACAGGTCACCAGGCAAGTCACCAAGCGCGACGGTTCATTGGCCCCATTTGACGCGCAAAAGATCCGCCAAGCCATCGCGGCAGCCGGACAGGCCACCGGCGAATTCGACACCGCCGAAGCGCAGCGCCTGACCACGGGCGTGCTCGAACATCTCGCCCCGCTCCCCTGCCCCGGTATCGAAATCATCCAGAACTGCGTGGAAGAAGTGCTGGTCGACGCCGGCTATTGGCGCACCGCGCGTGCCTACATCGTCTACCGAGAGCAGCATGCCCGGCTGCGTTCGCTCAAGCACACGCTGGTGGAAGTCGAGAGCACGATGGACGAATACCTCGAGCAGCGCGACTGGCGTGTGAATGCCAACGCCAATCAAGGGTACAGCCTCGGGGGCCTGATTTTGAACGTGGCGGGCAAGGTCACCGCCAACTACTGGCTCTCGCATGTCTACAGCCCCGAGGCGGGCACCGCGCACCGCGAGGGCGACATCCACATCCACGATCTCGACATGCTGTCGGGCTACTGCGCGGGCTGGTCGTTGCGGCAGTTGCTGACGGAGGGATTCAACGGCGTGCCGGGCAAGGTGGAAGCGACGCCACCGCGGCATATGTCCGCGGCCATCGGGCAGATCGTCAACTTTCTCGGCACGCTGCAAAACGAATGGGCCGGCGCGCAGGCGTTCAGCTCGTTCGATACGTACATGGCGCCGTTCATCCGCCGCGACGCGATGTCGTATGCGGCGGTCAAGCAGTCCATGCAGGAGCTGATCTACAACCTGAACGTGCCCAGCCGCTGGGGGACGCAAACGCCGTTCACCAACCTCACGTTCGACTGGACGTGCCCGGCCGACCTGCGTGAGCAGATTCCGTACATCGGCGGCGAAGAGATGCCTTTCACTTACGGCGATCTCCAGCCCGAGATGGACATGATCAACCGCGCGTACATCGAGGTCATGATGGCGGGCGATGCGAAGGACCGCGCGTTCACGTTTCCGATTCCCACCTACAACATCACGCCGGATTTCGATTGGGAGCACCCCAACACCACGCTGCTGTTTGAGATGACAGCACGCTACGGGCTGCCCTACTTCCAGAACTTCCTGAATTCCGATCTAGAGCCACACATGGTGCGCTCGATGTGCTGCCGCCTGCAGCTGGACCTGCGTGAACTGCTCAAGCGCGGCAACGGGTTGTTTGGCTCGGCTGAACAGACCGGTTCCATTGGGGTGGTGACGGTGAATTGCGCGCGATTGGGCCATCTCTACGCGGGCGATGAGGCGGCGCTGCTAGCGCGGCTTGATACGCTGCTCGCTCTCGGCCGCGACGTGCTGGAAGTCAAACGCAAGTTCGTCCAACGGCTGATCGACCAGGGGCTGTATCCGTACACGCGCCGCTACCTGGGCACGCTGCGCAACCACTTCAGCACGCTCGGCGTGAACGGCATCAACGAGATGGTGCGCAACTTCACCTACGATGCCGACGACATCACCACGCCATTCGGCCACGCCATGGCGGTGCGCCTGCTCGATCACGTGCGCCAACGCATGACCGAATTCCAGGAAGCAACGGGGCACCTGTACAACCTCGAAGCCACGCCCGCAGAGGGCACGACCTACCGCTTCGCCCGCGAAGACCGCAAGCGCTGGCCGGGCATCCTGCAGGCCGGTACGACAGAACAGCCGTACTACACCAACTCCAGCCAGCTGCCCGTCGGCTACACGGACGACCCATTCGAAGCACTGGCGCGCCAGGAAGCGCTGCAGAGCAAGTACACGGGCGGCACGGTGCTGCACCTGTACATGAACGAAGCGATCTCCTCGTCGCAGGCGTGCAAGGAACTCGTACGGCGCGCGCTGGCGAACTTCCGCCTGCCGTACATCACCATCACCCCGACGTTTTCAATCTGCCCGAAGCACGGCTACCTGTCCGGCCATCACGCGTTCTGTCCGAAATGCGATGCAGAACTGCTGGCTCAGCAGCCTAGCGGCAAGTGCGGCTGCACAACGGCGGGCACTCCAGGTTCTTCCACCCACCTCCATCACGAAGGAGCCTCCGTATGAGCACCGTTGCACACACAGCCAACCTCACCGTTGCACTCGACGACAACCAGCGCACGCGCTGCGAAGTCTGGACACGCGTGATGGGCTATCACCGGCCCGTCAGCTCGTTCAACATCGGCAAGCAAGGGGAATTCTGTGAACGCCGCTTCTTTGTTGAAGACCGCGCCCGCTGAGCCACCGCACTGCCCGCCGCCGGCCATCGGCGGCCTGGCACCGTTTTCCAGCGTCGACTGGCCCGGGCAGCTTGCGGCAGTGGTGTTCGTGGCCGGCTGCCCGTGGCGCTGTCATTACTGCCACAACCCGCACCTGCAAACGCGTGCGCGCACGCTGGATTGGGACGATGTCTTCGCGTTTCTGCAGCGCCGCATGGGGCTGCTTGATGCGGTTGTCTTCTCCGGCGGTGAACCGCTGAGCGAGCCGCAGCTGCCGCAACTGATGCGCGACGTGCTTGCGCTGGGCTACAAGGTTGGCCTGCACACCGGCGGCATTTATCCGGCGCGCCTGGCCGACGTACTGCCGCTGGTGGACTGGGTGGGGCTCGACATCAAGACCAGCGCACCGCGCTACGATGCGCTCACAGGCCGCCGCGGCAGCGCTGCGCCCGTCGATGCTTGCCTGGATCTTCTGCTGCACAACGGCGGCGCATTCGAGTGCCGCACCACGTGGCACCCCGACTGGCTGCCCGAGCCGCAGCTTCTTGCGCTGGCGCAAAACCTCAGCCAGCGCGGCGTGAAACACTACGCATTACAAGCCTACCGAAGTGCCCCCGGAACCCCGGCCATCACGCTGCCCAGCGAGGGCACCCAGCGCGCATTGGCCGCCTGTTTTTCTTCTTTCTGTTGCCGGTGACACCATGCAAGACCCCATCAATGTGGGCGATCTGCTCAAGCACAGCCCGCTGTTCCTGGACTTCGACGACGATGACATGGCTGTGCTCACGCGCGACAGCCATGCAGTGCGCGTGTTGCGGCACGACTTCGCGTTTCATCGTGGAGATCGCGCCGATGGCTTCTATGTCGTGGTGGTCGGTGCGATCAAGCTTGAGTTGCCCGGTGCGCACGGCCAATGCAAGGTCATCGAATTCTTTGGCCCGGGCGAGTGTTTTGGCGAGCCCTTCATGTTCCTGAACCGCCCTTACGCGGCAGATGCGCAAGCCATGGAAGACAGCCTGCTGGTCTGGATCGACAAGCGCGCCATCGACGATGCACTGCATGTGCATCCGCGCCTTGCGCGGCAAATGCTGACAGGGTTATCCGCGCGCCTGCACACGTTGATGTGCGACATCGAAACCGTAAACCTGCAAAGCGCCAATGAACGGCTGATCGGGTATCTGCTCTCGCTGCCGCGCAAGTTTGACCGCACGCGATTTCCATACAGCAAGAGTCTGGTCGCGTCCAAGCTGGGGCTGGCACCGGCCACGCTTTCCCGCACGCTGCGTCAGTTGATTCGCGACGGACTGATCCGGGTGGAAGGCCGCGAGGTTGTCATCCCGAACACCACGGCGTTGCAACGTCAGCTCATCGCAGGATAAACGCAGGAAGCCAATGCGGATCAATCACCTGCGGTATCGAGGCGATGCTGGAGCGTGTTGACGGCGTCATCCACCAGCGCGGCGGCGGCAGTCAATTCATCGTCGCTGCAATCGGCGTGATAACGCTTCTTGGCGCCGCACCGGTTGAGCACGAGGTGAATGTCCGGCGCCACGCCCGCCGTTGCCAGGCAGGCCTTGACGCACGCCAGCGCGCAACCGTCGAGCGCGAGAATGGGCCGCCCGCTGCGGGCTGTCTTGACGAGCGCGCGCACCCCGCCGCCGACACCGCTGATGCAAGACATCTCTGCCCTGCCTGCACGGTCCAGATCGACGGCCAGGCGGTTTGCCGCTTGCGCCACGCTTGAACAACCCGAGCATGCATAGACGAGCGGCAATGCACGTGATGACATGGCACCCCTCGCTACCGCGATTGCCAACGTGCAAGCCACGCCGGGCGAGCAGCCGCATCGAGCCAGTTCTTGACGATCAGCCCAAGCTCCGTGTCGCCCGCAATCTTGAGGCAGCGCTGGAAAAACAGCGTATCTGCGTCGGCAGTGCCACGAATGAGCGCAACGAAATCGCCCACGCCGGCACGCAACTCCAGTTCGGGTTCTGGGCTTGAAGCGGAAAGCGTGTGGAACGCTCCACCGCGGCAGCAAAAGCAGGCGCGCAGGCCGAGATCTTCTACGGTGATGGCAAAGCGCCGCCCTTCCAGTTCCGGGGGCGGCGTGAGCCAAGACAGGCGGCGAGCCAAATCGAGCCCCATCACAAAGGGAAACGACGTCACTGGTGCCGGCAGGCGGCGCGCCATGCGAACAAGCACTTCGGGTGGGCGCAGTCGCGTCATTGCGGCGCCTCCAGCCATTCAATGCCTGACTGCCCGTGCCAATAGCCGTTGCAGCGACCGATGCCCTCGGGCGGCTGCACGTCTTGCACGGGCAGACCTAGGCGCAGGGCATCCAGTGCAGCCACGGCGTCCAGCGTGCCTTGCGATTGCGGACTGACACGCAGCACCTTCACGCCCAGCGCAGACAGCGCGGGCGCCTGATCGAGGATGTCGAGACATTGCCCCGATTGCGTCTGGATACCGTTGATGGCGAGAAACTCCTGCCCTTCGCGCGTGCGCACGGCCAGGCCATCCGGATGCTCGATGCAGCGGAAGCCGCAGTCGTCCTTGTTGAGGCGAAAGTGCCGCGCCGTAAAGCAGCGTGCAGAAAATGCCAGCGGCAAGCGCCCCCACACCATCGCTTCGATTGCCAAGTCGGCAGGCTTCTCATGCATCAGATCGGCCAGTGTGGTCTGGCTCATCTCCAGCGGCATGACCGCACGCACGGCACCCAGCCCGGCCAGCCATGCCAGCGTCGCGCCGTGATACGCGTTGCAATGCGGCCCTGCAACGAATGGCCGGCCGTTCAGCAACCGCACAGCGCCAAGCTCGCCGGCTTCGACCATCCAGTCGTCTTGCTGACATTGCTTGCGCAACGCCTGTGCCTCGGCACTCGTTTCGATGAGCGTGCGCGTCGATAGCACCACCGATTTGCCCGCCTCGCGCAGCATGGCCGCGATATCGAGCCAGTCGTCCGCCCGCAATTCGTGGCGGCGGCTGCAGACCGTCTCGCCCACGTAGACGATGTCGACAGGGCTGGCGGCAACCTCCGCGTAGAAGTCGAACGTCTGTAGCCGCGGCCAGTAATACAGCAGCGGACCAAGCGAAATTTCGTAGGACATGATGTGCCTTTCTATTTCCAGGGGCGATCAAACGCGCCTTGCGTGACGTGCGCGCCTTCTGCGTGACGCACGAGTGCCGCCTGCCAGTCGGGCTTGACGGAGAAGCGCGCCGGGTCCGCCTGTGCCGCATCCAATGCGGCGCGCAACGTAGCCACCACCTGCGCAACGTACGCCGGACTGCGCTGGCGCCCCTCGATCTTGATTGCCGACACCCCCATGGCGATCAGCCGGGGCAACAGGCTGAGCGCATTGAGGCTCGTTGGCTCTTCCAGCACGTGGTCGACTTCGCCGTCGACGAGGAATCGCCCCTTGCACAGCGTCGGATACCCAGCCGGTTCGCCCGGTGCGTATTGGTCGATCATGATGTTGTTCAGGCGTGCATCCAGGCTGCCGTCGCGCTCCACCCAGCGCACCGCATGCGCTGGCGAACACACGCCCTTGTTGTTGGGCGAATCACCCGTGGCATACGACGACAACAGGCAACGCCCTTCGGCCATCACGCACAGACTGCCAAAGCCGAACACCTCGATCTGCACTGACGTCTGCTGGATCACGCGTTCGACTTCGGTCAAGGTCAGCACACGCGGCAACACAGCGCGGTGGATGCCGAACTGCTCGCGCATCAGCTCGATGGCGCCGGCATGCGTGGCCGAACCCTGCACTGACAGATGCAGCCGAAGGTTCGGATAGCGGTCGCGCGCATAGGCCATCAAGCCAGGGTCGGCCAGGATGACCGCATCGGCTCCCAGCATGTAGGCGGCATCGACGGCCATGCGCCACTCGATGGCGCGGCCGGGCTGCGGAAACGTGTTGATGGCGAACAGCACCTGGCGTCCTTTCCGATGCGCGAATTCGACGCCGGCACGGATGTCGTTCTCGGTAAAGTTCAGGCCTGCGAAGTTGCGCGCATTGGTCGCATTCTTCAAGCCGAGGTAGACGGTGTCGGCCCCGGCCTCCACGGCCGCCTTGAGTGCGGCCAGGCTGCCCGCTGGCGCCACCAGTTCAATGGGGGAAGCGTTCTGTGTCATGGCGGCCAGTCTGCGACTTGTCCGCCAATGTGGTTTTGCGTTCCGTCAACCGGGCGCAAACGCTCGCGAGACACGGCGAAACGTCAGCAGCGCCCGGCACAGCATCGCACCCAGCCACACGTGCGACAGCGCGAACAGCACGCCGGCGATCACCGCCATTCGCTGCGGCTGTAACGGCACCAGCAACAGCGCCAGCAACACGAGCAGCAGCAGGCGGGCATGCCAATGCTGTTGCCGCTCGCCGATCAACGTTTGCATAGCCGGCAGCCGCACATGCCGCGGCACCCGCCTGCGCAGATGCATCCAGATCATGAACGGGATGATCTTGCCGAGCATCGCGTTGACAGGCAGCACGCCGCCGCCCACGAGCGCCAGCACGCCCATCTCCCACGCGACGGGCCAGTCTGCTGGCAGCCAAGACGCGGTCAGACCCAGCACGGGAACCACCAGCCAAGCGACGGAAGCCGCCAGCCACAGCCGCCAGCCCGGATCGTGCCGACGACGTGCGCTGCGCACGGCATGCACGCCCACCATCGCCAGCGCTGCCAAGGCGAGCCAGCCCCACGATTGCCAAAGCACCGCGCCGCACCCGACGCCCCACAGAGTGCCAACGATCAGAGGCGCCCACAGCCACCACGGCATGAGCCGATGCCAGCGCTCCGGCAAACGCCGCGTCTGCCAGAACATCGGCAACACCGTCGACACCACACCCGCGACCAACGTTGCCAGCCAGCCGCCGAGGCCCCAGCCGACATGCAGAGCCAGCAGCCCGGGGGATAGAGCAAACCATCCGCTGGCCAAGGCCGTGGCAAGCGTCGCGCCGCTCGCCAGCGTTGCCAACACGGCCCAGCCGATGCGGCGCAGTGTTCGCACCGTCGCGTGCGTGGCGCGCGTCTGCACCACGCGCATGCCCGCAAGGACGATCAACGCAGCGGGCACGGCCAGCAGCGGCGCCCCCATCCAGGCAGCCAGCACGAACGCGCGATGATTTGCGCCCAGGAAACCGGTCGCCAGTGCAGATGCCGTTGCCACGCACGAGAGCGCCACCCATGGCGACACCCATCTCGCGCCGCGCACAGGCACGCCGGCCACCACGGGAAGCAATTGAAACAGCGCACCGAGCATCGCCGGAAAAAGCACGCCCACGGCTAAGGCATGAACCAGCGCGAGCGACAGCGGCGCGAATCGGTCAGGCAAACCCGCGGATGGTCCCAGCGCTAATAGAAGACCCGCCGCGGCGCCCACCCACGGCACGGGCAGCAGGCAGCCGAACACCACGCCGGCGGGCGGCATGCGTTCGTAGAAAAGCGTGGGGGCAGTTGACATCGGGCCGGCCGGATATCTATCCAGCCGACCACGTTAGCGCAGCCGCGTCTGCATGCGCTTGATATGCGTTAAGCGTCAGCGCGGTGTGAATCCGATGGAGCGCCGCTCGCGCAGTTCCGGCTTGATGGAATGCTCCTGTCGCAGTTGTGCGAGGAAGGATTCCGGGTCAAGCGTCTCGCCCAACAGCAAAGACTGCTGCTTGACCACCGCAAAATCGCCCGGCGTGAGCATGTCGAGCGACGCCAGCATCTCGCGCCACACAGGCTTGAGCGCCTCGGCTTTGCCGCCCAGCGCTTCCGCAATGAACATCTGCTCGCGCTGCGCACGCACCAGCGGCTTGAAGCGGATCTTGAACGCAAACCGCCGCAGCGCCGCTTCGTCAATCCGATCAAACAAGTTGGTCGTACAGACGAAGATGCCGTCAAAGCGCTCCATGCCCTGCAGCATCTCGTTGACTTCCGACACTTCGTAATTGCGCACCGCACCCTGTCGGCTCTGCATGAAACTGTCCGCCTCGTCGAGCAGGAGCAGTGCACGTTCTTCTTCGGCTCGCGAGAACATCGCCGCAATCTGCTGCTCGGTTTCGCCGACGTACTTGCTCATCAAGTCCGACGCGCGGCGAATCATCAACGGCATGTCGAGCTGCGCAGCAATGTGTTCGGCCAGCACCGTCTTGCCCGTGCCCGGCGGCCCGTAGAAACATAGCGTGCCGCGTCGCCGCGCGCGCAGCGCTTCGATGATGCGCTCGACGGAAAACCGTGTCTCCAGGTTCAGATAATCCAGCTTGTATTCGGTCACGACGCGATGCGCCTGCACGTCTGGCCGCAAGCCCATCGCCTGATCCGCGTGGTCGAGCTGACGCTCGATCAGTGACTCAGCGGACTCCTCCATGGCCGGCTGCGTCAGGCGGGCAAAGCGGGCGGCAGAATCGATCTGCGCAGGAGTGAGCGTCTTGCGCGCCGCCAGCTTGGCCATGAACGCGTCCGACACCTCCAGCCCCTCCAGGTGCTTGCGGATGATGCTCTCGCGCACCGTCGCCGGCGGCACCTTCAGCTCAAGATGGAACTGGAAACGGCGCAGGTACGCCGGGTCGATCTGGCGGATGGAATTCGACACCCAGATCACCGGCACGGGGTTCTGCTCCAGCGTCTGGTTCACCCACGCCTTGCCGTTGACGGAGCCACGCGGCTCTTCGTGGCCGAAGAGGCTCATCAGCTCACGCGTCGGGCCGGGAAATACATCCTCCACCTCGTCGAACAGCAGCACCGCGCCGGGCCGCCCGCGCAGGAACGCCTGCGACACCTGCAGCGAGCGGTAGCGGTCTTTGCCCGTGAGGCTATTGCCGTCCTTGTCGAGGCAATCCACTTCGTACAGTTCGCAACCGGCGTCGCGCGCCAGCACGCGGGCCAGCTCAGTCTTACCGGTGCCCGGCGCGCCGTACAGCAGGATGTTCACGCCCGAAGCGCGTTGCTGCGACGCGTTCTCCAACAGCGCGGTCAGGTAGCGCGCATCGGTTTCCACATGCGGGTAATCGGACTGCGACAGCGTGGTCGGCGGTGCCGGACGCGTGAAGACGGCCATCATGTCCGCCTCGCTCGCGTAGTCGCCCAGCAGCACGTGCAGCAGGCGGTCGGAGATGCGCATCAGATCGCCCAGGTCGGTGACGCTGTTCTCGGGCAGCGGCGGCTCGATGAGCCCCAACGTCTCCAGCCGCGAACCGGGCCGCAATGACGCAGCAACTTCGGACGTGCTCGCCCCCGCCAGGCTGGCGAGCAGCTGGAACGCTTCCTGGCTGTGCGCGACCTTGCAATCGACCATCACTGCGCGCAGATCGCGCTTGTATTTCACCAGGGAAGCAAACAACAGCAGCGCGCGTTCGTGCGGCGGCAGGCCGAGCACGCGGGCCAGCATGTCGATGTTGCCGACGAGCAGGACACGTTCACCGGAGAGCCGCTCGCCCAGCGCATCGCACGACGCGCCGAACACCGTGAACATGTCCTTGGCGTGATGCTTGACGTACTCGTCGAGGTAATAGAAGAGCGAGCCTTCGTCGAAGGCGCTGCTCCACTGGCCGTGGCGGTCCATGAAGGTGGGCAGATCGAGCTTGCCGACCGCGCGCCAGCCCGGCATGTCGGCGCAGCGTGCAGACAGAAAGCGCTGCAGCCGCTGGATGACCGTGACGGGCCAGATCAGCTCCGGCGCGCACACGGTGAGGATGTCATTGATATTGGTGCGCAGGTTGAAGCGCAGGCCCATCGCGCAGACCGTGCGCAGCGCAAACTGCGCGCACATGGAATCCAGCGACGACAACAACAGCGCCTGCGGCTGCCTGCCGCCCGTGGGGACGAACGTGCCATCGTCGTCAGCGTCGTCCATGTTGAGGTTGGCTTCATCCATGGTCGCCCCCTTCTTCCCCGTTTCACGGTTGGCCGGGCGGTCACCGTGTTTGAATGATTTTCATCCTAGCGCGTTTGCGCACACAGCGTACCCCGGGTGGACCCGTGTCTTTGCAAGTTGCGAGCCCGCAGCGCCTCGAATGGCCAACCGCCTGCACAGGCAGTTTCTCGCCATCAGCCGTCTGGACGTGAGCCTCACCCCACGAAAGAGAGGGAATTTGTGCGCAAATAGGAATCATTATCGTTTATACTTTACCTATCGACACAATAGGCTGAACGCAAACTGTGCTCGGTTGTCGCAACACTGTTGCAGTTGCAGGCCTACAATACCTGTCACGCTGGCGGCGACCCCGCTGGCTTCAACGCTAGGCGCCATGGAATTGCTCCTGAGTCTGCTCATCAGCATTGGGGTTTCACTGATCGTCTTCGGCAAGCGCTGACGCTGCGCCGCTTTCGTTGTTCATCCCACCACCATCGCATTGCATCCCTTTTTTCTGCTTTCGATTCCCGGTCGTTGATGATTCACCCTCGTACTCTCAAGATTCTGGTGGTCGTGCTGTTGCTGCACGCGGGCGTGCTGATGCTGATCCAGCTTGGCTTGATCGCCCCGCGCCCGCCTGTCGAAGAACCGCTCGAAATCCAGGCGCACATCATTCCGGCCGCGCCTGAGCCGATCAAGCAACCGGAGCCGCCCAAGCAGCAGCCGGTCAAGCAAGAGGCGCCCAAGCCCGTCAACATCGTCAAGCCGGTCGCGCAACCCAAGCCCACGCCGATACCGACCCCCACGCTGCCGCCGTCGGACAACGCGCCCGTGGTGCCTGCCGCACCGCCCACGCCGCCGGCACCGGCTCCAGAGCCTGCTCCCGCACCGGCACCGGTTTCATCTGGCCCGATCAGCGTCGGCATCAACGACATCCAATGCAGCGATCCGCCGCTCGTGTATCCCAGCATGTCGCAGAAAATGGGCGAAGAAGGCCGCGCCATGGTCAAGATCTCCATCGGCACGGCCGGCGAAGTCACCAACGTGGCAGTCACCTCGTCGTCCGGCTCGCCGCGCCTTGACCGTGCCGCCACCGATGCCGCTCGCGCCATCAAGTGCAGCCCTTACAAGCAGAACGGCCACGCCGTGCCCGTGGTGGCCAGCAAGCCGTTCGTCTTCAAGCTCGATAACTAATTCGATTCCGCTTCTCGCTTAGCCTCTCGCTCAATTCAGGACACTCATCATGCAGGAACTCGGTCTTTCTCACCTCTGGACACAAGGCGATATCGTCACGCGCGCGACGGCGATTCTGCTGCTCATCATGTCGCTCGCCTCGTGGATCGTCATCTTCACCAAGGCGTGGGACATCGTGCGTCTGAAGTCGATGGCGCAAGGCGCTGAAAAGCGTTTCTGGCACTCGGACGATTTCGATCACGCCATGCAGACGCTGGGCTCGCCCAAGGACAACCCGTTCCACACGCTCGCGCAGACGGGTCGCGAGGCCGCGCAGCACCACCGCGCGAGCCAGCCGCAGCTGCACGATGTGATGGACATCTCCGACTGGATCACGCGCTCGCTCAAGAGCGCCATCGATGAGGCCGTGGGCCAGATGCAATCGGGCCTGGCTGTGCTGGCATCGGTCGGCTCAACTGCACCGTTCGTCGGCCTGTTCGGCACGGTGTGGGGCATTTATCACGCCCTGCTCGGCATCGGCGCCGTGGGCGTGCCGACCATCGACAAGGTGGCTGGCCCCGTGGGCGAATCGCTCATCATGACGGCCTTCGGTCTGGCCGTCGCCATTCCGGCGGTGCTTGGCTACAACGCCCTCACGCGCGGCAACAAGGCCATCATCGCCAAGCTCAACCGCTTTGCGCACGACCTGCACGCTTACTTCGTGACCGGCGCGCGCCTGCGCCCGGGCGCATCGCGTGATGATGCCGGCGTGCGCCTGACTGCAGTCAAGCAGCAGTAAGGAGAGGCGGCTATGTCCTTCGGATCTTTCGACAGCGACGACGAGGTGATGAGCGAGATCAACATGACGCCGCTGGTCGACGTCATGCTGGTGCTGCTGATCATCTTCATCATCACCATTCCGGTGATCAACCACGCGGTGAAGATCGACCTGCCGCGCGCATCCAACAAACCCGACGACGCCAAGCCGCAAAGCGTGAACGTCGAGATCAACGCAGACGGCCAGGTGTTTTGGAACAACCAGCCCGTTGACGAGGCGACGCTGCAGGCCGACATCGCGCAGGCCGCGCAGCAGCAGCCGCAGCCGGAAATGCACCTGCGCGCTGACCGCAACGTGCGCTACGAGCGCGTGGCGCAGGTGATGGCTTCCATCCAGCGGGGCGGCCTTTCGCGCATTGGTTTCGTGACGGAGCCGCAGCACTAAGGCAGCACGCATCACGGTATCCCACGGACCCCGCCTTCATACGAGGGTTCGTCGCTTCCGAACTAAACGCAACCGGGCCACGCGCCCGGTTTTGTTTTTCAGGCATGGATCAGCACATCGTCAGCCGACGCTTGTAATGATAACGATTCTCATTTAATCTGTTTGGCACTCGCTGGAAGCCCTTTGCCAGCCAACGTCTCAGCCCATGTTTCCGCCCGCCAGGACATCGCCATGAACGCTTCCGAACACCAAGACGCAGGACGCACCGTGACCCGCCGTCGTCACGTCATCGTGGCCCGCAAGCGCCCTGCTGATCAGAATGCCGCGCCCGCCACGTCCACCGCATCGGCAACATCCGAAGCCGTTCGGGATATTCCCGCCACCATCGGCGACACGCGGATGATGACTTCTGAACAACTCTTTGCCGGCCAGAACGCCGTGGCCATCCGCCACAACGGCGCCATCTACACGCTGCGCGTGACGCGCTTCGGCAAGCTGATTCTGACCAAGTAACACTGCAACACGCACCGGCTTTTGTGGGGACGTCTCTCTCAGGAGACATTCGGCCCTAGCCAGCCCTCGTCATTTCGCATCGCCAGACGATTGCCAGCCATGCCGTTCTTTCCCTGCATTGCGGCGCGCCCAAAGAAAAAGGGCGCGACCATTGCCGCGCCCTTTTTCTTTGTTGATTCGGTTGCCGTGATTGCGTATCAGCAGATCACGTTCACAGCGGCAATGCCCGCCTTGGCGATCACCACATCTTCCGTGGATTTCACGCCCGACACACCGACCGCACCGGCACACACGCCTTCCACCATCACAGGCACACCGCCTTCAAGCATGCCCTGCAGATGCGGCGCCGACAGGAACGAAATGCGGCCGTTGTTGATGATGTCTTCGTAGATCTTCGACTCGCGACGGCCCAGCGCTGCGGTACGTGCCTTTTCCGGAGCGATGTATGCCGAGATGGTGGCGCAGCCGTCCATACGGCGCAGGCCCATCAGATGGCCCCCATCGTCCACCACGGCGATCGTCACGTTCCATTGGTGCGCACGCGCTTCTTTCTCGGCAGCGTCCAGGATCTTGGTGACATCGTCCTGGCACAGGCACGGTTTCGTTTTCATGACGTTCTCCTTGGTGGTTGTAATGCAAAAGGCGCAAGGGCTATGCGAAGCCCGCTTCAGGCAAAAGTATGCCATCGGCATCGATCGCTTCCACGGCATGATCCTGCACCAATGACGCAAAAGAGCCGATACATTCCTGCGTTTCAGTATCGTTGAGTATCGGCCCACCTGCGCTGTGCGTCAGCGTTTCTTGCGTCCCCTTGCGAGCCAACGTTAACACGCGGCAGGCGTCAGAAAGATGCACAAAGAAAAAGCCCGGGTATCGCCCGGGCTTGATGTTGCGATGCGGCAGCGACCCTGCCGCTGCTCCTTTACGGTTGACGATCAGTGCAGGCGCCGTCGGTGTACGGATCGGCGCGTTCCATTTTCGCGCCGTCGGTATAGGGATCGGCCCGTTCCATCTTCGCGCCATCGGTGTACGGATCAGCGCGACTTACCCTGGCGCCGTCGGTGTACGGATCGGCGCGGCTCACCTTGTGGTGGGCCTGATACGGATCGATCGACCCGGCGTGAGCGACCGCCGCGCCTAGCGCGAGGGCCAAGCCGCTTGCGGCCGCAACCAAGGTGCGCGTTGCAAAGCGTTGTGTGGTGACTTGCATGAGGACTCCTTCGGTCATGACACTGCGAACATGACGTGCGCCGCTGCAGCACACGTGTCCGCGTCGTTCACGCGGACGTCATATCGACCGGGTAGCGAGCGCCCAGTTCTGCACCGCGCTGCTTTGTCACGGGGCGGTAGCGCGCTTACCCGTCATCCAAATCGACGCACATGGCGTGCCACGCTGGCACCTGCCGCCCAAGGAAAAAGGCTCCCGAAGGAGCCTTTCTCTTGGCGGGTGCGCCGCTTAGCGCCAGCGGCCCCAGTGACGGCCATCGTACCAGCGATAACGCGGGCCCCAACGGTACCAGCCTGCGCCCACCACAACAGGTGCCGGGCCGTAAGCGGGCGGACCGTAATACACAGGCGCCGGTGCGTAATACGCCGGCGGCGGTGGCGCGTAGTAGACCGGAGGCGGAGGCGGCGGTGGGTAGTACACCGGTGCAGGGGCCACATACACAGGGGCCACCGGCACGCCAAACCCGATGCCGACGCTCACGTGCGCCGACGCCATCTGCGGCACGGCCAGCACTGCCAGTGCGGCTGCACCTGCAATCCACAGCACATTGCGTCGAATCATCTTCATCACCTGCAGCTGAAGCGCCGGGCGAATCCGTAGCCGGCGCAAAATACGGTATCTGTATTGTATTCAGAGCCGCTGACACAGGTGATACGGCGCTGGCGAATTAGTAACAGAACGTAACGCCACACCACCCATAAGGGACGCTCCGTCAGTCAAGCGCGGGGCTGCAGTCGAATTCGCCGGAGGCGATCATCGCCTCGGCATACGCTCGCGCGGCTTCCAGCGCGCTCGCCGCGCTCGGATACGTATTCGCCGATTCGCGCACGGTTGTACGGGCTAAGAGGGTCTCACCGTTGCTGGCGCGCAAGATGCTCACTTCGGCGCGCCACGCTTGTGGCGAGAGTTCATAGGCAGATACCTCGATTTTGCAGTCGTCTCGGAAAGTCATGTGTCCTCCGGTTCGTATTGGATTGGCCCAGCCTCGTGTCAATGCACGAAGAGCCAGATCACCAGCAACACAAGCGCGGGAACACCCAAGAGCCACGCAACGAGATAGGGCATGACAACCTCCCACATGTTGATAGGCATGTAGGAAGTGTAAAGACGCGCGCATGGGCAGAGTGTCGACCTCCGCCCGCGCCGTTTTGTAGGACTGTACCGAAATGACTGTCGGCCCACGCCGACGCTTCTCACCCGTACAGAGGAGCCTCAGCGTGCAGTGCCGTCCCTGGCGGCTACGTCACTTGGGCTCGGGATACGGCTCGCACCGGCCTCTTCAGCCGCCTCTGCCGCAGCCACCTCCAGGCCGACCGATGCTTTGAAGAAATTCACGGCGGCCTCGGCGCCAGGAGGCGCGGCGTCCACAAAATTTTCCGCGACGAAGCCCCATTGCCGGCGCACTTCGTCACCGTGTTGCTGCAAGGCGCGGGCGATCCCGTTCTGCGTCTCGACGCCGATCTCAACAAAGTTGCGCGTATAGCCCGAGACGCGTTCGCCGGCCGGTTGCAGATAACGCGCTTGTGCGTTCCACCATTGGCCTGCGTCCTGCGCACCTGCGGCGTCGTGCAAGCAGTGTTCCGTCTCGCCGAGACCGGTCTTGAGGGCCTGCAGATTGAGCCCGATCAGGCGATTGACGCCGTTTACGGCCTCTTCCGTGACGGCCATCCAGGTTTCGAGCTGCGATCGTTGCAGAACGCCGAGTTGCTCCAGAGTCATCATGTCGGTTACTCCCTCGTGAGATCGGTAAATACGTCCAGCATGTGCCGGGCGTTTCAGTGTAGCTGTGCGCGACGCCGATTTCTTTGACCTCACCCGTTTGTCCTACATGCGTTTCGGACGTCTTCGCCTGCGGTGCCGGCCATGTGCGCGTTAGAGTCGAACGCCTCATTCACCAAACCACGGAGTCACGATGAGACGTCTCGCCGCTGCCCTGATCGCTAGCGCTTCCATTGCCGCCACACCGCAGGCTTTCGCGCAAGTTGCTGGCCACGCTGCGCTAGGGGTATCCGTTACTGAACTCGACGCCGTCATCAAAGGTGTGAGTGTGAAGAAGCAGGTTCTCGGCAAGCCGGTCTACAACGAGGCTAAGGAGAAGGTCGGCAATGTGCAGGACTTGATCGTGACGCCCGAGAATGCCGTCTCGTTCGCTATCGTTGGTGCGGGCGGCTTCGTGGGCGTGGGCCGTCATGACGTGGCCATTCCCGTGAATCAGTTCCAGTACGACCAAGGGAGGATTGTGCTGCCGGGCGCGACCAAAGACGCCATCAAGGCGCTGCCCGAATTCAAGTACGAGCGTCAACCAAAGCCTGCCAAGGCCTGATGCCCCGGGGGGAACTTTGTCCTCCGCGGCCGCGCTGAAGGTGTGGGAATTGGCTGACACGCCTTTCAGGCAACCTGACCTGCACATACTGGCGTGCGTGTTCTTGAATGAAGATACACAGACGACAAAAGGAGTTTGTTATGCGTGCCTTCGTATCCTTGATTCTGGCGGCCGCATTGGCATCCGTCAGCGGATGCGCGGACATGACGCCAAAGCAGCGCAATACTGCGCTAGGCGCAGCCGCAGGTGGTGTCGCCGGGGCGGCCATCTGGGGCGGTCCGGGCGCCACGCTGGGTGGTGCGGCACTGGGTGGCGTGGTCGGTAACGCCGTCACCAAGTAGCCCCCAAGCGCGCAGCGATGCGCGCGCTGCAAGCTCGGGCCAGGCCATATCGCCTGGCCCTTTTTGTTGCCTGAGAGCGGCGCACTGCCATTGCACATTCCCCTCATACGCATATGCGAATGCCGGCGCATAATCGGCGTTTTGCAACGGAGGCAATGTGCGATACGAGCAAGAAGGTTTTGGCGTGAGCAGCACACCGATCCTCAGCGTCGAAGGCCTGCGCAAACGTTACGGCGACCAGACTGTCGTCGACAACCTGAGCTTTAGCGTTCGGCGCGGCCAGTGCTTTGGCCTGCTCGGCCCCAACGGCGCCGGCAAGACCACCACGTTGCGCATGCTGCTCGGCATGACGATGCCCGATGCGGGCAGCCTGAGACTGTGCGACGAACCCGTTCCCGAAGCCGCACACCGTGCGCGCATGCGCGTGGGCGTCGTGCCGCAGTTCGACAACCTCGATCCTGATTTCTCCGTCTCGGAAAACCTGCGCATCTTCGGACGCTACTTTGGCCTGTCGTCCGCCACCATCCGCGAGCGCATCCCTACCCTGCTGGAGTTTGCGCGGCTCGAACAGAAAGCCGATGCGCCTGTGCGCGCGCTCTCGGGCGGCATGAAGCGGCGGCTGACGGTCGCACGCGCGCTGATCAACGATCCCGACATCCTCGTCATGGACGAGCCCACCACGGGGCTCGACCCGCAAGCGCGGCACCTGATCTGGGAGCGCCTGCGCTCATTGCTCGCCGCCGGCAAGACCATCTTGCTGACCACGCATTTCATGGAAGAAGCCGAGCGCCTGTGCGATGAGCTCTGCGTGATCGACAACGGCCGCAAGATCGCGCAAGGCAAGCCTCAAGAACTCATCGCGCGCGAAATCGGCTGCGACGTCGTTGAAGTCTACGGTGACGACCTCAACGCCCTGCGCACGCTGCTCACACCGCTCGCTGACCGCGTCGAAACCAGCGGCGAGACACTCTTCTGCTATGCACGCGATCCGCAGCCGCTGGTGGCCGCGCTGCGCACGCAGGCAGAAACGCACACCATGCCCGGACTGCGCTACCTGCACCGCCCGGCCAATCTCGAAGATGTGTTCCTGCGCCTGACCGGCCGCGAAATGCGCGACTGAGAGAACCGCCCATGTCCACTGAAACCGCACTCACTCCAACGCAGAAACAGGCCTTTCCGCAGCCGCTGCTGCCATTGAACTTCCGCAACTGGCAGTACGTCTGGCTGCGCAACTTCATGGTGTGGCGCAAGCTGGCCATTCCGTCAATGGCAGGCAATCTGGCTGACCCGATGATTTACCTGTTCGGCCTCGGGCTCGGCCTGGGCCTGCTGGTCGGGCGCGTCGACGGCGTGTCGTACATCGCATTCCTGGCAGCCGGCACGGTGGCGTCCAGCACAATGATGTCGGCGAGCTTTGAGGCGATGTACTCCGCGTTTTCGCGCATGCACGTGCAACGCACGTGGGAGGCGATTCTGTACGCGCCGCTCAGCCTGGGCGACGTCGTCCTCGGCGAGCTGCTCTGGGCTGCCAGCAAGTCCGTGCTCTCAGGCCTGGCGATCATGTTGGTCGCGGGGGCGCTCGGGTATGCGTCGATGCCGCAGGCGCTGCTGGCCCTGCCCGTCATCGTGCTGACCGGCTTCACCTTTGCCTGCCTGGCGATGAACATGACGGCGCTTGCGCCCAACTACGACTTCTTCATGTTCTACCAGACACTGGTGATCACGCCGATGATGCTGCTCTCGGGCGTGTTCTTCCCGCTGTCGCAACTGCCGGCACCGGTGCGCGCGGCGACGAGCGTGCTGCCGTTGCCGCACGCGGTGGACCTGATCCGCCCGCTGATGCTGGGCCGCACGCCCGACAACATCCTGCTGCACCTCGGCGTGTTGCTGCTCTACGCCGTTGGCGCGTTGCTGCTGTGCTTGTGGCTGCTGCGTCGTCGCATGCTCAAGTAAGGCGCAGCCCGAACAGCCAACAAAAAAGCCCGTCGCGATGACGGGCTTTTCTTTTGCTGCGTTCGAGATTTACTCGTTCACGGCAGAGCGCTGCAGGTGCAGCTGCGTACGCGGATCATCGTTCTGCGCATTCTCACGGTCGGCTTTGGCCGAGCTGTTGCGCGCGGCCTCCAGACGATCGAGGTACGCCTCGTCAATGTCGCCCGTCACGTACTTGCCGTCAAAACATGACGCATCGAAATCCTTCAGCTCCGGATTGACGTCGCGTACGGCACGCTTCATGTCTTCCACGTCCTGGTACACCAGCTGGTCTGCGCCGATGATCTTGGCGATCTCTTCGTGCGTGCGACCATAAGCGACCAGTTCGCCACGCGTCGGCATATCGATACCGTACACGTTCGGGAACTTCACCGGCGGCGCAGCCGAAGCGAAGATCACCTTCTTCGCACCGGCATCGCGCGCCATCTGCACGATCTCCGACGACGTCGTACCCCGCACGATGGAGTCGTCGACGATCAGCACGTTCTTGTCCTTGAACTCGATCGCCATGGCGTTGAGTTTCTGGCGCACGGACTTCTTGCGCACCGCCTGGCCCGGCATGATGAAGGTGCGGCCCACGTAGCGGTTCTTGAAGAAGCCTTCGCGATACGGCACGCCCAGGTGGTTGGCCACTTGCATTGCGGCCGGACGCGACGAATCCGGAATCGGCATCACCACGTCGATCTTGTCGGTCACCTCGCGCTTGATCTTCTCGGCCAGGTAATCGCCCATGCGCAGGCGTGCGTCGTACACCGACACGCCGTCCATGCGGGAGTCCGGACGGGCGAGGTACACGTATTCAAAAATGCACGGTGAAAGCACCGGGTTCGCGGCGCATTGCTTGGTGTGCAGCTTGCCCTCGAGGTCGATGAAGATGGCTTCACCAGGAGCCACATCGCGCTCGAACTTGAAGCCGATGCCTTCGAGTGCCACCGATTCCGAGGCAACCATGTATTCGATGTCGCCATCCGGCGTTTCCTGGCTGCCCAGCGCGAGCGGACGGATACCGAACGGGTCACGCACAGCCAGCACGCCGTAGCCCGAAATCTCGGCAGCGATGGCATACGAACCGCGCACGCGGCGGTGCAGGCCTTCCACCGCCGTGAAGATGGAGTCGCGATTCAGCGGGATGTCGTTGCTGGCGCGTTGCAGTTCGTCGGCCAGTACGTTGAGCAGCACTTCGGAGTCGGACTGCGTGTTGATGTGGCGGCGATCACGCCGGAACATCTCGTCACGCAGTTGATCCGAGTTCGTCAGGTTGCCGTTATGTGCCAGCACGATGCCGAACGGCGCGTTGACATAGAACGGTTGGGCCTCTTCCTCGCTGGAGGAACCTGCGGTCGGATAGCGCACTTGACCGATGCCGCTCGTACCCGGCAGACCGCGCATGTTGCGCGTGCGGAACACGTCACGCACCATGCCGTTGGCCTTGTGCATGTGGAAAGTGCTGCCTGAAGCGGTGGCAATGCCCGCCGCGTCCTGCCCGCGATGTTGCAGGAGCAACAGACTGTCGTAGATCAGCTGATTGACGGGCGTGGCTGAGACCACCCCAACGATACCGCACATGTCGAACTCCAGCGAGAACGTATTTGGTGGCGCCCACACCCGTTGCGGGCGCCGAAAAAGCTTCCCGGATTGCCTAGCTTGTGGCCAGACGCTCCAGATCAATAGTGAACATACTTCGCGACATCCGGTGGCAACAACGGCTTGGCTGCCTGTGCTGCCTGCTCCGCGTAAGGCCTTGTCATCGCATCGCGCCAGAACGGCTGCTCAGGCAGGCTGGTAAAACCGGCCACCGTCATCAGTACGAGGATGATCACGCCACCGCGTGCCAACCCGAACACCATACCCAGACCGCGATCCGCCGGCTTGAGCCCCGCGCTCGCCAGGGCCGCCGAGAGCAGCGCACCCACCAGCGAAGTTGCAATCACCGTCACGATAAACAGTAGGACGAAACCGAGAACGGTGCGTGCGACTGGCCCACCGGGCAGCGATTCCGGCATCCAACCGGCTGCCACGCCTGAAAACGTGTATGCCACCCACGCCGCAAACAACCACCCGAGCAGCGCCAGCACTTCGCGGATCAGCCCGCGAAACAACCCAATCAGCGCCGATGTGACGATGATGAACAGCACACCGTAGTCAAAGAAAGTCGGTTGCATCGGGCAGCGGCTTGGATTGACTGTGGCGGAATGCGGCGTGATGAATCAGCAAATCTGACGAGCGCGCTGAGTACACGTTCGGCCGCATCGTCATTGCTGCACGAGTTTTGGCGTCAGGCCAATCTGCTCGGCACGCTTCTGCGCCGCCTCGGCGGATGCACGATCGTTGAACGGACCCGCGCGCAGCAAGGCCAGATCGCCCTTCTCAGGCACCTTCTTGTGTTCGATGTAACCGGGAATCTTCTCGCCCTTGAGCTTGCCCAGCCAATTGCGGGCGCGGTCCTCGGAAGCGAACGCGCCGATCAGGAGAATGAACTTGCCGCCGTTGGCATCGGTGCTCGCTGCGGCCGTTTGCTGTGTGGGCTGGGCTGCCGGTTGGGCGGGTTTCGTCGCGGGCTTAGATTCAGCAGGAGGCGTCAGGCTGGCGACAGGCTTGGGCGGTGTCGTCGGTTTAGTTGCAGCCGGCGGGTTCTGAGCCTCCGACGGCGCGTCGTTGCTCGCAACCACCTCTTCGCCCTGGTCAAGCGCCTGCGCCTGATCCGTCGACGAGGCTGCCGGACGCGACGCGGAACGCCGGCTGGCGACCTTCGGCTCATCGGTCGAGGCTTTGGCGCCACGATCAACCGGCTGATCCTGGATCTGCACGGCCACGGCATCGGTTACGGGGCGCGGCTTGGCATCAAACACGAGGGGCAACACGATGACGGCAGCGCCAACCAGCACCAAGGCGCCGATCAGCCGACGGCGAGCGCGTTGCTTTTGCGGGAGTTCGGGATCAAGGCCGTCGTCGTCATCGTCGGTGCGACGGGAGGCGCGGCTGCGAGCAGTTGACGATGCGCGCGAACCACGCACCGCATCGCGAGCCACATCGGCAGCACTGCCGGCGGCTGCGCCGCGTGTGCGTTCGCCTTCAGCGTTCTTGCGGGAGGAAAAGATGGAAAACAGTCCCATGAGGGCCCCGGTTTTAGTGCGCGCGACTCTTGCGCTCCGCCAGCACGCCGGCAACGGTGTAGAACGATCCGAAGACCACGATTCTATCATCCTCGGTCGCCCGCTCCATGGCGTTGCGATAGGCTGTGGCGGGATCGCTGAATGTGCTCACGCTCGATTCCTTGCCTGCGTGGAAACCACAGTCGGCCAGCGCCTGCGCCAGGCTTGCAGCGCTCGCGGCGCGCGGCGTCGGCAAGTCGGTCAGGCACCAGTGATCGACCTTGTCGAGCATGTGCCCGAGCACACCCGCGATATCCTTGTCCTGCATCGCACCAAACACTGCGTAGGTGTAGCGGTAGAAACCCATGTTCTCGAGGTTCTGCCCCAGCGCAGCCGACGCGTGCGGGTTATGCGCAACGTCCAGGACGACGGACGGACGGCCCGGCAAAACCTGGAAGCGCCCCGGCAGCACCACCTGCGACAATCCCAGACGGACGTCCTGCGCCGAGATCGGCAACTGGTCGCGCACTGATTCCAACGCCGCCAGCGCGGCCGAAGCGTTCAGCAACTGGTTTGCCCCGCGCAATGCCGGATAGCCGAGGCTCGGCCAACGGCGCCCGCGGCCGCTAAAGCCCCACTGCTGCTTGTCACCTTGGAAATTGAAATCGCGGCCGATCAGCCAAAGATCCGCGCCAATGGCCTCGGCGTGCTTCACCAGGGAAATTGGCGGCACCGGGTCAGCGCAGATCGCCGGCTTGCCCGCGCGAAAGATGCCGGCTTTCTCAAAGCCGATCGCCTCGCGGGTATCGCCCAGGTAGGCCATGTGATCGAGATCGACGCTGGTGATAATGGCGCAATCGGTATCGATAATGTTGACCGCATCCAACCGGCCGCCCAGGCCGACTTCCAGGATCACCGCATCGAGCCCCGAATTGGCGAACAGATGCATGATCGCCAGCGTGGTGAATTCGAAATAGGTCAGGCTGATGGGCTCGGGGAAGCTGCAGCGTGCACGCTCCACCGCCTCAAAGTGCGGCAGCAACATCGCGTCTGTGGCGATCTCCCCATTTACGCGAGCACGCTCGTTAAAGTCGATCAGGTGCGGCGAAGTATGGCAACCCACCTTGTAGCCGGCCGCCAGCAGGATCGCCTCCAGCATCGCGCAGGTCGAGCCCTTGCCATTGGTGCCACCCACTGTGAAGACGACTGACTTGAATTCCAGCCCGAGCGCCTCGCGCACGCGACTGATGCGGGCCAAGCCCATGTCGATGCCGACCGGGCGTGCGGTTTCCAGGTGGGCCAGCCAGTCGGGCAACGTGTCGAATGTAGGCATGCGAAATAGGTGGCGCGGCTTCACGGAAACGGACCGCGCAAAAACAAGAAGCGCGGACTCACGCCCGCGCTTCGGTTCAACAGATGTGCTGCATCAGGCCAGTGCGTCGGCCGGTTGCTTCTGCAGGAGCGCCAGAAGCTCGGCGATCTCGCGGCGCATGTTGCGGCGGTCGACAATCATGTCGATGGCGCCCTTCGTCAGAAGGAACTCAGCGCGCTGGAATCCTTCCGGCAGTTTCTCGCGCACGGTCTGCTCGATCACACGCGGGCCGGCAAAGCCGATCATTGCCTTGGGCTCGGCGATCACCACGTCGCCCATGAAGGCGAAGCTGGCAGACACACCGCCCGTGGTCGGGTCGGTCAGCACGCTGATGAACGGCAGCTTGGCTTCCGCCAGCTTCTGGACCATCGCAGTGGTCTTGGCCATTTGCATGAGCGACAGCAGGCTTTCCTGCATGCGCGCACCGCCCGAGGCCGTCACGCAGATGAACGGAACCTTCTGTTCCAGCGCCATCTGTGCGCCACGCGCGAAACGCTCGCCCACTACAGAGCCCATCGAGCCCGTCATGAACTCGAACTCGAAGCAAGCCACCACCACCGGCAGCGCATGGATTGCGCCGCCGAGCACGACCATGGCATCGGTCTCGCCGGTGTTGTCCATGGCCGCCTTGATGCGGTCGGGGTACTTCTTGCTGTCCTTGAACTTGAGCGCATCGACTGGGAGGATCTCCTGGCCCAGCTCATAGCGGCCCTCGGCGTCCAGCAGCGCGTCCAGACGGGCACGCGCGCCAATGCGCATGTGATGATCGCATTTGGGACAGACGTGCAGATTGGCTTCGACGTCGGTACGGTACAGCACCGACTCGCAGGCCGGGCATTTGACCCAGAGGCCTTCCGGAATGCCCTTGCGTTGCGACGGATCGGTCTGTTGGATCTTGGGCGGAAGCAGTTTGTCCAGCCAGCTCATGCGTGCTCCTTGAATGCAGTGTCGCCGAGATCAGGCGTCGAGCGCCTGGCGAATCTCTGCGATGAAATCAGTCAAGTATTGTACCGCTTGTTCGCGAGGTGCTTCTTCAAGCAATTGCACAATGCGGGATCCGATGACTACCGCATCCGCCACACCGCTGATCGCGCGTGCTGTTGCCGCATCACGGATGCCAAACCCGACACCCACCGGCAACCGCGCGTGCTGGCGAATTTGCGGGATGCGCGCGGCGACCGCGTCCAGGTCGATGGTGGCCGCGCCTGTCACGCCCTTAAGCGACACGTAGTAGATGTAGCCGCTCGCCACGCGGGCAATCTGCGCGATGCGCGCCTCGGTGGACGTGGGCGCCAGCAGGAAGATCGGATCGATGCCGGCGGCGCGCATGGTCTTGGCAAAGGTTTCGCACTCTTCGGGCGGATAGTCGACCACCAGCACGCCATCGACACCCGCTTCGGATGCAGCCTTGGCAAAGGCATCCACGCCCATGCGTTCGATCGGGTTGGCGTAGCCCATGAGCACCACGGGCGTCGTTGAATCCGTGGTGCGGAATGTGCGCACATACTCCAGCACCGTGCGCAGGCCGACTTTGTTGGCCAATGCGCGCTCCGACGCACGCTGGATGACAGGGCCGTCGGCCATCGGGTCTGAGAACGGCACGCCCAGTTCGATGACGTTGGAACCGCCCTTGACCAGCGCGTGCATCAGGTCGACGGTCATCTCGGGGTACGGATCGCCCGCCGTGATGAACGGGATCAGGCCCTTGCGGCCCTGTGCGGACAACTGCGAAAAAGTTTGAGCAATGCGGGACATAGCGGGATCAGTGTGTCAGGCGACCTTGATGGTCTCAGGCGCCTGCGATTCAGTCGGTTGGGCGTTGGCGGCAGCGGCGGCATGCGCGGCAGCCACGCGCTCGCGTGCCACGCGGCAATAGTCGGCGTTGATCTCGAAGCCGGCGAAGCGGCGTCCCAGCCGCGCACATGCCGCAGCCGTGGTGCCGCTACCCAGGAACGGGTCCAGCACCAAGCCACCCGGCGGGCAGCTTGCCAGGATCATGCGTTCCACCAGTTCCAGCGGCTTCTGCGTCGGGTGCTCTGCGCGCTCCGGGTCTTGCCGGTGCAGGCGCGACACGCTCCACACGTCTTTCGGGTTGTAGCCGACTTCCAGCCACTTCTTGCCCTCGAAACGCTTGCGGCTGCGCGCCTTCTTCGTCTCGGCGTCGTACGGAATGCGCACGGCGTCGACGTCGAAGTAGTAATCGCGCGAGGCAGCAAAGAAGCCGATGTTGTCGTGCACCGACGAAAACTTGCGCGTGCTGCCGCCCATGCTGGGCACGCGGCGATCCCAGATGATCTCGTTGACCATCGTGAGGCGCCGCTTGAGCATGACGAACAGTTCCGGCGCGTATTGCCACGTGCAGAACAGGTAGAGCGATCCGTTGCGCGCCAGCTTCGGCCGCACTGCATCGATCCAGCGTTCGGACCAGGCGAGGTACGCGTCGCCCGACAGCTTGTCGGAGTCGTTGCCGTAATCCTTGCCCAGCCCGTACGGCGGATCGGCGATGACGAGGTCCACACTGCCGTCGGCCAGATGCCCGACCCCGGTAATGCAGTCCTCGTTGAAGATGCCGTCGATGGCGCGCTCGGTCATGCGTGTGCCAGTGCCGTTAGAGTTTGATGCCGGAGAATTCGGCGACGGTATGCATGTCCTTGTCGCCACGGCCGGACAGGTTCACCAGCAGGATCTTGTCCTTAGGCAGCGTCGGCGCCAGCTTGCACGCATACGCCAGCGCGTGGCTCGATTCCAGCGCAGGGATGATGCCCTCCATGCGGCACAGGTCATGGAAGGACTGCAGCGCTTCCTTGTCGGTAATACCGACGTATTCCGCGCGCTGCACATCCTTCAACCAGGCGTGCTCCGGACCGACGCCCGGATAATCGAGCCCGGCCGAAATCGAATGCGTCTCGATGATCTGACCGTCCTCATCCTGCAGCAGATAGGTGCGATTGCCGTGCAGCACGCCCGGTGAGCCGCCCGTAAGCGACGCGGCGTGGCGGCCGGTTTCGATGCCCTCGCCCGCCGCTTCCACGCCGATCAGCTTCACGTCGGCATGGTCGATATACGGATAGAAGATGCCCATGGCGTTGGAGCCGCCGCCCACGCAGGCGATGACGGCATCGGGCTGGCGCCCGGTCATCTCCGGCATCTGCACTTTGCATTCCTCGCCGATCACGGCCTGGAAGTCGCGCACCATCATCGGGTACGGATGCGGGCCCGCCACCGTGCCGATGATGTAGAAGGTGTCAGCCACGTTGGTCACCCAGTCGCGCATCGCTTCGTTCAGCGCGTCCTTGAGCGTGCGCGAGCCCGACTCCACCGGCACCACGGTCGCGCCCAGCAGCTTCATGCGGTAGACGTTGGCAGCTTGGCGGCGCACGTCTTCGCTACCCATGTAGACGACACATTCCATGCCGTAGCGCGCGGCAATCGTGGCCGTGGCCACGCCGTGCTGGCCGGCACCGGTCTCAGCAATCACGCGTGGCTTGCCCATGCGGCGTGCCAGCAGTGCCTGGCCGATGACGTTGTTCACCTTATGCGCGCCGGTGTGGTTCAGGTCTTCGCGCTTGAGGTAGATTTGCGCGCCGCCGCAGTGTTCGGTCAGGCGGCGTGCGTGATAGATGGGCGACGGACGGCCAACGAAATGCTTCAGCTCGTATTCGTATTCCTTGACGAATTCGGGATCGTGCTGGTAACGCGCGTAGGCGTCGCGCAATTCATCGAGCGCGTGAGACAGCGTTTCCGCAACGAAGGTACCGCCGTAGGGGCCGAAATGGCCGTGGGCGTCGGGCAGGTTGTACATGGCAAATCTCTCGAGGCATCCGCCGAGATCAGGTTGAAGACCTGTCGGCGGAGATATTCAGGAAGGCGTACGTCGCGAGAAACCGGCCAGATCGGCTCAAGCCTGAACCGATGCGCCCTGGGCTGCATCGGCCTCGCGGACCGCACGCACAAACGCGGTCATCCGGGCGTGGTCTTTCACGCCCCGTGCGGCCTCGATCCGGCTGCTGACGTCAACAGCGTACGGCCGCACGCGTTCAATCGCGCCAGCGACGTTTTGCGCGCTCAACCCACCACTCAAAACGAGCCGAGGAGCGGCGCTTGTGGTTGGCAAGGATGGCGATTGCGGGAGCCATTGCGAAGGAATGAGGGTCCAGTCGAAGACGTGGCCGCCACCGCCATAACCCTCAACAAATGCGTCGAGCAGCAGACCTTGGGCAGCGGCAAACCGATCGGCGAATTCTACCAAATCGGCCCCGGGCTGAACACGCAGGGCGCGCAGCCAGGGCAGCCCCACCTTTCCGGCAATCTCAGCGCAAAGCTCTGCCGACTCGTCACCGTGGAACTGAAGCAACGTAAGCGGCACTTGGTCGAGCACCCGCGCCACGTCATCCGCGCTGGCGTTGACGAACAGGCCGGTCACGGTGACGAATGGACCAGCGCGGCGCGCCAGCTCAGCCGCGCGCTCGGTGGCGACGTAACGCGGGCTGGGCGGATAGAAAACGAGCCCGATCGCATCGGCGCCGAGCGCGACGGCATGGTCGACATCGGCCGGCTGAGTCAGGCCACACAGCTTGATACGGGTACGGTGCAACGGCATGGCGAAAGCGGAATTCACGGGCCGGCGTATTCGTCGAACACGCCACGAAACAGGCTGGACGATGCCGGAGATGCCGGCAACGAGAAGACGTCAGGATAGCCGACCTCAGCCAGATACAACCCGTCGGGCATAAAAGTCGGGGCGGCGGCTACGCGGCTGCGGGCAGCCAGCACATCGCGCATCCAGGATGCCGGCTGCCGGCCACGCCCGATCGCCACCAGGCACCCCATGATGTTGCGCACCATGTGATGGAGGAATGCACTGCCGCGAATGCGCACGAATACCCATTCGCCCTCGCCTCGCACCTCGATCGAGTACATCGTTTTGACGGGCGACTTGGCTTGGCATTCGGCCGCGCGGAAAGACGAGAAATCGTGCTCGCCAACAAGCGCCTGTGCAGCCTCGCTCATGGCTGCCACGTCAAGGGATTGGCCAGGCGGCAGCATCACGTAGCCGGCCTTGTCTTCGAGCAGCGGTGCGCGCGTCGGGCCGAAGGTCAGCGCGTAGTAATACGTGCGGCGATGGGCGGAAAAGCGCGCGTGGAAATCCTCCGGCATCTCCTGCGCCCATCGCACGGCCACCGTGGGCGGCAGAAAGGCGTTGGTGCCACGCACCCACGAGAACGGCTCGCGTACGAGGTCGGTATCCAGATGGACCACCTGGCCCAGCGCATGCACACCGGCATCGGTGCGGCCGGCCACCGTGGTCGGGAGCGCCACGCCGGCAAACTGCCGCAGCGCCGCCTCCAGCGCGTCCTGCACAGTGTTGCCGTGCGGCTGCGATTGCCAACCCGAAAACGCGGCACCGTCGTACTGGATGCCAAGCGCGATGCGCGTCATGCCGTGTGAATCCTCGTGCGGAAAGAAAAACGCCGGCAGGATACCACCCTGCCGGCGCTGTCGATGGCGTAAAACGCGTTGCGTCAGCCGATCTGGCGCATCAAGGCTTGCGCCTCGGCGTGGAACGACGGATCGCCCAAGTCCAGCACTTCCTGCAGAAGTTCGCGGGCGCCTTCCTTGTCGCCGATCTCGATGTAGGCCTTGGCCAGATCGAACTTGATCTGCAGATCGCGCACGCCGTCGGCACCGTGCTCGCCGGACAGGGTGTGCGGCAGGTTGGTGTCCAGACGGATGGCCGATTGCGGCTCGTCGTTCGCGACCTCGGCGTGATGCAGCTCGGATTCGAAATGCATCGGAGCCTGCGACAGATCGGTCGGCTGAGCCCAGCTCGGCAGGCTTTCCTCCGCGGCAACCGAGGCTGCCGGAGCCGCCGTTTCTGCGGCGGGCGGCGTCGGGTTCAGGTCCAGCGACAAATCCGACAGATCCATATGCAGCGGGGGCGCGGCGACGGGCTGATAAGCCTCGCCAGCGTGCGCGTTGAACTGCGGCAGATCCGCCTCGGGTTCGGCATGCACCTTGAAGATGTCCGATGCTTCTTCCGGCGCGGTGATCGGCTCGCCTGCTGCCGGCGCTGGGAACGACTCCAGCGGCAGATCGAAATCGGCCAGTTGCGGTGCCTTGGTTGACGGTGCGGACGGGTCCAGATCCGGAGACAGCGTAGTCCAGTCGTCCCCGCGACGGGTGGTCTGCCCCGTCACCGTCGGGCTGAAGGCCTCGGCAGCCACTGCGGCGCCCACACCGGCCAGGGCGGCGGCACCTGCCACTGCGGCGCCAGCGTGGCTCGGTTCCGCATGCGCTTCGGCACCAACATGGCTTCCATCACCCTGCACCGTCAGGTACAGCGGGTTAGCTGGGTCGAACTTGCGGCCCATCGCAGCAGCCTCTGCCCATTCCGAAGAGGCCGCGCCAACTTGCGCCAGCATCTCTTCAGCAATGGTCTGGAAGCCATGGGCGTCCTGACGATTGGCGTAAATTTCCATCAACTTCAGGCGAATGGCTTGGCGCTCCGGATGCTGCTCCAGAGCCTCGCGCAGGATTTCTTCGGCTTGTACGTCGCGACCGTAGGCGATGTAGACATCGGCCTCGGCAATCGGGTCGACTTCATTGCTCTCGTTGCCGCCGCCAATTCGGAAATCCGCACCGAACACGCTGTGCTGCGAGGTGTCGACGCTTTGACCACCGGCTGCGCCAAACAGCGAGTTGGCACCCGCCATCACGGTACTTTCCTGCGACAACAGACTGTCCTGGAAGCCATGTGCCTGCTCAGGCTTCTGCTGGCGACGGCGATACACCACCAGACCACCCAGCAAGGCGACCACCAAGCCGCCCAGGCCCAGAGCCATCGGGTTGCCCAGCAGCGACGAGAGGAACGATTCCTCTTGAATCGGGGGCGGCGGGGCTACCACGACCGGCGCCTTCTTCGGCGCGGCGGCGGGAGCCGAGGCAGCCGCCATCGGGGCGCTGGCAGCCTGCGGTGCCGAGGCTGCAGCCACCGGCGCCGATGCCGCTTCCGGTGCAGAAGCTGCCGCCGCGGCCGTCGTCGAGGAAGCCGGTGCAGCGGCTGCCGTTTCTGCGGGAGCAGCGGCAGCAGGAGCCGGCGCTGACGATGCGGCTGCCGCCGGCGCGGGAGCCGGCGCATTGGCTGCCGCCACTGCCGGAGCAGCCGTCGACGGCGCAGCACCAGCGGCCGGCTTGGCAGCGCTGGCAGCCTTGGCCAGTTCAGCGTTCTTCAATTCAACCAGGCGCTGCATGTCAGAGAGATTCTTCTCCAACTGTGCAACGCGTGATTCCATTTCCTTGAGCGCGCGCTCCTTAGCGACGAGCTCCTCGTCACGGGCGGCTGCGGCGCCAGCCTTGCCGGCACGGTCAGCCTTGGACAGACGCAATTCATCACGGCCGCTGGCAGCAGGCGTGGCTTGATCCTGCACACGGGCCGACACGCTGCCGCTCTGCTGGCGGGCGGAGTCGGTATCCGTGGCCGCGTTGGCTTCAGCCGCCGTTGCGAGGCGGTTCCGGTAGCCAGCAAAGCCAGACGTCTGCGCAATGACTTCGCGGCGCGCCTCACGAGCCGGCGTTTTCTGTGCCTCCGCCTGCGACGGCACTTTCAGCACCGAGCCGGTACGCAGCCGGTTGATGTTGCCACCAATGAAAGCGTTGGGATTGTTTCGATACAGGGCCAGCAGCATCTGGTCGAGCGACACGGCGTCTTGGCCTTGCGCGGCTGTCGATGCCACGTCGTACAGGCTATCGCCGCGCTGCACGGTGTACGAGCCACCGGGCGTAGCGTCCGGGGTGGCAGCAGCAGGAGCAGCTTGCTGGGCACGCGCGGCTTGGCGAGCAGCACGGGGCTGGCGTGCCGGTGCGGGCGCTGCGGCAGCGGGCGCCGCAGCTTGCGGTTGGGCGCTCGAAGCAGCCGACGTCGATTCAGCGGCGCCAGGCGTGGTGGCCTGCACCACCGGTGTCGGCGCAAAATTCTGTGCGGTATTGCTGGAACCCACCGGGTCAAGCAGGAACGTATAAGCGCGCGAAACGTGACCGCTTGCCCAGTTCAGGTCAACCAGGACATCAACGAACGGCTCAGCGACGGGCTGGGTCGAGCGCAGACGCACCACGTAGTTGCCATTCGACTGGCGCTCCAGCGAGGCACGCAGCGAGGAGACGATCGGGTTGTAGGTCAGACCGGCACGCGAATAGGCATCCGGCGCAGCCAATTTGGCGACCAGGTTTTGCGCCTCTTCGGGCGTCACGCCGGTCAGATCGATTTCGGCCTGCAGCGGCTGGCCGAGGCTGGAACGCACGTGCAGCGCGCCGAAACCGGCCGCTTGCGCTGCGGGCTGAATCAGCAGCAGGCTCGCCGCAGCAAACGCGACGGCCGACCAGCGAGGACTGCGATGGGACGATTCTCTCCGGCGGTATTGGCTCACCCTCACCTTCGACTCCGTTATCTTTTAATGTGCAAACGAACTTAACATCAACGAGTTAGCGCAGCAAGTTCACCCAAAAAGTGAAGTGCTGGATAAGAACCGCCGTCAATCTTTATGAAAACGACACAATTGGCGAGATTCTGAAGCACCCGACGTACCCCCCGGAATGCGCGTGCTTCATGTGGCGCTAACCCTTCCCCGTGCCCCGTCCACCCCACGAATGGGCGGACAGCGTTCCGGCCGCTATTGTGTACCAACGTTACAGACCGTGGGCATCCAGATGGCACAACGCCGCGCAGGCCGCGCGGCGTTGGTAGAAAAAGCGCACTTTCTGTTGTCAGGCCGCAACGACAGCTGCCGACGGCCGGCCTGACAAGGAAAGCAAAGCCCGAATCACTTGTCCAGCAGGATACGCAGCGTGCGGCGCAGCGGCTCGGCAGCGCCCCACAGAAGTTGGTCGCCAATCACGAAGGCACTCACATACTCGGGCCCCATGTTCAGCTTGCGCACACGGCCCACGCCGATTTCCAGACCGCCCGTGATGGATGCCGGCGTCAGCTCCTTCTCGGTGATGCTGCGGTCGTTCGGCACCCACTTCACCCAGGGGTTGCCCGAGCGGATGATCTGCTCGATTTCTTCGAGCGGCAGGTCGCGCTTAAGCTTGAGCGTCAGGCCCAGGCTGTGGCAGCGCATCGCGCCGATCCGCACACACAGGCCGTCGACCGGAATCGTCTGCGCCGTGCCCAGGATCTTGTTGACCTCGGCCTGGCCCTTCCACTCTTCCTTCGACTGACCGTTGTCGAGCTGCTTGTCGATCCAGGGGATCAAACCGCCCGCCAGCGGCGCCGGGAAGAATTCGGTCGGCACGTCCTCGCGGATGGTCTTGGCAACCTTGCGATCGATGTCCAGGATGGCGGACGCCGGATTGGCCAGTTCATCAGCCACGGCGCTATGGATCACGCCCATGCCCTTGAGCAGTTCGCGCATGTGGTTTGCGCCACCGCCCGAAGCTGCCTGATAGGTCATCGAGCTGACCCATTCGACCAGGCCTTCGCGGAACAGGCCGCCCACGCCCATCAGCAGAATCGAGTTGGTGCAGTTGCCGCCGATGAAATTCTTGGTGCCAGCCGCCACCGCATTCTTGATGAGCGACAGGTTGACCGGGTCCAGCACGATCACGGCGTCATCTTCCATGCGCAGCGTCGAGGCGGCATCGATCCAGTAGCCGTTCCAGCCGGCAGCGCGCAGCTTCGGGAAGACTTCGGTGGTGTAGTCGCCACCCTGGCACGTGATGATCGTGTCGCAAGCCTTCAGCGCTTCGATGTCGTTGGCGTCAGCCAGGGGCGCATCCGTCTTGGCGAATGCGGGCGCCTTGCCGCCGGCGTTGCTGGTGCTGAAAAACACGGTGTCGATCAGGTCGAAATCCTTTTCTTCCTGCATGCGTTGCATCAGCACGCTGCCGACCATCCCGCGCCAACCGACGAGACCTATCTTCATGATTGTGAACCTCTAGTGATTTTCCCCGCCTCGGTCGCCCGGCGTGACCGCGCGGGGAAGGCGAACGGACACGACGGACGATCTACGAGATCGTTTTTTTGGTAATGATTTTCGTGGTCGTGCGAATCTCGACAGGCGTCATGCGAGCGCGCGCGGCGGTGCCCTTGGCGGCGATAGCCAGGGTGCCCAGAATGCCCAGTACGAGGACGGGGAGCGCGATCGAGATCATCTGCAAAAATATACACGATTTGGCGGTCACACAATGCACTGCAACATGTGTCCGCCGAAAAAATGACGATTGCGGCGCCGCATGTGACGGCACCGCAACGCACGCTTTGATTACAAGGCAGCGACCACCGCGTCGCCCATCTCCACAGTGCCGACTTGCTTGCAGCCCGGCGTCAGGATGTCGCCGGTCCGGTAGCCCTGTGCCAGCACCTTCTTGACAGCCGTTTCGATGCGATCAGCCTGCTCGGCCTTGTTCAGCGAGTAGCGCAGCATCATCGCCGCCGACAGGATCGTCGCCAGCGGGTTGGCAACGCCCTTGCCCGCGATGTCCGGCGCGGAGCCGTGCGACGGCTCATACAGCCCCTTGTTGTTCGCATCGAGCGACGCCGACGGCAGCATGCCGATCGAACCCGTCAGCATAGCGGCCTCGTCCGAGAGGATGTCGCCGAACATGTTGCCGGTGACGATCACGTCGAAATTCTTGGGCCCCTTCACAAGTTGCATGGCAGCGTTGTCGACGTACATGTGCGACAGCTCGACTTCCGGATATTCCTTATGCACATCGGTGACGATGTCCTTCCAGAACTGGAAGGTTTCCAGCACGTTGGCTTTGTCGACGCTGCACAGCTTCTTGCCGCGCTTGGCGGCAGCCTGGAAGGCGACGTGCGCGATGCGGCGGATTTCCGGCTCGGCGTAGCGCATCGTGTCGAAGCCTTCGCGCGCACCGGCAAACGCGCCGTCCGGGGCCGAACGCACGCCGCGCGGCTGGCCGAAGTAGATGTCGCCGGTCAGTTCGCGCACGATCAGGATGTCGAGGCCGGAGACGATCTCGGGCTTCAGGCTCGATGCGCCGGCCAGCTCCGGATAGCAGATAGCCGGACGAAAATTGGCGAACAGCTGCAGATGCTTGCGCAGCCCGAGAATGGCCTGCTCGGGGCGCAGTTCGCGCGCCAGCGTGTCGTACTTCCAGTCGCCCACGGCACCGAACAGGATAGCGTCCGCCTCCTTGGCAAGCTTCAGCGTGTCTTCGGGCAGCGGATGGCCCTTGGCTTCGTAGCCTGCGCCGCCCACGGGGGCGAATTCCATCTCGAAGGGCTCGCCCAGTACCTTGAGCACCTTCACGGCCTCGGCGACGATTTCCTTGCCAATGCCGTCACCCGGCAACACTGCAATCTTGGTCATGTGTTTGGTTGTCCTTGTTGTTCTGGCGTCAGCTCAGCCGACGAGCTTGTGCGCGAGCCACGGCATCTTGGCCAGGCGCTGCGATTCGTAAGCCTTGATCTGGTCGGCGTAGCGCAGGGTCAGACCAATGTCGTCAAAGCCGTTCAGCAGGCAGTATTTGCGGAACGCCGTGACGTCGAACGGATACGCCGTGCCGCCCGGCGTGACGACGACCTGCTTGTCCAGATCGACGGTCAGCTGGTAGCCCGTAAAGGCTTGCGTTTCGTTGAACAGATGGTCGACCTGCGACTCCGTCAGCACGATCGGCAGCAGGCCGTTCTTGAAGCAGTTGTTGAAGAAAATGTCGGCAAAGCTCGGCGCGATGATGGCGCGAAAGCCGTACTGCTGCAGCGCCCACGGTGCGTGCTCACGCGAGCTGCCGCAGCCGAAGTTCTTGCGCGCCAGCAACACCGAGGCGCCCTTGTAACGCGGCTGGTTCAGCACGAAGTCCGGGTTCAGCGGACGCTTGCTGTTGTCCTGGCCGGGCTCGCCGACGTCCTTGTAGCGCCACTCGTCGAACAGGTTCGGGCCGAAACCCGTGCGCTTGATCGACTTGAGGAATTGCTTCGGGATGATGGCGTCGGTGTCGACGTTCTCGCGGTCGAGCGGGGCAACGAGGCCGGTGTGGATGGTGAATTGTTCCATGATTGCTCTCTCTATCCTGCCGCTCAAGCGAGCTTGCGCACGTCAACGAAGTGGCCTTCCAACGCAGCCGCAGCGGCCATCGCCGGGCTGACCAGATGGGTGCGGCCACCCGCGCCCTGACGGCCTTCGAAGTTGCGGTTGGACGTGGATGCGCAGCGCTCGCCCGGGTCGAGGCGGTCGGCGTTCATTGCGAGACACATCGAGCAACCCGGCTCGCGCCATTCAAAACCGGCCGCCTTGAAAATCTTGTCGAGCCCTTCGCGCTCGGCCTGCTCCTTCACGAGGCCCGAGCCCGGCACGACCATCGCCAGCTTCACGTTCGAGGCAATGCGCTTGCCCAGCTTCTGTACAACCCACGCTGCGGCGCGCATGTCTTCGATGCGGCTGTTGGTGCACGAGCCGATGAACACCTTGTCGATGTTGATGTCGCTGATGGCGACGTTCGGCTGCAGACCCATATATTCGAGCGCGCGCTCCATGGCGTTGCGCTTGTTCGGGTCTTTCTCCTTGTCGGGATCCGGCACGCGGTCTTCAATGCTGACCACCATTTCCGGTGACGTGCCCCAGCTCACCTGTGGACGGATCTCTTCAGCACGCAACTCGACCACGTGATCGAATTGCGCACCTTCATCGGAATGCAGCGTGCGCCAGTACGTCACAGCCTGATCCCACTCCACGCCCTGTGGCGCGAACGGACGACCCTTGATGTATTCCAGCGTGACATCATCCACGGCGACCATACCAGCGCGTGCGCCGCCTTCGATTGCCATGTTGCACACCGTCATGCGGCCTTCCATCGACAGCGCGCGGATGGCCGAGCCGCCGAATTCCATGGCATAGCCCGTGCCGCCAGCCGTACCGATCTTACCGATGATGGCAAGCACGATGTCCTTGGCTGTACAACCGCGCGGCAGCGTGCCTTCCACCTTCACGAGCATGTTCTTGCTCTTCTTGGCGAGCAGCGTTTGCGTGGCCAGCACGTGCTCGACTTCCGACGTGCCGATGCCGTGCGCCAGCGCACCGAATGCGCCGTGCGTGCTGGTATGCGAATCACCGCACACCACCGTCATGCCCGGCAGCGTCGCGCCCTGCTCCGGCCCGATCACGTGCACGATGCCCTGACGCTTGTCATTCATCTTGAATTGCGTGATGCCATAGCTGTCGCAGTTGGCGTCAAGCGTATCGACCTGGAGCTTGGAAACCGGGTCGGCAATGCCGTGCGAGCGGTCGGTGGTCGGCACGTTGTGGTCCGACACAGCCAGGTTGGCGCTGATGCGCCACACCGGACGCTCGGCCATCTTCAGGCCTTCGAAGGCCTGTGGGCTCGTCACTTCGTGCAGCAGTTGACGATCGATGTAGAGGACGGTCGAGCCGTCTTCTTCGGTATGAACGACGTGATCGTCCCAAAGTTTGTCGTAGAGCGTCTTGGCCATGATGCGATCCGTGCACAACGCACCCATTTTGAAATTCTGGGCCGCTGCGTGAGCAGTTTCGTGGGGAGTGATCGATTATGCCACCCGGTGCACTGGGCACCGGACGTGACTGACGAAAGGGGGTTTCGCCATTTCACGAAGGCCCTTTCCGGGCACCTCAAGCGGCGCGCAACAAAAAACCCCGCCGGTTTCCCGGGCGGGGTTTCTGCAAGGCAAACAGCTTGGCTTAGCGCTTGTCGATCGACGGCACTTCGCGGGTGGCGGCGCCGTTGAACAGTTGGCGCGGACGGCCGATCTTGTATTCCGGATCGGTGATCATCTCTTCCCATTGCGAAATCCAGCCCACCGAGCGGGCCAGCGCGAAGATGCAAGTGAACATCGAGGTGGGGATGCCCAGCGCGCGCTGCACGATGCCCGAGTAGAAGTCGACGTTCGGGTACAGCTTGCGGCTGACGAAGTACTCGTCTTCCAGGGCGATCTTTTCCAGCTCCATGGCCAGCTTGAACAGCGGGTCATTGTGCAGGCCCAGCTCTTCGAGCACTTCATGGCAGGTTTCGCGCATCAGCTTGGCGCGCGGATCGTAGTTCTTGTACACGCGGTGGCCAAAGCCCATCAGGCGCACGCCGCTGTTCTTGTCCTTCACCTGCTTGATGAACTCGGGCACCTTGTCGACGGTACCGATTTCTTCCAGCATGTTCAGCGCAGCTTCGTTCGCGCCGCCGTGCGCCGGGCCCCACAGGCAAGCGATACCGGCAGCAATGGCGGCGATCGGGTTGGTGCCCGACGAACCCGCCAGACGCACCGTCGACGTCGACGCATTCTGTTCGTGGTCTGCGTGCAGGATGAAGATGCGGTCCAGTGCCTTTTCCAGCACCGGATTCACCTTGTAGTCTTCGCACGGCGTGGCAAACATCATGCGCATGAAGTTGCCTGTGTACGACAGGTTGTTCTGCGGATAGATGAGCGGCTGGCCGATGTTGTACTTGTATGCCATGGCCACCAGCGTCGGCAGCTTGGCGATCAGGCGAATCTGCGAGATTTCGCGCTCGCGCGGGTCGTTGATGTTGGCGGCGTCCGGGTAGAACGCGCTCATCGCACCAACCAGGCCCGTCAGCACGGCCATCGGATGAGCATCGCGGCGGAAACCGCGCAGGAAGAACTGCATCTGTTCGTGCACCATGGTGTGATTCGTCACCACATGGTTGAACTCTTCCTTCTGCTTGGCGTTGGGCAGCTCGCCCTTCAGCAGCAGATAGCAGATTTCCATGAAATCGCACTTGCTGGCCAGATCGTCGATGGCGTAGCCGCGGTACAGCAGCTCACCTTTGTCACCATCGATGTAGGTGATCTTGGAATTGCACGACGCGGTCGACATGAAGCCGGGGTCGTACGTGAACTTGCCCGTCTGACCGTACAGCTTGCGAATGTCGATCACGTCCGGGCCAACCGTGCCCTTGTAGATCGGCAGCTCGACGCTGGGCGAGCCATCGGAAAACGATAGGGTGGCTTTCACTTCGGACGGCGTCATGTCGGTTTCCTTCTCTGCTGTTTATAAAAATGAAGTCGGGAGACTCCCGCCAGACGGATCGAGGGGCGCCGGCCGGGGGCGGCTGGAACGATTCGTCTTGCGGCAACCTCTCGCGCGCCGGTTCAGACCGAGCGCAGCAAGGTCAGGACGTGCTGGATGTGAGGCACGTCGAGTTCGCCCTCCGGCTCCTTGCGTGCAAGCAGGAGATCCATCAGGTCGTTGTCGGGTAGCTCGAACAACTGCGAGAGTGCGGCAACGTCGTCATCCGACAGTTCCGTCTCGTAGCGGTTGAAGAAGCGCTCGACGATGATGTCGTTCTCGAGCAGGCCGCGTCGGGCACGCCAGCGCAAACGGGCTCGCTTGTGCGGATCGGACTGATGGGAGAACGTCGGAGTGTTCACAGCAACCATACTTCCTAAAAATGCGTCGCCGGAGAAACCGCTCCGGCGACACACAATGCCAAAGTGCGCTGACTCGCGGCTTACACCGCGCGACGCACCATCAATTCCTTGATCTTGCCGATGGCCTTGGTCGGGTTGAGACCCTTCGGGCACACATCGACGCAGTTCATGATGGTGTGGCAGCGGAACAGGCGGTACGGATCTTCCAGATTGTCCAGACGCTCGCTGGTAGCCTGGTCGCGGCTGTCGGCGATGAAACGATACGCCTGCAGCAGACCGGCCGGGCCGACGAACTTGTCCGGGTTCCACCAGAACGACGGGCACGAAGTCGAGCAGCTCGCGCACAGAATGCACTCGTACAGGCCGTCGAGCTCTTCACGCTCTTCCGGCGACTGCAGACGCTCCTTCTCGGGCGGCGGCTCGTCGTTGATCAGGTACGGCTTGATCGAGTGGTACTGGTTGAAGAACTGCGTCATGTCCACGATCAGGTCACGCACCACGGGCAGCCCCGGCAGCGGGCGCAGCACGATCTTCTCGGGCAGCTCACGCATGTTGGTCAGGCAGGCCAGACCGTTCTTACCGTTGATGTTCATGGCGTCCGAGCCGCACACGCCTTCACGGCACGAGCGACGGAACGCGATCGACTCGTCGAGCTTCTTCAGCTTGACCAGCGCGTCGAGCAGCATGCGCTCGTGACCGTCGAGTTCAACCTCGTAGGTCTGCATGCGGGGCGCTGCGTCCTTGTCCGGATCGTAGCGATAGACTTCAAAAATACGCTTCATTTTTGTGGGCCCTTCTTATCCGTTAGAACGTACGCGCCTTGGGCGGCACCGATTCCACCGACAGCGGCTTCAACTGCACGGGCTTGTAGTCGAGGCGGTTGCCTTCGCTGTACCACAGCGAGTGCTTCATCCAGTTTTCGTCGTCGCGATTCGGGAAATCGCTGTGGGCGTGGGCGCCGCGCGATTCCTTGCGAGCAGCGGCCGACACCATCGTCGCCTTTGCTACTTCCACCAGGTTGGCCACTTCCAGCGCTTCGACGCGCGCGGTGTTGAACACCTTGGACTTGTCCTTCAGGTGGATGCTGCCTGCGCGCTCGGCCACTTCCAGGATGCGCTCGACGCCTTCATCCATCAGCTTCTGCGTACGGAACACGCCAGCGTGCGACTGCATGTTGCGGCGGATGTCGTTGGCGACGTCCTGCGCGTATTCGCCCGAGCTGGACGAATCGAGCTTGGCCAGGCGCGACAGTGCGCGGTCCGCTGCGTCGGCCGGCAACGGCTTGTGCTCGCGGTTCTTCAGGTTCTGCGCAATGATGTGGTTGCCCGCCGAACGGCCGAACACCACCAGGTCGAGCAGCGAGTTCGTACCCAGGCGGTTGGCGCCGTGCACCGACACGCACGAGCATTCGCCGATCGCGTAGAAGCCGTTGATGACCTCGTTCGGGTTGCCGTTCTTCGGCACCACGACCTGGCCGTGATAGTTCGTCGGAATGCCACCCATCTGGTAGTGGATGGTCGGCACCACCGGGATCGGTTCCTTGATGGCGTCGACGTTGGCGAACTTCAGCCCGATCTCGCGGATCGACGGCAGGCGCTTCATGATGGTCTCGGCACCGACGTGGGTCAGGTCGAGCAGCACGTAGTCGCCGTTCGGGCCGCAGCCGCGGCCTTCCTTGATTTCCTGGTCCATCGAGCGCGACACGAAGTCGCGCGGCGCCAGGTCCTTCAGCGTCGGGGCATAGCGCTCCATGAAGCGCTCGCCATCCTTGTTACGCAGGATACCGCCCTCGCCTCGCACGCCTTCCGTAATCAGCACGCCCGCGCCGGCCACGCCGGTCGGGTGGAACTGCCAGAACTCCATGTCTTCCAGCGGAACACCTGCGCGCGCTGCCATGCCCAGGCCGTCACCGGTGTTGATGAAGGCGTTGGTGGAAGCTGCGTAGATCCGGCCTGCACCGCCCGTGGCGAACAGCGTCGTCTTCGCTTCGAGGATGTAGACTTCGCCGGTTTCCATTTCCAGCGCGGTCACGCCCAGCACGTCGCCGTCCTGGTCGCGGATCAGATCCAGCGCCATCCATTCGACGAAGAAGTGGGTCTTGGCCTTGACGTTACGCTGGTACAGCGTGTGCAGCAGCGCGTGGCCAGTACGGTCAGCCGCGGCGCAGGCACGCTGCACGGGCTTCTCACCGTAATTCGACGTGTGGCCGCCGAACGGACGCTGATAGATGGTGCCGTCGGCGTTGCGGTCGAACGGCATGCCGAAGTGTTCCAGCTCATAGACCACGTTCGGCGCCTGGCGGCACATGAACTCGATCGCGTCTTGGTCGCCGAGCCAATCGGAGCCCTTGACGGTGTCGTAGAAGTGATAGTGCCAGTTGTCTTCGCTCATGTTGCCCAGCGAAGCGCCGATACCACCCTGCGCCGCAACGGTGTGCGAGCGGGTGGGGAAAACCTTGGACAGCACGGCCACGGAGAGGCCGGCTTCTGCCAGCTGCAGCGATGCGCGCATGCCCGAACCGCCCGCACCGACGATCACAACGTCGAATTTGCGGCGCGGCAGCCCAGTCTTGACTGCGACCATGTCTTAAACCCTCCAGAGAATCTGAGCTGCGTAGCCCGCACAACCGACGAGCCACAGAATCGTCAACACTTGCAGCGTCAAACGCACTGCCACGGGCTTCACGTAGTCCATCCAGATGTCACGGACACCGATCCAGGCGTGATACGTGAGCGACACGAACGCCAGGAACGTCAGCATCTTCATCCACTGATTGGAGAACAGCCCTGCCCAGCTTTGGTAAGACGTGTCTTTGGAGAGCAGGAACGAAACCAGCAGCACGACGGTGTAGACCGCCATGATCACGGCGGTGACGCGCTGCGCGAGGAAGTCCTTCAGGCCGTAGTGCGCGCCGACAACGAGGCGCTTGGGACCGATATTGTTATTTGCCATCAGGGGCTCCTCAGAACAGGCCGAACAGCTTGGCGCCGAACACGACGGTCAGCAGCAGGCTGACGATCAGCACGCTCACAGCCGACTTGGAGGCCGAAGCCTTGTCGATGCCGATATGCAGATCGAGGATCAGGTAACGGACACCTGCGCAAAAGTGGTGCAGGTATGCCCAGATGAGGGCAAGGACAACAACCTTGGCAAAGCCGTTGGACAGAAGCGCCGAGAACTTGGCGAAACTGATTTCCGACGTGAGACTTTGCTCGAACAAGTACAGCACGAACGGAAGAAGAAGGAACATCAGCGCACCGCTGGCACGGTGCAAGATGGACACCTTACCGGCCCAGGGCAAGCGGTAACGGGCGATATCGCCCAAACCGATGTTCCTGTATACCGGCCTGGCTTTCTTGATGGCTTCTGCCATGGTCAGACCCCAATTGGCTAATCAACAAACAAAACAGCTTTGCACAAATCCGCGAGATTCTAGCGCGCTTTTGTTGCGCAGCGCACCATTAATTCCATGCGACGCGCTCCACTTTTGTGCCTCCTGCCCTCGCCTGCCAGTGGCGTGATACGGGGGCCGATTGTCCTCTCTACACTGCCTTCATGACGCGCAATACGCTGTTGCGCGACGCACAAACCGCGATGCCGCCGAAGTGGCAACGGCCCGCACGAATCGGGCCCGGCAACGCGTCGTCAATTTAATTCGTTCTGGTAGTAGTGCCGCGTCGTGACGTACAGGCCACGACGTATCTCCACCGGTTTGTCGCCGAACGTGTGCGACACGCGCTCCACCGAGAGCAGCGGCGATTCAACTGCAACTGATAGCAGCTCAGCCGTGGTCGCGTCAGCCGCTACCGCACGGAGGCGCTCGGTAGCACGCAACATGCGGACACCGAATTCCGCCTCGAAAAACGCATACATCGGGCCCTTCCACTCGGTCAGCTTTTCAGCCGTCAGCCCTTTGAAACTCGCCCCCGGCAGCCAGATTTCTTCCAGCACGGTCGGTTCGCCCGAAAAAAACAGGATGCGCCGGATCTGCACGACGCTGTCGCCAGCCTTGAGCTCGAGCAGGCGTGCGATCTCGGCCGGAGCGCGCATACGCTTGCACTCCAGCACGCGACTGCTCGGATAGTGCTGCTCGCCCTGCTCCGGCATCAGACGCAAGAAACGGAATTGCACCCCTTCTTCGTAGTGCGTAGTAACGAAGGTGCCTTTGCCCTGGCGCCGCGCGACCAGGTTTTCGGCCGCCAGCTCGTCGATCGCCTTGCGCACGGTCCCTTGGCTGACCTTGTAGCGGGCGGCCAATTCCATCTCACTCGGGATCATCTCGCCGGGCTTCCATTCGCCGGCCTGCAAGCTTTGCAGGATCAGGGTCTTGATCTGCTGATACAGCGGGCTGAAGGTGGGAGAGCCGCCCCCGCCTCCCGCAGAAGCGGGCGATGCGCCGCCTTCGCCGCCCGGAGGAGGCATCGCAGCGGATAGAGGGCTGGGTGTGCTCGACATAACTGCCGATTTCACCACAAAAGCGACAAGGGCGTCCAGCCCGTTTATAGAATGTCTTATGTCTTATATAAGACAGAAGATTCATTGACTTTCCCGCGGGCACCGACCTACACTCGCGCCTGTTCCGGGCGACGGCCCACACACACGCCACGATGGCTCAAAGGTCAATCGCAAGTGTGTTTCCACATCGTCATGCGGACGCAGTAAACTGCGAGGCTCTTGCCGTTTCCGAGCCGACCGCCCACGAGGCGCCGACCGTTGCCGGCAACGCCTGCGAGGCTGCACCGCCATCCCGCCGGGATGCGCGCCGCGCGCAGTGCGATCCGCTTTCACTACCGTTTGGAGAGTTCTCATGGCAAAAGCACCCATGCGCGTCGCAGTGACCGGCGCTGCTGGACAGATCGGTTACGCCCTGCTGTTCCGCATCGCCGCCGGCGAAATGCTGGGCAAGGATCAACCCGTCATCCTGCAACTGCTGGAAATCCCCGATGAGAAGGCCCAAAAGGCGCTCAAGGGCGTGATGATGGAGATCGAAGACTGCGCATTCCCGCTGCTGGCTGGCATGGAAGCGCATTCCGACCCGATGACCGCGTTCAAGGACGTCGACGTGGCCCTGCTGGTGGGCGCCCGCCCCCGCGGCCCGGGCATGGAACGTGCGGACCTGCTGTCGGCCAACGCCCAGATCTTCACGGCACAAGGCAAGGCACTGAACGCAGTGGCCTCGCGCAACGTCAAGGTGCTGGTGGTCGGCAACCCGGCCAACACCAACGCCTACATCGCCATGAAGTCGGCGCCGGACCTGCCGCGCGAGAACTTCACCGCCATGCTGCGCCTGGACCACAACCGCGCCCTGTCGCAGATCGCAGCCAAGACCGGCAAGCCGGTGTCGAGCATCGAGAAGCTGTTCGTGTGGGGCAACCACAGCCCGACGATGTACGCCGACTACCGCTACGCCACGATCGACGGCAAGAGCGTCAAGGACATGATCAACGACCCGGTGTGGAACAACGACGTGTTCCTGCCGACCGTTGGCAAGCGCGGCGCCGCCATCATCGAAGCGCGTGGCCTGTCGTCGGCTGCTTCGGCTGCCAACGCCGCCATCGACCACGTGCGTGACTGGGTGCTCGGTACCAACGGCAAGATTGTCACGATGGGTATCCCGTCGAACGGCGAATACGGCATTCCGAAGGACGTGATGTTCGGCTTCCCGGTCACCACCGAGAACGGCAAGTACAAGATCGTCGAAGGCCTGGAAATCGACGAGTACAGCCAAGGCAAGATCAAGATCACGCTCGACGAGCTGGAAGGCGAGCGTGCGGGCGTACAGCATCTGCTGTGATCCGCATGATCTAAAAGAAGAAACCGGAGCGGATCGGCAGCGAACCCTCCGGTTTTTTTACACCTGCATTTCGAACAAAACGCAGGCGTTACCCGCGCCGCCCAACCGATACCAACCCGTGCACCCCACCGAGGTTTTGTTCCAGGACGATGCCCTGCCGGCCCAATTGCCGGTCTGCGACCACTACGCGGGCGCAGAAAAACTGATGCGCAAGTCGCTCGCCCTGCAACAAGCCCTTGGCCCCGTTTTCGATATCACGTTTGACTGCGAAGACGGCGCTGCCGTCGGCCAGGAACGTGCGCACGCCGAACTGGCCGCCGCGCTCATCAACAGCGACGACAACCGATTCAACCGCGTTGGCGTGCGCATCCACGATCCGAACCACGATGCGTGGACGCAAGACGTCGACATCCTTGTCGGCCTTGCCGGCCGCCGCCTCGCCTACGTGACCGTGCCAAAGGTACGTGACGTGGTGGAAGTCGCGCGCGTAACCGATCGCATCAACCAGGCCGCCAAGGCGGCAGGCATTGCGCGGCACCTGCCGATCCACGTCTTGATCGAAACGCATGGCGCACTGGCGCAGGTGTTCGATATCGCCTCGCTGGTGCAGGTGGAATGCCTGAGTTTCGGCCTGATGGATTTCGTTTCGGCGCACAACGGTGCGATTCCCGGCGCGGCGATGGGCTCGCCTGAGCAGTTCGAGCATCCGCTGATCCGCCGCGCGCTGACCGATATTTCCGCCGCGTGCCATGCGCACGGCAAAGTGCCGTCGCACAACGTCAGCACCGACATCAAGCACCCGGACCGCGCCGGCGCCGATGCCGCCCGCGCCCGCAACGAGTTTGGCTATCTGCGCAAGTGGAGCATCCATCCGGACCAGATCGCGCCGATCGTTTGGGCGTTCCGCCCATCGCACGAAGAAGTGACACACGCGAGCGCCATTCTTGCGGCTGCGCAGGATGCCGCGTGGGGCCCGATCCAGCATGAAGGCCGGCTGCATGACCGCGCGAGCTATCGCTATTGGTGGGCCGTGCTGCAACGCGCGCACACCACCGGCGTGGAGATGCCGGCTGACGCCATCGCGCGCTTCTTCGCGTGACGGGCATAGAAAGGAGATTCGCCATGACGGCAAACACCCAACCCAGCGCAGGAGCACGCTTCCGCCAGGCGCTGGTTGAAGAATCGCCACTGCAGGTGGTCGGCACCATCAACGCCAACCACGCGCTGCTGGCCAAGCGCGCCGGCTATCGCGCAATTTATCTGTCGGGCGGCGGTGTGGCTGCGGGCTCGCTGGGCTTGCCTGACCTCGGCATATCGGGCCTGGACGACGTTCTGACCGACGTCCGCCGCATCACCGATGTGTGTGACGTGCCGCTACTGGTGGACGTCGACACGGGTTTCGGCGCTTCCGCCTTCAACGTGGCGCGCACGACCAAGTCGCTCATCAAGTTTGGCGCTGCGGCCATGCACATCGAAGACCAGGTCGGCGCCAAGCGCTGCGGCCATCGACCCAACAAAGAGATCATCTCGAAGGATGAGATGGTCGATCGCATCAAGGCGGCCGTCGACGCGCGCACCGACGCCAGCTTTGTCGTCATGGCCCGCACCGATGCGCTGGCCGTCGAGGGATTCGACCGCGCCCTTGAACGCGCCGTGGCCTGCATGGAAGCCGGCGCCGACGCGATCTTCCCCGAGGCAATGACGGAACTGTCGATGTACCGCAAGTTTGTCGACGCGGTGAAGGTGCCAGTGCTGGCCAACATCACCGAATTTGGCCAGACGCCGCTTTTCACGCGCGATGAGCTGGCCTCCGCAAGCGTGTCGATGATCCTGTATCCGCTGTCGGCATTCCGCGCGATGAACAAGGCCGCAGAGAACGTTTACGCCGCCATTCGTCGCGATGGCACGCAACAAAATGTGGTCGACACCATGCAGACGCGCATGGAGCTGTACGACAGCATCGGTTACCACGACTACGAGGCCAAGCTGGACGCGCTGTTCGCACAGAATCGCAGTTGAGCCGGGCCAAGATCCACACCAACGCAAACAAGGAGAACGGAAGGCAAAACTGCGGGGGTAAGTTGCCCGGGAACGCCCCGAAAAACGACGCTGATGCTAGCGCGACACCCCCGTTTGGCGGAGATGTCGGGCAAGCATGTAACAGAACGTTGGGCACGGCGGGCAAATCGGTCAAAATACCGGCCGGTGTGCGAAATGCCGTGGCATTCCGTGGCCTGGCAGCCGCCTCCCCCACTCTGTCTTACCGAAGGAAACCCTATGAACAAATTCATCGTGGGCGCCTGTGCTGGCGTTCTTTCGCTGGCTGCATCGCAATATGCAACCGCCCAGGCCCCAGCCAAGCCGGCTGCAAAGAAGGCTCCGGCCAAGAAGCGTGCCGCCAAGAAAGCTGCGCCTGTTGCCGCCGTCAAGCCGGAAGGCGTCGAATGGAAGTGCGAGCTTGGCAACGACCTGTACATCAAGGGCGACATGGCGCGCGACCAGATCATTACGATGCACTGGAAAGGCAAGAACTACCAGCTGCCGCGCCAGATGACCCGCACCGGCGCCGACCGTTACTTCGACCAGAAGACCGGTATGGATCTGGTGGTGATCCCGGCCAAGGCCATGCTGTTCGACCGCAACGAAGGCCATCGACTGGCCGATGAGTGCCAGACCGCAGAAATGGCTGCGGGCGCACCGGCTCCGACGCAAGCCGGCGCCCTGCGCGCTCCGGCCGGCCTGCCGCTGATGACGCCGGACAGCCCGGCTCCCGCTCCGGCCCCCGCTCCGGGCGCAGCCCAGCCGGCCCAGCAGTAACGCGATAGCGCAAAGGCCCACAGGAGCAGCCCATGTCCGCACCGGTTGCGAACTTCCGCACGAATCTGGACAAGATCATCGTCGACGATGTGACCTCGTCTGGATGCGCCGGGCTCCTCGGGCCTTTTGTGCCTGGGACCGTCCTGCCAGATGGCACAACGACGGTTCCAGGCACGCCCCTCTTCAGCCGCCAGGCAATCGAAGAGCACCAAGATGCCATCGCCCGCGGCCCGCGCACCAATGTGCTGCGCACGAACATTGCCGCGTGGAGGACCAGCGTTTCACCACGAATGACCACGACGCCAAGAAGCGTCCGATCGCCCATGGCATCACCGTCCGCATCAACGGCGGCAAGACGTTCAGCGGGGTCGTGGCGAAGTACCAGACCGGTCAGAAGCCAGGCCGGTCAACGCGTTTGTCGGTTTGTACCTGATTTGATTTTGTCGATTTGATGTATCCGCAAGGGGCGCCCCGGCACCCCGCGCAATCCTCAAGCCTTGGAGTCATGCCATGCCCCACAATCTGAAAAAAACACTCAAGGAATTTAAGATCAACGGCGGCCAGACCGGCAAGTTCCACTCCCTGCCGCAACTGGGCAAGGAACTGGGCGTGGCGATCGAGCGCCTGCCAGTGTCGATCCGCATCGTGCTGGAATCCGTGCTGCGCAACTGCGACGGCAAGAAGGTGACCGAAGAACACGTTGCGCAACTGGCCAACTGGAAGCCGAACGCCGAGCGCGTCGACGAAATCCCGTTCGTGGTTGCTCGTGTGGTGCTGCAGGACTTTACCGGCGTGCCGCTGCTGGCCGATCTGGCCGCCATGCGCAACGTGGCCGAGCGCATGGGCAAGAACCCCAAGAAGATCGAGCCGCTGGTGCCGGTTGACCTGGTGGTGGATCACTCGGTACAGGTCGATCACTTCCGCGAGAAGAAGGCGCTGGACCTGAATATGCAACTGGAATTCTCGCGTAACAACGAGCGCTACCAGTTCATGAAGTGGGGCATGCAGGCATTCGACACGTTTGGCGTGGTGCAGCCCGGCTTCGGCATCGTCCACCAGGTGAACCTGGAATACCTGGCGCGCGGCGTTCATAAGAAAGACGGCGTGTTCTACCCGGATACGCTGGTCGGCACCGACAGCCACAACCATGATCAACGGTATTGGCGTGGTGGGCTGGGGCGTGGGCGGTATCGAGGCGGAAGCCGGCATGCTGGGCCAGCCGGTGTACTTCCTGACGCCGGACGTCGTCGGCGTTGAGCTGAAGGGCCGCCTGCGTGAAGGCTGCACCGCCACCGACCTGGTGCTCACGATCACGGAAATGCTGCGCAAGGAAAAGGTCGTCGGCAAGTTCGTCGAGTTCTTCGGCGAAGGCACGGCCAGCCTGTCGCTGCCGGACCGCGCGACCATCGGCAACATGGCTCCGGAATACGGCGCAACGATGGGCTTCTTCCCGGTTGACGAAAAGACCATCGACTACTTCAAGGGCACGGGCCGCACGCAGGAAGAAATCGCTGCGTTCGAAGGCTACTTCAAGGCGCAGAAGCTATTCGGCGTGCCGAAGGCCGGCGAAATCGACTACACCAAGACGCTGACGCTGGACCTGGGCACGGTGGCCCCGTCGCTGGCTGGTCCGAAGCGTCCGCAAGACCGCATCGAAATCGGTAACGTGAAGTCGACGTTCTCGTCGCTGTTCTCGAAGCCGGTCGCAGAAAACGGTTTTAACAAGAAGTCGGAAGACCTCGACAAGACCTTCACGACCACCAACGGCGTCGACGTGAAGAGCGGCGACGTGCTGATCGCTGCGATCACATCGTGCACGAACACGTCCAACCCGAGCGTGCTGCTGGCGGCGGGCCTGCTGGCCAAGAAGGCCGTCGAAGCCGGCTTGGAAGTGGCTCCGCACATCAAGACGTCGCTCGCCCCGGGAAGCCGCGTGGTGACGAAGTATCTGGAAGCTGCCGGCCTTCTGCCGTACCTTGAGAAGCTGGGCTTTGGCGTGACCGCATACGGCTGCACGACCTGTATCGGCAACGCCGGCGACCTGACGCCGGAACTCAACGAGGCCATCGTGAAGAACGACATCGTTGCTGCCGCCGTGCTGTCGGGCAACCGCAACTTTGAAGCGCGTATCCACCCGAACATCCGTGCCAACTTCCTGGCCTCGCCGCCGCTGGTCGTTGCTTACGCCATCGCGGGCAACGTGACGCGCGACCTGATGACCGAGCCGGTCGGCAAGGGCAAGAACGGCAAGGACGTGTATCTGGGCGACATTTGGCCGACCTCGGACGAGATCGCCAAGCTGATGAAGTTCGCGATGAACGCCGACACGTTCCGCACGAACTACGAACAGGTCAAGAAGCCGTCCAAGCTGTGGGCCAACGTCAAGGGCACAAAGGGCCAGGTCTACGACTGGCCGAAGTCGACGTACATCGCCGAGCCGCCGTTCTTCGAAGGCTTTGGCATGACGCCAGTCGCTGCCTCGGCATCGGTCAAGGGCGCACGCGCGCTCGGCGTGTTCGGCGATTCCGTGACGACCGACCACATCTCCCCGGCCGGTTCGATCAAGGAAACGTCGCCGGCCGGCAAGTACCTGCTGGCCAACGGCGTGCTCAAGGCCGATTTCAACAGCTACGGCTCCCGCC